>Ga0189287_100098_pt1 | contig 75243 bp, 73 predicted proteins | sample UW86minimetaG_FD_130319 | JGI IMG/M metagenome (GOLD analysis project Ga0189287, IMG submission 130319) | Marine microbial communities from the Costa Rica Dome - UW86 mini metaG | ecosystem: Environmental > Aquatic > Marine > Oceanic > Photic zone | place: Costa Rica: the Eastern Pacific...
CAGCCGAAGTAGCAAATTTTGTCGAACGGTGCGTCCTCACGAACTTTGGCCAAAGCGATTTCCGGTAATACCGTGTAATTGGAGAACGTCGACGTCCCCATGTAATGGTAGATCGGATCTTTGCCGATCCGGAACCGTGATGTGCCATCCGGCATGACACCCTGTCCCTGCGTAGTTCGGATAGCCTGGCACAGGTTCGTGCGTCCAGAGGTGCAATAATCACATTCGCGACATTCCGGCGTATACAACGGGATCACGTGATCGCCTTTTTTCAAAGACGTGACGTTCTTGCCCACATCAACGACGATGCCAGCACCTTCATGACCTAAGACGGATGGGAAAATCCCCTCCGGGTCGGCGCCCGAACGGGTAAACTCGTCGGTGTGACAAATGCCCGTGGCTTTAATTTCCACGACCACTTCGCCGTCTCTTGGCCCATCAAGCTCAATAGTTTCAATCGACAATGGTTTGCCTGCTTCAAAGGCCACTGCGGCGCGCGTTTGCATATCTCGTCTCCATAAAATCACAAAACTCAATGCCTTAGAGTATGCACGCTTTCGCACCACTGGTGCAACGCCCGGGGATTGCGATTATCGGATAAAAACCCATATACCTCTGACGTCGGCCTTCCGGAGAGAAAAATGGATTCCCTGACCCAGTTTACACTTGGCGCAAGCGTCTCAGCGGCGTTGCTCGGACGCCACATTGGTTACCGAAAAGCAGCCATCATTGGCGGGCTCATGGGAACTGTCCCTGATTTGGATACATTTGTGCCCCATGACGATCCCGTCGAGAAATTTGTCGCGCACCGGGGCGCATCCCATTCACTGGTCATTCAAGCATTGGTAACGCCGGTTTTTGCGGAACCACTGGTCCGGCTGTTTCAGGCACTGAAGGGCCAGCGGATACGCACCTACATCGCGGTTTATCTGATCTTTGCGACCCACGCGCTGATCGATGCGATGACAATTTATGGCACCAAGCTCTTGTGGCCGCTGACCGATGCGCCGTTTGGTGTTGGGTCTATTTTTATTATCGATCCGCTCTATACGTTACCGTTGTTAGCCGTCACGATCTGGGCACTGTTTGTCGGAGGGTTCTTGCCAAAACTCCATCGCGCCGTGATCGGTGCGCTTGTCGCCTCAACACTCTATATGGGTGCCAGTGTTGCCTTACAGTTTCATGCGGCACACCAAGCTGGCAAATGGCTCGCCAACCAGGGCATTACCCCAGAGCGCACGCTCACCATCGCAACGCCCTTCAACACGCTGTACTGGCGAACCATCGTCATGGACGGAGATCGCTATCTCAATCTTTATACATCCACGATTGGGGGCGCACCGACATTGTACAGCCATGCACGCCGGTCAGAACTTGAAGGATGCCTCGCGGAAAACGGCAAATTTCGGGCTTTGCGTAAATTCACCAAAGGCTTTTATGGCATCGATACCCAAGACGGAAAGGTTATCTTCTCAGACCTCCGGATGGGCCTGACCCCTGACTATGTTTTCCGGTTTCATATTGCGGATATTGTCGACGGCACTCCGCAAAACATCGATCCAGCAATCCGCCAGCCGGTGCAACGAGGCACGGACGGAGATATTCCCTGGTTACGCGCCGGTATTCTCGGTGCGCAGACGAAACGCATTGCCGAGGCAACATCTTTGATTGAGGACACCCAAAGGCTGGCGGTTGACGTCAGGTCTGACACATCACCTTGCGGCTAAGTTAGCCCCGCATGCACGCACCGCTTGGGTCAAACGGTGGTTCGGGCAGCATGGATGCTGGGCGACGCTCACCGATGATCTCAATCTCGAATTTTCCTGATCCATCAACCTTGGCGATATCAATATAACCAAGCGCCAAAGACTTTTGCACATGATGGGCGTAAGCGCCGGATGTGATCCAGCCAATCACCTCATCATCACACCATACCGGCTCATCGCCAATGCAGTCCGCATCCGAGGCATCGACTTCAAATAAACAAAGCTTCCGTGCTGGTCCCGCGTCACGTTCCGCCAACGCCGCGTCACGTCCTATAAAAGCCGGTTTGTCGTAGGCTACAAAGCGCCCAAGGCCTGCCTCGGCGACACCATAAATCGGGCGATACTCCGTTGCCCAGGAGCCAAACGCTTTTTCCATCGAAAGCGACTTCAAGGCGCGACCACCGAACATCCGGATGCCATAATCTGCGCCTGCGGCCATCAGCGATTGATACAATGCGACCTGATGCTCTGGTCGGCACCAGATTTCATACCCGAGATCACCGCTAAAAGTGACACGTCCAACCATCGCCGGGATCATACCAACATCCATTTCAGCAAATGACATAAACGGAAACCCGTTGTTCGATAGGTCTTCCGTGCTCACCCGCGCCATCACATCACGAGATTTCGGTCCCGCCACCGACAAGCCCACCAGCCCAAGCCCATGCGAACGAATTTCGACGCCTTGCTTGGGAAGTGCGTTTTCAAACAAACGCATGTGATAGGTATCGGCCAGGCCGGAGCCAAAGATAAAGAAGCGCGTGTCACCCAATGATGCCACCGTGAAGTCACCGATAAGTTTACCGGCATCATTCAGCAACGGATTGAGCGCCATCCGCCCGGGCTTTGGTATCCGTCCCGCCAGCACTCCATCCAGCCATCCACGCGCGGCAGGCCCGGTCACTTCGAATTTGGCAAAGGTCGAGGTTTCGATCAGACCGACGCCGTTTCTGACCGCGTTACATTCTTCGGCGACAACGGGAAAGGCATTCGAGCGCTTGAACGTGACATCTTCTGCGGGGGCCATGCCGTCTGGCGCGTACCAAAGGGCAGTTTCCATGCCCGCGGCTGCGCCAAACACGGCCCCTTTGGATTTCAGCTCGTTATATAAAGGTGTCGTACGGAGTGGTCGTGCTGCGGGCAATTCCTCGTTCGGGAACCGGATCTGGAACCGTCTGGAATAATTCTCACGGACTTTGGCATTGGTGTAAGCCATGGTTGTCCAATCACCAAAGCGCGCGACATCCATCCCCCAGACATCAAAGCCGGGATCCCCCTCAACCATCCAGCCTGCGAGTGCCAAACCGACACCACCACCTTGACTAAAACCGGCCATAACGGCGCAGGCGCACCAGTAATTCTGTAAACCGCGAACCGGGCCAATCAACGGGTTCCCATCTGGCGCGAATGTAAACGGCCCATTGATGATCTGCTTGATCCCGGCATTTTCAAACGCCGGATAATGGGAAAAACCGACTTCCAGCGATGGCGCAATCCGGTCCAGATCAGGCGGCAGCAATTCCTGGGGAAAGTCCCAGGGTGTCTGCTTCTCGGACCAGGGCTGCCCTGCACGTTCATAGGTTCCCATGAGCATGCCGCCGCGTTCCTGGCGCATGTAAATTTCACCTTCAAAGTCAATCGCATGGATGACTTCCTTGCCCGTGCTCTCGTTAATTGCGGCGACTTCAGGCATGTCCTCGGTCAGGATGTATTGATGCTCCATCGCCATAATCGGCAATTCAAGCCCTACCATGCGCCCGCATTCGCGCGCCCACAAACCACCTGCATTGACGACATGGTCGGCATGGATAGTGCCCTGCTCCGTCACCACATCCCAGGTGCCATCGGGGCGATGCTGCAGATCAACAACCCGGTTCCGCAAATAGATTTCAGCACCCTGAATGCGCGCCGCTTTGGCGTACGCATGTGTGGTGCCAGATGGGTCCAGATGACCTTCGTCAGGACTGTACATTGCGCCAACAAACTTTGACTTGTCCATCAAAGGAAACAATTCTGCCGCCTCATCGACGGAGATCATTTCCATCCCATCCATACCCAAATAGCGGCCTTTGGCGCGCGCCATTTTCATGAAATCGACACGCTCGGGCGTTCCCGCCAACATCACACCGCCGGTCATGTGCAAGCCAATGGATTGCCCGGAAATCTCTTCGATCTCTTTGTAAAGTTGGATCGTATAATCCTGCAACTTGGCGACATTCGGATCACCATTAATGGTATGAAAGCCACCCGCGGCATGCCACGTCGAGCCAGACGTCAATTCCGATCGCTCAATCAGACAAACATCTTTCCAGCCCAGCTTCGTGAGATGATAGAGAACACTGCATCCAACGACGCCGCCTCCAATGACCGCGGCCTGAACATGTTCCTTCATAATGAGAATCCTTTGGCGACAAGACTGAAGATTATCCAGAATGGCCCCGCGCCCACATATCTCGCTATCTCAAAACGGAATAGGGTTCCTCCACAAACGCCATTTGATGAGCGGACATTTTCAAGCTGAGCCTGATCGGCATTACCTATCGTTACAATAAGAACAAACGATTTTAGTTAACGCTAATATACACCCATATATCTTTCGTAGCCGCTGACGCGGTGTGGTTTCTACAAACAAGAAGGTGATGACAATGCTAAACAAAATTCCTCACGTTATCTTTAAAACGCGGGTTCGAAACGACGCGATCGACGGACCAAATCCGTTCGAATGGAAAGATCTCAGCACGGATGAGATCTTCAAGGGAAAACGCGTTGTATTGTTTGCGTTGCCTGGGGCTTTCACGCCGACGTGCTCAACAACACATCTGCCGCGCTACGAAGAGTTGTACGACGAATTTAAGGCGCAGGGAATTGATCAGGTGATCTGCCTATCGGTAAACGATGCCTTCACCATGTACCAATGGGGCAAGTCTCAGAATGCAGAGAACGTATTCTTGCTTCCGGACGGTAACGGCGAGTTCTCTCGTAAGATGGGCATGCTGGTCGACAAATCGAACCTCGGTTTCGGGATGCGCTCGTGGCGCTACTCGATGGTTGTCGACGATGGGCAAATTGAACAAATGTTTGTCGAGCCAGACTTTGGTGACAACTGTCCAACCGATCCATTTGAAGTCTCGGACGCAGATACAATGCTGCGTTACCTGAAAAGCAAAGCGTCGCTTCAAGCGGCCTAAGCGCGACCGGTTCCCCCCCAACCGGACGCACCCCAAAGGGGCGGGCTCAGGCCCGCCTCTTTTATTTCCAGCCCCTAAGCCGGCATGAGAGTTTCAGTATTTTCATCTAGGACTTCAAACCCGTCCCCAAGCCAGGGCATACGATCTGCTACGCGCGGCGCAATTTTTTCACGCAGCACGCGCCGAAAGATGGATGCAAAAATCTCAGCCTGTAAACCCAACTCCCGACTTCTGCCTAAAAGATACATGGTCCTTGAAACGCCCGGCCCCGGCATCGCGCAAGCGCGCACATCATAACCACCCGATGCGCCTTCCAGGACACACATCGGCGTGGCGATGGCAAACCCATGCCCGGCCGAAACCATTGCCGAGACCGACTGCGCCGTATCAAATTCTGCGACCCGGGGTGGCGATAATCGAAGTCGCCGCAAATGCCGGTCCACCATTTGACCAACAACGTTGTGACCGGCAAACCTTATCATTGGCAATGCTTCCGATAGTTCCGAAAGTGACGGCGGCTCCCCCTCATAGCCAGGGGGCAACATCAGGACAGCGGCCTCGCGAAACAATTCGAACTGCTCTACGCCTGCGATGCTTTCCGAGACTTCGCTCGTCATGATCAGATCGACTTCACGCTCGACCAACGCACGGACCCGATCAAACGCCTGTGCGGCCCGAAGCGAGAAATTTCCCGGTCGCATATCGCGCTTTACCTGATCATAAAGCCAGGGCGTCAGTGTCGCGGCAATGGAATTTGGCACCGCGATGCGGAGCTCCGCAAGCGGCTGTTCGCCAACATTTTGAACCGCTGCCATCGCCAACTCTGCGGAAGATAGTAGCACCTCCGCGCGATCTCGGAGCACTTCACCCGCTGGCGTCAGTCGGGCCGGACGCAATCGTCGGTCCAGCAGCCGCGTTCCCAATGCTTCTTCTATTTTACTTATATATTGGGAAACAGCGGGTTGAGTCATGCCCAACAACCGTGCCGCCTCTGCCATATTTTCTGAACGCGATACTTCCAAAAAAACGCTCAAAGACCGCAAATCCAATCCTTTTGGCCATGCCATCCAACAATCTCCTCCCACACGAGCAATCTCGCAGCATGCATTTATAACATAAGTAATATTTATGTTAATTAATACCCATTCCTTGATGGAGTCATGCTTATCTTGGGAAAATTTTTACGGAGAGCCTGATGCCAAAAATCCTAAGTGAAGATCATGTCCGTCAATACCACCGTGACGGCTTCTTCGCCCCAATACCCTGCCTGAGCGCAGAAGAAACCGCCATGTTCCGCACTAAGTTCGAAGCCTATGAGGCGGCGCATGAAGGCTGGTACGAAATGTCTAAAGGCCAGAAGCTTTATCTTTTGCAAACATGGGCACGGGACCTGGGTCGCCATCCAAAAATTCTTGATGCCGTCGAGGATGTGATGGGGCCAAATTTGATGGTCTGGGGGCTGAGCCTGTTCGTCAAAGACGCACATTCACCTTCATATGTGTCATGGCATCAGGACAGTACCTACTGGGGACTGTCCAAGCCAAATGTTACAACAGCCTGGATTGCGCTCTCTCCGGCGAACAAACAGTCTGGGTGCATGAAGATGGTGCCCGGCACGCACAAATGGGAACAGGTCGCGCATCGCGACACGCTCGCCAAAGAAAACCTGCTGACCCGTGGCCAGGAAATTGATGTCGAGGTGGATGAGCGGGAGGCTGTCTATCTTGAAATCGAGCCTGGTGAAATTTCACTCCACAATATCCGAACAGTTCATGCTTCGGCGCCCAATCAATCTGACGAGCGTCGCATCGCGATTGCCATTCGCTACATCACGCCGGACGTGAGACAGATTAATGCCGAAGGTGATAGCGCCTGGCTGGTCAGGGGCGAGGATACCGAAGGGAACTTCATTCACGAAACCCCACCCGAGGCAGATATGGACGCCGCGGCAATGGCTGAGCATGACCGCATCATGGCACTACGCCAGGGTGTGCTTTACAAAGGGGTCGACGGGAAACCGGCGCATACAACGGTTTGATCGCCGCAAAAAAGTTACTTCAGAATAAACCCGTGCTGAAACGGATCGCGGTCATCAACAAAGATCGTGTTGAGGCCATGAATACGCGCCCATCCGGCGATTGATGGAACAATGGCCGGTTTACCGGCGACAGTGGTCTCAGCCTCGATCTTGCCGTCAAACAATGAGCCGATGATGCTCTCGTGGACATAATGATCCCCGACGTTCAGCAATCCTTTGGCATGACGTTGCGCCAGTCTGGCCGAGGTCCCCGTCCCACACGGTGAGCGGTCAATCGCCTTATCCCCATAGAACACGGCATTTCGGCCATCGGCCTCATCTTTTGTCGGCACCCCTGTCCACATGACATGAGAAACTCCGTTAATGAGCGGCTGCTCCGGATGCACAAAGTCATACTTATCGTTAACCAGATTGCGCACGATTGGGCTTAGGCGCTGTATGTCGCCGGGCGATAAATCCGCCATGTCGCGCATATTTTCCTGCGCCTCAATGATTGCATAAAAATTGCCACCATAAGAAACATCGAACCGAATGGGACCCAGTTCAGGCACCTCGATCTCAAGATCAGTGTCCGCCAAAAAACATGGAACATTGCGAATGCGCACATTATCGACGTGCTCGCCATTCATTTCATATGTGGCCTCGACGACGCCAGCGGGCGTATCAAGCCGGGCAAGACCCGTTGTCTTTGGCACAACGAGGCCGCGCTCTATCATGAACGTTACAGTGCCAATCGTGCCATGGCCGCACATCGGCAGGCAGCCGGAAACTTCGATATACAAGATCGCAACATCGCAGTCATCGCGCGTCGGCGGATACAGAATGGATCCAGACATCACATCATGTCCACGCGGCTCGAACATCAATGACGTTCGGACCCAGTCATACTCAGACAGGAAGTGCTTGCGTCGTTCTATCATTGTATCGCCGTCGAGCATTGGCGCACCGTTCGTGACCATCCGCACCGGGTTGCCGCAGGTATGTCCATCGACACAAACAAAAGTATGACGCGTCATATTCGGTGCTCCCTCAGCGGTATCGATCAATACGATACGGGGTCATATCAATATCTGATTGCGTGCCAGAAATCATATCTGCAATTAACGCACCCGTCACAACCGACATGCTGAGACCCAGATGGCCATGCCCGAATGCGTAGTGGACGTTGGTGGCACGCGATGATGGTGAGATAACAGGGACCGAGTTCGGTGTGCCGGGCCGGTGCCCCATCCATTCCGTCCCGCCTTCAGTATTCAAATCCGGAATATACCGTTGCGCCAGCTTCAAGAGCGCCTTTGAACGTGCGTAATTCGGCGCTGCATCGAGGCCACCCATTTCGACAGACCCGCCGATACGTAGACCTACCTGCATCGGTGTCATCACAAAATTATCTTCGGCGAACGTGATCATCTTGCGGATATCGACACCGGGATTGGGCAGTGTCGTATTATAGCCGCGGTCCGCTTCAATCGGGAATGTCTCACCCAGTTGCTTACTCAATCGGCCCGACCATGCCCCGGCGGCAATCACCAGATGCTCAATATCAATCGCTTTCCCGTCGCGGCTGAGAACACGCGAGACCTTGTCACCCGACACTTCCAGTTTTGCAATTTCCGCTTGCTCAAATGTCACCCCACAACGACGCAAATGATCGGCAAGCAGCAACAGCAATTCTTTGGGATCACGGTACGTCGCCCAGTCCGGCGTGAAGTATCCGGCGCGCGCTTCGGGGCCGAGTGCAGGTTCGTGTTGCAAAATCCCGTTCCGGTCCAGCGGGAAAAGATCCGCGCCGTGCTTCTCACGCGATTGCCAGTGATGCGCCTCCGCATCCCTTGCCTGTTCAGACCGATAGATAAACAGTGTGCCATCTTCACGTAAAATATGCCGGGCATCGATATCTTCCAGCATCGCATGATGCGCCGCCATGGACCGGGAAAGTATTGCTGCCAACGCAGCGACGCCCCGCTTGTGATCTTCGGGGCGGCAAGCCTGCATAAACCGATAAAACCAAGGCATTAAACGCGGCAAGTGACCCGCCCTCAAAGACAATGGTCCCAGAGGATTGAGCAGCATTTCTGGAATTCGTTTCCACAGCCCAGGCTCTGCAATCGGAATCATTTCGGCAACAGCGACCGCGCCCGCATTGCCCGTCGACGTGCCTTCATCAACGCCTGCACGATCGACAACAGTCACGCCATACCCCTTGTTCTTCAAGGCATAGGCCGTCGCAAGGCCAATGACTCCGTTGCCGAGAACGGTGACATGGCGATCAGCGTGCATGATCAGATGCCCCTACTTAGCCCTAGAGGTTTGGCCGCGTTTCAAGCGCATGGTTGACGACAGCTTCAACCATCGCGCGCTCTTCACCGCTTAGAACAAGGCGCGGTGCGCGCACAACTTCTGAGCCTTCACCCGTCATCTGGTTGGCCAGCTTGATCATTTGCACAAGCTTCACATCAACGTCCAGATGCAGCAGCGGCATGAACCACTTATAAAGCGCATACGCCTCATCGACTTTTCCTGCGCGCGCCAACTCAAACAATCGGACGGCTTCTTTTGGGAACGTATTCACCATCCCGCTCACCCAACCTTCGGCGCCAAACAAAGCGTTCTCAAGCACCAGATCATCAACACCGCAGAAAATCGTGTAGCGATCCCCGACCTCGTTAAACATGTCCGTAATACGACGGCTGTCGTGAGACGATTCTTTCACCGCAACAATATTCTCCACATCACTCAGGGTGGTGAAATCTTGCGGCTTCAAATCGACTTTGTAGGCAACCGGATTGTTGTAAATCATGATCGGCAGGTCGGTCGCGTTCGCGAGTGTGCGGAAGTGATTAACCGCTTCGGCTGCGTCTTGCTGATAGACCATGCACGGCAATACCATTAATCCAGCGCATCCGGCGCGCTCCGCGCGTTTGGTAAACTCGATACCAAAGGCTGTGGTGTATTCGGCAACGCCTGTGAGGACCGGAATTTTTCCATCCGTCGCTTCCACAGCCGCACGGAGAACCTGCTCTTTCTCATCGGGTGTCAGGGACGGGTTCTCACCCAGCGTGCCCAACATCACAAGGCCCTCGACACCCGCATCCATGCACGAGTGAATATGCCGCTGAGTTGCCTCAAGATCGAGTGCACCGTCAGCCTTGAATTCCGTCATCAGCGCCGGAAAAACACCCTGCCAATTAATACCCATAATTCCCTCCTCAGAATTTCCGTAAAAGTATCAACGGCGACACTTGCAAAGACAATGACTTCACGTCGATATCATAAATTAAATTGCTGCATCGTTTTTCAATGATGCAATCTCTTCGGCGTCGTATCCCAGTTCGCCAAGAATCTCATCCGTATGCTGACCCAATGTTGGTGGCGGCGTATCGACCTTTGCCGGTTCACCGTCGATCTTATAGCCACTTCGGACCAACTTGATATCCCGACCGACACCTGGCGGATCATTGAATTCGGCGATCATGCCACGGTCAGCGATTTGCGGATGCGCCAAAGCATCCGGCACAGACAGAACTTCGCCAGCAGGGACACCTGCGTCATTGAGTTTCTTCAGCCATACACTGGCCGGATGCCTAGCAAAGGCCTGCTCGAGAATTGCCGTTAACTCTGGCCGATGATCCAATCTGCCCTGGCGCTCAGAAAACCTGACATCCGTTTTCAGCTCTGGCATGTCGATAACGTCGCAGACCGCTTCAAACTGTTCCTGTTTGTTCGCCGCGATATTCAATAGCCCTTCACCGGTCTTGAAAGTGCCCGAAGGGCTCGCCGTAAAATTCTCGTTGCCCATCGGTTTTGGCGTCAGGCCGGCAACCAGATAGTTGGAGATGACCCAACCCATCGTCGCCATGGTTGATTCCAGCATCGACACATCAATGATCTGTGCCTTTCTGTCTGGCGACGCCAACGCTGCAGCCACGGCAAACGCAGCCGTCATGCCGCCAACGGTATCGGCAACCGGATATCCAACCCGGTATGGCGCCGTTTCTGGTGCACCGGTTATGCTCATGACACCGGACATGCCCTGAACGATCTGATCATACGCGGGGAGGTTTCGGTATGGTCCGTCCTGACCAAACCCGGAAATCGCACAATAAATCAGTTTTGGATTATCAACTTTCAACACATCAAAGCCGACACCAAGCCTGTCCATCACGCCCGGGCGAAAGTTCTCGACAACGACATCGGCTGATTTAACCAGTTTCCGAAAGACCCGTTTACCGGCATCGCTTTTAAGATTGATCGTGATCGATCGTTTGCCCGCATTCTGCGCCAGAAACGATATCCCCATCTTCTTTGCATTTAGATCCGGGTCGGCACCTAACTGCCGTGCCAAATCCCCCGATCCAGGCACTTCGACCTTGATTACATCGGCGCCCATATGTGCCAGTTGATGACAGCAAAACGGGCCTGCCAGCACATTTGTTAAATCAAGTACTCGAACATGCGATAACGCATTCAAAGGCTTTTCCTCCTTTTTGGTTTTTTGAATTTCCACGAGTTCTTGGGGATCAGCAAGTTCTGATCATTGAAACTATCACAAAAAGCTATATGTCTAGGGCATGTCAGATAGACCTCTCATTGGCGTCACAGGATCGCGGCGACGCGGTCGCACGATGACATTTCTCAATCGGTTTGCGGTTTGGCGCGCAGGCGGCCGTAGTGTTGCAATCACTTGGGACAAGCCTTTCCCCATCGAAAAACTCGACGGGATCGTGATTGGGGGTGGAGATGATATCTCGGCAACCCTTTATGGCGGTGCACTTTCAATCGATATTCGCGTCGATGAACGTCGGGACAAGCTGGAGATGGATGCGCTCGAAGTGGCCGAGCAAAACAAAATTCCTGTTTTGGGCATTTGCCGAGGCTCGCAAATTCTCAATGTTTTTTATGGCGGCAATCTGTTCAGCGAGATCCGCGAGCAGTTCAAGGACGCGCGCCATATTCGAACCGTCATGCCAAAAAAATGCGTTGATATCGTTCCAGACTCAGCGCTTCAACGCATCCTGAATACCGATTATTGCTATGTGAATAGTCTGCACCATCAGGCGGTTGACCGCCTTGGCGACGGTTTCAAAGTCGCTGCCAAGGATGAGCATGATATGATCCAGGCGGTTGAGCGTCCCGGCGAGCGATTTTTGCTCGGTGTACAATGGCACCCGGAATTTCTTTTCTGGCAGCCACGCCAACAAAGACTATTCAGAAACCTTGTCGATGCGGCACGCAAAAAATCAAAGGATGCGAGCTGAGACAAACCCTTTTATAATGCTGTTAGAACCTACCGAAGAAAACCCAGAGGAAAACCATGTCATATACACTCGAAGAATTTGCCGCTGATTGTAAATCTGCCCTTTCAAAAGGAAGTGGCCCGGCTGAACTTGAAGAAGTGCGCACCTATGTCGCCAAGGCGCTCCGGGATCCTGACATGATTGCAACCTACCTGCCGCCAGATTGTGATGAAGAACGGCGCGTTCTCTATGAGGACCCTGATCTTAAATTCTGCATTTGTGGACATGTTTACCAGGGCCCCAAGGACGGTACCCCACATGATCATGGACCAACATGGGCCATTTATGGACAGGCCGATGGCGAGACCGAAATGACCGATTGGAAAATCGTCAAGCCTGCCGAAGGTGATGAGCCGGCACTTGTTGAGCAAACCAGTTCCTATGCGTTGAAACCAGGCGATGCACATGTCTATCAGGTCGGTGATGTTCATGCGCCGCTCCGCAATGGACCAACACGTCTGATCCGGATTGAAGGCGAGGACACTGCATTTATCACGCGCTCGCCGATCAAAGCCGCCTGACAAAGCCTTCAAAGTGGCCCGTACCATCGCTGAACTTCTGGCTGTTGGATCGGGCCCGCTTGGCGTTACAGACTGGATAAATATTGATCAGGCGCGGGTGAATGCGTTTGCCGACACAACCCATCATACCCACTGGCTGCACACAGACCCTGCGCGCGCTGAAAAAGAAAGCCCCTATCAAGGCACCGTCGCGCACGGGTTTTTGGTTCTCAGCCTGATCAATCATGCGATTGACCAGTGCGGTCTGCGACCGACCGATAGTGCGTATGCGTTAAATTATGGTGTCGACCGGGTGCGGTTTTTGAAGCCCATGCCGGTTGGCGCGGGATTTCAAATACGCGATCAGATCACATTGCTCGACGCCGAAATGCGCGAAAAAGGCCTATTCACACGGACCCAACATTCGTTCGAAATCAAAGGTGATGATACGCCGTCTGTGGTTGCAGAGTATCTATCTGTGTGGGTACCCACCCAGAGTGACGGCGTTACGCAGCCCGACCAATAGCCGCGGGTGGTGACACAATTGTGGTCATCCAGGCCCCTGCGTCGGGCCCATCGGTCACACGCTCCAAAATCCATTGATAAACCAGTACAGGTCCATCTGCCGGAAAGATGGTCACCGCAAATGTTGCGCGACCCTGTTCCAGTGCAAGCTGTTCAATTTTGTGATCATGGTGATTGAGAAGGGGGCTGTAATGCGGCCCTTTGATCATCAATTGGAAATGTTCAAGCGGTCCTGTCGCGCGCTTATTTTTCGGATGCGCAAACGCCCACGTCTGAACAATGCCAAAATCAGCACTTGGCGTATCGTTACGTTGGAGGGCTGTGACCTGAATCTCGACCACGCGAGCAGGTGACAAACCGGGGTCGGGCGCGATCTGTGCCACTGCGAATGCGGGGAGCATTGCGCAGATCAATGTTATAATTGTAAGGCGTCGGATCATATCAGCTCCTTGTCAGACCCGGCAAAGGGCACCCTGCCGCATTCACCGGGTCCATCAAGGTTCATATCAGCGGCAGCTTAGATGCCAGCCAACGCCATCGCTTCTTTAAGAATTTTTACGCTGGCTGCATGTCCACCCGATTTGTGGAGCGCTTCGCCTTCGTCGCGCATCTTCTTGACCGCTTCGGCGTTCTTTGCCTTGCCTGATGCAAGTGCAGCATCAATCGCTGCAATTTTTGCAGGGCAACTCCCTGCCAGCGCAGGCGTAGCAAACATCATAACAGCAGCAAACAGTGTGATTATTTTAAGCATGTGAGTTCCTCCCGAAAATGCCTTCATATTATAGATACGCCAAATATGACCGCCTAGACCACTCAGGATCAATTTTTTTCCAACGGACGGCGTTACACTGAGATTTCTGCAACGCTAAAAATCGCCTTTTACGGCTGTGGGCACGTCCTGCTATACACTCAAACCATTCAGAACGTGGCGAACGAGGGAATGAAACATGGCCGACCCCGAGCAAACACCCAACACCGTCCCCGCGGCAGCAAAACAGCTTGGCGCATTAGGTGTCATTCCGTTTTTTGGCCTGGCCGGACTCGCCTTGTTGGGAAGCGGCACATGGATTGATGACGCGTTATTTGCGTTGCTGGCCTATGGCGCTGCTATCCTGTCCTTTATGGGCGGCGTCCAGTGGGGCTTTGCAGTGTCCGCCTCTGACATTACACCCCGTCAGATGTTTAACCGCCTGTCCTTAAGTGTCGCCCCCGCTTTGGTTGCCTGGGGCGCGTTATTGCTTCCCCTGGGGCCCGGACTGATTGCGCTGGCGGTCTCATTTATATTCGTGTTGCTGATTGATTTACGGACGGTGAACAGATTGGGCGCACCGGCTTGGTATCCAAAGTTACGCTGGCCGCTGACCATTTGCGCCGTGTTGTCGCTTGGGCTCGGCGTCTATGTCGTGTTCGCCGCATAGTTCAGTCAGCCTTGAGCTGCGCCCGTAACGCCTCGTTTTCGGCTTCAAGCTTTTCAATGCGCGCTTTCATGGCGTCAACCAGCGGCGCCACTTCATCTTCGGACCAGCGCTGCACAATGTGTTGCGGGCAGTTGGAATCCCACGCCTCGATGGTAAATATGAATACCCGTTCCGGCTTGCCCTGATAATCTTCAAATACCAACTTTTTCAAAAGTTCAGGATCGTCCTCGACAACAGTGACGTCACCCCAGATTTTAATCCGGCGTTTGTTGCGGTAATCCATTAGGAAGATAAAGGCCTTCGAGTTGTCCTCGAAATTACCGATGCTGATGTATTGGCGATTGCCGGAGAAATCCGCGAACGCGAGCCTTTTATCATCCAGCGGCGTCAGGAATCCAGGAGGTCCGCCGCGATGCTGGATATAGGGCTGGCCTTCCGCGTTCGAACTGGCCAGATAAAATGAGTCCCGGGTTGCCAGGAATTCAGCCAGATCATCGGTGACCGTATGGCGCCAACCACCGCGTTCATCCATTTTTTGGTAGCCCGCGCGCGAGCCATATTTTTGCTGCTGTGCCTTAACGCTCGGCGTAAAGGCAATATCACTTACAAATGTGCGTTCCATGCGCGTATCTCTCCATCTTGTATGTACAAGATACGCCAAACCGACCCGGCTGCAACGCGTGTTCAGCGGTCATTCTGTTGTGTCGACGGGGAAAAGATCGGAGAGAATGGCGCGCCCCAACGAACGAAGTTCGAAACCTTCAAAAGACCGGGCGCGAGTTCGAAAAGATTGTCTTTGGGAGAAAATGGCGCGCCCGGGAAGATTCGAACTCCCGACCCCTTGATTCGTAGTCAAGTACTCTATCCAGCTGAGCTACGGGCGCAACGCAAGTGACCTCGCGTGAGGCTGCGGAACCTACTCCAAGCTTTCCGAGGTGACAAGACCCATATCGTCAAATTTCGTCGGGTTTTGCCGTTTACAGCAAAATCTTTGAAAAATTGATAAAAATTAAAGATTCGCTATATAAAACAATCGTCTTGTCGCCTTCACAGGCTTTGTCTAATATCTCGGTCAACGACTGGGAAACAATATAGGTGTGCGCCATGGTATACAGAAACGATATACCGACGTCATGTTTCTCAAAACTCAAAAGGGGCGGTCTTCAGGGATGAGATTTTCGGATTTTTCCTCACTACGGTTTCTCGTAGTCGGCGCGGCGTTATCGCTAGGCGCTTGTTCTTATGGAGACAGCTTGCTGTGGCCATCGTCTGAAACCACCGAAGAGGCGCCTGCTGAGGCAGCCGCGGCCGATACCGGCGAAGGTCAGGTACAGGTCATCGGCGGAGGTCAGCCCCCCATCGGCGCGACACAATTCGTCCCGCCAGGCGTCACGCCGGGTGAGCCTACAGGTACATTTGTTGGCCAGAAAGTTGTGCAGCTTCGTGATGAACTGGCACGTTTGCAGTCATCCATCGCGCAACAAAACGAAGAATTACAAAGACTGCGTACCGAGCTCGTTCAGAACTCGCAGCAGTATCACGGCACCATTGCGGCTGTGAATTCACGTCTACAGGTAGGTACGACACCGGGCAACCCGATCCTCGTACAACAGTTCAAAAGCGCACAGGCTGATCTCGATCGCATCGCCGACGAGATCAATAACATGAATAATCTGACCGCAGCTGTTGCGAACAACTCAACATTGTCGGCTTACATGGCCGAAGCTGCGCGCGCGGCATTCTCGGTATCCGGTGCGGTTGATGAAGACCACCGTCAATTGGCAATCCTAGAAGACGAAGGCAATCGAACAGCCGTTCTTATTGATCGTCTCTTGAAGGAACTCACCAGTGATGTGCGTCGCCAGACCAATTATGTGACGACTGAGCGTGCGAACCTCAACCTGCTTTCGGCTGGCATCAAGTCCGGTGAGCTGTTTGGTGGGTCGTTGGTGAACCGTGCCGTTCTTTCAAACGCTGGACAGGCGAATATGGCGGGTGCGCCATTGACGACCGCCGGGCGGACACCTTTGGTTGTGATCCGGTTCGATCGCGCCGATGTCCCTTACGAGCAGGCACTGTATACCGCTGTTTCCAAAACGCTTGAGCGTCGTCCAAACGCCATGTTCGATCTGGTTGCTGTTGCGCCAACAACGGGGGGTTCAGCGCGGATCGCATTGAACTCGCAGAAGGCACGCCAGCATGCGTCAAACGTCATGCGCTCGCTCGTCGAGATGGGCTTGCCGCCAAATCGTGTTGCCGTCTCAGCGAAAACCGAACAGCAAGTGGCGAACAACGAAGTTCATCTGTTCGTTCGTTAAGAGCAACGGCGTCGACGGACCTGCCGCGGAGATGATGTCATGGTGCAACTTCGCGACGACATAGATCATCACATTGTTACCTGGGCTGAAGTCCATCGCGACACGCGTAAGCTTGTGCGTCGCCTGATGACCCAAGGCCCGTTTCACGGCATTGTTGCGCTGACCCGTGGCGGGCTTGTACCTGCTGCCATCGTGGCCCGTGAAATGTCGATCCACGTTGTCGATACGCTGTGTATCTCGAGTTATGACGAGCAAGTGCAGGGCAGCATTCGCGTCCTCAAGGAACCCCAAGCCGCGCTTGAGAATGGCGGCGAAGGCTGGTTACTGGTCGATGATCTGGTCGATACCGGCACGACCATGAAAGCCGCGCGCGACATTTTACCAAAGGCACATTTTGCCACGGTATATGCCAAGCCCAAAGGTTTGAAGCTTATCGACACCTATGTTCATGACATTGAACAGGACGTGTGGATTTTCTTTCCCTGGGATACATCACCTCAGTACGCGCAGCCACTTTCTGACGGCTGAGACCCGGCAGATTTCCCTGCCCCGAAATCGTCATGATTTGAACAATCCCTGACCGCATTCACCTGCGATACCTCCATGGCTTACATAACCGATGCCCAGGAGGATCCCATGGCGCTATTCCAAAAAGACGTAAATCCAATTCCCAGCAAGCCCAGCAAACCCAGTGGACGAGGCCAAACACCCAGTCTGCTTGGCATGCCGACCAACGCGGCAACTGAATCCAATTCCAAAGACGACACCGACGCATCCCCTGAGACAAACAAGCTCGAAAGCCGCTTGATCGTGGGCCCAAACATCAAACTTAAGGGCGTCGAAATTGAGGATTGCGACACGCTGGTGGTTGAAGGATATGTCGAAGCGTCCATGGACAGCCGGGTGATCGAGATCGCCGAAACCGGTGTATATAAAGGCACTGTCGAGATCGACACCGCAATTATCAAAGGTAAATTCGAAGGCGAATTGACGGCGCGTGAGCGTATCATTGTGCACGCAACCGGCGATGTCAGCGGAAAAATCCGCTATGGCCGCCTTGCGATTGAAGAAGGCGGGCGCGTGCATGGCGACATGGATGAACTTAACGTCAGCATGAGCGCAAAACGCAAACCTGTTGAAAGCACCGACACGAAAACAGCAGAAGCGGCCGAGTAACTAGCTTTTCGCCGACAGCATGCGATCGAGGTCCATCTCGAAATTCAGAAGGTCTTCCGGCACCGGGAGGCCTTCTGCGCGCATTTTGGAAATTGCCTGATCAAGACGAAACTTGATCTCATGCAGATCACCCTGCTCGCCTTCTGCCGCATCCATGAGGTAGGCAATTTCAGCTTCGAGGTCATCGAGGGCCATGTCTTTATCCTTTCGAAAATAAGCAACACCTGACCGGTCCAGGGTCTGGTCCCAGCGGGCTGCTGATGGCATTATACACACCCGTATGCAGGAGTTGCCAATGACTGAGACTTACGAACTGTTTGCCATCAAATATGCGCGCCACGATCGTGACGCAACGGAGAACTTTGTCGACGATCCAGATCCGCACGAAGGCAACATGCCGATCGATTATTTCATCTGGGTCGCCAAGAACAAAAACCGGACCGTCCTTATTGATACAGGCTTTAATGCCGAAGCCGCCGCTGAGCGAAAACGTGAATTCATAAGATGCCCGGCCGAGAGCCTGTCACTGGTCGGCACTGATGCCGCGAGCATTGAAGATATCGTAATCACTCACTTGCACTATGATCATGTTGGCAACTTTGATCTGTTCCCGAATGCGCGCTTTCATCTACAAGACAAAGAAATGCAATTCGCGACCGGGCGATACATGAAGCACGGCACACTCCGGGTTGCCTTTGACGTTGAGCATGTGGTTGGCATGGTACGCCAGGTCTACAAGGAGCGTGTGCAATTTCACGATGGCGACAGCGAACTTTTCCCAGGGATCGGACTGCATTTTATCGGTGGCCATACAATGGGTTTGCAGTCGGTGACGGTTGAAACCGCCAGAGGCCGGGTGGTTCTAGCCTCTGACGCATCGCACCTGTATCACAATATGTGGGATCAGAACCCTTACCGAACCGTCTTTAACATCGGCGATATGATGGAAGGCCACGACAAGTTACGTCATCTTGCGGATGGCAATGAAGATTTGATTGTGCCCGGGCACGACCCGCTGGTTATGGATTATTACCCGGCACCGTCTGACGATTTAAAAGGCAAAGTCATCCGGCTCGATGTTGCGCCATCGAAGTAAACGCAGCGTCTATTGAACGGCAACGTTGTCGATAAGCCGCGTCTTGCCAAGCCAGGCTGCGGCGAGAACCCGCAATGGGCGACCTTTAGCTGCCGGCTCCAGCGTTTCGGCATCGCGGACGGCCACGTAGTCGACAGAATTGAACCCGGCATCATCCAGCCCTTGAACAGCATCTTCACAGGCGATTTCAATCGGCTCGCCTTTGGCGACGCGTGTCGCGACACCTGAAATCTCGTGATACAGGCGGGGTGCTAACGTGCGTTCCACATTGGTGAGATATGAGTTCCGAGATGACATCGCCAGACCGTCACTTTCGCGCACAGTGCCGCCGCCAAGGATTTCAACAGGCAGGTCCAGGTCCCGCACCATCGCGCGAATGACGCACAATTGCTGATAGTCCTTTTCGCCAAAAATGGCGATATCCGGCATCGATTGGATTAAAAGCTTGGCCACAACCGTGGCGACACCAATAAAGAAGTGCGGACGGCTCTCTCCTTCGAGAAGCTGGCTCAACTCCTGAACCTCAACTTTCGTGCGATGACCCTCGCGATACATTTGTGACATTTCAGGGGTGAAGACCAGGTCGACACCCGCCTGCTCAAGCATCGACAAATCCCGCGCTTCGTCACGTGGATATATTGCGAAGTCTTCGGTCGGTGAGAACTGGGTCGGATTCACGAAGATAGTCGTGATGGTCCGGTCGGCCTTGTCTGCGACCGAATGCACCAGAGACATATGACCATCATGCAGCGCCCCCATGGTCGGCACCAGAGACACGCTCTCGCCAGCTTTCCGCCAGCCAGCAACGACGTCCCGCATTTCGGCGACTGTTCTTACGACATCCACCTATTCAATCCTTCGTCTTCTTCACGCCAAAACAATGGTCCAGTGTCGGGAAAGTGCCGTCTCGTACATCTTGTGCATATTGACCGACCGCATCGGCGATCAATTTCCCAGCGTCCCCATACCGTTTTACAAACTTCGGTGTGAAGTCTGCAAACAACCCGACCATATCCTGTGTCACCAGAATTTGTCCATCACACGCGGGTGACGCACCAATACCTATCATCGGCACACCGCTCTGCTCTGTTACGGCGCGGGCAACGGCTTCTACCGTGCCCTCAATCACAATAGCGAACGCACCGGCATCCTCAATCGCGCGGGCATCGCGATACACCTGCGCAGCGCCTTCGTCATCTTTACCTTGAATTTTAAATCCGCCGCGATGCTCCGCCTTTTGCGGTAACAAACCGATATGACCGAGCACCGGAATCCCTGCCGCAACAATAGCCGCGACGGTTTCAGCCATCTCTTCGCCGCCTTCAAGTTTCACCGCCTGGCAGCCTGTTTCTTCGAAGACACGTTTGGCAGAGGCCACACCCAGTGACGGCGATGCCTCATAGCTTCCATGTGGCAGATCGACAACAACGCAGGCTCGCTCGGTCCCGCGCATCACCGCCTGACCATGCGCAATCATAATGTCGAGTGTTACACCGCGCGTGGTCTCGAGGCCATAAACCACCATGGCAAGCGAGTCCCCCACCAGCACAACATCACAATGCTGATCGACGCATTTTGCCATTGGCGTATCGTAAGCCGTCAGACACACAAGGCGTCCCGAACCTTTTCGCGCACGAATATCGCTAGCTTGAAACCTCTCCGTCACCATGATTTTGGTGGCTCCTATCCCCAGCAAACTCCCATTTGCGGAACAAAGTTATCCATATAATTTTGCACTGCACAATAGGAGAATTCTGTGGAGAAATTCAAAGCAGATTTGAATTCAACGCACTATTCGAATTTCTTGTGTGGATATCTATTTGCGATTTTGTGAGTATGTAGCACTGCACAATCTAGATAAGAGATCAGAGTTTATCTCTATCGCGTTGATTCTCATGTTTCTTTTTGGGTTTGAATGCCCAAAACATGACGCCAGCAAATAAAACCAGCAGAATAACGAAAAAATGCTCACGCAATAGATCAATCATTTACGTGCGCTTTCAATCTGACATGTGATCCACATTTACTGTGGCGCAGGTGCCGTCAAAAAAGTTAACAGCGTATAGCGCTCTCCGGCTGTCACTGGCAAGACCTCATGAAGCATTGAACATGAAAAAACCACTGCGCCACCACGTGGGGGCTGAAAAAGTTCTTTACCGTATTCAGGGAACCTCAGATCACCGCCTTCATAATCACCCGTATTGAGGTTGATCGTAATTGCATATTTCCGATGCTGAACCGACGGATTGCAGTTGTCGCGATGCACGTTAAAGAATCCACGGTCTTGCGCCTTGTAACACCCAATCCTGAGAGCCTCCATGCCCCAATTATGGAAATGCAGGATCTTTTCGATCTCTGGCACCAGGCGCGGCATGACCCGGTTGACAATGCGCTGCTGAAATGCCGCGTCCGTAACGACGTAATCTTCGCGGCGTTTCATATTCAAGACGACCCCGTCTTGCTCCTTGGCGCTAGACCCAAGGGCGACCTGCCCTTCATGTTTTGCGCCATCACGCCACAAGCCAATAAGCCAGTCACAGTCTTCGGGTTCCAAAACTCTTGGCACCAACAGGACCGGAGCAATCCGGCTCACGGGCGCGGGTGCTGGGGCATACGACGCCTGTTGTATGAGTGCGTCCAGTGCCGCTTTCAGATCTAACTCAGGATCATTTAGGTCAATGACGCCCGATATCCGTTGATTTGGGTTCAGGACATAGATGACCGGCGCTTCAACGCCCGACATACCCGCGAGTGCCGAAGTAATTTCCTTATTCGCGTCCGCCATGGTCTGAAACGGCCAGTTGGCGCGGGCTTTCTGTCCCTTGGCGTCAGCTACAGAGGCGCACACAAACGTCGCGACCTGAACAAGCTCCGTATCAAAAAGGGTGGCAGGGATGATCGATTGAGCCAGTTCATCGAGGCTCTTGTTGCCGCAAAAAATCATTACAATCGGCTTGCCGACGACATCTACATAGAACTCAAACTCGTCGTCATCCGTATCCGGACAACTGAAGACCGGGAAATGATCACCGGTGCCGAGGCGGGGTTGTACAGGGGCATTTTGCGTCGCCGACATAAGGTCTCTCACTCGTTAAAATATCTCGCAGCATACTGGCAGACACACCTGCATTAGTACATTGCGATATTTGAATATACTCATGATTTGACATCATGCGTCGCACGACTAACGTTCGATGTCTGAAGATCATCAGGACCAAATTTATGCGCCGATCAAATTTCCATCCCATCGTTCTCCTCATCCTCGTGACCGTTCTTTTAAGCGCGTGTGACGATACGATTGAGATTGATGAGCATCGACGTGGTGACGCTGAAAATTACATGATTGCCGTCGCGCATCCGCTGGCCGCCATCGCGGGACGCGACATACTGGCCCAAGGTGGCAGTGCCGTTGATGCGGCAATCGCGGCTGAAATGGTTCTCACACTTGTTGAACCACAATCGTCGGGCATCGGCGGTGGCGCGTTTCTCGTCCATCACGATGCATCCCGTTCTGAATTTGAGACCTATGATGGCCGTGAGATGGCGCCAGCTTCGGCCCATCCTGAAATGCTTCTTAAGGAAAATGGCAGCCCAAGAGATTGGCCGGGCGTCGCACTCGGTGGCCGCGCCGTCGGCGTCCCAGGTCTGATCCGAATGCTCGCGTTGGCTCACAATGACCACGGCGTCATGGCATGGGAGGACCTATTTCAACCCGCCATTGATCTGGCAGAAAATGGATTTAATGTGACGCCACGTCTGGAGGGACTGTTGGCCGCAGATACCGAAATGCCAAATATTCCAGGCTCACGAGAGTACTTTTATCCGGACGGAAAGTCGCTCAAGGAGGGCGATCTGGTTAAAAATCCAGCGTTGGCAAAGGTTCTGCGGCAAGTCGCAACACATGGGCCAGATGCTTTTTACACCGGTGAGATTGCAAAAGGCATTGCAGACACTGTGTCGAATGCTGCGATAAACCCGACACCGATGACACCCGACGATCTCGCCGGGTATGTCGCGAAGAAGCGTCCACCGGTATGTGCAATGTACAGAAAACATCGTGTTTGCGGCATGGGCCCACCGTCATCCGGGGGCATTCTGGTCGCGCAAACGCTTGGCATCCTGGATCATTTTGATCTCAGCCAGTACGAGCCATTTTCAGTTGAGGCCGTGCATCTGATTGTCGAGGCAAGTCAACTTGCTTTTGCAGATCGAAATTTTTATGTCGCCGACAGCGATTTTATCCCGGTTCCGGTCGCCGCACTGATCGCCCCCAGCTATCTTGCGGAACGGGCAAGTCGTATCGACCCAAAGCGGGCAATGCAGGATGTGCAACCCGGCAGGGCGGGGCTTCGGGCATGGAAATGGCGTGCGGGCGCCGAAGCGGAAAAAGGGCTGTCGACAACGCATCTGAGTGTTCGTGATCAATACGGCAATATCGTCTCCATGACCGCAAGTATTGAGCGGGCGTATGGCTCAAAGCATATGACGCAGGGCTTTTTACTTAATAACCAGCTTACAGATTTTACATTCACGCCGACCCACCTTGGGCATCCGGTCGCGAATGCTGCAGCACCCAGGAAGCGCCCGCGCAGCACCATGTCACCGACAATTGTGTATGCGCCGGACGGCGAGCCTTTGCTCGCCATCGGATCGCCGGGAGGGTCCAGGATCGCTGGCTATACCCTAAAGGCCATCATTGGTGTCTTGGACTGGAACATGCATATCGCGGATGCCATCGCCGCACCGAACATCGTTAGCGGTGGCGGACCTGTGACACTTGAAGAAGGCAGTGCGGCCGAAGCCCTAAAACCTGCATTGGAGGCAATGGGGCACAAAGTCAGAATTCGTTCAATGACGAGTGGCCTTCATGGCATTCATTTTCACGGTGACCACATGAGCGGTGGCGCAGACCCAAGGCGCGAGGGTGTCGTCCTCGGCGATTAGATTTCGTCAGTAATTGGCGAAGGATGTTCTTCGATGTCCCCTGGGATCACAATCTGAAATATCGTGCCGTCTTCATTACTTTGTAGCATCATGATGTCGCCACCATGCGCATGGACAATATCGCGGGCAATCACCAATCCCAGCCCGGTGCCGCCCTTTCGGCTTGAACTGGAAAAAGGTTTGAACAGATTTTCGCGCGCCTGTTCGGATAATCCAGGGCCATTGTCGGCGATGTCGATGGCAATTGACTGATCTGATCGATGCGCGGAAATCGATAGCTTTGAGCTCGTCGCCTGAAGCGAATTACTACACAGATTTGTGATGCCCCGCAGCAAATGCCGCCGGTCAGCAATAATCTCAAGATCAGGATCGATATCGATCTCCCACGTTGTCTCTGCGTACTCATCTGAAAGCATTACATTGCTGCGCACTTCATCGATGAGATCAAATAGCCCGAACCGTCGGGGCCGAAGCGTTAACGCATCATCCGCCGCGTAATTCAGTGTCTGACGACAAAGATCGATGGCGCGGTCGATGGCCTTCATCAAGCGCGGCGTCACACGCTTCACTTCGGGGTCTTCGATGTATTGCAGTTTATCAGAAACGAGTACCGCCGTTGCCAGCGTATTGCGAAGATCGTGGTTGATCTTGGCCATTGCACCGCCAAGGGCTGCCAGTCGGCCTTGTTGTTTCAAGGATGATTGAACCTGGCGTTGCATCTCGGCAAGTTCGGATTGCGCCATGCCAATTTCGTCACGACGCCCGCTTGGCTCTATGATCTTTGTCGCGTCCTCGGGATTGTCACGAAATTTAACCATGGATCGTGTAATGCGCTGGATCGGGCGAACGATCATCCATTGCAGCGATATGTAGACCATCGTCGCCGTGATGAACGAGATGATAATGGACAAGTTCAGAATGCGTGCAGAAAAGTCGTACATCGCATTGCGCATCGTTTGTTCTTCAAAAAGAACTTCGACAACGGCATCGGGTTGTCTTGGCGGTGTGCCGACCGCACGAATAACCCGGTTATCTGTGCGCAATAACGTATCAAAAGCATCAAAAACCAACCCAAAGAAAGTCACATTGCGCAAATCAACCGTCATATCAACCGCGGGAGGCATGTCGCCGCCGACCATCAGCATCTTGCGATCTTCCCTGGCAACAATAATGGCAAGCGCATCTGTCTGAAACAAAAGCTCGTTTTCAAGGTCCTGATTGGGCTGGGTTTCAGGCATTGCATTGAGTGCCAGCATCGCTAGGTGAGCGCGGCCGATAAAATCATCCATATAAGTCAGTCGGAACCGTGCGATCGATGGGGTCCAGATCAACACCTCGGCCAACATTACAAAACTTACGGTCAAGATCAGAAGCCGCGCCGACAGGTTTATGAACCTTCTGGGTGGCTTCTTTTCTGTATTGTCGGTTTCACTCATGATTTTCCAGAGTTACTGCAGCTTTTTGACTTTATCCAAACATGGACAGAAATCGTACAATCTTTCGTGTCTTTTCACTAAACAGCGACGGCGTATAATAACTGCTGGCGGCGCGTTTGTTCACTTCACCAAATGTCGGATACGGTGCGATCATCGTCGCGACACCGCCGATTTTAATCTTTTGGGACATTGCAAGAACCCAGGTATGGATTAGCTCTCCCGCGTGCGGACCGACGATACCGCAGCCCAGTATTACACCCTTTTTCGTTGTCACCGCTTTGACCATACCATGCGTATCGCCCTCAGCCTGTGCCCGATCATTTTCATGAAACGGCCAGCGCAAAACGCGAATATCGTCACCATACTGTTCTTTGGCTTGGTCTTCGGTCAGGCCGACTTGTGCCAGTTCAGGCGACGTATACGTTACCCACGGCACTGCGCGATGATCCGCCTTGGCGGGCAATCGGAACAAGGCATTCTTGATCACGATACCTGCGTGATATCCGGCGACGTGCGTGAATTGCAGGCCACCGGCGACATCACCAATCGCAAAAATTTTCTTGTTTGATGTGCGAAGCCGGTTGTCGACCTCAATCCCTTTTGGCGAATACGCAACGTTCGCAGCCTCAAGGTTCAACCCACTTACATTGGGCCGGCGTCCCGTCGCAACCAGCAGGTGCGAGCCATCTATGGTCTCTTCGCCATCATCAGACTCCAGAATAACCGATATCCCGTCGCCTGATTTTTCAATGCGTGAGATCTTCACGCCTTCACGAATGACCAGTCCTTCGGCATCGAGTTGTTTGCGTACAACCTCGACCAGTTCCTGGTCATCTTTGGGCATCACCGAGAAAACTTCGAGGACCGTCACGTCACATCCCAACTGACGATGCGCCTGGGCGAGCTCAATCCCAATCGGACCCCCACCAATAACAATAAGATGTGTCGGAAGTTCATCCGCGTAAAAGACGTTCTCGTTGGTGTAAAAAGGAACATCACTTAAACCCGGAATCGGCGGCACGAATGCTGACGAGCCGGTAGCGATGACAAAACGGCGGGCGGTAATACGTGTGTCACCTGCTTCGACGGTATTTGCGTCAATAAATTTACCTTCTTCCTCAATGACTTGAACGCCAAGACCGGTAAATCTCTCGACGGAATCGTTCGGAGCAATCGCACCAATCGCGCCGTGAACATGCTCAAACACGCGTTTTGCATTCACTTTTGGTGCCCCGGCATCAACGCCAAATCGCGCAGAATCGCGGATATGCTGCGCCGCATGGCCCGCCGCCAGCAATGCTTTCGAGGGGACACAGCCATAATTCAAGCAGTCGCCGCCCATTTTGCCTTTTTCAAGCAAAACAGTTTTAGCACCCATCTGTGCGGTGCCCGCGCTGACGGACAAACCGCCCGAGCCGCCGCCAATCACGCAAATATCCGCTTTAATCATCTTAGTCATTGGATCACGCCTCGGGTGCGTCCGCGGACTTTCCGCGGCGAATTCGCTTATAAACAACAGGGACCAACGACAGTAACGCCAAGCCTAAAATTGGCCCTAGAACTTCCGGCGTGAAGATGATGCCAAGATCCGGCGTCCCCCCCTGCTCAAATACAGCACCCAAACCGTTTCCAACACTGGCATAGACCAATGATCCGGGCATGATCCCAAAAAATGTTCCAATCATGTATGTGCGCATTTTCACGCCTAAAAAAGCCGGGACCAGGTTCACAAGCCAGAACGGAAATAATGGCACTAATCGCAACACAAACATGTAACTGAGCGCGTTTTCGTTAAAGCCGGCTTCCATTTTCTTGATCGCGCCACCTGTCTTCGAGCGAAAAAAGTCTGCCAAGGCGTAACGTGCAATAAGGAAAATCGCCGTGGCACCAAGCGTTGCGCCGGTCACCACGTAGATGCCACCAACAACAGTCCCAAACACAAAACCACCTGCCAGCGTCGCCCAAACAGCGCCCGGTAACGACAGGGCCACCATCACACAGTAACCGGCGATAAATATAATCGCAGCCTGCACCTGGTTTTCAGCGGTCCAGTTTGTCAAAAATTCTCGATGCTCACTAAGTGCTTGAAAAGAAAGATACTTATCCAATCCTAGAGCAAAAAACGCACCTATTCCGGCGGCAATAACAGCCAATGGCAATAACCGCATCACGAGAGATTTCTTTGGTGGCTCTGACGCCGTATCCGTATTTGTTTGCTGTTCGCCCTCAGACATGAGCGCCACTCCATCAATTAAAATTTTTACCCCGACAGCGATCAATCCTCGACTTGAGATTGATGCCAACCCCTGCGCGCCAGTAACTAGCGACCTTCGGCATTGTGGCGATAAACAGCCTATGAGCAACCTACGTTAAACTGACGCCTTTTCAAGTTCGCGTGAGCAGGGTAAACAATCTCCAACAAATAAGCATTCAAGTCGTTGACTTGCCTGCACCAAGACCGTATACAGCGGTCGATTTCGAAGGAGAAGTTTCGTGAAACGTACGTACCAGCCGAGTAAGCTAATTCGTAAGCGCCGTCACGGCTTCCGTCACCGTATGGCGACGGTAGGTGGTCGTCGAGTGCTTCAAAATCGTCGCGCCAAGGGCCGCAAGCGCCTGTCCGCTTAAGGCCGGCGGTCGTTCACGCGCCCGCATGTCCACGTCCCCCACATTGCCACGTGTTGCCCGCATCAAGCGGCGCCGCGATTTTTTGGCGACGGCTGGGGCTAGACGCAAGTGGGCGACTGCGGGAATGGTTGTTCAGGTTCGCAAGCGCAAACCCGGCGAAGCCGGCGATGATCTTGTACGGGTCGGCTTTACAACCAGTCGCAAAGTGGGCAATGCCGTGACCCGAAACCGCGCACGACGCAGACTGCGCGCGTGTGCAGACGCCGTGCTTCCAGGTGTTGTTAAACCGGGCCTGGACATTGTCATCATCGGTCGTGCCGCGACCCCCGCAAGACCGTTCGACGCCCTAAAGGATGATTTCTTGAAAAGTCTGAAGAAATTGGATGCCGTTGAACCGACCGCAGACGAGGCGACACACAATGGCGTCTAAAATCATCGCATGGCCGTTTCGTGCCCTCATCGCCATTTATCGTTACTGCATATCCCCATTTATCGCGGGATCATGCCGTTTTCATCCAAGCTGCTCTGCGTATGCGGATGAATCATTCCAAACTCACGGTGCTTTCAAGGCAACTATTTTGACATTGAAGCGCATCAGCCGTTGCCACCCCTGGGGGGGATCAGGATACGATCCTGTCCCCACAGCAATTACGGTCAATTTTGACGACCGAAAAGGGAGCCCCGAACGCTCATGACCGACAATAAAAACATGATCCTGGCAATCGTTCTTTCGATTGGCATTCTTGTGTTCTTCGAGACTTTCTTTAACACCGGGCCTACACCTGAAGAACAGGCAGCAGCAACCGCCGCGCAACAACAGGCGCAATCGGGGCAGGTGACACCCGCAGCGCCCGCTTCAGCACCAAACGCCCAGGTTCCGTCCGTACCAGGCAGCGCGCCTGTCGCCTCCTCTGCAGAGCTGATTGAACAAAGCCGCAAAGAAGCCCTTAGCGCCACGAAACGCGTTCGTATTGATACGCCTCGCCTGCACGGCTCCATTTCGCTGACAGGCGGCCTGGTTGATGATCTCACTTTAGCAAAATACCGAAAAACAATCGATCCAACGAGCGAGGAAATCGTCCTGCTCTCTCCACGCGGATCGGTCGGCGCATATTATACAGGATATGGCTGGACCGGCACCGACGATCAACCGATGCCTGGACTGGACACTGTGTGGACTGCGGACCGCGACACCCTGACACCAACTCAGCCTGTGACGCTGACATGGGATAACGGCAACGGGCTGGTTTTCAAACGGATCATGAGCATCGACGAGAACTACATGTTTGGCGTCGAACAACGCGTTGAGAATAATACCGGCAATGCCCTGACGCTTTATCCATTTGGTCTGATCAGCCGTTTCGGCACGCCTGAAACAACTGATTTCTATATCCTGCACGAGGGTCTATTGGGCGTGACCGGTGGCCAGCTTCAGGAAATCGACTATTCTGACATCAGTGAAGAACCAGCGGGCATTTCTGCCGAGACGACCGGCGGCTGGATTGGCATTACGGATAAGTACTGGCTGGCAACACTCATTCCCAACCAAAGCGACAAAGTCCAAACACGCTTTTTGCAGCGTAAGGAAGGTGTTGTCGATGTCTATCAGGCTGACTTTTTGGGCGCGCCCGTCATGGTGCCGGCCAATGGCACCGCTTCATCAGCAAGCCATCTGTTTGCAGGTGCCAAAGAAGTCACACTGCTGGACGCCTATTCAGAAAAACTTGGCATTGAGAATTTTGACCTGGCCATTGATTTTGGCTGGTTCTACTTCCTGACAAAGCCAATCTTCCTGTCTCTGCTCTGGATCAACTCAAGCGTTGGAAACCTGGGCGTTTCTATTCTGCTGCTGACCGTTGTAATTAAGATTTTGTTCTTCCCGCTCGCCAACAAGTCATACGTGTCGATGAGCAAAATGAAGAAGCTGCAACCCGACATGATTAAGCTGCGTGAGCGTTTCTCAGAAGACAAAGTGAAGCTCAATCAGGAAATGATGGCGCTGTACAAACGGGAAAAAGTGAATCCGGCGTCGGGTTGTTTACCGATCCTGGTGCAGATTCCCGTCTTCTTCGCGCTCTATAAAGTGCTGTTTGTGACGATTGAAATGCGTCATGCACCGTTCTTTGGCTGGATTCAGGATCTATCAGCACCTGACCCGACATCCCTGTTCAACCTGTTTGGCCTTATTCCATTTACACCACCTGATTTCCTAATGATTGGCGTGTGGCCACTGTTGATGGGCTTGTCGATGTACATTCAGCAAAAGCTGAACCCACAACCCGCGGACCCAATACAGGCGAAGATTTTCCTCTTCATGCCGCTGTTCTTTATGTTCCTGCTGGCAAGTTTCCCAGCCGGTCTGGTGATTTACTGGGCATGGAACAATACCCTGTCGATCCTTCAGCAATGGGTCATCATGCGGCGCATGGGCATTAACACCAAAGACGCGCTTAACTAGGCTCTTTCAATGACGCAGGACGATCCGGCATACGAACAACACGAACTCGAAGCCGGGCGCCTGCTTTTTGCAGGCGACATTGACTTTGTCCTTGGCGCGCGTGCCATGGAACAAATTCCAACGGGAAACATCCCGGAGATTGCGTTTGCCGGTCGCTCAAACGTCGGCAAATCAAGTCTCCTCAATGCGTTGACCGGGCGAAAGAACTTGGCGCGGACGTCCAACACACCAGGCCGCACCCGTGAGGTGAATTTCTTCAACGCACAGAACCGCCTGATGCTTGCGGACCTGCCAGGCTATGGATATGCGCGGGTTTCAAAAACCGAAGTCGAGGGTTGGACCCGTTTGATCGAGGATTACCTGCGTGGCCGCGTGCAACTTCGTCGCTGTTGTTTGCTTATTGATTCCAGACATGGCCTCAAAGACAGTGATCGCACGGCGATGGCGATGATGGATCAGGCGGCTCAAAATTATCAAATAATTCTGACCAAGTGCGATAAAATCAAACCGGGGCCACTCAAGAAACGCGTTGAAGATATTACGCTGGAGCTTGCGAAACATGGTGCTGCGCATCCGCAAATCATGTGCACAAGTGCGCGAGATGCGGATGGTATTGCAACGCTTCGCGCAGAACTGGGCCGCCTCGCAGAACCGATTTCTTAAAAACATCAATCAAAGGATTAGCGTTTCCAGAGCGCATACGCTAATTTTCCCGCCATGAGCAAGAAACATGATGAAAATCGCGAGGCTAACCTCGCTAAGGCCCTCGTCCTCTCGGAAGCCCTGCCCTACATGCGGCGCTTTACCGGACGTACCGTTGTGGTCAAATTTGGCGGTCACGCCATGGGCGATGCAAAGCTGTTTGACCTGTTTGCGCGTGACATGGTTTTACTGCGCCAGGTCGGCATTCGCCCGATTGTTGTGCATGGCGGTGGACCGCAAATTGGCGCGATGCTGGAGAAACTTCAGATCAAATCTGAGTTCGTCGATGGCCTGCGGGTCACCGATCAGTCGACGATTGATGTCGTTGAGATGGTATTATCCGGATCGATCAACAAACAGATTGTCGCTGCCATCAATAGTGCAGGCGGCACGGCGATTGGTCTTTCCGGAAAAGACGGCAATCTTATTCGCGCAGAGCGCTTGAAGCGGACCAAGCGCGATCCCGACAGCAATATTGAGCAAGTCATTGATCTCGGTCTGGTCGGCCAACCCAAAACGATTTCGACGGCGGTTTTGGATGCCTTCGAAGATAGTGACGTTATCCCTGTGATTGCCCCGATCGGCACCGGGCCTGACGGCGAAACGCTAAACATCAATGCAGATACTGCAGCGGGTGCGATTGCCGCGGCTACCCAGGCATCCCGCATGTACATGCTGACAGATGTCGATGGTGTTCTGGATGCAGACCAAAACCTGATTTCTGAGCTTAAAGTTTCAGAAGCTCAGTCAGCAATCAAAGATGGTGTCATCACAGGTGGCATGATTCCAAAGATCGAAACATGCATTGAAGCCATTCAAGGTGGCGTTGATGGTGCGGCCATTATTGATGGGCGTATCAGTCATACCGTTTTGGTGGAGTTATTTACCGAAGGCGGCGCAGGCACGCTGATCACGCGCGGTTAAATTCTAAAGTCCCCGCGCGAAATCGATCTGCCATACAAGATCTTTTTCCGAGATCGGATACTCACCGTTGCTTGCATAGAGCACTTTACCCGGAGGGATATCAGCCAGTTTTTCTTGAACGGCTTCTGCCGTTTTTGCGGATAGACCTGCGCGCCAAGAAACGGCTAAGCATCCTTTCGAATTTTGCGAGCTACATGTTCGCTCAACAGTTCTCAATGTCAAATCAGACATGACCGCGATCATCGCCATTGCGCGTTTTTTTTGATCATTTTCAATCGCTTCAATTACTTGTTGCTCATCGAGCTTACCTTCCGCCCACATCTTTGCGGCCTGATCAAATTCATTGTCGTCGTCAATATTCATACCTGCTTGCGGGCCGTCAGAAACGGCCTTCGCATCCGGCATGATCGCCTCTCCATCACCCAGGCGTTTATGCACCACATCACGCACTGCCTTATATGCCGTGGGTGTTAGGTCTTTGCGTGCCGCCATACGTTTCAAGATATCATCCGCAACAAACCGCGCGATTTTGACCGCAGCCACTGTTGGCAATCGTGGGCGCATCGCCAAGGGCATATGCCATAGATCAATCTGGTCAGCCTGCGCGATTACTTTGTTCAAGGTTTCTTCTCGTATCTGGGCACTTTCGTTCCCTAGAAGAAATGCGATGGCTTCGGTGTCCGAGCTATCGACAATCGCGCTCGATACGGCGCCTGAAACATTCTCTCTTTGCGAAACTGCTGAAATGCAGCCTTCCGACGGTTTGGCTCGAATTATTTCAATTAGATCTTCATCGGTGAGGATCGGCGAAAACCTCAGCACCGGCGTCGCCACTGCCGCTTCGACATCCCAGGCAAGTCTACGAATGACTTCCGGCGGAGCGTCGGCGATATCTCGCAAGGCGTCAGACAATATCTGGCGAACGCGCGGTGCCTGGTCTTTGGCCAGCAGCGACAGCGCATCATATGTCATCCGACGCAGACGGTCTTGCTCATCCGAAGTTAGTCCAGGCGCGACACGTGCAATCTTCTCAGCCAATGAACTGCGGACGTTCTCATCATTGTCTTTGGCCAACAACAAATCCGCATGCTCGGGCGCTGACGCATTCAACGCGATGCTTTGGCGTACACTTGCAGCGGGATCATCTGCCAGGAAATAAAGCACTTCCGGCGGCACGTCATCGCGTCCTGCCAAAACTGCGCGTTCTTTCTCGTCACCATCGACTGCAAGTGCTTTCGCATCCTCATAGGAAAGGGTTTTCTTTTTCTGACGCGATTTCTTCGAAAAAAATTTCCAAACCATATTCGGATCAATACTCAGTGTTTTCTATGAACGTGTCGTAACGTCTGTGAAAAATTCGATTTGCCAATCAACCTCATCAGCCGCCAATGGGAACCTACCGTCATCATGAGTTTCAAGGACCTCAGACGGCGCAATTCGGCCCATCTGTTGCTGGATCATACCTAAAAGCGTCATGGGGAACTTCGCTTTGCCAATCAGAGCGACAACCCCATGAGGGCTTTTTTCAAGAAAAATTCTTCGCGCCACGGTTTGATCAACGCCGCTTCGCACGATCAATGCTGCAAAGACAAACACGTGGTCGCCCGCCTGCATCGCTTTAACGATCGACGCATCGGTCAGCTTTTCTGCGTCATGCAGCCGGGTAACCTTTTCAATCGGCGGCTCAACTTTGAGAAAATCGAAACCAGCGCCAACCGCTTTGGCCTCAGCGGCTTTCTTTCCAGCAACTCGGTCCCGGACAATGCCACTCACAGCGGCGAGCGCACTCGCATCCAGATCGGATCGCTGCTTTAGCGCGTCGAGTAAATTCTCAGCCAAGAACCCCGCCATTCGCTGCGCGGCGCCGTCCGGCAATTCCGCCCGCGACACCAACGGCGCTTGCCACAACTCAACACTGCTCGATTGATTGATCAAATCATCCAGTGCCTCTTCGCGAATCTGCGCGCTATCATTACCCAGAAGATCGGCAATACCATCCACATCTTCTGATCCAATAATCGCATCAGCCAGATTTTCAGAGACTTCAGTACGGCGAGCAATCGCTGCGACACCGCCATTGGCGGGTCCTCGCTCAATGATCTGAATGAGATCAGCCTCACTGAGAACAGGTGAAAATTCAAGAACCGGACCTGAAACCTCGATCTCAAGATCGTTCGCCAGCATCTTGATAATCTCTGGAGGCGCATCCACCACATCTTTCAGTGCATCCGAGAGGATCGCGCGCACTTTTGTGATTTGATCGTTTGCGAGTGTCTCCAGCGCCTCATGGGTCTGCGCAAAGACTTTATTGCTCTCTATTTCGCTCAATCCCGGCGCAACAGTTGCTATTTTGGCTGCAAGCCCACTTCGAACGTCCGCGTCTGTATCCTTGGCCAACAACAAATCAGTTTGCCTTGGTGCAAATTCATTGCTGGCGACGGCAAGGCGCACATCTGCTGATGTGTCTTCTGCAAGATAATACAAAAGTTCAGGTGACAGATCCTCGCGCTCAGCAAGCGCACGCCTTACAGATGCGTCATCGCTACGGGCAAGCTCCTTCGCGCGCTCGTAGGTGATTTCCTCTGATCCAAGAGGTCCCGTCATTCGGCGCCTATAAAATTGAGAAAACTAAACATATTATTCAATACTAGTCCTGAGGCTCTAGAGGTGTGCCCGGTGGCGGTGCCAACTCATAGCTGCCTTTACTACGTTTCTTAACCGAATACATTGCGGCATCGGCACGTGCCAAAAGATCATCTAATTCTTCGCCGGTGCTTGGATCAAAAAACGCGACACCCACCGAGATTCCAAGTGGATGATCATCGTCACCAGACATCGACAGTAATTCCTTGCTGGTTGCGAGCAACTGCTTGACCCGTTTCACACTTGTCTCTTCATCAATACCATCAAGCCACATAGCAAACTCATCGCCGCCAAGTCGTGCCACGAGATCACCTGGTCTTGAGAAATTGAGCATCATATCACGGAGGAACAACAGGGCTTCATCACCTGCCTGGTGGCCATGCACGTCGTTGACGCGCTTGAAGTTATCCATATCGACATAGTACATCGCCGCGGTTTGGCCGCTTCGCTCAAGCCGTGATATCCGCCGCGGCAGTTCCTCTTCGTAAAACGCGCGTCGATTGAGCAGCCCCGTCATGCCGTCAGTCCGTGACAGCTTCACAATGCGTTCGTGATTGGCAATCTGTTCGTTTGCTATACCCAACTGATTTGCAACGTCGGTCAGCATCACCCGGTGATCGTCATCCCATTGCACTTCCTGTGCAGGTTTCCACATTGCGAGGGCGCCGTTGATTTCATTGCGATATTGAGTTGTCGTCATAAGGCCGGCCCAATTATCGATCTCGATATCCATAACTTCGCCAGCTTGAAGCTTGTCGATACTTTCGTGCAGGCCATCAAGCCCATCCACGTTGCCGTATTCGGCCGCGACCGCAAAGCCCTCGCCTGCCCGGTCTTCACGGTAGATACGCGATCCGGCACCTCCCAAAGCACGTGCCGTCGCAGTCGCCGCAGCGACCAACATGTCATGCGGCTCAATCTCATCTCGGATTTGGCCAACGATATAATTCAACAACTGCTCGCGGTGGCGTGCACGCGCCAAAGCGGCCTCGCTCTCGCGTTCCTCAGTGACATCCCGGCAGTTGCCACGACACCCAATCCAGGTTTCGCTGTCGTCATTGTTTTTTACCAACGGTAACGCCGAGACAACCATACATGCCGTGGACCCGTCTTTATTGGTCATCCACATTTCAATATTGTCGAGTTTGCGATTGGTCGTAAAAGGGAATGGCGTAAATTCATCAGGGTCGATGACAAATTCTTTTGCGGCCTCACCGATCAATTCGTCAGGCTTGTATCCGAGCGCACCTTGCGGCGAGACAAAAATGAACTTGCCCGCAGCATCGACTTCCCAGGAAAAATCACTGGAAATTTCAACAAGGTCTTTGTAGCGCTGCCGTGATTCAACAAGCGTTGTTCTCAAATTGCGTTCCATGGTCAGATCACGCGCGAGAACCAATGTTTTTGATACAGCGCCATCGGCCCCCAGCATGGGAACAGCGGTAACCTCCAGAACCAATTCGCCTCGGCTAGTGGAAATTGTCACTGTGGCGTTGGCAATACTTGTGCTTTCGGTGGATTTACCAATCAGGGTTTCTATGTCCGGCACCGCACCACCCACAAGGGCTTTCTCCAGCCCGACACCTTTTGCATTGGCAAGGATTGGTTTGGCGTCCACGTTCAACAGCAACGCAGGGCCCGGATAGCCCGCGATCAACTTCACATCGCTATCACTGGCGGTATTTGTCTCGTCCACTATTGACGTGTCGTCGGCCATCAAATGCACCTGTCCCCCGTTGACGCTGGATTACATACTAGAAGATGCTTTCCGCACGTGCCAGCCTGCTATTTAATGATTTTTGAAACCGCTTGTCAGTGACGGATGATACCCTTTAAGTAAGTTCATCATGAACACAGAAAACCAAAATTCACACGCGCCGCACGTGCGTCAGACGCTCGAAGAGCTTAGGGACACCGAAGTATGGGTGTTCGATCTCGACAACACCCTGTATCCCGCGGCATCGAAGCTTTTTGATCAAGTTGACTGGAATATGACCCGGTTTGTCGGCGAATTGCTGGAGTTGGAGCAAACTGAGGCCAGAAAACTGCAAAAACAGTACTTTCGCGAATATGGGACGACAATGCGTGGCCTTATGACGTGTCATGATGTCGATCCAGAAGTCTTCATGGATTATGTTCATGATATTGATTTGTCACCAATATCTGTAAACCCCGTACTCACTGAAGCGCTTGCGAAACTGCCCGGGCGAAAGGTGATCTACACGAACGGCACCACCTCACATGCTGAAAACATCACACGGCATTTGCAAATAGATCACCATTTTGAGGGTTGTTTCGACATAATTGACGCAGCGTACATCCCAAAACCCGACATTGCGCCCTACGAGACCTTTTGCGCCCGGTTTGATATCAATCCAAAGACGGCCGTGATGGTTGAAGACATGGCACGTAATCTTGCACCTGCTGCGGCACTTGGCATGACGACTGTGTGGTTGGATACGGATGTGGACTGGGCACGTGACGGATCTGATCACGACCATGTCCATCACCGGACTGCAGACATTGCGACATGGTTGTACGACGTTGTCTCGGGCAATCAGCCGAGTTGACACAACGCACCTGTCACGTCAAATTCCCGGCACATTCAATGAACCAGAATCTGGTCTAGAGATAACACAGAGGATCACCATGGATACCAATCAGCTTGAACACGTCATCGACAACGCCTGGGAAGATCGGGAGAACGTCTCGCTGACCACAACGGGAGAGATCCGCGACGCCGTTAATGAGGCGCTGAACCTTCTCGATAAAGGCGAATGCCGTGTTGCTGAAAAGACCGATGGGGCCTGGCATGTTAATCAATGGCTCAAGAAGTCTGTGTTGTTGTCATTTCGCCTGAATGACATGACCACAATCCCAGGGGGCCCAGGTGGTGCGCACTGGTGGGATAAGGTGCCATCAAAATTTGAAACCATGGGAGAAAACGCGTTTAGAGCCGCTGGTTTTCGGGCCGTTCCAGGCGCGATCGTCCGCCACTCTGCCTTCATTGCGCCAAACGCCGTTTTAATGCCGAGCTTTGTTAATCTGGGTGCGTATGTTGGCGAAGGCACCATGGTCGATACATGGGCAACGGTTGGATCCTGCGCTCAAGTGGGTAAAGGCGTTCATCTCTCCGGTGGCGTTGGCCTTGGCGGCGTGCTTGAGCCACTTCAGGCTGGCCCGGTCATCATTGAAGACAATTGCTTTATTGGTGCACGCTCAGAAGTTGTTGAAGGCGTTGTCGTCGAAGAAGGCTCCGTCCTCTCGATGGGCGTATTCATTACCGCAACCACCAAGGTCATCGATCGCGACACGGGTGAAATTTTTGTCGGTCGTGTGCCCGCCTATTCGGTTGTCGTCCCTGGCACATTGCCCGGCAAGCCGCTTCCGGATGGCACCCCGGGGCCATCATTGGCCTGTGCAGTAATTGTGAAGCGCGTTGATGCGCAAACACGTTCGAAAACGTCGATTAATGAACTTCTTAGAACTTGATCCGGTTCAGCTTTCCGAAGCACTGATCAAGCACCCCAGCGTCACACCTGTTGATGCCGGCGCGCTGGATGTCTTGATCGCATATCTGACCCCGCTTGGGTTCGAATGCCATGACCTGACATTTGATGATACGGACGGCGAACCGACGCGGAATGTTTACGCACGCTTAAGCACATCCGGCCCGAATTTTTGCTGGGCAGGCCATACCGATGTCGTGCCGCCAGGCGATCTCGAAGACTGGACATCGCCACCGTTTGAGCCTGAAATCAGAGACGACCGACTTTACGGGCGTGGTGCCGCGGACATGAAATGCGCCGTCGCGTGTATGATGACAGCGACCAAAGCGTTCATAGACTCTCAAGGCGATGATTTTGGTGGGTCTATCAGCTTTCTGATCACGGGCGATGAAGAAGGTGACGCGACAAACGGCACTAAAAAAGTACTGGACTGGCTCAAGGATCGTGGCGAGACGATCGACGCGTGCCTGGTTGGCGAACCAACAAATCCGGATAAAATCTCGGACATGGTCAAGATCGGTCGCCGAGGTTCAATGAATGTCTGGCTTGATGTTGAAGGTGTGCAGGGGCATTCCGCATATCCTCATCTTGCGGACAATCCTGTGCATAAGATTTTGACCCTGTTGCGCGCCCTCACCGACGTTCCGCTTGATGAAGGCTCTGATCATTTTCAAGCCTCGACTTTGCAGGTAACGACCGTCGATGTGAACAACGCGGCAACCAACGTCATCCCTGCGCGCGCCTCTGCACGGCTGAATATTCGTTTCAATGATCTGCATTCTTCAGCAAGTGTTGAAGAAATACTTAGGGGACGCCTTGATCAGGCGGGGGGTGGCTATGAGCTCCGTACCCGAGTTTCCGGCGAGAGCTTTTTAACGCCACCGGGTCAACTCAGCGAAACCGTCTCTGACGCTATTCAGGCGATCACAGGTGTAACGCCGGAACTGAGTACAACAGGCGGCACGTCCGACGCGCGCTTTATCAAGGATCACTGCCCCGTTGTCGAGTTTGGCCTGATCAATCAGACCGCCCATAAAGTTGATGAGAATGCGCTTGTCTCTGACATTCACGCACTTTCAGAGATTTATACCCGTGTGTTGAATGGATATTTTGAGAGATCACGTTAATGCTGCCGCGGGCAGAAATTTCCAAGGCACTCTCTGGGGCAATACAACTCGCAAAATTCAACGCCGATGGGCTCAATGCATTCGGTCATAGCCGCAAAGCCGCCATCCGGTCTTTCTTTGCAGCACTCCTTGTTTTGCCGATGTTCCTGCTTTGGGTCGGCACGCACGGTTTAAACACGCAATTGGATGTTCCTGTTTTATACGGGCTCAGTTTTGCGTTACTCAGTTATGTCTGCGGCTGGATGATTTTTCCCATTTTAATGTGGCATATAAGTGAAAAGATGGGATGCCGCGAAAGGTATTTCCATTACCTTGCAGCTTATAACTGGGTCGCTGTTATTCAGAACGGCCTGTTCATGGCGATAGACATTGTCTTCGTGTCGATAGGCGCACCGGAAGGTGCACGCGGATTCTTCGGCCTGATTCTACTGGTTTATGTTTTGCTGTATGCATGGTTCGTCGCCAAGTCTGCACTCGACTTACCCGCTGGTCCCGCGTGTCTCGTCGTTGCCCTGGATATGCTGACATCGGTGCTGTGGGAAACGTTTACGAGCCATATGTCGAGCGGCGGATAAGCACCAATCGGTCAGACGTCCCTGCCGTCACCAAACATCTGATAAAGTGGCTGTAACAATTCCTGCCAATCAAAGGTCATGTAGAGCGCACCCAATCCAATGATTCCCATGAAAATCGGGGAGCTGAGGATACCACCAATAGCCAACAACAAGCCTACAAACCCCCATGCGCCTTGTCCGCGTAGTAACGCGATCAACGAGAACAAAATACCCAATGGCGTAAAGATAAAAGCAGGACCAAACACACCCAGCAGGCCAAACCCAACTGCCAGATAGCCAGAAAGTGGCGTCGGTTCTTCAACGGTATCAGGCGCGACGGGCCTTTCGGCCTGATTTTCAGATAAGCTAAGCGGTATCTTTTCCATGAGCCGACTTTATCACATCCAAACGCGCCTGAAAGCGATCATTATTCGTATTTTACCTGCGTCAAATACAGGCCTTCCGGAGGCGCCGTGGGGCCACCTGCACGCCGGTCTTTTTTCATCAGGGCGGCCTGAACATCACGTGCCCGCCATTTGCCCAATCCAACATTCTGCAGCGTCCCTACGAAATTGCGCACCTGATGATGCAGGAAAGATCGTGCCTCACAAGAGACATGGATTTCATCACCGGCTTTCGAAACGTCTAACCTATCCAGTGTCTTAACAGGAGATTTAGCCTGACATTCACTGGCCCTGAAAGTCGTAAAATCATGATGTCCAACGAGTTCCTGCGCGGCTACGTGCATTGCATCTGCATCCAGGGGCGTTGCGACCCACCACACCTGACCCCGGTCCATTACGGGGGGCGGACGTCGATTTAGAATACGATACAAATATACGCGCTTAGTTGCCGAGTACCTTGCGTGGAAATCGTCATCGACATCCTCAACGTTAAGGATGCTAACCGGATAAGGGCGCAAATGATTATTCAATGCGTCACGAACTGTCCCAGCGTCGAATGCTTTCTCAATGTCCACATGCGCGACCTGACCTAATGCATGGACACCGGAGTCCGTCCGCCCGGCACCCTGCACCTGAGCGGTTTCCCCGGAAAGTTTAAACACCGCGTCTTCAATGACTTGCTGTACACCGAGGCCGCTGTCCTGGCGTTGCCAGCCAACAAATCCGCTACCGTCATATTCTATCGATAACTTGAAGCGTGCCATGACAAGGTTACCCATTAATGCTTAAGTCTTAAAATTATTGGTCACCATGGTATTTCTGTTAATGTGGCCAGGTTGTCAAACTTGGGGTGTTCTGGATGCAAGAAGATAGTCAATCTTCTATCCTCATAGAAAACGAGCGAGATGCGTTACATATCTTACCTTTAGATATGTTGCCGATCAAAACGCCTGGCCTTAAACGCGCGCGGATGATTAAAAATTCGCATCTCACCAGTGTCGTTGAACTTTTCAGAGATGCCAGCGCGGGCAGCGGCCAATTGGATGTTCGGGATCTTCCCAACGAGTTCGACTGGGAAGATGGCAACAATCATCCTGATCTTGTCATGTTACGGCGTATCGCAGCGATGCCGAGCTACGACGTATATTCGCTCCGCGTCGCCTTACGCGAGGTCGGCGTCAAAGTTGATGATGTGGACGCGCTCAAGCTCTCGCCGGAGATGAACAAAGAACTCACGACATATATGACAGATTTTACGCGCCCTCTGATCGTGCAAATTTACGGTAAAGACGATGTCGAGATTGAAACATTCGAGGACGTCATTGCCCTGTTCCGTGACCCGGACCTGAAACGCGCCCTCGAAAAACTAAAAGTCATGGCCGACAAGCTTGGCATTAGCCCCGAAGAAGTACCGAGTTTCATTGAAGACTATGGTGATATCTTCCTGTCGCTTTCATATTATCGCCGCTGCCTGGATTCGATAGATCCGATTATTACAAATTTTTTGCAATCCCTCCCCGATCTTCGAAACAGTTATGCGCTCAAAAGTGACCAAACGCTGCAACGCAACGTGAATATGCTGGAAGCAAAAGTTACTGAATTGAGTTCTCAGCTTTATCAACGCTTTGAGAGCTTTGAGCGTGACACGAAGGATATGTGGGATGATATATCGGCGGCAAAGTTCCGAGAACTTCAACAGGTTATCACCGGGTATCATCGAAGCCTTGGCGGCATTTTATGTGCGCTCAGTGTAAAGATGGACTCCTGGCATACATTGTTTCCAAAGCGCGAAATTGGCAGCCCGCAAAAACGGGGTGAATTCATCATGATTGAGATGCGCCAAGGCATCGACAAAATCAAAGGGGTCGACCACTAAGCCATCACGCGCCTTCCTTTTGTGAGTTTAGCATCTCGCCTGAATTAATGGGGTAGCCACGCAAGAATGCGTCCACATCCATCATGCCTTTGCCGGGCCTTTGCAGTTTGACAGGCCGTAAAGCACCCGCGCCACAGTTGATCGTCAATTTGTCATCAACAACGCATCCGGATGTGGCGTTTTCATTGTTATTGTCCACCACTGTGACGGCGCCAACTTTTATGCGTGTGCCGTCATGTTCAAACCATGTACCGGGCCACGGGTTAAGGGCGCGCACTTTGCGCTCTATCTCGATAGCAGGAGCTGCAAAATCGATAAGTCCCTCGGCACGGTCCAATTTGGATGCATACGTTATGCCTTCCGATGGCTGCGAAATGGCATTCAGATTTCCTGCCGCGTAATCTGACAATGTCGGTACGATTAATGATGCACCCATCTCTGATAATCTGTCATGTAGCGAGCTTGCAGTTTCATCGTCGGCAATGGGCGTCCTGGCTTCAGCTAGAACATCGCCGGTATCCAGGCCTTCATCCATTTTCATGATGCCGACCCCCGTTTCCGTATCGCCCGCCATGATTGCCCGCTGGATAGGGGCTGCGCCGCGCCATCTCGGCAACAAAGACGCATGGACATTCAAGCAGCCCAGCTTTGGGGCTTCTAGAATCTCACGCGGCAAAATCAAGCCGTAAGCAACGACAATGGCAGCATCGAGTTGCAGGTCGGCAAAATCTGATTGCACATTGGCGTCACGAAGTGACCTGGGTGTTCGTGCTGGGATTCCAAGTCGTTCGGCCTCGGCATGAACAGGGCAAGGACGTTCCTTTTGTCCACGCCCGGCAGGTTTCGGCGGTTGCGCATAGACACATACAACTTCATGGCCCGCATCTATAAGTGCGCGTAATGTCGCAACCGAAAACTCGGGGCTTCCCATAAATGCAAGACGGAGAGGCTTGAAATCACTCACGCTGGTTGTTGGGCGAGCTTTTTCGCCTTCACAAGTTTCCGCAAGATCATATTGCGTTTAAGTGCGGACACATGATCGACAAACAATATCCCATCAAGATGATCAATTTCATGCTGGATACATGTCGATAAAATTTGATCCGCGTCGATCTCACGAATGTCATTGTTCCGATCCAAATAGCGGATTTTAACCCGATCAGGTCGTGTGACTTCCGCATAGTGTTCCGGCAGCGACAAGCACCCCTCTTCATGGATACGATCATCATCACCGACATCGATGATTTGCGGGTTCGCCATAAACATCGGCGCAGGCTCTTCATCTCTATTTGCAACATCCACGACAATAACGCGGCGGTCATCACCCACTTGCGGTGCGGCAAGGCCAATTCCGTTCGCGTCGTACATGGTCTCGAGCATATCATCCATAAGCTTGCGAACGGCGTCATCGACCTTTTCGACCGGTTTGGCTTTGATCTTCAATCGTGGGTCTGGCGCAACAATAATTGGCATTATAGCCATGATAAAATCCGTTTTCGTTGATTTGCTGATAAGGAAATATGACCTTGGCATCGGATCGTCAAGAAACGACACTGATTCTTTATTTTAATGTTTTGAGAAAAGTATCATGTGGCACGGCATTCTAGGCATCATTGTATTTCCATTGATCGCATGGAGTCTTAGTGAAAATCGCCGCGGGATCGACGTTAAGGCTGTTTTCGTGGGCATCGCATTGCAGCTCGCACTTGCGGGGCTGCTTTTGGGTATTCCTGCGATAAAACATGCATTCCTTGCGCTTAATAATGTTGTGCTGGCGATCGTAGACGCGACACGCGCAGGGACGTCATTTGTGTTTGGATACCTTGGTGGCGGCGAATTGCCGTTTGCGACCACCGGCATGGGCACAACATTTAATCTCGCCTTTCAGGCATTGCCATTGATCCTCGTGATAAGTGCACTGGCCGCACTTTTATTCCATTGGCGGATACTGCCTGTCATCGTCGGGGCCGTGGCATGGTGCCTGCAGCGCACGTTGCGTCTGGGTGGCGCGTTGGGCGTCGGGGTTGCTGGAAATATCTTTATCGGCATGGTCGAGAGTCCATTGCTGGTGAGACCATATATAAAAACAATGGGGCGCGGCGAGCTTTTTGCCCTAATGACGGCAGGCATGGCGACCGTTGCCGGCACGGTGATGGTGCTCTACGCCAGCGTTCTCGGGGATGCCATTCCAGGTGCGCTCGGCCACATTCTCACAGCCTCCCTGTTGAGCGCGCCCGCCGCCATTACGATAGCCGCACTCATGGTGCCGCTTGGCCCACCCACACCGGGAGATATCGATATCCCCAAGGACGGCAATGCAATGGCCGCCATCACCCGTGGCACCATGGAAGGTGTCAGCTTATTGATAAATGTTATCGCCATGCTGGTCGTGATGGTCGCACTTGTCGCGCTTTTGAATATGCTTTTAGGATTGCTGCCGGGTTACGCGGGGAGTCCGCTAAGTCTTGAACGGATGCTTGGCTGGGTCATGGCACCAGTCGTTTTTCTAATGGGCATCCCCTGGGCGGAAGCTTCTGCCGCTGGTGCCTTGATGGGCGTTAAAACGGTTCTCAATGAATTCCTGGCTTATCTTCAGATGGCCGCCCTACCCAGCGATGTTCTTTCAGACCGAAGCCGTCTGATCATGACCTACGCGCTTTGCGGTTTTGCCAATTTCGGCAGCCTCGGCATCATGATAGGGGGCCTGACAACACTATGCCCGGAACGCCGCGACGAAATCATCTCGCTCGGCGGGCGAACCATTATCTCCGGTACACTCGCAACCTGCCTTACCGGCGCTGTCGCCGGGCTGTTCTTTTAAGCTCTATCGCCTGACGCGAACCCTGTAGGTCAGATCCATCTGTCCCTTTGCAGGCACAGGGACATCCCAAGTCGCCGCGACTCCATTGCGACGATGGGTCAAACTTTCAGAAAGAATTTCCCAATCGCCGGGGATTTCCTCTGTCACCTTAACAACGGCCGGCGTTGTCCCGCCATTGCGGACGATCAGGGTGAAGGCAGCCTCAGTTGTTCTATCACCTGTTCGGCGGAAATCTGTTTGCTGGCGCTTCACAGTGACATCAAAGGAACGACCAAGGTCTAGTGAAACCTCATTGCCAATGGCGGTATTGTTGATGCGATCTTCGCCAATGAACCTGAGTGCACCTGAACTGTCATGCACATATGCGCGCACTAATCCTGCTGGCAAAGGCATGCCGAGCTTGCTCTCAGTATTGTTGACGAACATTACACGCTGGCGAACGGGTTGCGGGTCGGAAGATCCACGTAAGGGACCAAACACCGGGGCCCCGCTTCGATATTCCAGGACCCGCCGGGACTTGATTTTACTGGCGTCCAAAAGCCTGAGCTGGCGTGTTTCCTTGTCTCGTAATGTCACTTGACCAGGCATTGAATACAGATGGAAAGCCGACAGTTCACTGCGAGGTGCATTGAAGCTGCCGGCATCCGCAGCCGACGCCATCGCTGCCTCCGCACGCATCAGAATTTTGCCACGTGGTGCTGGACTTTCGCGGCGTACATCCCCCGCGACCAGCGATACGTCAGCATTGGCAAAATCAACGCCGGCATTATTCGTGACTTTTGCCCAAGCGTTCAGGTCAACCTGATCATGATCCGGGTTCAACACGGCGGTGTACACCGCGTTCCACGTCACACCACTGGTCAGGTACGCCATCTGCGCCTGTACAGGTTTGTTCAGGCGCTCGGCGAAGGTCAAAGAAAGCGTCGGCATTGCATGCAAGTCCGCCGGAACTTCGTTGAATACTATTCGGCCAGGCGGGTTCGTCTCAATGCGTCCTGCGACACGCACAACAAGCCCACCCGAGATGCTCAGAACTTCCGCGTCTTCAATGGTCTCGATACCCGTTGCCGGATTTGTCCGCACCAACTGAACTGTCTTTCCTAGCGCGCGGGCGAGCAATGTCTGGCGATTAAGAATGTCCGAATCGAGGGCAATTTCATGCAATGCCGGTCCATCGTTCAGTGTCAGCCTGACACTATCCGTGATCATCATTGGTCCGACACGATCCAGCCTCACGGTCTTTTGCCCATTGGCGTCCAGCTTGCGGACCTCGTCTACAAGCGCAAGCCCGTTTGCATAAACAGTCAGGCGCGGCCCGGTTTTATGGGCATCCTCGGCCAATGCACTATGGCTCAGTGCAACAGACAGTGCGGAAACAAAAAATATTGATGGAACACGAAACATTGTGGATTTTCCTCTAAGCTATCATTCATGTGCGCAGGCGTTTGCGTCAACGCCTAGGCTCGGGCAAGCTTTCGCACACGATTTTGACGAAAGAGAGGCAGCGTGCAAGTCGACGTTCAAACATTAATTATTTTAGGCGCGCTTGGCGTCACGCTACTTATCGTCATTATTGCCATGACCCGGGGGTCGCGTGAACGCGCCGAGCAAGCGGCACGGATGCAGCAACTCAGCGAAATTGCTCAGAATCTTGCCCATAGCCAGACCACCCTGGCCGGCAGAATGGAGCAGGCTCAAGCGGATTCAAATCAACGGCTCGACAGTTTATCCAAACGATTGGGTGACGGCTTGACGCAGCAAACTGCGACCACTGGCCAAACATTGAAGATTCTGCACGAGCGCCTGGCAGTAATCGATTCGGCGCAACAGAACATCACCGACCTCTCACAACAAATGGTTGGCCTGCAGGAAATTTTATCCAATAAGCAGGCACGTGGTGCGTTTGGAGAAATCCAACTGAATGATCTGGTGTCTGCCGCGCTTCCAGCGTCCGCCTATGAGATGCAGGTGACGTTATCAAATGGCAAACGTGTCGATTGTCTGCTCAAGCTACCTAACCCACCCGGCTCGATTGCCATCGACAGTAAGTTTCCACTGGAAAGCTATGAAGCGCTTAGAAGTGCAGAAAATGATGTGGCTAAAACCCAGGCTGGACGGGCATTTTCCGCCGCTGTCCTCAAACACGTAAAGGATATTTCTGAACGATATATCCTACCAGGAGAGACTTCGGAAAGCGCATTGATGTTTCTCCCAAGCGAAGCCGTCTACGCCGAACTTCATGCAAATTTCAGGAATGTCGTCGAAGAAGGTTTTCGACGGCGCGTCTGGATTGTCTCACCCACAACATTGATGGCGACGTTGAACACGGTCCGTGCCATTCTCAGAGATGTCCATATGCGCGAACAGGCGGACGTCATTCAAGACGAGGTCCGCAAGATGCTCGAAGATGTGGGCAGGCTCGACGACCGGGTTGATAAACTGCAAAATCATTTTGATCAGGCACATCGCGATATTCGTGATATTAGAATATCGACCGATAAAGTCACAAAACGTGGCGCCCGTATTGACGCATTGCAGCTCGGTGAAGATGAGGATGGCCCCGATAAAATGCTAACGCCGTCGAAGCCCCCTTCCACCTCGTAATACAGGAACGCATCAGAGAAACTATGGACGCTGCCGAACTGAAAAAAATCCTTCGCAATCACGCGATGTTCATATCCGGGTCAGACGGTGGTCGACGCGCAGATATCAGGCTTAAGGATTTACAAAAGATAAGCCTTAATGGCATGAATCTTAAAGAAGCCGTCCTCACGGGATGCAACTTTTCGGGTGGCTCGTTCGTAAATACTGATTTTCGTGGCGCAGATTTATACGGCTGTGTGTTCTCTGGCGCCAATCTATCAAATGCTAAGTTGGACCGGGCAGATATGCGGGGCGCGTTACTGGACGGTGCCAATCTTGAGAATGCATCCATGGTCGAAGTTGATCTTCGCCGTGGGCAGATTGCCGAAGTCGCATGGAAACTCAAGGGGGCGAAACTTTCTAAAGAGGAAAAGGAACGCGCCAATGATTTGAAGGACAATATTGGTGCGGCCGATTTGTCCAATGCCCAGGCCAAAAGCGCGGATCTCCAGGCTGCCGACATGCAGTCAGCAAATTTCGAAAATGCAAACCTCTCCAAGGCGAACCTGACAAGGGCAAAACTGGGCGACGCGAAAATGAAAGGCGTCAATCTCAGCGAGACCAATCTCAGCGAAGCAAACCTTCAATCTGCAGAGTTGGATGGCGCAAATATGCGTGGCGCGATCCTCAACGCAACGAACATGGCACATGCAAGTGTCGAAAACGTCATTGTCCCGGAATCGCTGTCTCACCTGGAAGAGACGGTTAGAAGCCGCATGGTAAAACATCATATCTGGATCAGGACGAATGGAACCGAGGGTCGACCTGCAGATTTGCATGGCGTCGATTTGAGCGAGGTTAATCTACGCGGCATTAACCTGAGCGGAATGAACATGAAGAGCGCAAACCTTCAATTAACAAACTTTAGCAATACCATTTGCCTGTTCACATTCTTTCAAAACTCAATTCTCAATGGTGCTAAATTTAGAAACGCGGACCTGGACGCCACCAGTTTCGAAAAATGTGTCATGAAGAACGTGGATTTCCGAGGTGCAAATTTTCGACCGATTGAGGTTCGAAATGCCGAAGGTGAAAACACCGGACAACTCTGGAAAAGTAATCTATCCAAGGCCATTTTGACCGACAGCGATATGAGCGACGCATATCTCAAACAGGTCAATCTCATCGATACTGACTTTTCAGGCGTTAATGTCTCTCGTGCTAAGTTCATTGACTGCGAAATGGACGAAGGGGTTGGCGAGATGCTCAAGGAAAAAGGTGCAAAAATTGAAACAAACTCCAAACCCGCTGATTAAATTAATCTCCAGCAAATTCCTCTTTCCGGGAATTGAATAATGCAAACAGATGCACGTCGCTTTGAGCGAAAATCCACAAAACTTGATGGCCACGTCATCAGTGCCGCAGATCCGAGTACCGAATACCCCTGTGAAATTATCGATTTATCGGCGGGTGGTGCGAAACTCAAAATCAACAATGCGAAGTTACTCAACGGCGAGATTTCATTGAAAATTGGCGACCTCGGCCCTTACCCGGCGGACATCGTCTGGTCTCGCCCCCCGCAGATGGGTGTGAAATTTCAGGCATCTCCCGAAGTCATGGCGGAGGTCGTCATGGCCGTCGCGCTCTATCGTTAAACCGGCCTTCGGTCCCGAAGCGCCGCTGATATTGTCCCATCGTCCAGGTAATCCAACTCGCCACCAACCGGGACGCCGTGCGCTAACCCAGATACTTTGATGCCCTTTTCGCGTAACCTGTCCGCGATATAGTGTGCTGTTGTCTGACCGTCCACGGTCGCGCTGGTGGCAAGAATGACTTCCTTCAATGTCCCACCGGCCGCGCGCGCAACCAAACTGGGAATATTCAGTTCTTCAGGGCCCACTCCATCCAATGCCGACAACGTACCGCCGAGCACATGATAATGCCCTTTGAAACTGGAGGTCCGTTCAAGCGCCCACAAATCGGCAACATCCTCGACCACGCAAAGCGTTGCCCCGTCACGTTTTGGGTCGCTACAAATGCCGCAAGGATCATGCGTATCAAGATTGCCGCAGGTGGCGCACGCCCGCACCCGCTCACCGGCCTCATTTAAAGCAGCCGCCAAGGGCTGAAGTAGCCCTTCCCGACGTTTTAGCAACTGCAGGACAGCGCGCCTTGATGATCTTGGCCCTAAACCTGGAAGCTTTGCCAGCAACTGCACCAGGCGTTCAATTTCACGTTCAGCCACGGGAACCTCAGAACGGAAGCTGCATGCCGGGCGGCAGTGATAACCCGCCGGTGATTTCCTGCATTTTTTCGCGAGACGCTTCATCTGACTTGGCCCGCGCATCGTTGATCGCGGCAACAATCAGATCTTCCAGGACTTCCGCATCGTCAGGCTTAACGAGTGCCGGATCAATCAACACTTTTTTGGCTTCGCCTTTGCCATTCAGCGTAACCTGACACATCCCGCCCCCGGATTTGCCAACAACTTCCATGGCCGCGAGCTCTTCCTGCATGTTCGCCATCTTCTGCTGAATTTCCTGGGCCTGCTTCATCATTTGACCGAGATTTTTCATGGTCGGTGATACTCCAACTGCTGTACTGGGAATCTTTTGCAAAGCCTTGTATAACACTTGGCATGCTGCATCAAAACCTGTTCGTCTTCGATATTGAAACTGTACCGGATACAGACGTCGCGCCAAATCTTACTGGCGAGACCTCTCCAGACGTTCAGGTGCGTCGAGACGCCATAGAAAAATACCATCTTGATGTCACGGACGGACGCAACAGTTTTCCCCGCCAGCCTTTTCATAAGGTCGTAGCGATATCCTTTCTCGAAGCCGAAATTGAGCGCGATGGCGGATCCGAAGGCTATATCCTTCGCGATCTCCGGTCCGGCGGCGAAGCCGGGTATGATGAAGCCAAACTGTTACAGGGCTTTTTTACTTACCTTGATCGCATGAAACCACGTCTGGTGAGCTACAATGGCCGCAGTTTTGATCTACCGGTATTAAAGTACCGGGCCATGGTCCACGGGATTTCCTCACCCTGGCTCCACAAGTCCGGCGACAAGTGGAACAGCTATGGATACAGGTATGCCACCGACTGGCATTGTGACTTGCTGGAAGTCCTATCGGATTATGGGGCGTCCGCGCGGGTCAAGCTGAACGAAGTTTGTGCTGCCTTTGGGTTTGCCGGGAAGTTTGGCATTGATGGCTCCAACGTTGCGGAACTTATTGATCAAGGACGCGTTGAAGATGTCCGGAATTATTGCGAAACAGATGTCCTCAATACGTACCTTGTGTATCTGCGCTGGCAGTTGCACGCAGGCACATTGAACCAAACAGGTTACAACGCTTCTGTGGCAGAACTCATTACATTCATTGATGCAGAAAAAGAAGCTCGCCCCTATTTGGGCGAATTTATGGACGCCTGGGGTGAGGCCTCAAATAACAAATTTCTTATTGAATAGAGCAGCGTCTATTTGACGAAACCGTCAAATGTCATCATCGCCAATTTCCGCATCCAAATCGATCGGGACGTCATCGGCTAGGGGCTCGGCTGGTCGTGCCACATGACGTACTTCTTCGACCTTTGCACCGGGGAATGTCTCCAGCACCGCTTTCACTAAAGGATGATCACCGGCATTTGCCCGGGCCTGCACGGCCTCTTCTGCGCGCACCTCGGCGATTGTAGCGCCTCCAGAATCACGCGATAACGCAACAGCCCACGGCATACCTGAATGACTTTCCAGAAAGCCCTTCAGGCGCTGCACCATCTCGCGGTCTGCACCCCCATCAGCGCTGAATTCAAGATGACCCGGTTCAAACCGGACTACCCGCACCTGAGTTTCCAGGAACGACACCAGCATGCCTTCGCGAAGTTCGCTCGCGAGCGCCGCGACAGCTGCAAAATCTGCAAACACCTGGGCCTTGGGCTGCGTACTGTCCGCGGGTACAGAGGCCGTTTGAGGTGCAGGACTGGCCGAGGCGACGACACCGCCGCCACCGCTTGCCTGTGCAGCACCACCGCCTGGATTTGAAGGTGCAGGCCCAGATGTCGGCGCATTTCCTTGACCATCCTGGATAGCTTTGACCGCATCGCCCGGCGTCGGCAATTCAGCGGCGTAGGCGAGACGCACCAAAACCATTTCTGACGCCGCCAAAGGTGACGGGGCCATTTTAACCTCGCCCAAACCCTTTAAAAGAATTTGCCAGGCACGTGTGAGAATTGGCATTCGAAGAGACGCCGTGAGTTCCTTGCCTTTGGTGCGTTCATTTTCCGGCACTTCCGGCGCATCCGCACATTCTGGTAGGATTTTAACGCGAGTCAGCCAATGCACCAGATCAAGCATATCCTCAATTACTGATGTCGGATCAGCTCCATCCTTGTATTGCGCTGAAAGCTCCTCAAGCGCGGCCGCGACCTCCCCTTTCAAGACGGATTCCAAAAGATCAAATGTCCGCGTCCGGTCTGCGAGGCCTAACATATCCCGCACACGGTCCTCGCCAATCGCGCCATCAGAATGGGCGATTGCCTGATCAAGCAGGCTCAGACCATCACGTACAGAGCCATCGGCAGCCCGTGCAATAATGTGTAGTGCACCTTCAGAAATCTCAGCGCCTTCTTTCTTGCAGATATCTGCAAAGTGACTGACCAATGCCTCGGCTGGGACACGGCGTAGGTCAAACCGTTGGCATCGTGACAGCACCGTGATCGGCACTTTTCGAATTTCGGTCGTCGCAAAGATAAAAATGACGTGCTCTGGGGGTTCTTCGAGCGTTTTCAAAAGCGCATTGAAAGCGCTTTTCGAAAGCATATGCACTTCGTCGATGATGTAAACTTTATAGCGGGCCGACGATGGCCGGTAGCGCACCCCATCTATCAATTCACGGATATTATCGACACCGGTATTACTGGCGGCGTCCATTTCCAGCACATCAACATGGCGGTCACCCGCGATTGCGACACAGTTATCACAAACACCGCAAGGTTCGGTGGTTGGGCCACCTGTCCCATCAGGGCCAATACAATTCAGGGCACGCGCAATGATACGTGCCGTCGACGTCTTGCCGACGCCACGCACGCCCGTCATCACGAAGGCATGGTGCAACCGGTTGGCAGCGAAGGCATTGGTCAGCGTCTGAACCATTGCTTCCTGACCAATCAGGCCGGAAAACGTGGTTGGCCGATACTTACGCGCCAGCACCTGATATTCGCCAGCGGCAGACGCTTCGGCGGTTTCAGGGGCGGGACTATCGTTCATAAATTTCGTCCAGACTACAGATTAAAGTGGGAGATCGGACACCGACCCGGGCCGAAACTCGTTACGGCTGCTTCCTTCCGGACCTGACCGGGTTGGCGAGAAGCCCGTCCGGGCCGATCTCCCGACGGGAATATAACAACCGAACCCGTTCTCCGAAAGCCCCCAAATCGCATAGAATGTTTAAGGGCGTTGAGAGCTGTTCTGTTCATCTTAGCTCAATACCCTTATCAGGTCTTTGTGCGCCGGATAATCGGCCGCCAACGCATCAAACTCACCCATCTCGAGGTCAGCAAAATCAAAGCCTGGAGACACTGTTGTCCCCATCAACGCAAATCCGGCTTTGTCAGCCCCTTGGGCGCTCGGCATCAATCTTCCCCCCATCCACGTATCACCGGGTATCGTGAACTGCACAAATTCACCGCCAAAGATGTTCTGACCAAAGGTGATCACCTCTGATTTTCCGGCCTCCGCATGCAACAACAGCATTTCGACGGGGTCACCCAGGTAAAAATGGAAGGTCTCATCCGATGGTAGGCGATGCATCCGGGAAACTGTGTCCGGCGTCAGAACATAATAGATGGCCGTTCCCGCTGAGCGCGGCCCGTCATAAGCTTCACCAAGTGCCTCAGCAGAGATATTTTTATCGGAGCGCCACGTTTCGCGGTACCACCCCCCTTCCCATGGCAACGGTGACAAGTCCAACGCACGGATCACATCATTCGCATTCATTCTGCAATATCCTTAACAGCTGGCAGCCTGCGCTTCACCGGCGATGACTGAATAATTGACGTGTTCGTCATTGCGTTTGGCACAATCTTATCAATCAGACGCTCCAGATCCTCTATCGATGTGACATGTGCGCAGGCAACGAAACAGTCTTTTCCCGTAACTCGGTCACAGGAAACAATTTCCGGGATCGACTTAATTGTGTCGATCACCGTCTGCATTTGCCCGGGGATCGGTTTAATTCTGATCCATGCCGATATCGGCAAGCCGAGCGCCTGAGGGTTAATATTTGCAGAGTAACCTTCAATGATACCGGCCTCTTCAAGTCGTTTGACCCGCTCGGCCACCGTCGGCGCGGATAGACCTGTAAGCCGTCCCAGTTCGGCGTTGCTGATACGTGCATTCTCAATCAATGCATCGATCAGCATCATATCAATTTTGTCTAGCTTGCCATTTTCATATCGAATGCGTTTCAAACTAATACCTTACGATTGCGCTATATTCTAAGAGTTTAAGTTATCGATACTCTATAGAATTTTCAAATTTATCTTATCATAATAATTTATTGATTACTTGTAGTATCGATAAATGACGTTTGATAAAGCTGCTAAATCCGCGCCGCCTCAGGTTTGGTTCGGGATAAGTGCCGTGTTTCATTATCTCGGGCCCTCTTTCGCCGTCTTGCTGTTCCCTGCAATCGGCGTGTTGGGTATCGCATGGTTTCGAATCGCATCCGCCGCATTGATATTCGCCCCGATCACAAAGCCGTGGCGGACACTAAAACGCGCTGACACGCGCGGACGGATTTTGCTCCTGGGACTGGGGATCTGCCTCGCGGTCATGAATACATCATTTTATCTGGCGCTCGACCGCCTTCCGATGAGCCTCGTCGCCGCGATGGAATTCGTGGGGACGATTGCTGTTGCATTGTATGGGCTCCGCACCCAAAGAAACCTATGCGCGCTATCTCTCGCCGTCATTGGTGTCATTGTCTTGATTGATGTGAAGTGGGCAACAGACCCGCTCGGTCTATTTTGGGCGACGCTCAATGCCGCATTGTTCGTTGGCTACATTATATTGGGTCATAAAGCATCAGAGAACGGTGCCAGCGGTGGCGTAGAAAGGCTGGGGGCGGCGATGGCGATTGCATTGATTATTCTAATGCCAATCGGCCTATTTGAAGCAGCAAAGGCTTTCGGAACAGTTGAACTCGTTCTCGCCGGCATCGGCGTTGGCATTTGCTCGTCGGTTATCCCTTACATATGTGATCAATTGGCTATGTCCCGGCTACCAAGGGCGTCCTTTGCCCTTATGCTGGCCATCTTACCCGCCACAGCAACAGTGATCGCTGCAATCGTGCTTACGCAAATCCCGTCACTTCAAGACATCTTAGGGGTCGCATTGGTCATGTTTGGCATTGCCATCCATAGGCCTCCACCAATGCAAAAGCGCCCGCAAACTGCAGGCGCTTCGCAATAAAGATATTCAGGCTGACGTTAATTCAGGCCAGCGGTTTCCCGGCGCTCGTCGATGACGATCGCACCCGATGCGCCGCCAGAGAACACAAAGGGCAACAACAAGACGTTGTCTTCGAATTCAAAAGTGCCATCCGTAATCGCGACAATGCGAATTTCCGCACTTTGGCGCGCTGGAATGGACACAGCATTGATACATGTGGTGTCCGCACGCACGCCCTCTACACCGACAGCTATGACGGCATTTCGCTCAAAGAAATCTTTGGCACGAAATACACGAAGGCTATCGTCACGATTGCGGATCCGAAGCACATAAGGTCGCCCCTGCTGAAGACGCGTCACCATCGGTGAGTACTCTCCATCACGAACACGGATTTCAACTTCGGGGACTCGCGCCCAGTTAATCTTGGCCTCGGCACGCTGAGATATCTGTTTGCACTGAGACACCGCGAAATCACTTACACCCGAAGGCGCAGCGCATGCGGCCAACGCCGTTACAGCAAGTGCAACAGCGCCCCAGTTCATTACGTGTCTACCCAGCACACGACATAAATTCATATTCATTCTTTCCACCGTTCTCTCCACCTACCGACTGCAAGGAATGCAACGGCACCCAGGGGTGCGGGAACATCAACTGCAACCATCGTGGCCAAGAATGGTTAAAAAACTCTCAATTTAACCTGAAGTCCAGCGACTTCGTTGAAAGTATATGGTTAACGCCCAGAAAGATAATGATTTATACCGCCCAAGTAACTATTGACCGTTTCGATGTCATTGCTGATCTCCGCCGCTTATGCAAAATTGCGCCATGACCATAAATCTGACCTACACGACCCTGTCGCTCCGACGCGACAATATGTCGAGACGCCCCGCTGATTGGCTTGCTGAACGCATGGCCGAAGGCGTTGGCGTGGTGCCCGTATGCGGCGCACTCAATTTGATCAAGGCCGACGGCTCACACAGTGCACAGATTTTCGAAGGCGCAGCGGCGCGTGAAATACTCGCTCAGGGTCATCAGGAGGTCCTTTTAGGCACGGATGATCACAAGCCCGTATTCGCGGTGGCTGTCGATGATGCCTTTGCAGAACAAATTGTCTCGATGACCGGGGCCGCAGCAGAATTTATCGATCTTAGAAGTGTTGGCTCATTTCTGCCCGCGACCGATGCGCATTTGCTTGCCCACGCGCGCGGCATGATTTTTTGGCATTCCCGTCATGGGCATTGCGGTGTCTGTGGCGCATCCACCGTCTCTCGTCACAGTGGCCACGAGCGGGCATGCACCAACCCGGAATGCGCGACGAGCCACTTCCCTCGCACAGATCCGGCGATCATTGTTCTGGTTATTCGAGACGACGTGCCGGGTGGTGCATGTCTTATGGGTCGCCATGCGCGCTGGCCGTTCGGTATGTACTCGACGTTGGCAGGGTTTGTTGAACCCGGCGAAACCCTCGAGCAAGCCGTCACCAGGGAAGTCTTTGAAGAAGCCGGCATTGAGACGACAAACGTCGAATACCTCGCCTCTCAACCTTGGCCGTTCCCATCATCACTTATGCTTGGGTTCCACGCCAAAGCGACATCTTACGATATTACAATCGACGAGGAAGAACTTAGCGATTGCAGATGGTTCAGCCGCGAAGATGTTTTGGGCATGAAGGAATGGCTCGATGCCGAAGGCGACGAGATGCGGTTGCCGCGAAAGGATTCAATTTCGCGCTGGCTCATTCAACAATGGCTGGATAGCGATTAGGCGCCGGTCGCTTTTCGGTATTCGTTTGCCGGATAGACACCAAGTATCGTCACTTCGTGTGAGAAAAAGGCGAGTTCTTCCAACGCCAGTTTAAGGGCCGTGTCTTCGGGATGGCCTTCGACCTCGGCATAAAATTGGGCCACAACGAACCCTTCGCTCACATAGCTTTCCAGCTTCGTCATGTTGACACCGTTCGTCGCAAATCCACCCATAGCTTTGTATAGAGCCGCAGGAATGTTACGCACCCGGAACACAAAACTGGTCATCATATCGGGCGTGCCCGCAGGATACGTCTGCCCTTCACGTGCAAGAACAACAAATCGGGTAGTGTTGTGTTCAGCATCTTCAATGTCTGATCTCAAAATATCGAGGCCATATACCTCAGCCGCCAGACGTGTCGAGATAGATGCTTTAGCCGGATCACCCCAACTCGCAATATCAGCAGCAGCAGCAGCCGTATCTGCGTGCACAACTGCCTTCACGCCCAGTTCTGCGATTAAGCCACGACATTGATTCAATGCATGAACGTGGCTGTGGACTTCCTTGATGTCTTCTATTTTCGTTCCCGGCAGCGCTAAAAGCTGGTGGTTGATCCGCTCAAACTGCTCACCAATGATCTGCAATCCGCTATCAGGCAACAAATGGTGAATGTCAGCAACGCGGCCCGCGACCGTGTTATCGATCGGAATCATGGCAAGCTTGGCCCGTCCAGATTGCACCGCGTCAAAGGCATCAGCAAAAGTGTCGCACGGCAAGCTGGTCATATCAGGATAGGCAGTACGGCACGCAATGTCTGAATTGGCCCCGACAGCGCCTTGGAATGCGATCAGTTTGTCCGGTGAAGTCATCTATCTAAATCCAGTCTCAAATTTTGAGCGAATCAAGGTTTCAATATCTCGCAAGCCCGCTCCAAGTCGGCGGGAGTATCGACACCAAGCGGAACCGTGTCAACGCGAACGGCTTCGATCCTCATCCCTGCCTCAAGGGCGCGCAACTGCTCAAGTTTCTCCCGTTGCTCCAGTAAGCCGGGTGGCATCGAGACAAATCGCTCAAGCGCACGGCGGCGATACGTATAGATTCCGATATGATGCCAGAGCGGCCCGTCGCCATAAGGTGCTGTGGCACGGGTAAAATATAACGCACGCGCCTGCATCCGTGCGTCATCAAACGCCGCGACACATTTTACAACGTTCGGGTTGGTCCGTTCTGCGGGTTCTGAGATTTCAGAGACCAGGGTCGTTATCTCAATATCCGGATTGCTTAGCGGTGCAACGACTGATGTCACCAGTTTAGGGTCCAGCGTCGGCAGATCGCCTTGCAGATTGACGATCGTGTCGTACACCCCATCCGGATCGATATTTCCCAAAGCTTCCCATGTCCGGTCGGAGCCTGAGGGATGGTTCGGGTCTGTAAGCGTCGCCTCGTAGCCCGCGTTCTTGACGACATCGACGATTTCTTGTTCGGCGGCGGCACACAGGACAGGCCCGACATCGGCCTCAGCGGCCCGGTCCATGACGTGCACGATCATTGGCTTCCCGTGAATGTCGGCAAGAGGTTTATCTGGCAGCCGCGTTGACGCCATGCGGGCTGGAACGATTACGATTGGGCGCATATTTTAATCCCTATATATAGTATCCGGTATACCTGCTTCGGGCACTTCGTCACAATCCTTTCATGATTTTTACAAGTTCTGTTGAATCCCCGGCGGTGAACAGGTAAAAAGAGATTGCTATACGGGGTAGGAGACACACGCATGCATTTCTCGTTTTGGGAAAAATCAGGTTTCGCTCTGCTCATGGCGGCTTGGGTCGTCTGGGGCAGCAATCAGATTGGGAACTTCCTTGTTCACGCTGATGAACTGGAAGAGAACGCCTATAAGATTGAGGTTGCTGACGCTGGTGATAGTGGCGCATCTGAACAGGCCGAAGCGCCTGTCGAAGAGAGCGTGTTGGTGCTGATGGCATCTGCATCCGTCGACAAAGGCGAGAAAGCATTTAAGAAATGCCTGGGTTGCCACACAATCGAGAAGGGTGGCGCCAATAAAGTCGGTCCAAACCTGTGGAGCATTCTTGGCCGTAAAAAAGGTGCTGCAGACGGGTATGCATACTCTGACGCACTGTTGAGCCTTGGTACGACTTGGGACTACGAAAATCTCAACGATTTCCTGAAGAACCCCAAGGATTACGCACCTGGAACGAAAATGTCGTTTGCGCTTAAAAAGGCATCTGACCGGGCAGCCGTGATGCTTTATCTTCGCGAAAACAACGACAATCCTCCGCCTCTGCCATGAGTGGGGCGGCGGATATTCCCGCCGATATTGATGCGATTCTAGATTTAGCCGGGCGGCTTGCTGATGCAGTGCGCCCGGTAACTCTTAAGCATTTCAGAAGCGGTATCGGCCACGTCGCCAAAGGGGACGAAAGTCCTGTCACCGAGGCGGATCGAGCTGCGGAAAAAATCATGCGCGACATGATTATTGCTGAACGCCCGTCAGATGGCATCTTCGGTGAAGAGTTCGGTGTGTCCAATCCGGATGCAGATACAGTCTGGATCCTCGATCCTATCGATGGCACCAAAGCTTTTATTACCGGTAAACCTATTTTTGGCACACTCATCGGTGTGGTCCGGCACGGGCACGCAATTGCCGGCGTCACAGATGCCCCGGCAACCGGGGATCGCTGGGTCGGCGGTATGGGACGTACGACGACATTTAACGACGCCGTTGTCAAAACCAGAGCTGATCGTCCCATTAGCGAAGCCTGGATGACCTCAACATCACCGGAAATGTTTCTTAATGACCACAAACCGCGCTTTGAAGCCCTGATGGAAGCCGTGCATTACACGACTTTTGGATCGGAATGTCAGGGGTACGGTCAACTCGCCTGTGGCTGGGTTGATATGGTCTGCGAAGACACATTGGCCCCTTATGACTATGCCGCGCTGATCCCGATTGTTGAAGGTGCGGGCGGCATTATATCTGACTGGTCCGGTGCCCCGCTCACCTTCGAAGCTGGCGATGACGCAAAATCGCATACCGTTCTTGCGTCCAGCTCGCCTGCGCTGCATCAAGCCGGTATCGATATCCTGACCCGTTAAGCGGTCATCCTTTAACAATATGAACAATCATTAAGTTGCGTGTAATCGTGAACCGGTTAATCGTTCACGCTGGTTTTATCGCAGCGTGATACAGTCTGCCTTGAAGTGATCCGCTCAGCAGACCAATATCCCTGCAGTAAATTTAAGTTTGGAGGCCTCATGTTTGTCCATCGTCTCGTCACTCTTGGCGTCGTCGCTTTCAGTCTCATCGCGCTGCCCCCTGCGCACGCGGATGAACCTGCGCCAACCCATGGCATGGCGATGCATGGGGACCTGAAATACGGGCCAGACTTCAAGCATTTTGAATACGTAAACCCGGATGCCCCCAAGGGTGGCACAATCAGGCTCAGCGCCATTGGCGGCTTCGACAGTTTGAACCCGTTCATTGTTAAAGGGAATGCGGCCGGAGGTGCTGCCTTCATTTACGAGACCCTGATGACCTCATCCGCCGACGAGGCATTTAGCGTCTATGGTCAACTGGCCAAGACCATCCGCACACCAAAAGATCGTTCATGGGTTGAGTTTACATTGCGCGATGAAGCCAGATGGCATGACGGCAAGGAAATCACCGCTGACGATGTGATCTTCAGCTACGAAACCCTGGTTTCAGAAGGCGCGCCATTCTACCGGTTTTATTATGGTAGTGTTGAGCGCGCCGTGAAAATCGGCCCGAAGACGGTCCGGTTTGACTTCAAACCCGGCGAGAACCGGGAACTTCCATTGATTTTGGGGCAACTGACCGTGCTGCCCAAACACTACTGGGCGACGCGCGAATTCAATGCGACGACGCTGGAGCCCCCACTCGGCAGCGGTGCTTATAAAATTAAGCGCGTTGAGGCAAACCGCACCATTGTTATGGAACGCGTACCTGATTATTGGGGCAAAGACCTTCCTGTAAACAAAGGCCTCAATAATTTCGACACCATTGAGTTTGAATATTACCGGGATGCACAGGTCGCGATTGAAGCCTTCACCGGCGGGCGATTTGATTTTCGCCGCGAAAACTCTTCTAAAGCCTGGGCGACCGCTTATAAAGTTCCCGCCGTCGAAAAAGGCGACATAAAGCTGGAGCGATTTGACCACAATCGTCCAACTGGCATGCAGGGATTTGCCTACAATATTCGACGCGACTTGTTTAAAGACCCGGCTGTGCGCCAAGCCCTGGGTTACGCATTTGATTTTACCTGGTCCAATAAAAATCTGTTTTATGGCCAGTATAAAAGATCACGAAGTTACTTTGATAACTCGGAACTGGAAGCAAGCGGTCTGCCCACAGAGGCTGAACTGGCGTTGCTTGAGCCGCTTCGAGATTCAATCCCGCCAGAAGTATTCACACAAGAATACAATCCGCCAGAATCCGATGGGAGTGGCAATATCCGCCAGAACCTGAGAACCGCGTCCAAATTGCTCCGCGATGCAGGTTGGGTGATCAAGGATGGCGTGCGCGTAAACGAGAAAACGGGTGCCAAGCTGGAGTTCGAAATACTCCTTTCCAGTCCAATTTTTGAACGTATTGTTCTGCCATTCTCAAAAAACCTCGAAAAGCTTGGCGTAAAAACCAGAGCCCGCACGGTTGAATCTGCACAATATCGTCGTCGGCTCGATACCTTTGATTATGACATGGTCGTCGCCAATTGGGGTCAATCCATGTCGCCTGGCAACGAGCAACGCGATTTCTGGGGTAGCGCATCCGCTTCACAACAAGGCAGCCGGAACGTGGTCGGTATAGAAGACCCGGCCATTGATACCTTGATCGAAAAGCTGATTGCGGCACCGGATCGCAAGGCACTCGTCACCGCAGCACATGCGCTGGACCGGGTCTTGCAGTGGAACCATTTCGTCATTCCCCACTTTCATGCCGGATACGATCGCATTGCCTATTGGGACAAGTTCGGCAAGCCGGATATAACGCCTGCCAGTGGTACGCAGTTCTTGTCCTGGTGGGTTGATCTCGAGAAGGCGGCAAAAATTGACGCTGCACGACAAAATAATAATTAGAGACGACGCCGTGAAGGATAAGTAAACTCACACCATGTTTGCATACATCGTTCGCCGCCTATTGTTCGTCCCACCGACGCTTTTCGTGATCATCCTGATCAACTTTGCGGTTGTTCAGGTGCTCCCGGGCGGCCCCGTTGAACAGATGATTGCTGAAATTTCCGGGGAAGCCATTGATGCGACCGGCCGCATAAGCGGCAATATGGGATCAGAAACCGGCAACTCAAACACGCCGCAAATGGGGACGACGGGAAACACCTCCGGCGCCGTCGAGAGCAAATACAGAGGTGCTCAGGGATTGCCGCCCGAGTTTATTGCAGACCTCGAGAAACAGTTTGGGCTCGACAAGCCGGCGCACGAGCGATTCTGGCTCATGCTCAAGAACTACATCACCTTTGACTTTGGCGAGAGTTATTTTAAGGACGCCAGTGTTGTCGAACTGGTCCTAGACAAAATGCCCGTCTCGATCTCACTTGGGCTATGGACCACACTGCTTGTCTATATGATTTCGATCCCTCTGGGGGTTGCCAAGGCGGTGCGCGACGGCACGAAATTTGATGTCTGGACCTCGGGCATTATCATTGTCGGCAACGCAATCCCGGCGTTCCTTTTTGCTATTCTTTTGATCGTTTTGTTCGCAGGCGGGCGGTATTTCGACTGGTTCCCACTCAGAGGACTGTATTCAGAAAACTTTGCCGATATGTCGACGCTGGAACAAATCGGTGATTACTTTTGGCATTTGGCACTGCCGGTTATTTCGATGGTGATCGGCGGATTTGCCGGCCTTGCCATGTTGACCAAAAACTCTTTCATGGAAGAGATCAACAAGCAGTATGTCACCACAGCACGCTCCAAAGGTCTGACCCAAAAACGCGTCCTGTACGGGCACATTTTTCGCAATGCCATGCTTATTGTCATTGCCGGGTTCCCGGGTGCCTTTATCGGCATCCTGTTTTCAAGCTCGCTGATCATCGAGATTGTATTCTCGCTAGATGGCCTTGGTTTGCTTGGCTTTGAAGCGGCGCTAAACCGAGACTATCCGGTGATGTTTGCAACCCTTTATTTCTTTGGGCTGCTGGGCCTGATCGTCAGTATTGTTTCCGATGTCATGTATCATATCGTTGATCCAAGGATCGATTTTGAAAGTCGCGGTGCCTAATATGGATACAGCCGCAACCCACAATCAGGCACCGTCCGACAGCAGCAAACCAAGCAGCCGCTTGTCACCTATCAATGCGCGCCGGTTACATAACTTCTGCACAAATCGCCGTGGTTTTTGGTCGCTCTGGATTTTTCTCGTGATGTTTGTGATCAGCCTGTTTGCTGAGTTCATCGCAAACGATAAGCCATTTTTCGTCTGGTACGATGGTGGCGCGTACATGCCGATATTTACCGCTTATCCGGAAACCGAATTTGGCGGGGAATTTCTGACCGAGGCTGATTACCGCGATCCCTTTGTCAGTGATCTAATTAACGAGAAAGGCTGGATGGCGTGGCCGATCGTGCGATTTTCTTATGACACCGTGAACCTTAACCTAGCCGGACCTGCACCCTATGGCCTGACATCCGAGAACTGGCTTGGCACCGATGATCAAGGGCGGGACGTGTTGGCGCGTACCATTTATGGCTTTCGAATATCCGTTATCTTTGGGTTGATGCTAACGGTCCTCAGTTCCATCATCGGCATCGCTATCGGCGCGATCCAAGGGTACTTCGGCGGTTGGATAGACCTGATTGGCCAGCGGTTGATTGAGATATGGCAATCGATGCCGCAGCTATACTTACTGATCATTCTGGCCAGTGTCTTCGTGCCCAGTTTCTGGCTGCTGCTAGGCCTTTTATTGTTGTTCCAATGGGTCAATCTCGTTGGCGTCGTCAGGGCAGAATTTTTACGCACCCGAAATTTTGATTATGTTCGTGCGGCGCGCGCACTCGGCGCGTCTGATTTTGTCATCATGTTCAGGCACATCCTGCCCAACGCAATGGTCGCGACACTGACGTTTGTACCGTTCATCCTGGCGGGCTCCGTGACAATCCTCACCTCGCTGGACTTTCTCGGGTTTGGATTGCCGCCTGGATCGCCGTCTCTGGGCGAGCTTCTTAATCAGGGCAAAAACAACCTTCATGCGCCCTGGTTAGGCATTACCGCATTCCTCATTCTTTCGGTCATGCTCTCGCTGCTGGTGTTCATCGGTGAGGCAGTTCGTGACGCTTTCGACCCAAGGAAGACATTTAGATGAGTAAAATTCTATCGGTCGAGAATTTGCACGTATCGTTTGGCCAGGGCCCTCGAGAGGTCAAGGCCGTCAGAGGCGTTTCCTTTGATATAGATGCCGGTCGCACGCACGCACTCGTCGGCGAGTCCGGATCGGGAAAGTCTGTATCCTCGCTGTCGATCATGCGCTTGCTTCCCTACCCCACCGCCTGGCACCCATCCGGTAACATCGATTTTGATGGCCAGGAACTGGTCGGGGCACCAGAAGCTCTGATGCGGTCTATTCGTGGCAATCGTATTGCGATGATTTTTCAAGAGCCGCTGAACAGCCTCAATCCTCTGCATTCGATTGAAAAACAGATCTCAGAAGTTCTGTTCGTACACAAGCATATGACCCAGGGCCAGGCCCGCGACCGCGTTGTCGAATTGCTTGAGCTAGTCGGCCTCAAGAGCGCGACGGAGCGATTGCACGCACTGCCGCACGAGTTTTCCGGCGGTCAGCAACAGCGCATCATGATCGCCATGGCGCTTGCCAATGAACCGGAAATCCTGATCGCGGATGAACCGACGACGGCCCTTGATGTGACCGTGCAGGCCCAGATCCTGGCATTGCTGAAGGAACTTCAGGAAAAGCTTGGAATGGCGATGCTGCTGATTACCCATGACTTGGGCATTGTACGTCGGATGGCCGATACGGTCTCGGTGATGAATGATGGTCAGGTCGTTGAAAGCGGTGATGCCAAGGTAGTCTTTGAAAACCCTCGACACGAGTATACCCAGCATCTGCTTTCTGCTGAGCCGAAAGGGCGGCCTGACGCGGCACCGGCGGGGGACAGTATTCTCAAGGGTGAGGATGTACGTGTCTGGTTCCCGATAAAGCGCGGCGTACTGCGCCGTACCGTTGGGCATATCAAAGCGGTCGATGGCATTTCGGTGGATATCCGGGCCGGGCATACAGTTGGTATTGTTGGTGAGTCTGGGTCAGGAAAATCGACACTTGGTCGCGCCCTGATCAGATTAGAGCATGCAACCGGACACATCGCATTTAATGGACAATCCCTCGAAGGTCTTGACTGGAAGGCATTGCGTCCGTTGCGACGTGAAATGCAGATTGTTTTCCAAGACCCCTTTGGGTCACTCAGCCCAAGGATGTCGATCAGTCAGATCATTGAAGAAGGACTGATCATCCATGACTTAGGCACACCGGAAGAGCGCCAGAAACAAGTTATCGAGGCACTGGAAGAAGTGGGACTGGATGCATCGATGCGAGACCGTTATCCACACGAATTTTCTGGCGGCCAGCGCCAGCGTATCGCAATCGCACGCGCGCTTGCCTTGAAACCTAAATTCATTGTTCTGGACGAACCTACGAGCGCGCTGGATATGTCGGTCCAGGCACAGATTGTCGAGCTGCTTCGGGGGCTTCAAAAAAAGTATGATCTAGCGTATATGTTTATCAGTCACGATCTCAAAGTTGTTCGGGCACTCGCGCATGATGTGGTCGTCATGAAAGACGGACAGGTCGTTGAACAAGGGCCGTCCGATCAGATTTTTGATGCACCACAGCAGCCTTATACCAAAGCGCTTCTCGCAGCCGCCCTCAATTTAAAAGCGGATACGACAGGCGCCGTCAGCACTTAATTTCAAAGCACAGGACATCACCGATGAAGTTTCTATTTATATCTGCCGCCGATAAGGCGTCCGCGTGGCGCGACGCAATCCTTGCAAAGTTTCCTAATGCAACCTTCGACGTCTGGCCTGATGAAGTGGAAGATAAAGCGTCTTATGATTACGCCATCGTCTGGCGTCCGCCGGTGGGCGAGTTGAGGACGTTCCCGAATCTCAAAGGTATTCTTTCCCTTGGCGCCGGTGTCGACGGTATTTTGATGGATACGGAACTCCCTGATGATATTCCCGTAGTTCGTCTTGTTGACCGGTGCCTCACCGAGGGCATGAGTGAGTATGTGTTGTACTGGGTGATCCATTATCACCGCCGAATGGGGGTGTATCTGAATTGGACGTCTAACGGCACTTGGAAACAGATGCGTCAGACGGATACGCGCGACAAGAAAGTTGGCTTTCTGGGCATTGGCGAGTTGGGAAGTGACGCGGCCAAAAAAGTGGCTGCCCTTGGCTTTGATGTTGCGGGCTGGTCACGTACAGAAAAGAACTTAGAGGGGATCACGTCGTTTTATGGCGCTGATGGTCTCATTCCGTTTTTAAACCGGTCAGAAATACTGATTGTGCTCCTGCCGCTGACGGACGCAACTAAAGGCATTGTTAACAAAGACACATTGGCCGCATTGCCAGAGGGTGCGTCCATCATCAATTGCGCACGCGGGGCACATGTCGTGGATGAGGATTTGATCGCTGCGCTCGACAGTGGACACATCAATGCCGCAACGCTTGATGTCTTTCACACAGAACCGCTTCCTGCCGATCATCCCTACTGGTCGCACCCGAAGGTTACGGTGACCCCGCACATTGCGAGTTTGACCGTGCCTTCAAGCGCCTCTGACTGGATGGAAGAAAATATCAAACTGATCGAGGCCGGCAAACCGCCGCTGAACACAGTGGATGTCAAAAAAGGGTACTAAAATCGAGATTGCATGGCTCAATTTACTTGCTCAAATGAATACCAATCCAATACACTTTAAAGTAGTTGTTTAAAAAAGATTTTGGAATATTCAATGCGATTTCGTTCAATTGGCGTCCTTCTGTGCCTACTTTTCGTTGCATCATGTGGCTCAAGGAATACTGCCAGCCTCGAAACTCAGTTCTCACCTGCGAGCAATACGGCATTTTTGATTGGAGGCGCCGAACATCCAGGCTCAAATCCATTTGGATGTACAACGGTTTATATTTATCAACTCGATGGCGATACTGAACAATATATTAGTGGCCCATATGTTTTCCATAGCAAAGACACTAATACAGATGCCTACGTTGTGCCGCCAGGCCATTATCTCGTTGGCGCATGGGATACTTGTTTTAAACGAATTCGGGTCCAAGGCCCTAATTTAGTAAGAGGCATTTTTGCTGATCGCAGTAAAAGTTCCTTCAAGGATGCATCAGCAAGGCGGTTTGTCCTGAAGCCCGGGGAAGTCCGTTATATCGGTCATTTCAATGGTTCTTTTTGGAGTGATCGCCCCCAGGAGGCTGAGAACTTGCTTTCTCAAATGGAAAACGTAAAAGGAAATCTGGTTACAAAGTTGCCAACGATCTCTTCCTCATTCGAGGGATTTAAATAGTTAAGGACGTCTACATGCATGCAGTTTTACGCAAAACTTTTGCTTTGGTCTGCTTGGCCGTGCTTTCTGCCTGCACAAATTATTCAGACGTCGATACATTGGGGCCAACTGTTGGTGAACTCAGTAAGTTACCCATTGAAACAGCCTCAACCTATATTTCAGATAAAACGATAATGACATTTAATGGGCCGCAAACGGTTTGTCCCAGCGGGTATATGCTTGGCACAGTATATGTGCCAGTTTGTCATGAGGTGCAGGGCCACGGCACACAGATAGAGTATTTCAGTCCCGATGGTATGGCATTTTTATGGTATCCTGGTAATCGAAGAGCGGTGCCCGCACGATGGAAACTCGTCAAAGGAGACGCATCATACGCTATCTGCTTTATGTACCCTAAACGCTCATACAATCCGCTCATGAAACAAAGCGGCGGAGATTGGAAGTGTGTATCTTTAGGTTTTTGGGCCCGCGAGATTGTCGAAGTCCGATCTAAAGATATCTTCTCCTTATCAACTGGAAAACTGCCATCACGACTGCATCGATACCAAACAACATTTGATGATTTATTAGAAACGAACAAATGATATCCGTTGAATTAGTCGTTCGCCCTCACCTAATTGCCGTCCATATCATTGATACCCCAGAGATCACCAACATAACGTCGAGTAAGTAATCGAACGTTCTAACACTCATGCGGTCAACGACATATTTGCCGATAAAAGATCCTGCCATGATGGTGCCGCCGACAATCAGCCCCTGCACGATCTGCGGCCACGGCAGGGCGCCGAAATGCTGAAACGTCGCGACTTTACTGATCATCAATGCGAGGGACGCCGCGGCTTCAGTTGACAGCAACGCACCCTTGCTCAGACCAATTGATGCGAATGCCGGAATACTGAGCGGTCCTGTTGAGATGACGATACCAGTGAGAAACCCGATACCGCCGCCAATAATGGCCAGCTGCCAGAGCGGTAAATTGAAATTGCGCACACGCATCCATCGTCGAAGTGGGATCATGCCAAGAAAGAATACGCCCAAGGCAAGCTCGACAATGCTGGCAGGGAGGGTCAGCAGTGTCCGTGCCCCTAACGCAGCGCCCGGCACGCCGAAAATCGTGTAAGCCCAGAAGGCCCGCCAGTGGATGGCGCGCCACCACGCCAGCGCTTTACCGATATTTCCGATAACCGATGCGACAGCCATGATGGGGACCGCCTGTTGCGGCCCGAACTGCAAAACAAGTATAGGCAACAGAATGATAGACGCGCCTGTGCCAATGATGCCGCTAAGCGTCCCTGAGGCTAGTCCTGCCAGCAGGACGAACACGTATCCGGTCATAGGATGCCGTAGGCAACCGCCAACAATAATATGCCAAGAATGACCCGATAAATGACAAACGGTGTGAAGGATGCCCGCTTAAGCCAGGCCATCATGATCGCGATGGCGACGAGGGCAAACCCAAAGGCCAGCCCGGCGGCAACAAACACATCCGAAGCCAGCTTGGCGTCGCCGCTTTCATAAAGATCAATGCCACTCAGCGTGCCCGCAGCTATGATGGTCGGGATCGACAGCAACAATGAGAACCGCGCCGCATCGACCCTTTCCATGCCGATGATACGCGCTGCGGTCATCGTAATACCGGATCGACTGGTGCCGGGAATAAGTGCGAGGCATTGGGCGACGCCGATAAACAAGACATCAAGAACACCCAGATGCTCTATCCGCCGGACCGTCATCCCGACCTGATCCGCAATCCACAACAAAATGCCAAAGCCCAAAGTTGCCCATGCAATGACTTCGAGACTTCTGAACATCCCCGGAAAGTATTTTTGCAACGCATATCCAGCGCAAACAACTGGGATCGTGCCAATGACAAGCAAACCAAAGAGCCTTGCACCCGGTGCCGAACGACCGCGCATGAACATCACAATGCCACTGATCATGGAACCTACATCGCGGTAAAGATAAACGAGGACAGCAAAAAGTGTCCCGACATGAACGGCGACATCCATAATCAGGCCCTGATCCGGCCATCCAAGAAATTTTGGAACAAGCACGAGATGGCCCGACGAGCTTATCGGCAAAAACTCCGTAAGGCCCTGAACTGCAGCTAAAATAACAAGATGTAGGATCGGCATGGACACCCCTAACAAGCCCTTGTGACAAATACCGCGATAATGATGATCTGCCAATCATCAAATTAGTCCTATATTGATACTATTTTGATGTATTTTTGCGCAACCTTGCTGATCCAGTCGCTAAATAAATATCCTGATTGCGTAATTCGTCCCAAATTGGTAAAAGATACTGACCTAATGACTGTGATCCGTTACTCAACAATGCTTTCCGGCACAAAAATTGCTGCTTTGCTGAGGGTAAGAAGAACATCGCAGCGCGGTTAAACAGTGTTTCGGAGGGACTTTAATGCCAGATCGCATGCAACAATTCATCCATATTGACGGCGCCATGCCGGATAAACGTGATGCTGAAACACGCCGCAAGGATTTCGACGAGATATACGACGAATACAGTGCTGAAAGCGCTGTTGAACAGGCATCGCGATGCGAACAATGTGGCATCCCTTACTGCCAGGTCCACTGCCCGTTGCAGAACAATATCCCGGACTGGCTCCGGCTCGCCACCGAAGGCCGAATGCAGGAAGCCTACGAAACGTCACAAGCAACGAATACATTCCCCGAAGTTTGTGGGCGGATTTGTCCGCAAGACAGGCTGTGTGAAGGCTCGTGCGTCCTTGAGCAGTCGCGCCACGGCACAGTCACGATCGGCGCCGTTGAGAAGTACATTACCGACACTGCGTGGAATGAAGGCTGGGTAAAGGCACCGGTTGCCAGCACTGAGCTTGGGCAATCAGTTGGCATCATTGGTGGTGGTCCGGCAGGTCTGGCCGCGGCTGAACGGCTTCGCACGCTTGGCTACACAGTTCATGTCTATGATCGTTACGACCGCATGGGCGGCTTGATGATCTATGGCATTCCAAATTTCAAGCTCGAGAAGGACATTGTTGAGCGGCGCACCAAACTCTTGGCGGACGGTGGCATTATCTTCCATCACGAATTTGAAGTTGGACGCGACGCATCCCTTGATGATCTTCGCGAAGAGCACGATGCCATCCTGATCGCCACCGGTGTGTACAAAGCACGTGATTTGCCGGCACCTGGCTCGGGGTTAAAGAATATATTTGCGGCGATGGATTTCCTCACAGCGTCAAACCGCAAAGGCCTCGGCGATGCTGTGCCAATGTTTGACGACGGTACGCTCAATGCAAATGGCAAAAACGTTGTGGTCATTGGCGGCGGTGATACCGCAATGGACTGTGTTCGAACGGCTGTGCGCCAAGGAGCAAAGACGGTTAAATGCTTGTACCGGCGCGACCGCGTCAACATGCCAGGTTCGCAGCGCGAAGTGGCAAACGCAGAAGAAGAAGGCGTTGAATTCGTCTGGCTTTCTGCACCAGAGGCATTCCACGGAAAAGACCATGTCGAGGCGGTCCAGGCACATCTTATGCATCTCGGCATCGCTGACATTACGGGACGTCAGACACCTGAACCAATCCCAGACTCAAGTTTCAACCTGGAAGCCGACATTGCCATTAAAGCGCTCGGCTTCGACCCGGAAGACCTGCCGACACTTTTCAACGCCCCAGAACTTGGTGTCAGCAAATGGGGCACCATCAACGTCCAGGAACCAACCAAGATGACAAATCTTGATGGGGTATTCGCCGCTGGTGATATCTACCGCGGTGCCTCGCTAGTGGTCTGGGCGATCAAGGACGGCCGTGACGCCGCCGACGGCATTCATCAATACATTCAGTCCAGCGCCAAGCGCGCGGACGCAGCTTGAAGGGGGCGCGCCATGAGCAACAATATTAAAGAATCCGGCACGCAGTTCATTGATACCTGGCAGAATAATGCAGACCACCTGGAACAGGTCGGAATGTACAACCCGGCGGATGAGCATTCCTCTTGCGGCGTTGGAATGATCGCGGCTATTGACGGCACACCGAACCGACGCGTTGTCGAAGCTGGCATTGAGGCGCTGAAAAAAATCTGGCACCGCGGTGCGGTTGACGCAGATGGCAAGACTGGCGATGGCGCGGGCATCCACGTTCAAATTCCATGGGAGTTTGTCAAAGAACATATTCGTCACACGGGTCACGAGCCCGGAGACTCAAAAATTGCTGTTGGCATGATTTTCCTGCCAAAAGCTGATTTGGGTGCTCAGGAAGTTTGTCGTGCCATTGTTGAAACTGAAGTCCTTCGCGCTGGATATGGCATTTATGGCTGGCGTCAGGTGCCAATTAACGTCGACGTCATTGGTGAGAAAGCCAATGCCTCACGCCCTGAGATTGAGCAAATCATGCTCTCTACCACGGCTGACGTGGCGTATGAAGATCTGGAGCGTGATCTCTATGTTGTGCGGCGGCGCATTGAGCAACGGGTTCTCGGCGAGCATATCAATGATTTTTACATCTGCTCACTTAGCTGTCGTTCGGTTGTTTACAAAGGCATGTTCCTGGCCGAGCAACTGACGTCGTTCTACCCGGATTTGCTGGACGAGCGATTTATCTCAAATTTTGCGATTTACCATCAACGTTACTCGACAAACACATTCCCGACCTGGCGTCTTGCCCAACCGTTCCGGATGCTGGCCCATAACGGTGAGATCAACACACTGACCGGTAACGTGAAACTGATGAAGTCGCATGAGCCAAAGATGGCGTCGCCACTATTTGGTGACGATATTGAAGACTTGAAGCCGATCATTCCGACCCGCAGTTCCGACTCTGAAGCACTCGATAGCGTTTTTGAGCTTTTGTGCCGTGCAGGCCGTCCGGCACCGATGGTCAAGGCGATGACAATCCCCGAATCGATTTCCCAGAACAAAACCATGTCTCCAGAGCATCAGGCGCTGTTTTCATATTGCAACGCTGTGCTTGAGCCATGGGACGGTCCCGCTGCAATTTGCGCACACGACGGGCGCTGGGTGATTGCAGGCCTGGACCGTAACGGTCTTCGCCCGATGCGCTTTGTAACCACCAATGATGGCTTGTTGGTTATTGGCTCCGAAGCCGGGATGGTTGAAATTCCAGAAAAGGATATCACTGAGAAAGGTCGCTTAGGCCCGGGCGGCATGATTGGCATCGATCTGGAAGAAGGTAAATTCTATCACGATCACGAAATTAAATCCCTCATCGCTAGTCGAGGTGATTTTGCCAACTGGGTTCAGCGCACGGAGATTCTCGACGAATTGATCAAAGCGGATGACGTGAAGGGTAGCCGCCTGACCCCTGAAGAGCTAAGGCGTCGCCAGCATTGCTTTGGCCTCAGCATGGAAGATATGGAGATGATCCTCCAGCCCATGATTGAAGGTGGGAAAGAAGCAACCGGCTCAATGGGTGACGATGCGCCTCTAGCCGTCCTATCGGATCGCCATCGCGGATTGCATCACTTCTTCCGCCAAGCCTTTAGCCAGGTCACAAACCCGCCAATCGACAGCTTGCGCGAACGCCGTGTCATGAGCTTGAAAACGCGCCTGGGGAACCTCGGGAACATTCTCGAAGAAGAGCCCACCCAGTGCGATTTGCTGCAACTGGAAAGCCCGGTTCTCAGTAATACTGCGTTTGAAGCCATGAAGCGTTACATGGGAGACACCGCCGCGGAAGTCGACTGTACATTCGTCCCAAATGACCCAGGTGCGCTGACTGAAGCCCTGATCCGCATTCGCCAGGAAGCCGAAGCTGCCGTTCGTGCAGGCAAGACACACCTCGTATTGTCAGATATGAACACCTGCGAAGACCGCGCACCCGTCCCAATGATCCTGGCCGCTGGTGGCGTTCATACTCATTTGGTCCGTGAAGAATTACGTACCTTCACATCTATCAATGTGCGTTCCTCGGAATGTCTTGATGTTCATTACTTCGCTGTGTTGATTGGCGTCGGTTCCACGACAGTAAACGCGTACTTGGCAGAAGAGGCCATTTACGACCGCCAGCGCCGCGGTCTTTTGGGTGATGTCAGCGTTGAAACGGCGATCGATAACTACAAGACGGCGATCAATCAGGGATTGCTCAAAATCATGTCCAAGATGGGCATTGGCGTCCTCAGTTCCTACCGTGGTGGATATTGTTTTGAAGCAGTTGGATTATCGCGTGCCCTTGTTGCCGAGTTTTTCCCCGGCATGTCATCACGCATCTCGGGTATCGGATTGTCGGGCATTAAAAGAAATGTGGCGAAGATGCACGCTGATGCGTACCACGCCGACGCAATTCCGCTGCCGGTCGGTGGGTTCTACAAATTCCGCGCAGGCGGGGAACGCCATGGTCATGATGGCAAGCTGATACATGTCCTTCAGTCTGCTGTCGGCTCAGAATCCTACACACTTTACAAAAAGTATGCCGAAGGCGTTCAGTCACGCGCACCAATTTACCTGCGCGATTTGCTTGATTTCAAACCGGACCGGGAGAGCATTCCGGTCGAGCGCGTGCAAAGCGTCACCGAGATTAGAAAAAGACTTGTCGCACCCGGCATTTCTTTGGGCGCTCTGAGCGTGGAAGCGCACGAAACCTTGTCTATCGCCATGAATAGAATTGGGGCGAAGTCTGATTCTGGTGAGGGTGGCGAAGACCCTGCGCGGTTCCAGCCCCGCCCTAACGGTGACAACCCGTCAAGCGCGATCAAACAGATTGCATCAGGTCGGTTTGGTGTGACGGCTGAGTATCTGAATAACTGCCGCGAGATTGAAATCAAGATCGCACAAGGTGCCAAGCCCGGCGAAGGTGGGCAGCTACCCGGCTTTAAAGTGTCATCGATGATTGCCAAGCTCCGTCATGCGACAGAAGGCGTCACATTGATCAGCCCCCCTCCTCATCACGACATTTATTCGATCGAGGATCTGGCTCAACTCATTTATGACCTGAAACAGATCAACCCGGACGCCAGCGTCTGCGTCAAGCTTGTCGCTCGCTCCGGTGTCGGCACCGTGGCCGCCGGCGTTGCCAAGGCCAAGGCCGATGTCATTTTAATTTCAGGTCATGATGGCGGCACAGGTGCCAGCCCGCAAAGCTCGATCAAGTACGCCGGTATTCCCTGGGAAATGGGGCTTTCTGAGGCCAATCAGGTCCTGACGTTGAACCGTTTACGTCACAAAGTGAAACTGCGTGTCGACGGCGGGTTTAAAACTGGCCGTGATGTTGTCATGGCGGCGATGTTGGGTGCTGATGAGTTTGGTATTGGGACTGCATCGTTGGTGGCAATGGGATGCATCATGGTTCGTCAGTGCCATTCCAACACCTGCCCCGTTGGCGTTTGCACACAAGATGAAGCCTTGCGCCAGAAGTTTACAGGAACACCAGAAAAAGTTGTGAACCTATTTTCGTTTGTTGCTGAAGAAGTCGGGGAAATTCTGGCATCTCTGGGTTATGAGAGCCTAAACGAGATTACCGGTCGCTCCGATCTATTGGCACAGGTGAGCCGCGGCGCGTCGCATCTGGATGATCTTGACCTCAATCCTTTGCTGCAACA
>Ga0189287_100099_pt1 | contig 73115 bp, 69 predicted proteins | sample UW86minimetaG_FD_130319 | JGI IMG/M metagenome (GOLD analysis project Ga0189287, IMG submission 130319) | Marine microbial communities from the Costa Rica Dome - UW86 mini metaG | ecosystem: Environmental > Aquatic > Marine > Oceanic > Photic zone | place: Costa Rica: the Eastern Pacific...
CTTGCGGATCGGTTGCAGTAAGTTGGCCGGAGACGCTGCCATCCTCGTCTATGGTTGTGTTTATGTCGTCGGCCACCGGATTGACGTATGGTGCCAACGTGATTGACTGCGTTGTCGTTGCCGTGTCGCCGTTTGCCGCCTCGGTCGCGGTCACGGTGACGGTCAAGTCGATGGTTCCTTCGCCGTCGCTGGGCACGGAGATGGAAAGACCGGAAAGGTCAGCCTCGGTCAGTGTCCATGAGCCGTCACCGTTATTCGTGCCGGCGGAAAGGCTTGCATCAGATGGCATGCCAGCGACGGTGATGCTGGAAATACTCTCCGAGCCGTCGGTGTCGGCAAGGGTCGCTGTGATGTCGAGGGAGCTATGATATTCCAATATCTGGGAGAAACTCGGAATAACTGCTGTGGTCTCAATCCAAGGTCCACCGCCATTGAAATTTGCTCCCGGTAAGTGAGAAAAGCCTCTAACAAGGGCATTTCCCAATCCATCAACTTGTAAATCGAAGTGCCTGGTATCGCCCTCATTCGTTAGAAGAGTAAATTCATCTCCAGCCTGATTGCCTTGAGCATCATATCGCGTTCCAAGGATTAAATGGCTCGTGGTTCCGCTGTTTCCAATTCTGCGCAGCGACACGAAACCGCCATCGGCCGTCTCGGAAATAGGGCCGCTGACGTAAAAAGGGGCGCCGATCGCTTGACCATCAGGCCCAAACAGTTGCGTTTTGCCAGAATATGTTAGAAGAAAATTATCATTACTTAGTTGGATAACTTCGGGCTCATAGTACCTTGTGCTATCAGCATACTCGATAACTTCTTCCGATCCGAGCTTATGTCCAGCGGCATTGTACCGCTGAGTTTTGATGCCATATCCATCGGTCATCCAGTAGACAACATACCCACCATCCGATAACCCTTTGATCGTCGGCGCTCCGTTCCAACTTCCTTCAGTATCTTCTGAAATTAGCTCCTCACCACCAACGGGCTCACCAGTGGCTGAATATCGCTGTTGATATAGAGCGCGAGGCCGCGCGTTCGGCCCGTTGACCAACCCGGATCCCCATGTAATGACGAAGCCTCCGTCCACCAGGTTTGTAATATCCGGACGCGATTGGAGGCCGTTTGTCTCGGTATTGACCTGGAACCAATCACCTAAACGCTCACCATCCGATGTGAACCGCTGTGCAAAAATATCGCGATTGCCAGGTCCAATAAAATCGGACTGCCATAGAAGGATGTAACTTCCGTCGCTGAGGCGTGTATGCCCTTGAATTTCAGCTTCAGTACTGTGCCCTTGGACAACAGGGAATGCATCGTTAATTGCGTTGCCCGCGGCGTCGAGTCTTTGCCCTGTAATCTCGTAGCCTGAAAGACTGTCCCCAAACCCGCGTAGATTCAGGAAACCACCGTCTGGGAGTGCCAACAAAATTGGCTTACGAGCGTCTTCAATTTGAACTGAATGCACGGAACTTACGTTGATATCTTCGGGGGCAACCACTTCCGCGCTATACACCCACTCTCCAACACTCACACTCACGCTCGGCGCATCAGCCACGGCGGCAACATCGACGATAACGGTGCCGGTATCTGTGTTGCCGTCCGGATCGGTGACGGTGAAGGTAAAGCTGTCGGTACCGGACCAATCTGCATCAGGAGTATAAACATAGCTGCCATCAGCGTTGACCGTGGCCGTGCCATGTGCCGCATTGGTTGCCGCAGAGAACGTGATCGTCCCGCCTTGCGGATCGGTTGCAGTAAGTTGGCCGGAGACGCTGCCATCCTCGTCTATGGTTGTGTTTATGTCGTCGGCCACCGGATTGACGTATGGTGCCAACGTGATCGACTGCGTTGTCGTTGCCGTGTCGCCGTTTGCCGCCTCGGTCGCGGTCACGGAGACTGTTAGGTCGATCGCTCCTTCGCCTTCGCTGGGCACGGAGATGGAAAGCCCGGAAAGATCGGCCTCGGTCAGCGTCCACGAGCCGTCACCGTTATTCGTGCCGGCGGAAAGACTTGCATCAGATGGCATGCCAGAAATCACAATCGACGAAATACTCTCCGAGCCGTCGGTGTCGGCAAGGATCGCGGTGATGTCGAGGGATGCCGACGATACAATTTCTGAAAAGCTACCGACGGCGTTGAAAAGATCAGAATTGGATGACCACGTCAGGACCGGCCGACCGTCATTCAGCGTAATAATATCGTATGTATATTGCGCTTCAGTCGTTGTGATTAACGTCTGGTCACCAACTTCATTCCCGTCCGCATCGAAACGCTGCTGCCAAATTTCATCTCCGGACATACCCATACTATCTTCATCGATCCAAATAACCGCAAACCCGCCGTCATTTGTCGGCGTGATTTTTGGATCAAATTGCCAATCGACGTCGGCACCACTGGATACATACGTATTCCCAACAGGTTGATCCGCCGCGTCAAACATCTGTACACCGAATGACGCGCCAGCACCGCCACCAGTTTCGTCATGCGTCCAGGTGACGACATAATTGCCATTGGCTAATTTCAGAATCTGCGGTGAATGTCCCCATGTCTCCGCAATCGAGGGAACGGCGAACTCGTCTCCTAACGGAGCGCCATTCGAATTGAACCGTCGCGCGTGGATACCCAGATCGGTTCCGGACTGACCTTTGCCGTGCCATGTAGCGACAAACTCACCGTTATCGAAAACCACCAGTTCTGGCTCCGATTGCGTGCGTTCGGTCGTTTGATTGAGGAGGAATTCTCCACCATTGGCCGTGCCATCAGCATTAAACCGGCGTCCATAGGCACCCCATTGATCCCCATCTTGCGCGTCCGACGTCCATGCGGCAATAAACCCGCCATCATTTGTTGCCGTCACCGTAGGATCAAATTGATGATTGATCGTGAATTCGTTGATCTGGAGTTCGTCACCAACTTTGTCGCCGTTGAGATCAAAGCGTTGGCCGTATACACCCATTCCGTCGCCATCTTGATTTTGTGATACCCACGTGACCACAAAGCCCCCGTCAAGAAGGCTCGTGACAGACGGATTCGATTGGCTATCGGCTGTCGTGGAGTTGACAGAGAACATCGATCCTGTTGGCGTGCCGGAGGCATCAAATCTCTGACCGAAAACACCGTTCCATTGTTCATCAGGTCCGACGAAAACAGAAACCCATCCGCCGTCCGCAAGTGGTGTAGAACTTGGTGTGGTCATTTTCAGTGCATCGGTGGTCGGCTGATGCACTGTCACGCTGTCGCCAAACGTAACGGATGCTCCTAGTGTATCGGTGCTCCACTCCCCAATACCGACACTCACACTCGGCGCGTCAGCGACGGCGGCAACATCGACGGTGATCGTCCCGGTGTCCGTATTGCCGTCAGGATCTGCCGCGGTAACGGTAAAGCTGTCGGTCCCAGACCAGTCGGCACCTGGCGTGTAGGTGTAACTGCCGTCGGCGTTGAAATTCAGTGTGCCGTTGGCGGGACCGGTTTCGAGTGTATAGGTGAGCACATCACCTTCAGCGTCCGTTCCCGTCACCTGCCCGTTGAGCGCCGTATCCTCGTTCGCTGAGACAGTTTCATCGGTGACGGCGACACCGTTGGGCGGCACAAGAGTGACAATTGCCGTTCCCGTCGCCGTATCGCCGTTAGACGCTTCTGTGGACGTGGCCGAGACCGTGAGCGAATAATCCCCTGGCGGATCGTTGGTATCGATGATTTGGAGGCCCGTGAGTTGCGCGGTCGACAAGGTCCAAGACCCATCGCCATTATCCGCCCCAGCGGAAAGCGTTACACCAGATGGAACACCCGACACAGTGATGCTGGAAACACTCTCCGAGCCATCGGTGTCGGTGAGGCTCACATCCAGGTCAAGGGATGCTCGGTGAATTTCTGTGTCGCCGTCAGCACTGGCCCGAGGATTCCCGTTAGCATCGAAACGTTTTGCGAAAACACCAAAGCTGTCGGCGTCCGGAGACGACCAGGAAACAATAAATCCTCCATCAGCGAGTTCGGCAATATCCGGAGTGCCTTGTGATCCCGCGGTCGTTGTATTGACGACGAACTCGTCTCCCAGTGGCGTATTGGAAGCATCGAACAGCCGACCGATGACAGCTGAATTGTCACCATCCTGGCTCGGACCTCCAGAGTGATATGAAGTCCAAACGGCAACGAAACGACCGTCGGATAAAGCGGTCATTTGAACGTTGCTTTGGCCTCCCAAGGTGTATGAGTTGAGTTGAAACTCGCCACCAGATTTTGCACCCGATGCTGCGTAACGTTGGGCTAGAATACTATTCGATTGAAGCTGCGACTCCCACGCGACGACATAGCCGCCATCACTGAGTGCTGTCACTTCGGGGTCACGCTGCCAACCAAGCGTGTAGGTGTTAACCAGCGATTCCGACGTCACAGGAGTGCCCGAGGCGTCAAATTTCCGCGTGTAGATGTCGAGTGACTCGGTTTGGTCGTCACTTCGCCAAGTTACCGCGAAACCACCGTCATTCAAGCCAGTGACAATAGCATTTCCTTGGTAACCTGGATCAAAAGTATTGACTTGAGTCTTGTTGCCGATCGGGATGCCTGCATCGGTGTAGCGCTGAATGAAGACGTTCTGATTCCCGTATGAAGCATTCTCATGCCATGCAATCGCATATCCGCCACCCGCCAAGGCGGAGATGCTTGAGTACGCGCCGCTACCGGAAACTGTTATCTCTCCGCCAACAGCACTTCCGGACGCATCAAAAACTTGGGAATAAATCCCGTAACCGCCTGCATGATTGGAGTGCCAAGTGGCAACGAAACCGCCTCCAGACAGCGCGGCGATCTCAGGTTCACTTTGGTTCATGGTGATCGACGAATTCACCAGGAATTGATTACTTATGCCATGACCGTCAGCATCGAAAACTTGTGCATACAGATCATGACCGTCGTCCGTCCCCGAACCAAACGACAACCACACCGTGGCATACCCTCCACCCGACAATCCTGTAACCCTAGGAACTCCCTGATAACCAGATGTCACGGTGTTGATTTGATGCTCTGCGAAATTTTGTGCGGGTAGGGTATCAACGACCCAATCCCCAACGCTCGCACTCACACTTGGCGCATCAGCAACGGCGGCGACATCAACGGTGACGGTAGCGGTATCGGTGCTGCCGTTGGCGGCTTCGACCGTATAGGTAAAGCTCGCCGCGCCGGAAAAATCAGCTGTTGGCGTGAACGTGATGTCCCCATCGGGGGTTAGTTCTACGGTGGCGTTTTGGGCGTTGCTCAAGCCCGTGATGGTAATCCCTTCGCCGATGTCATTGCCAAGAAGAGCTGCGGCATCAATCGTCGTTACTGAATCTTCAAGCACCGTGAAAGTGTCGTCGGTCGCGAGTAGCGATACCGCGAGGACAGTCTGATCGTCGAATTGCAGGAACTCGATCTCGCTCAGGGTATCAGACCCATCGTCGCCGATGATCGTAATGGTCGATCCCCAGTTGACGTCATATGCTGCGTAATCTCCGGCAAAGATCGCGGTGTCAGTGCCAATGCCGCCGATAAGCCAGTCATCGCCCGCGCCACCGATCAAAATATCGTTGCCAGCACCGCCTGTCAGTGTGTCGGAACCGCGCATGCCGATCAGGCGGTTTTCCAAATCATTGCCGACAATGGTGTCACCACCGTCGCCGCCGTAGACATTCTCGATCAAAGTGTTTGCGTCAATATCCAGGTCGAGACCGAAAAGAGTATTCTCCGCGCCTGCCGAGATGTTGATGTCAATGCCGGTGGTCACCGGCGCGAAGTTTAGCGTGTCAGTGCCACCATCGAAATCCGTGACCAAACTGCGTCCCGCTTCGCCGCCATGTCGCGCGAATTCGTCGGTAAAGTAGTAGGTGTCGTTGGTGCTTTCCGCGTCGCCGTAGATTTTCAACGTCCAACTGCTGAGGGTGCCGGTATCACCGCCGGCCGCATCCGTCACTGTGAGCTGCCACGTGCCTACCCCGGTCTCACCCCATTGCTGCACGCTGGTGGTGGTGAAGACAATATTGTCGCGGCTGTCCTGCACCCAGTTTCCGTTACTATCGACAGCGTACGGTCTGTTGATCAGGGTGCTTGTCGTGCCGTTGGGCGACGTCAACGTTACAATGAGGTCGTTGCGATAAGAATGCGAGATATTGAGGTCGACCTCGACATAGTCGATCTGCAGACCTGAGGGCAGGGTAATTGTACTCGAAACCGGCGCGTTATCAGTGATTGCTGACCCCGGTGACGCGGACGCGGAAATGACCTGTTCGTTGGTCGTAGTCGACTGAACTTCCCAGGTTTCTGCGAGCCGCACCGCCGCGTGGGCATCGGCCAGGCCGAAGCCATAGTCATGATTAACAGTCAGGCCACCGCCGTTCCAGTTGATGGCGGCATTCGTTTGCCAGCCGCTAGACGACGATGTCGGGTTCCTGCTCGAATAAGCGAGGATTTCCTGAACGTCACGATACCCAAGGTTTGGGTTCGCTTCCAGCATGAGTGCCACGATGCCGGATACCGCGGGAGCGGCGAACGAAGTGCCGCTAACAATCGCGTCATCATCGCTGTCGTACCCGGCTGCGCCCGTCGCGTCAGTAGTCAGTACATTATGGCCGGGTGCTGATACCAACACCGACGCCCCGGGGGTGGTGAAGTAGGCAGCGTTGCCTGATGAGTCAGTAGCACCGACGGCGATTGTCTGACGTGCATTGATCATGTTGTGATGATTGACGTTGCCGCCGACGTGGCCGGAGTTCCCCGCTGCGAAGGTCACGATCGTGCCAAGTCCATCTCGCCCCGTCTCAACGGCGCTGTTCAGTCCGCTCAGTTGTGACGACATCCAGGGCTGGTTGAAGTCGTCCGCAAACGCCTGGGTATAACCCCAACTGTTGTTGACGATGTCGAAATTTTTCCAAAGCGCGACGCCTTCATTGAAATCCGCCGTCGATCCCTGGCTGAAACTGACGCGGATCGATGCGATATCAGCACCAGGTGCGGCACCGACCTGGTCACCACCGCCGAACGCCGCTGCGACCATCCCCGCGACCGCGGTGCCGTGATCGTCGTCTGAGAGGTTTGGGTACGGATCGCCATCGTTCTCGTATGTGTCGTAATCGAGGTCGTGGCGATAGTTTGGCGCGAGGTCAGGATGATTGTAGTCGATCCCCTCATCCATAATACCGATGACGACTCCGTTGCCAGTATATTCATCCCAGACATCAGTGATATTGACGTCGGCATCGACACCGCTGGTATCGTTCCACTGCCATTGCTGACCAAAATCGGGATCATTGGGAATCAGGTTTGGATCGATGACACCAGGCGCGATTATGGTCGGGGCGGACGCAAAGAAAAGCGCCGGAATCTGGGCCGGAATGGCCGATGACAAGGGCTCGGCGAGATAGAACGCGGTGACGCCGCGGTTCTTGGTTCCTGCGCTGCTTTGCTCACTCACCGATTAATCACCTGTTTTCAACAAGTTGAAAGTACACCGTGACGTCTGGCCTGGAAAAATCCAACATCGAATGGATGGTTCTAAAATAATATATTGCGTACCTTCCCACCACTGAGAAATCATAGCAAAACCAAGCTTTACGGCCAAGCGCGCATTATCTGCAATTGTAGGAATTGAGTTCCTTCTCGGATTTCGAGTTTTCATTTGATCCTCACAACACGCTTTTATACAAGAAACGGCTGAAATGCGGGCCGAATCAGCCATTTTGCAGGCCGCCGGGCTATCAAGTTTTCGATCCATCTTCATATGCCCCCTAGATATCCGGTTTTCTGGCCCACGTCTGGTACGGAATATGCAGACACCAGAGTACAATTTCGCGTTGAAAATCACTTTTCTTTAGCCGTGCCCGGAACCTAGCGCGTTGTCGCAAAACCTCCTCTGGCGTCTGCATCTGGATTGTATGTAAGATGACATGAATAGGCTGGATCACTATGGACCGTAAAACTTTTACGTTGGTGGCAAACATAATCGCTGCGATGACTGGAACAGTGGCGGTTGCTGAGACACCGAATATTGCCGTGATAGGCAATGATGCATTGTCCGGAACGGTACCGTGCGGCAACAGAATCTTTGAAACTGTACAATCGACACTGGCAGACCAACTCACGGCGCAAGGCTTTCAGGTGTTTGCCGGAGACACTCGTGCTGTCGCAACAACGGCAGATGGTGGGTGCGGCCACGATACCGAGACCATCGTCGAATTGGTTCAGGCCATGAAATCGCCACCCATGGATATAAGTATTATCTATCGTATTTTCCCGTCCCGCGAGCGCCAGCATAGTGTGCAGTGGCTGAGTGCCCGGCTCAATGCGGAAATCATTGACGTTGCGACCGGTCAAGCGCTGGGCAACGCCGAAGTTACATCGCATCGCCCAGAGGCGCTGGTTGCAGGTTGCGTTGGGGACTGTGTCCTTGAAACTGCGAGTAGGCATGTACGCCCGTTGGCAAATGACCTTGCGACAATCCTCGCGATGAAATTACAGACTTGGGTGCCGCCCGAAACCGACGGCCCAAGCGAGCGAGTCGCAGGGTTTAATGTCGCTTTCACCAATTTTGACGCCGATGACATCACCGGGGCTGAAGAATATCTCGCCGCATTCCGCGGATATCAAACGCACCGCGTCGTCGACTGCACGATCAGCCGCTGCGAGTACTGGTATGAAACGACAAGTGACGCTAGTCGTCTAAATAGAAACCTTCGTTTGATGTTGGATCATCTCGGTCTTCAAGGTCAGGTGACGCAGTCGAACCAGGGGTTCATTATCAACAAAATCACGTCATTGCAGTGAGAGTATCATGCGAACGCAACGTAAATTCCATCTGATTTCATCCATTCTGCTCTGTGCTCTGGTGACCGGTTGTGTAACTGACGGCAACAATTTAGCGACAAATGAGTCTTCTGACGCATCATTCGAGATGTCGGCACCAAAGCCAAAGATGTGGGAGACAGGTGAAATCGTGCTCGCCTTGATGACGAACTTCTCGGCTTCGCCACAGTTCGGCGATACCTTCGTGCGGCTCGACATTCCATTTTTCCCTGACCGTATGACGCCGACTGACACGGCGGTAAAGCAGTTGGATGTCTTGTGGCAGGCACTGTCATCCCCGGCATTAGCAGACCACACCTTCGAAATTTTTATCCCTGGCAACGAGCCAGTCGACGTTGCAACGATAGAGCGGCTCTCGCATCAGCGTGCCCTTGCTGTTCTCGACTACCTGGTGGGCGGCAATTTAAGTCTCCGAGAGCGGGTGGGTGTTTCGGCTAACACACCGGCAGAAATGAGGATATCGGAACGACGCCAAAAGGATGTCGCATTACTTTATGTCTTTTCACATGCACCAGATGCTCAGAGCGCAACCGACAATACGTCCCGCGCTACGGAAACGGTCGTTGCCCCATCTATTGTGACATCACCTAGACCGTCACCGGCGCCGGCGCGACCTGTCATAGAGCAAAGTATCCCTCGCCACACCGAAGTGCATCGACGCACAAACCGAGACGTTTTAATGACTTCTGAACGCCGACGTGCACAGGAAGAATTCGGATCGGAGGGTAGATTGTCGTGGCAGTAAAGTTCCGTCTATTTTATCTCGTTCTTGCCTTCACTTCTGCATTTATTGCGCAGGCGACCCATGCCGAAAACCGTTACCATCGGGCCGTCAGCATGTTCGCTGACGGCATTGCAGAAGAACTCAATCGAGCAGCCGACAGTACCACGCCATTGAGGGTTGCGATCTGGCCATTTGAAGCAGAATCCATACCAGTCTCGACGGCATTAGCGGATGAAATCAATGCGCGCCTGCTGGGGCAATTGATCCCACTTGTATCGAATAACGTGACGTTCGTAGCGCGCCGGGAACTGAGCGTTTTGATTGCAGATATTCAAAGTCGTGACGCATGGCGCGATACAGCTGGGAATCCGGTTGCACAATTGATCCAAAGTACTGGCGACGTCGATATCCTGATCATCGGTGCCATACGGCTCGACGGACAAGCTATTCATCTGCGCTACGACCTTGTCCGCCGCGATGGTACGCTCATCGCTGCGCTAGCGCCGCATCGCATTGTTCTCAGCAAAGATACAATTGCTGGGGCTGGCAATCTCTACACCTTGGAATCCGCAATGGACATCGCAAGTCGCGAGTTGTTCGCTCAGGCACCAGGCCTGCACGAGCTGCATCTCGGTGGTGTCTACTTCCAAGACAGTGGTCTTCAGCCAGCCTTCGGCAGATTCTTAGAAGAGCAGATTACCACATCTCTTCAACGTGCCGTAAATAACGAACTAACAGGACAATCACTAAGTGTCACGGACACCCGGCTGAGCGAAAACATCACCTCGAATGATGACGGTACTACGCCGGTTTGGCCTGCTGCATCTTGGGAGACCACACCAGAAAAGAGTGCTGCCTATGAATTACGCGGCAGTTACTGGGACTTCGGCTCGACAATAGAAATCCGCTTTCAGTTGAACGACCCGATGCATCAACAAGCATCCTGGAGAGGTAGAATTCGAAAGGAAAATGTTGGCAATATAGAGTTCCGTCCCCCGCAAACAGCGCCGGCAACGACGATCAAACAACGTCGTCCGATAGGCCCAATCGCGCTTAGTATGACCACCGCACGCGGTGCCAACCCTATCTACCGACTGGGCGACAGGCTGCACCTGCTCCTGCGTATGAACCGTCCGGGCTGGGTATACTGTTTCTATGAACAAAGCGATGGACGAACTGTGCAGATACTGCCAAATCCGATATCGCTACGATCGCTCGCAAGCCCGCGTCTGGATGGAGATACAGTCTACGCTGTGCCTGGACGCACTTTGTTTCCATTTAACCTCGTTTTCATCGCGCCGCCAGGCTACGAACGCGTGCGGTGCTTTGCCGCCGATCGTGATATAGAAAACGCTCTTCCCAAAGCACTGAACGGCCGCAATGAAGGATTCATTCCCGCACATCTGGCGGCATCCCTCTCTGAGATATTCGGCGGTATTAGTGGTGCTGCCATTACGGAGCAATCGGTCGCAATTACAGTCATCAAAGAAGACCAGTAGCCCGGCAAAACACCCTCTCGAGTCTGCATAGCATTTCGTAGCGGCCGAGAATGGCTGACTGGAGGGCTCATGAAAGAATACAACGACCACACCCAGAACAATGCTATGTCTGAGATCGCGCTAGCTCTGGCGATGGCATTCTTCAGCATCATGGTTCTGACGATGGTCTCCATGGGGAATGGCGGCAAGACAGCCGGGGCTCCAAGTCCAGCAGCTGATGACGGTTTTCGTATTCTGGCAACATCAAACGATACGGAAGTCAGTGACAGTTCGATCATGGCAGCACCGGAGAAGCTTATAATTCATTATGAGGGTCAGTATTTAGATTCCAGTCTGCGACCGGTTAGTCCAGGTGAACTCATTAAGGGAACCGGCTGGTTCCTTGCCATTGATCCGGCACTTTCGATCGCTGATGCAGTAGAGGCACGCAAGGATTTACCAACCAATGATGTGACAGTCATTTCGCTAAATGCCGCTTGGATGACCGCGCTCCAAAGAAGGCCGCAGCAATGAGTCCCCGGCTTATCATCGCTCTATGTATCGCTATTACTGTAATCCTTGCACTGCCGGCATTCGCGGAGTCTCTCAACCCAAGTCGCCTTGATGTGAAAAAGATCGTTGTAGAGGAAGCTCTCAAAGAGAACGTACCTCCTCCGCTTGCACTGGCTGTTGCTAAAATAGAGTCAGATTTCGACAACCGAGCACTCAGCAAGGCAGGTGCACGCGGCGTTATGCAAATCATGCCCGCTACGGCTCGCGGCGTTTTTAAGACTGATCCCGATGCACTTTGGGACCCTCGTGTGAATGCCCGGCTCGGCACAAGATTTCTTCGACAGCTTTATGAAACTTATGGTAAGCGCTGGGATCTCGCCCTGTCACACTACAATGCTGGTACGTTGCCTAGAAAAGGCGCAATAGCAATCCCGCATGATATCACGAAGTCTTACATTCAGAAGGTGAGCCGCTGGCGTCAGCGATATGCCGAGCAAGCCTCGGTATGGCGTGTCGCTGTTACGCCGTCGATATTTCAGTCCCGTATAAACGCAGCGCCGGTTCAACCACCATCAAACCGCCTTCGTAGTCGTTTTATTTCTCCATCCAATTTATCAGCATCCCGTGGTGTGCATATGGAGCGTTGGCAAAGGCCAGCAACGACCAAGGTTAGAAAACCGAAAAAACCACCTGCTGCGACGGGGAGTAGGCTGCGGCAAATTCGCCGAAGCCTTGACGATTTCAACTCGTGAAAACGTTTGGCTTCAAGCAAATCGCTTTGCATAGTATTGATAGCCCTGGAGAATACCGTTGGGACTTGTGGTCGACTGATATGGATGAAGCAAAATTCACACTGGCACAGTCGCGTGCAAGCGAAGTCTTGTTCAATGATTTCCGCTCCATCGCCGAGGCAACCACGCCTGCTGGTGGTCCGAGATATGCGTTGCGACCCACATTGATCTGGTTAGCTCGATTTTTAGTCGGCCGCGGCACCGGACCTAACAGGGATTCTGCGATCTTCGAACTGTGCCATCTTGTACTTTTCGTTGAATCAACCCGTGCTGAGCACGAGTCTCGGGATTCGTTTTTCCTTGGTCAGGAACGGGTCACGACCTCGGCATTCAAGACATACTTTGAATCACGCGCCCCTGCCATTGCGTCATGCGCATTGCCGATGGAATTGACCTCTTCCGGTGTGTCGATATCTCTTTCTGAGCACATATTTGAGGTTCGATTTAGCCGTATGCCGGCTCTTGTCGCCCTTTATGAGTTTCTGATTAGCATGGATTCCTTCAAGTATTTCGAGACTCTTGATCAAGCATTCAGCGCCTTGAATGCTGGCAACGGTCTCACCGATTCATTGCGTGCCGCAACACAATCAATTGCCTCAGTGGCCCGGCAATACCGTACCGATCATTTGCCGAACGAGTGGCTGCGAGAAAAATTCAATAGCATGATCACGTTCTTGAAACAGCGGCATCAGGACAATGATGTCATCGATATCAGCGATGACGATCTGCTCGAGTTCTGGCGCGATCATGCCTCGACGAAGGGGTTTCGAAGTTATCGAAACGTCTTCGATGCCTTTGTACGCTTTATACAGGCACATACGGAGGAGATCTGGATTCAAAACCTTGAGAATTCTAAACCTCTTGGTACCGACCGCGAGCTTGGCGAGGTCGAACCAGATGCGGCGGGAGATAGTGTTTGGGAAACCGGGGAGTGGATATCTCCATTCGAAATTCTCGATACTGAACCAGCAAACAGAATCAATTTTTTCAAGAAATCGAGCGAACGAGAACCATTGGAAGCCTTGATGGAATACGGGCCCTACGCAGTCGCATTACCACTCGCGTTCCTTCGTTTCGATACCTTCGGCCAGATCCAGATTCAGATTTCTAACGATCTGCGTGTGAAGCGAGGGGCCGACTCTGTCCGCCAGCGTATTACCTGTGATAATGCCCGCTCATATTCCGAGAACAAGTCACAGCTTGATTCTCTCTCATCGCATGTCGACAAATTGGAAAAAGCTGCGCTGTATGCCCTACACCGCACGTCATCGGCACCGGAGGGCGACAACATTACGCCTCTGGCGACTTTACACGTTGCGCCAACGGATACGCTGGAGATTCCGGCAGATCGTATGCGAACGTTAATGAATGAAGCGGAGCAGGTTTTTCGTCATATGACGCGAAAAGGATTTCAGGCCGCCGACCTGGATGATCCAGAGGGTGATCCAGCCGAAGGCTTTCGCGTCTCCGCTAGTGCCTTGGTGACAATTGCCGGTATTCTAAATGGGTATCGATCAAAACTTGCGGCTCTTGATAACGGCGAACCGAACCTCGAAGAATGTTTCAGTGCTGACCGTGACGTTTTCAGTCGGCAATTCGAGATTATGTATGGAGGAAACGCATGATGCGCATTTCGTTAAACACCATGGAAACAAGTGAAAGGGCAGCGCAAATATTCGATGCTTCTATGCTTGTCAGCGAATATATGCTTGATCCAGACCGAGAGGACAATCCGCGACAACTATCAGCAAGCGATCTGTATCGCATGACGAGTGCTGTAGATATGAACGACGCGGATATTGAAACCATTGATCGTGAACCAGAAACGACGAGAGCCGCATACGTGCAGATGCTGGATAGTTATGCAATTTACCATTTGCCACCGCCGATGGCGGCAAGCACTGATACTTTCCCGGCACGTGATTGTGAGGGGTGCAGACTACGCTTCGAGTCGTCACGCGCGGAGTCTGATCAGATATACATCATCATAGAACTGCATGACCGTCATGCCGATCTGCCACATGTTCTAATTGTCAGTGACGCCGATAACTACTGTCGTCATATTTCATTGCCTGCACCGCGAAACGGGATCATTCAGTTGATCAGTCAGCGAAATTCACCCTTGATGGAAATGTTATCGGATCCGCGAACAAAGGTCATTCTGCGGTGAGGCGTGTTGCCGTTTACATCGGCACTACGGCAGGCCCTGTTCAGATCGAACGAATTACACATGAGACGATCCCACAATCGATCGTCTGCCTGAAAAGGACATCGACGGTTCTTGCCATTAGCTCGGACTACCACGATTTTGTTCGCCTTGGCAGCGGTATCGTCGCCAGGGACTTTGGGCTTGCGCCAGAATCTGTATTCCGTCTTGATCTGAGTGCCCCCGTTAACAGTGGGCGTAGCTGGCAATTGGCCGTTTATGTCGCGCATGCCATAGACCTCGACCCGGATTTGACGTTATGTCAGAGCGACGAAACACCTGACCGAATTATCTGGCTGAGTGGTGAAGTTGACCATGACGGTCGGATTTTGCCGGTCCAGTATATTCCGGAGAAGTTTCAGACCTTGCTGCCACACCTGGAGGAATGGGACGCGGCTGGCATTGAAACGCTTTTGGTCATTCCGCAACAGGGTGAAAATTTTGCGATCCCCTCATCTTTACTGCGTGAACGTACAAGCTGCCTGCAGGCGGATGACATCACTCATGTTTCTCAGTTAATGCCAATGCCGGCACGCTCTGTAACGCCTTTTACGATGCCCCGGACGCTGGCGGTTCAGGACGATGATACGCAGCATACTGGTGGGGCGAACAGACGGCGGTATATCGCCGTTGCGATGTTCGTCGTCGTGGCTTGTGTGCTCAGCGTTGTTGCTTATGTCCGTAGTGGAATGGATGCATCTGTTGGCGAACCCGCGAAATCCGGTGATTTGAGTGCAGTCGCCGCCAACACCTCGACGAAAAAAGATACGCCACAAGTTGCGCCGATGCCGGTTCGTCTGACGATTTACGAACTTCGTGCAAATCCCGGTGATACATGTGCACTCGTGCACTTTGGCAGGGCCAAGCCTAGCCGGACGAAATTGGCCGATGCTGCTGACAAGAAAATACCTACAAGTAAAACCGACGGCCTATGTGGCCTTGATTTCGACGTCAGTGTCGACACGCCGCCGCGCGCCGTACGGTTGGACATTCAGGTGAAAAGCGGCACTTATCTAAATCCCCACGGATTACCAAAGGCGCTAACCGGATCTGAGCCAATTGACGGTACGCACACTTGGACGATCAACCTGCCTCGCAAACTTGCTGAACCACTAGCCTACACACTCACGCTTTATGCGGAGCCTCCTGTGTCCAATCGAGAACTCCCTGACAATTCTTCTTTAGTCCTCTCGCTGACACATTCCGTGCTTCCCTAAAAAATTTCCATAAGCGGGATAAAACCCTCTCTGCCGTCGCCATACCGTAAGTACGATGTTGCTGAGGAGGCACTGGAAATGTCATTGATTTTGAAAATTTTACTCAAACGATTACGGGCGTTTGGCTTTGCGAGCTTGGTCATTTTGCCAATCGCCGGCTGTTACACGCCGTCTGGCGGTGCATTGGATGAAGGCATTGGTTTCCGGCAGGCCCGGTTTGCTGAAATGACCTTGGTCCGCGAATACCGTTCCTGCCGTGACAGCGCATTCGAACTCGATACCCAGGCGCGAACCACTGGTGATATCGGCAAATACATGGCAAGCGCAAAAATGCTGGAATCTTGCGAATCTGGACTTGGTGCCGCAGAGGGCGGTCTCCTTGTCGATGAACGTCTACGTGCCTATGCAGTCGCTACTCAAAACCGTCTGAAAACCGGCGATATTGAGGGCGCTCGAACTAATCTGAACAAGTTGAAGGGTGCTTTCCCCGGAAAAGATCTCTATCTGGCCGACGGCTCTTCGTTTATCGAGTCGATGGAAATCCTTCTTGGTCTTCGCGACCGGAACGAGCTTGCCGAGTTCGCGACCTTGAATGTCGGAGATGAACTTAAGAAAGAGCTACGCCGCGTTCGCTATTGGAAGCGGCATTAGGAGATCACAATGTTTAAAATGTCATACTCGCGTTTAGCCCCTTTGTTTTTTGGCATTCTTCTGGGCGCTGGAATCGTGGCGCCACAGCAATCGGTGGCCGCTGAGAATAATTCCTCGTGGCACCCTCAGGCCAGCGAGCGCCTTGTCAAATTGCCGACAAAGCATTTGGAGAAAACGATCGCACGAGATTTTGCGGATTCAAGTTTGCGGCGGGCAATCGATACAAAAGACGAAGAAGTCTCTCTCAAAGTTCAGACCGTAAAGGATCTCAAGGGTGCGATTGAATCTGCCGACGGTGAAATCCGGATGGAACTGCGTCACCAGTTACTGGCACAGAAACGCGATCTGTTGAACCTGCTGTCGAAGCGCAATGAACTCAAACGGAAGCACCTACAGACCAAGTCACGTCTGTTTGGGCGAATTCTTGACACCATCAACGAGGAACAGGCCATCGAATCTCCAGCAGCACAGACGTTAGTTACGCGCCAAGAAGCTGCGCAGGAACGGTTCAAGTCAACTTTTAAAGACATCGACATGAAACTGTTTGAAAACAGCACTGGGCCGGAGAGTCGTTACGCGCAAAAGTATGACGAAAACCTGCGTGCCATTGAGAAGCTGATGCGGCGGACAGAAACCCACAAGATGAATGCCGTTAGCGAAGAAACGGCGGTGGACAAGAAAACTTTCGTACAGCGGCTGCTGAGTAGCACCCAAGGTGAAGCTGCCTTGGTCGAGCAGGAAGAGAAGATTGTCGGTTATATGGCGAAACTTCTATCGCTCGACGCCCTTGAGCTTTCTGAGCAGGCATCCGATGCCGAACTTGCTGACAGCGACCTCGCAGCCCCGACCGGCGCCGCAGTTGTTGTAGATCTGTTTACCAATGACTAACCGAAGGAGACGCAAGATGGAAATCGCAATCTTGAATTTCAAAACCCACCGCATGGTTTTTGCCCTAACTGCGGCCCTGGCCATTTGTTTTACTTCGCAGGTGAGCGCTGGCACGTTGGAAAATCTGGAGCGCGAACGCGCCCAGTTCCTCAATATGTCGCTCGATCCAAGCGTGTCACAGTCTGAACGACAGCCTCAGATGGAAAGCGCCAGAAAACGCCTAGTCGACCTGGAGCGGATGGTTCTTCGGGACGAAAGTCTCAAAGGAAAGTCTGTTCCGATCGTGCAGCGCGCGTTCGCAAATTATGACTTAACGTTCCTGGCGCATTCATCCATCGAGAAGAATCGGGCTCTGCTGGACACATGGATGGAGCAAATCGGCCTTACGACAAACGCCCTGATGTCAGCCCGTGTCGGCAATAATTTAAGTCAGCTAGAAGCGACGGCCAAGTAATCGTAACGCTGTTGAAATAAGGGGGATACCGAAATGCACAATGTATTGTCACTGTTCAGCACTGGGATGCGCAGCATCAGTTATGTGGGTGGTTGTCTGGTGATTGTCCTTGCGCTCACCGTCTATGCAACGTCCAGACAACCGGTCGATGTCGCCGTCTGGGCGCTGGATATATTCGGTATCAGTTTCATTGTTTTGATGATGACATTGTGTCTGATTGTAGCGTTTTCGTGGACCCGTCTGTTGTCCGGTGCTGTTGACATCGGAGAACGTGAATTCTGGGTGTCATTCGGTCTGCAGGCGGCTAACGGCGTTGCAACATTGGCACTTACTTACACCTTGCTTGGTATCAGTCTCGGTATAGGTACGTTGGCCAATCAGGAACTCAACGCGGATACCGTTCAAGCATTGATCGGTGCGCTAACCGAGCATTTTAGCATGGCTTTCATGACGACAGTGATCGGCCTGCCAACCTCCGCAGCGCTTCGTGCACTGATTAGTCTCACTGAAATTCGAACCCGTAACCTAGCTATTGCCACGAGCCAGCGGCAGAAGGAGCTGAACCCATGAGATTTCTCGTTTTCAATGCCGTTGTCTTTTCTGCTCTGGCATATCTCTTCGTGGGCTCATTTGGCCCGGTTGTACCGTTGTTTTCGCCACAGGAGCGTGATAGCCGCTTCAACATGAACGCGGCAGTCGATCATGCGGCGCCGAATCATGCCGCGCCCAATCATGCGGTACCTGATCATGCGGCCCGTCCTCCTGCGGTTGCGCAACAACCCGCGCCGCCGCCAAGCCCGGCTGTGCTTTCAGAACCATCGATTATTGCACCTTACGAACCGGCAATAGCAGGAGCGGTTGAGCCGAATACGACGGCACAACAGGAGACCGAATTGCCACCGATCCAGACAGCCGAATATGTCGCGCCAGTTGTGGCTAAAGAGCCGCAGGACTTATCTCTGATGACTGCACGTGAACGGAGAAAGGAACTAAACCGTCTCGCTCGCGAAATGGATTCACTCGCCATCGACAAACTATTTCGTTAACGCTATGACCATCCGCCCGTCTTCATTGGTTTCGATCTTAGCGAGCGTAACGTTCGCGCTTACTCTGGTTTACCTGTTGGGCGTCCGTCCAGATGTCGAACGCGCCGAACTTGACGACGTGATACCGGTCGAGGAAGCGCAGAAACTCTCCTTACCGGACGACGGCGTGGTGTCGCCACAACTTGTGTCGGCAATCCTCCCGCCGCCACCCAAGATCACCAAGACGGCGTCCACTCGTGATGTTGTATCATTGCAGCAGGTGGGGATTAAACCGTTGAAGCCTTCGGTCACACAACCGTCACCGAGGCCGTCACCGCTTTCAAACTTCAAACCGGCGAAAGCAGAGAACCTGGTTCCGCTGCGACCAAGTCCGGAGCCGGAAACTGAGCCGGAGGGAGTCTCGGAGCGTCAGTCTGCACCTCCTGATCAGATAGATATCAGCATTCTAGAAGAGAATAAAAAACCGAATGCCGACACTGTAATAGAGGCAGATTATGTCGCGATAGAAAATGGAAGAGCACTTCTTCAAATTCTGGAGCATGGATCTGGTCCGCTTGTCGAAATTGCTTGGCCACCACAGGCGCAAGATCGCGCAGATTTGTATACTTATCTTTCGGATTGCTATGGGATGCAAAGCGCTCTGATGACGCGTGACGGTCGTTTGTTTACGGAAACAAGCCAAGTGGATCAGGCATGGGACATCAATCTTGATCGCTACAGCAGTTTTATCCGCACGACACATGGCGCTGCACCTCATGAAGAGTTGGCGGCGCTTAGACGCATCCGAAACCATCATGCTGGCGTGACTGACTTCATGCCTGTCCGGGTCTTCCGCCGCACGGTCGACGCTCAGTTGCTTGGTGGTTTGAGGAGGGTTATCGGGAATGCGTACGTGAGCACTGAACGTATTACTGCCAGGTATGCATTGCGCGACCAAGGCGTCGAAGTGAATGAACTGCGGATTGATGGAAAATCTCATGAAGGCGCAATATTTTTGCCGCCTCTAATGCGTGGTTGCTTATCTGGGAGGCATCGAACATGAAGATTGGCACGTCAAAAACAATCGGTATATTGATCCTTTGTCTGAATCTGGCAGGTTGCGTGCAGACGACATACCACGGCTTTGAGGAACAAGTAGACAACGACAATGCCATCGCGGGGGGTAAAGTCTCATTTGAACTGTCACGAGAGTTTTACAGAGACCCACCAGCGTGTGTGACCGTCCTGCCCGATCCAGAACAGTCGACGGCTATGACGGCACGGTCAGTTGAAGTCGCAGTCGCCCGCCATCTCAGTAGCCGTGTAGACAGGGTAATTGGCCCGTCCGAACGCAACACGCTGGTGCGCCGGCACGTTGTGGACCTTAATATTCCAGGCGACCGTAGAACGTTTTCGGCACTTGAACGGTGTCGCTATTATATTCGCCCCACAATAACCAGTAATGATGAGACGTATGCCTTGGTCTGGGCACATCGGTCGATTGGAATTGAGATGAAACTTTTTCGTGGTGCCGATGAAGAGGTTCTTTGGCGCGTGCAGCATACATTGACACGAGGCGATGGCGGATTGCCCATGCTACCGTTGTCGGCTGGGATGGCCGCTCTCCGTGCGGGTATGCTCTATAACGACGGCGAACAGCTACCATCAATGATAGATGATGCACTGCGAAGGATGTTTGTAACACTGCCCGATATTCGCGATTTTTCATCGCATGCATCGACTTGGGTTCGTAGCGCAAGCAAACAGGAAACCGTCCGAACGGATGTTGCGGAGATGCGCAACCAAACAAACGACATGAAAATGTAATGTAATTTCGAGTGAGTAATGGCACTATGAGCTCGAAATACTCTTTAAACGACGCCCAGAACGAGAAAATTCTATGCAGAAGTTCCGCAAACTAATTCTTCCAATTATTGTAGCTGTCGCAATATCAGGTTGCGCCAAGCAGGGCATGATTCATCCGAGCGGTCACACCTTCGTTTCCCTGATCGACAAGCCTGCGGATAGCTATGCTCTTTACTATCTGAATGACCGCGAGGAACTGCCAATACTCATTGTAATGGATATGGTCGGTGACGGTATCCGCTTCGAAAAGGGAGGGTGGGAAGTTGCTGATTTGCCGGAGACACGTGCCCGCTTGATCAAAGACGCTGTAATACTTGGCATGAAAACCTACGAGATCAAATCTGTTGATCGGGCATTGCTTAGTGAAACGGTCGGATACCTTTTGGTTGAGGAACGGAATCTGGAAATGGTAAATGCTCGCTTTCGGATCAGTGCGGCGTTGTCCGCAACAAATCCGTCAGCAGATACGCCAGGAACGAGTAGGAACTGGGCCGGCAACTTTTCAATCTCCCCAGAAACGAGTTTAGATGCAGAAATTCGTCATATCCGTGGAGAATCTGATTCCGCAGGTGGTGACGGTGGAAGTGGTGGCGGAAGCGGTGGCGGAAGCGGCGGCGACGGTGGCGGTGGATCCGGAGGCGGCGGCGGAGCTGGAGGAGCCGGCATCTGACTTAGCCGCAGCCTGAGAAAATCTAAACGTAATTTGGAGGTGGGGAAATGCGTTCACACGACGTGATCATGAAATTCGTAGCGGCGGCATTTGCCGTTCTGCTAGCTTCATGCGTGACGGAGCGCGCGCCTGATGAAGGGCTTGTTGCACCGAGGCCTGCTGTGCAGGCAGTATCACAGTGCCCAAAGGTCACACCGAGCCAAGTTGGCACGGGATTCGATGTGGGCGCCGCTGCTTATAGGCGCGGCGACAAGGCTGCCGCTCTCACCGCATGGGAATCTTCCGCGAAGGCTGGCGAGGCTCTCGCGCAATACAATCTCGCAGTTATGCTCGAAACTGGCTCCGCGACGCCGCAGAACGATGGTCTCGCTGCATGCTGGTACCGCGCAGCTGCAAAGCAAGGAATTGCCCTCGCACAGAACAATCTTGGCGTCCTTTATCAGGATGGGCGTGGTGTTAAACAGGACTACGTCCGTGCAGCAGATCTTTATCAGACTGCCGCCGAAGCTGGACTTGCACAGGCGCAGCGGAATTTGGCAATCATGCTCGAAGCCGGCTGGGGTGTTCCGCGTGACACTGATTTGGCGATGAAGTGGCTGGCGCGCGCGGCCGAGACCGGCTATCCACCGGCGGAACGCACGCTTGGCATGTGGTTTGACGCAGGCACCACAACGGAAAGAGACTTCGAAAAAGCGATCACTTGGACCCAGCGCGCAATAGACGATGGCGATGCTGATGCACTTTCGAACATGGGCTGGTTCTATTTCCGCGATCAAGGGGCTAAGCAGGATCTTGAGATCGCCATCAGAAATTTTAAGGCTGCTGCGGCGGAAGGTGCGCGGACGGGGCAATACAATCTGGCACTTGCCTATTTTGATGGGAAAGGTGTGCCGAAGAATCGCGAGAAAGCCATAGCGCTTTGGCGTCTTGCGGCGGATCAGGGCTTTCACCCAGCAATGAATTGGCTTGGGACTGCATACGACAGAGGATGGGGCGTTGAACGCAATCCGAGATTGGCGCTTGAATGGTATGTGCGCGCCCTTGAAGCTGGCAGTATTGATGCAATTAATAATCTTGGTGTTGTTTTTCGAGACGGTAACGGCGTCAACATGGATCGGGCTCGGGCAAAAGCATTTTTTGAACAAGCCGACCGGCGTGGGCATGTCATGGCGGCTGTCAATCTTGCGGCCGGCTTAGAAGCCAGCGGCTTTTCTTTCGACGAGCGCCGTGCGTTCGAGCTGTATATGAAATCAGCACAGCGAGGGCTTGCGCATGCACAAGCGAACGTCGCCCGAATGCTGGAAAACGGTATCGGTGTTGAGGAAGACCTGATTAGGGCCTTCACCTGGTACAGTCTTGCGCAGCAGGGCAATGTTGGTCAGGCTCAGTCAGTTGATTCATATGGCGCGGCACGTGCCCGGCTTCTTGCCGAGCGTGGCATAGAACGTTTGCGGGAAAAACTCACGCCCCAGCAAATCGAAAAAGCTGAAACGGTTGCGACCTACTTCCACCCAAAGATATTACACGGATACAACGTTGTGCGCGGGCGTGCGGATATGGCGGGACCAGTTCTGGAATCAGGTAAGAGTCTGGCCCAGGCAATGCCTGCCGTTGGCGTAGAACGGTATTCAGAACGATTGATGAAACCGGTCAAGAAGGCAGCGGCCAAGCTGGCCTCAAATAGTGCTTCTCTCGACCGTCCCGTATTGGCGGAGGCCGCACTGGATCTGGTAAAAAGCTCACCGGAGATCGGGAATAACGCCGAGCGCTGTCGTCTCATAAATGCGCTGAAAACTTCAGTCAATTTACCAGCGGATTGCCAGTTCACACAGTCAATGCTGGATGCTTTGACGGAGAATCTATCGGGCCTCAACTTGGCGTCGGCGCGCGATGTGCCTCAAACCCGCGTACTACTTGTGGCAGTCGAGGATTACCAGTCTGCGGCTGGCAAGCGGAGCTGGCCGGATCTTCAGTATCCGGTGCGCGATGTTGAACGCATCGCGGACCTTCTGCAGCACGAATTCGCGATGGACGTTACGGTCCTCAAAAACCCGAAATCGAAGAAGGAAGTCGAAGCCGTTTTCTGGGATATTCATTCCAGCGTCAGGCCGATGGATCAGTTCCTATTCATATGGTCGGGTCATGGCATATACAGTGATTGGCGCAGCCAGGGTTACCTCGCGCTTTCCAATACGCCAATGAACGTTGCAAAGGAAAACCAGCAGGCGTTCTTGGAAGATAACGAAGGCGATCCATATTATCACCATTACTTGAGTTACAACGACATTCATGCGTTTCTTTCCGGACTGGATGCAGATGTGCTGTTCCTTGTTGACGCCTGCCAATCGGGGCTTGCCGACACACAAGCCGCTTACAGACTAGGGCGCGCAAAAGGAATTGCTGTCGAGCCTCGCGGACGACTTAGGATCGGTATAACCTCAAGCGATGATTGGGGTAGCGCAGTGCCTGATAAGTCTCCGTTCATGGATGCATTATTCGCCTATTTAAGAGAAGTCGATGATGTTGGCGTGGAGGGAAATGACCGAGGTCTCTGGGGGTCGATGAAACAGTATGTCGAACGTCAGCGCGCGGCCAATCAAGCCGTTCCAACGATTCATCGATATGAAATACCTGGCAACTATCCTGAAAACGATTCAGCTTTCCGTTTCAAGCCCGCAGCCAAGGCAAAACAGGTATCAACGCTGATCGCCAAATGATATACCTGACAGGATAGACGGGATGTTTTTGCGCAGTTACGCTGCACATGAGTTTAGGAAATTGCCAAACCGAAAAGTGAGGGCACCATTTCGGAATCGGATGACACGCCAGTTTCCGCTTCGCCAACGCCGGGAACACCCGCAGCCGAAGAATCGATTGCGATCGGCGATACGTCGCCTGTCATTGATACCGGGCTGGCGTGTTTCGTCATGCTCTCTGCATTTCTGGAACAAGCAGTCGATCCCGAACAATTGCGTCATCAGTATGGAGAAGTCGGCAAGCACCTAGACGATATAACACTGCTACGAGCTGCTAGAGATTTGAAATTCAAAGCCAAGGCTGTGACCTCGTCGCCTGACCGTTTGGATAAATTGCCACTGCCGGCGATCGCGCACCGACGCGACGGTACTTTCTTTATTTTGGCAAAAGTTGCTGAGGGTAAGGCTCTCGTACAAGATCCATTGGTTGGCCGCCCGGAAACCTGGGACGCTGAAAAACTGGCAGCCGAATGGGACGGTAAATTGATTTTAATGACGACGCGTAAGAGCCTGATTGGGGATCAGCGTCGCTTCGATATTTCTTGGTTTATTCCAGCAGTCGTGAAGTACCGAAGGCTCTTTTCTGAAGTGCTTCTAGCATCTTTCTTTATACAAGTCTTTGCGCTGATTTCGCCGCTATTTTTCATGGTCATCATCGACAAGGTGCTGACTCACCGAGGTCTTACATCGTTAGATGTCTTGATCTTCGCGTTGATCGCTGTTTCCATTTTTGAAGTGCTATTAAGTGGGCTTAAAACCTACATTTTCTCCCACACCACCAACCGGATTGATGTCGAGCTCGGTACGCAATTATTCAAGCATTTAATGCGCTTGCCGATTTCATATTTTGGTGTGCGAAAAGTTGGCCAGACGGTAGCCCGCGTTCGTGAACTTGAAAACATCCGAAATTTCATCACGGGCTCTGGACTGACTCTTGTCATCGACCTGGCTTTCACGTTTGTGTTCATCAGTGTTATGTATTTCTTCTCTTCTACACTGACTTGGATCGTGATCGGTTCCATCCCTTGTTATATTGCCGTCTCAGCACTTGTGACGCCCATTTTGAGAAAACGCGTCGAAGAGAAATTCCAGCGTGGTGCCGAAAACCAAGCCTTCCTAGTTGAAAGTGTGAGCGGTGTCGAAACGGTCAAAGCCGCCGCTGTCGAACCACAAATGCAGCGCCGCTGGGAAGAGCAACTCGCTGGCTATGTTGGCATTTCGTTCAAGACGGCACAGCTTTCAAATATTGCGCAACAATCTGTGCAGTTAATCCAGAAAATTACCATGGCGCTAACGCTCTGGTTCGGCGCTAGGCTCGTCATTGATGGTGATCTGACTGTCGGTCAATTGATTGCTTTTAACATGCTGTCTGGCCGCGTCAGTCAACCGATCCTGCGGCTTGCCCAGTTGTGGCAAGACTTTCAGCAAACGCGCATTTCGATCGAGCGACTGGGCGATATTCTCAACGAAAAAACAGAGGTGCAATCGAGCCCAGGTCGAGGCGCTCTTCCTGCTATTCGTGGTGACGTAGAATTTGATGGTATTACTTTTAGATACCGCCCTGATGGACCTGAAATTCTTAAAAATGTTTCGTTATCGGTAAAAGCGGGCGAAGTCGTGGGTATTGTTGGACCATCTGGTTCTGGAAAATCAACACTGACGAAATTGGTGCAAAGATTATATGTGCCAGAGTCTGGACGGGTCCTCGTTGATGGTACTGATTTAGCAATGGTTGATCCTGCTTGGCTTCGCCGTCAAATCGGTGTCGTCTTACAGGAAAACTACTTGTTTAATCGATCGGTGCGCGAAAATATTGCCCTCGCTGATCCGGCCATGTCGATGGATAATGTGATCGCGGCGGCCAAGCTTGCAGGGGCTCATGATTTTATCGTCGAACTGCCGGAAGCTTATGACACGATCATTGAAGAACGTGGTGCGTCACTTTCAGGTGGACAACGTCAACGTATCGCGATTGCCAGAGCCTTGTCGACTAACCCACGCATTCTGATCTTTGATGAAGCAACGTCCGCACTTGATTATGAATCCGAAATGATTATCCAGGAAAATATGCGCAGTATCGCTGCGGACCGGACCGTGTTTATCATTGCGCACCGCTTATCAACTGTACGCGATTGCAACCGCATCGTAACGATTGATGCAGGCGAACTCGTCGAGCAAGGTACGCATGACGAACTCCTTAAAACCAACGGTCGGTATGCGACGCTTTGGAATATGCAGATGCGCGGTCGTGGCGAGGAACCTAAAACGCAATCAGCCCAACCAGCGAATGAAGTCGTTACCGAGCCAGTGGCTAAAGTAAAAAAAGTCGTTGCCAGTGCAAGCGCACAAAAACCGGTACGCGGCGAAGTTTCACGAAATGAAGATGGGCAGATAATTGTCCGTCGTCCGGTGCCACTCAACGGGCTTGCGGCAACGCCAAAAGATAAACCCGAAGGTAGCGGTGAATGAGTTTCTTTGACAATATCCGCCATCACATCTCGGTTGCTCGCGAGGCTTACCGGGAAGAGAAGGAAGCCAAGGCGCTTGCACCTGACCAACGCAGCAAACGTGCGGAAGAGTTGGCATTTATGCCTGCTGCTCTGGAAATTACTGAAACGCCTGCATCACCTATTGGGCGAGCGATATTGCTTGCGATCTGTGCTTTCTTTGTTATCGCAATTGCTTGGGGGCTTATTGGCAAGATCGATATTATTGCCACGGCTCAGGGAAAAATAATCACCACGGAGCGTGTGAAAATTATACAGCCGTTTGAAACCGGTGTTGTTCGCGCTATTCACGTTTCTGATGGAACACGCGTTAATCGTGGTGATGTGTTGATCGAGTTGGACCCGACCGGGGCTGCCGCGGATAAGCAAAGACTTCACCAAGAATTACTTGCCGCAGAAGTTGAAGTGGCGCGACTGGCGGCGATGCTTGAGCCGGATCCGCTGACCGCATATTTCCCTCCAGATGATGCAACAGAGGCACAAAAAAACCAGCATCGTTCGTATTTAATCTCTGAATTGGAACAGCAAAAGTCCAAACGTGCTGCGCTTAGCGGTGAAATACGCAGAACAGAGGCCGAGCTTGGTACGCTCAATGCAGATGTAAGTCGGGCGGTTAAAAAAGCAGAACGGATTGCTGAGCGTGTTGCCAGTAGCCGTTCTCTGTTTGAAAAAGGCATTCTTGCCAAAATGAAATTTTCTGAAGAAGAACAGGCCCTTGATGAGGCTGAGGGTGAACTGGATGTAGCACGAAAACGCCTGATAGAAACGCAGGCAGCGCTTACGTCAGCCAAGGCGCAACTTTCAGCAAGTGAAGCAGAGTTCGTTCGTGGTATCCATCAACGTCTAACAGAAGCGCGTCAAAATGCTACGTCGATTGAACAAGAATCTATCAAGGCGGATGAGCGAAATCGACAACAGACTTTGGTAGCTCCTGTCGCAGGGACTGTGCAGCAACTAGATGTGCATACTGTTGGCGGTGTTGTGACACCGGCTCAACCATTAATGCAGATTGTGCCTGCGGGCGCTGAATTAGAAATAGAAGCCATGGTTCTGAACAAGGATATCGGTTTTGTTCGGGAGGGTCAGGAGGCAACTCTAAAGGTTGAAAGTTTCCCATTTACGAAATATGGCACGATCGAAGGTGTGGTTCGTCAAGTTTACAAAGATGCCGTCGAGAATGAGCAAACAGGTCTCACATATCCTGCCCGCGTCACCATGTCGAAGACGGTCATCAATGTTGATGGTACGTCGGTTAACCTGACGCCGGGTATGAACGTGACGGTTGAGGTTAAGACAGGCAAGCGCCGCGTTATCGACTACATTCTGGCACCGCTACAACGTTATCAATCTGAAAGTTTAAGAGAGCAGTGAAGACTTGTTGTGGGAATTTCCCGCACCATCAAAGCCTCCAAAATGACCCCGGAAAACTTGAACATTATGCCTTTGTCTGATGCCGGGGCGAGGTTTGCTTATCTGCCCCGGCACAAATCTCGTTAAGGCTTTATGTATGTGTAACCTTGCTGCTGCAGATGGCTGAGTTCGGCAACGCCACTCGGGACGATGTTGTCCGAGAAAACCTCGAACAGGTCAGTTTCATAATTAATTTTACGACCGTTCAATGTATTGTTGCAGACATGAAAATTCACGTTTTGTGATTTGAGACTTGTGACATCGCCCTGGAGCTGACCATTCTTTAACGCACTCGCCAGCAAACCAACGCCGTTCCCATGCAGAACAACTTTAATCTCCATATTCTCGGCGCCAACTGCGTTGATATGATTTTGGATATTTCGCATCGCACCGCGATATTTTTTATCCTTGTCACCACCAGTGTAATTGATGTGGTAAACAACTTTTTGCTTCCCATAACGTTCGTTCGCATCAACTGCTGAAATGCTCAGCCCTGTAAAGAAAAGAGCTGCGAACAAGCTGCAAATTAATTGTCTCATCGTTTCCCTCCGCTGTTTCTTTATAATATTCGAGCAAAAATCATATCATGATTTTCAAATGCGTATAGGAATTATAAACCTCAAGACTTCCAATCAAGTCGTCAGGAAAATCAACTCAGGAATTTTTGCACGAAATGCCCAGTGGATATTCTGGACTAGCTTTGACGAGAGGCGGCTTTCATCGTTATAGTTTAAGTCAGAAGTGACTGGAATGGCTCGATTTATGCCAACGACCTATTAATAATGCCGCATATAAAATTTTTACCCACCTGACGGATCAAAATGACTATGACGTCGAATATCAAGTTCCCTCTAAAGTCAGTTTTTAAGATCGGTATGCTTGTCGCTTTAATCGTCGCTTTCAGTTCGACGTCGATGACTTTCGCCGTTGCGGATTTAGCCAAGCCAGATGGAAAGGTTTTGCTGGTGGTGACGGGTGAAATTGGTAAGACCAATGTGGGCTCAGAGGCTCACCTGGATCGTGCCATGTTGCAGTCCATTGGGATGAAGACCCTCAAGACATCCAATCAATATGAGCCAGGTGTTCACGATTTCAAAGGCGTGATGCTCAAGGATCTGTTGTCATTTTTAGGCGCATCAGGGTCAACGCTGATTGCCACCGCGTTGGATGGCTATTCGGTCGAAATTCCCGTTCATGATGCGGACCGGTTTCCGGTCATTCTTGCGATGGAAAAGAACGGGAAACAAATGACAGTGCGTGAGAAGGGGCCGATCTGGGTTGTTTATCCAATCGATCAGTTTAAAGAGCTAAAAGATCAAAAATATAGCTCGCGAAGTATCTGGCAACTGAACCGGATTGACGTGCAGTAAAACATCATGAACGACGTGCCGGAAACAAAGTTGTGTTGAGGAATGCGATCAAACGCCATCTGACGGCTATGTTTAGCATTCTTACTATTCTTTTTTTATGCCTGATTATCGCGTCGGGCTATGCGTCCCTTTCGGCTTTGCGGCAACTATCATTTTCGAATTATGACACCAGTGGACATGCGGTCGTACAGCTTCGCCTGCATTTCAACCTGTTGCTCTCTGAACTGCAGGTTTTGGAAATAGAGCATCCGGATGCTTCAGTTGAAAATGCCCAGCTTCAATATGATTTTGTATACCAGCGGCTCAGGAATTTGCCGTCTCGGCCGCCCTACAACAGCTTTTTGACGGGCCCGGAACTAAAACGATTAGAGCAGGTATTTTCTCAGGTCGCGGTAGAGGCTGATCGATTTGATTCCGCGACTGTTTCTGATTCTTCAAGCTTGGCTGGCGTACGTGAGAGGTTGCTGCCGCTCTCGTTTGAAATCAATAAACTCGCGGGGAGAATAATTCAGCTGGCAGGAGAGTATCGGGATGAACGGCGCGAACAAATCACGCAGTCCATCCGGTTGCTGGTTGGCTCGATTATCGGGTTGGTGCTAACCGGGGCCGTATTTGCATTTTTGTTCTGGCGTGCCCAGACGTACTTGAAGAACCAGAACCGGGAGCTTGAAGCGGCGTCTGAAGAATTGCTTCAAGCCAACCAGGCTAAGTCTGAATTTCTGGCTTTGATGAGCCATGAACTCCGCACGCCCTTGAATGCCATCATTGGTTTTTCCGATATGATTTCGCACGAAGTCTTCGGACGGGTTGGTGATAAAAAATATGTCGAGTATTCAAAAGACATCCGGAAATCAGGAGATCATCTTCTGCACCTGATCAATGACATCCTGGATCTATCAAAAATTGAAGCTCGGAAATACAAGCTTGAGCCCACACACTTCAACCTGCACGCGGCGATCACGGATGCGATCCGGATTGTTTCACTTGCCGGTCAGGGTGGCGAGGGTCGCATTAAACTGAACTTGTCGGATGATGTCGGCAATCTGTATGCCGACCGCCGAAGCTTTCGACAGATCATGATAAACATCTTATCGAATGCCGATAAATACACACCGATTGGAGGCAACATCCATGTGTCTGCAACCAGTCAGCAGGATGGCAGTATCGATGTTTGTGTCGTTGATGAGGGCATTGGAATTTCGGAAGCGGATCTAAAGCACGTGCTAGAACCTTTCGGCCAATCTCGCCAAGACAGTTCGCTGACCCACGAAGGCACGGGCCTTGGGCTGTCGATTTCAACGCAGCTCATGGCGCTGAATGGTGGCACGCTCACACTCAATAGTGAAATCGGTGTTGGCACCACGGTGCGACTGCATTTCCCCGAGCAATTTACCCGCCTTGAAGTCGCCATGGAGTGAACGATCAGGCATTAAGTGTATTGTGTTGGATGTTGATCAAGAGGACGGCATCACCAGTATCCAGTGACATCGCAGCGGGACGGCTTAACATCGCCGTGTCTCCTGGCTGAAGCACATGGTCGGCATCAATGTGGGCTGTGCCGCTGAGGCAATGCACGGCGACCTCTTTGGTTTCTTCAGTTGTCATGAATTCTTGGGACGGACCTTTAATGACAGTCACGTCCGCATCACAATAAAAAGGGTCGAACATCACATTCAGATTTGTTGACGCCCCTGATTTCAGGCGCGCGAAGACACTTGTATTCCCATCGAAGTGCACCGGTTTGTGCGGATCAGCCTGAAGAACATTATGCGAGCTTTCCAGTACCATACCGTTACCACGGATCACAGTAAGGATGCGTTGGAGCCCGGAAAATTCAGAAAAAGCGCCATCGTGCGCGACATCGGCCATACTAATTCGCCAGATCAACTTGCCGTTCACCGCAGCACTTGAGATATCACGGGTGACACCACCGCCATTTTTCCATGGCACTTCGACGAGGTCTGAGTTTCGTATCGTTTTCATAAACGTTATGTCTCGAGAACCGTAATGATCTGTTCGGGGTCTGCGCGCAGACGGTAGTCAGCATTCACGTAAGCATATGTAATCATGCCGTCCTGGCCGACAACATATGTTGCCGGCAGCGGCAGTGTGAAACTGTCGTCACCATTGAGCGTTGGTAAATCGTTGCCAAGGCGCTCCAGGTACATGGCCTGTATGCGCGTATCAACTGTGAACACCAGGCCAAAGTCTGCCGCAACTTTATTGCCAACATCACTGAGAACGGGAAAGCTGAGCGCGTTCTTTTGGGCTAAATCGAGTGAGTTGTCCGGCAGCATCGGCGAGATGGCAACCAGAGACGCATTCGCCCGATGAATTCTATCGAGATGTGTCTGATAAGCGCGCAGTTCCAAATTGCAATATGGGCACCATTCGCCGCGATAAAAATTTATCAACATTGGACCTTTGGAAAGCAGGTCAGCCGCGTGAACAATATTTCCCTGGTGATCAGGCAAACTGAAGCTAGGTGCGCGATCACCTTGGCCCAAAGCCTGCTTCGCGATGCCTGTTGCGACAAGGTCAGCGGTCGTGGCATCAATCATATCGAGCACATCGCGATCATGGGTGCGCTGCTTTTCCGCTTCGAAGGCGGCGATCTCTGCGGTTAGTTTCATCGTGTGCTCCAAAGCCTTAAGTTCGCGGATAAAAATATCTTGGTTATGAATATGCCTAGGTCAAGCGATCAGCGAGATATCTTCTCGGGCCCTGAGGAATGACCAAATCTTGCGGGTCAGATCATTGGTGTTTTCATTGGTCCGATGCATACGGATTTCCAGATTGATTTCCCAACTCGCATTGCCAGCCCGGGCTAAAAGGCCAGCGTCCAGATCGGGCTTTACGAGGCTCAAAGGTAACCACGCGACGCCGTCACCATCGCGTGCGCGGACCCGAAGCGCACCGGCCATCGAGTTCTCATACACAACGCCCAGTTTATCGCGAATACCCCGTGCCTTTAACAATGGTTCCACGTGCTTTCCAATCGGCGCCTGCTCGCCAAATTGAAGATAGGGGATCGATAACGCTACCAATGTATCAATGTTAAATAATGGGGTGCTGTCAGGGGCGGGTTTGCAGACGGGGATGAGTTTGTCCTGTCCAATCGCGATTGATTCTAATGATGGAAACGCGGGGATACTCGGCGAGTAATCGCTTTGGTAGGCAATGACGAAATCGACGGCACTCTTTTTGAGGTCGTCGATACAGTTTGGTAGATCGTCCGCGCGAAGCCGAGAAAGTATCGCACCAAATTCATTCTCAAAAGCCTGTAACCACGTGGGATAAAAACGCCATCCGATTGAATGTTGGGTGGCGAATGTCACCACGTACTTGTCGGGTTGTGCCAAAAAGGCTTGAATTTGCTCGCGTTCGATTTCGATCCTTGATATCGCCTGCTCGCCCGCCTCAACCATTTGTCGACCGGCTTCAGTAAGAGTCATCGGATGAGATGATCGCTCCACCAATTGCGCGCCAACCCATGTTTCCAGCGCTTTTATGCGTCGGCTGAATGCGGGTTGGCTGACATTCTGCTGAACGGCAGCCTTTGAGAAATTGCCTGTTTTGCCCAGAACGGCAAGGTCTTTAAACCAAAGAATATCCATAGAACTAAATTATAATGCGTTTTTTGCATAATGCTAGGCAAACATAATATTGGATGTTCCATGATTTCTCAGTCACCGTGGTGTCTCCAATAATTTTGAGATCTACACTTACAAGGGGATTATGAGATTGGCTGCATCAACGCAAATTGACCTGGATCAGTTTCCCAGGGTACCGCTCTGTCATCAACCAACACCAATTGAGCACATGGCTCGGCTTAGTGAGCATCTTGGTGGGCCAAGTTTCTTTATCAAGCGTGATGACTGCACGGGTCTGGCAACCGGTGGCAACAAGACGCGAAAACTTGAATTTCTCGTCGGCGATGCATTAGAGCAGGGCGCGGACATGCTGGTGACCCAGGGTGCTGTGCAATCGAATCATGTCCGCCAGACCGCCGCTGCGGCGTGTCGTCACGGGCTTAAGTGCCACGGCTTGCTGGAGCGCCGCGTGCCGAATGTTGGCGATGACTACGAAGCCACCGGCAACGTGCTGTTGGACAAACTGTTTGGGGCAACGATCGAGTTCCGGGGCCCAGGCCTTGATATGAATGCCGAGGCGCAAGAAGCAACCGAACGGCTCCGCGCAGAGGGGCATAAACCGTATTTTATCCCAGGTGGCGGGTCGAACGAGATTGGCGCGCTAGGATATGTATCATGCGCCAAGGAAATTGTTGCGCAGGAAGAAACCATGGACGCGCCGTTTGATTGGCTTGTCATGGCGACCGGCAGCACAGGGACACAGGCGGGGCTCGTCGCTGGCTTACATGCTTTGGGACGATCTTTGCCAGTCATGGGCGTAAGCGTCCGCCAGCCGCATGATAAACAAGTTAAAGCTGTGCATGGTTTGACCGCGCGAACCCTCACCAAAATTGGTGGTCCGGCGTTCGCTGAAAGCGACATACTCGTCAATGACAGTTATGTTGGCGATGGATATGGCATTCCGGCGACGTCGACCCTTGAGGCGATCTCGGTTGCGGCTCGGTTCGAAGGTCTGCTTTTAGACCCTGTCTATTCAGCGAAGGGGTTTGCCGGTCTATTGGGTCTCGCCAAAAGCAATTTCTTCAAGCCAACGGACAGAGTTCTGTTCCTTCATACAGGCGGTTCGGTGGCCCTATTCGCCTATGAGGACATGCTTATTTCGGCTTAAAGCGAAAATAGACGAGATAAAGTAAATACGACACCGGAAGCAGTAATGCTCAAAAACAACAAATCAAAAATCTAAACAAGGAGACGAAAATGAAAAAAGCTTTATTAGGAATACTATGTGCAGGTGCAATTGGCATGGTGTCAGCACCCGCGCTAAGCTCAGAGAAGGTCAATATCGGCAAGCCGACATGGACGGGCGCACAGGCAATTGCAGCACTGCTTCAGGCCGTGGTTGTTGAGCGTATTGGTGGCGAGGCGGAGCTTGTGCCTGGCAACAATGCGACGATTTTCCAGGCGATGGATCAGGGCAAAGGCGACATTGACGTGCATCCGGATGTGTGGCTGCCAAACCAGCAAAGCTTCACACAAAAATACGTTGATGGCGCCGGGACAGTTGAGTTGAGCAAGAACCCTTACGAAGGTAATCAGGGTTTCTGTGTTTCGCAGAACTTTGCAAAAGAAAACAACATCACAGATATTGCTGACCTGGGTCGTCCAGACGTCGCCATGAAAATGGACAGCGACGGTAACGGCAAAGGTGAGATGTGGATTGGTGCACCAGGTTGGGCATCTGCAAACGTCAATGAAGTCAAAGTGCGCGACTATGACCTGTTACCATTCATTGACCCCATTCGCGCCGAAGAAAGTGTGAAAACGGCACGTATCAAAGACTCCATCGCGAAAAACGAAGGGTATGCGTTCTATTGCTACAAGCCCCATGCCGTCTGGTACATGTTTGACGTCACGATGCTTTCCGAGCCGAAATTCGATCCGGCTAAGTACAAAATGCTTCAGCCATCCGACTCACCAGATTGGTACGAGAAATCAAACGTCGCGACCAAAGATGCATTGAAGAATGTTCAGATCGCATGGTCCAAATCATTGCGTGATCGCTCACCTGCAATCGTTGAGTTCTTTGAGCGGTTCTCTTTGACAGCCGATGATGTCAGCAGCTTCGCCTATGAGATTTCTGGTAAAGGCCGTGACGCATCTGAAGTCGCAAGCGAATGGATTAAGAACAATCCTAAACGGGTTGATGCCTGGTTAGGCCTTTAATCTTTGAATAACGACCCTGCAGCCGATGTGTGGAGACCCGCATCGGCTGTGGACGGTTCTTGTGGATTGAAAGAGGGGGTGCGTTATGACAGCCACGGAAGCTAACGCGGCCGATGATATTGTTATCGAAGTCGAAAATGTCTGGAAGATCTTTGGTGAAAATTCTGCCGAAGCAATGGACGCCGTTAATAATGAAGGTTTGAGCAAAGCCGAGGTTCTGCAGCGTTTTAATGCTGTGGTTGGCGTCGCTGACGTCAGTTTTAACGTCAAACGCGGTGAGATATTCTGTGTCATGGGATTGTCGGGCAGTGGCAAGTCTACGCTCGTTCGACATTTCAATCGACTATTGGATCCGTCAAACGGACACATTCGTATAGAAGGCGTTGATGTCACCCAATTGCAAGACGCGGCTCTCAGAGAGTTCCGTAACAATAAAATCGGTATGTGCTTTCAGAATTTCGCCTTGCTGCCGCATCGCTCGGTTCTGGACAATGTCGCAATGCCTCTGGAAATCAGAAACACCAGTAAGAATGAGCGTTTGGCCAAAGCCGCTGAAATTCTCAAGATTGTCGAACTTGATGCCTGGGGAAATAAATTTGCGCATGAGCTTTCAGGCGGCATGCAGCAGCGCGTCGGCCTAGCCCGCGCGCTTGCGGCAAACCCAGACGTGTTGCTTATGGACGAGCCGTTCTCGGCCTTGGACCCTCTGATCCGTAATCAGTTACAAGACGAGTTCATGAGGCTTTCGGCGATTTTGAAAAAAACAACGATCTTCATCACTCATGACTTGGACGAAGCGGTAAAGGTCGGTGATCGGATCGCCATCATGCGTGACGGTAGAATTGTGCAAATTGGTACAGCGGAAGAAATCGTCATGAACCCGGCGGATGACTATGTCGCTGATTTTGTGGCTGGTATTTCCAGATTGAAAGTGGTGCGTGCCCACGGCGTGATGCGTCCGATGGACGAGTATGTTGCCGAGTTTGGTAAGATACCGGACGGGGCGCCGCGTGTCGAAGAAGATGAAACTCTCAGTGTATTGATCCAAATGGCCATCGATGCCGATGCGCCCATTGTGGTGCGCGATAGCGGCGCCGAGGTCGGTGTCATTACCCGTCGCGATATTCTGCGAACTGTGATTGAAGGGACGGAAGTATCATGAGTACCCAACAAATATCGATGACTGGAACTTCGGTAGAAGAAGCGGTTGAACGCGAAACCGCCGAGCGTATGGAGCGCGTTGAAGAATTTGTCCGTACAAGTCCCGAATATTATAGAAAAAACTTTAGGGAAATCGGCGCCGAAGCGGGTTTCGTCAAAACCTTTAATGTATGGGCGGCCTTAGCGGGCCCCATATGGTTTGGCGCAAGAGGGCTTTGGAATTGGGGACTTACATTTCTGATTATTGAGACCTTTGCTTTTGTCGAGATCATTCGCGGACTTTTTGGAGATCTGGCAACCAGCGCATGGGAACGGATCGCTAAAATCGAAGGCACATTGGATTTAAGGAAACAGCAACTGCAGTCCGCCATCGAAAGTGGTTCAGACAAGGTTGATGTTTACAGGCGCACGGTTGAATCACTTGAAAATGCCATCGGCGGTATTCGTCTTGAAGCGCAACAACTTGAAGAATCAGGTTTGCAAATTGCATTTGTCGGATTCGCAGTTCTGATATTGGTCAAGCTCGCTCAGGGCGTATATGCCAATACGGCGTTGGAAAACCGATTTTCAGAATGGCTTTCTAATCCGTCCGTTGCGTACGGGATGCGCATGAAGCACATAATTTTAAGTACGGTGTTTACCTCAGTCATTGTCGCGACGACAGTTGTTCATTACAGCTTCCCGAACACCTATCCGCTTTTGACACATTTCCCAACGGAACCGGATATTCGACTGACATCTATCGCGTGGGTTGAGGCGTTCTTCGCATTCTGTGTGACCAACGGTGAGTTCCTTTTTGACTTCATCACGCTGGGCATTCGGTCATTGCTGGACGGACTTGAACTGGCATTCGTGCAAACGCCTTGGATGGTGATTGCAGCCTTTATCATCTTGCTCACTGGATTGTCTGCTGGTCCACGCATGGCTATTTATTCCGGCGCATTCTTGGCATACATGGGGCTCTTGGGATTTTGGGAAAAAGCGATGACGACCTTGGCGTTGCTGGGAACAGCAGCTTGCCTTTCCATCCTTATCGGTATTCCGCTTGGCATGTTCTGCGCGCGTCGTCCTCGGCTGTATTCCTTTATCCAGCCCATCATGGACTTCATGCAAACCATGCCAGCGTTCGTTTTCATGATCCCGGTTATTGCCTTCTTTGGAACTGGAAAACCGGCTGCTGTTGTCACCACCATGATCTTTGGTGGGACGCCGGTTGTGCGCCTGACTGTGCTTGGTTTACGTGGCGTTCCTGAAGCCGTGCGCGAGGCTGCTGTCTCGTTCGGGGCCAGCAAATGGTATTTGCTGACCAGGGTTGATTTGCCTCTGGCGGGGCCATCGATAAGGGCAGGTATTAACCAGACGATTATGCTCAGTCTCGCGATGGTTGTTGTGGCGTCGCTGATTGGTGCCAAAGGACTGGGTGAAGATGTTCTGGAAGCGTTGCAATATGCAAACGTTGGTCAGGGAATTCTCGCCGGCTTCGCGATCCTGTTCTGTGCTATGATCCTTGATCGGATTGTCCAGGGGAAGCGTTAGGAATGATGCCCATCCATGATGCTGCGTTCGCCTGAAAATGGATAACCTTGTTTTTGTTCATGGTTATCTGGGCGGCGCAGCGCAATGGAATGCGCAGGTCAGTTTCCTTAAACAGGATTATCGGGTCTTTTGCCCGGATCTTCCGGGGTATGGGGCGCGTTCTGATGAAGTTGCGCCCGATAGTATCACAGCATTTGCAGAGTTCTGTTTGTCTGAGTTGACGTCGCTTGGATGTGAGAAGTTCCATCTGGTTGGTCATTCAATGGGCGGAATGGTAGTGCAGGAAATGATCCGTTTAGCGCCTGCGCGGGTCGACAAACTTGTGCTGTATGGCACGGGGCCCGTTGGTTTGTTGCCAGGTCGTTTCGAGCCCATTGAGGAATCAAAGCGGCGTGTCAAAGATGATGGGCCAGAGAAAACCGCCCGCCGGATTTCTGCAACCTGGTTCCTTGCACGAGAGAATTCAGCTCAGTACCCAGTCTGCGAAGCCCTGGCAATTAAAGCGTCGATGCAGGCTATGCTGGCGGGCTTGACGGCGATGGAGACCTGGTCGGGCACGGATGCATTGTCTGCAATCAAGTCCCGCACGCTTGTTCTCTGGGGTGATGGTGATCGAACGTATCCTTGGGGCCAGGTGGAGCACTTGTGGAGAGGGATCGAAGGTGCATCCCTGGCAGTTATACCAGGCTGTGCGCATGCGGTTCATCTGGAACAAACTGAAATTTTCAATGCCATCCTTGAGCAGTTTCTGAAAAGAGAAACGCCGTAGCTTGTCGAAAGGATGGAAGGGCGGGTACCATCATCTCTGATGCCAGCGACGCATCAAGTTGGTGTCGAGTTCGGGACCTGTGCCATCGAATGTAATGGCAATTATTCGCGTTACGGTACTTCCGTCCTCGCTGAGCGGCATACGCAGCATGCGGTATTGAAATTCTTCATCATACACGCGCGCCGTCGTTGTGATCTGAATAGGCTCGGCACTCATGCAAACCTCTCTCAGTTCATCCATAATTTTTTCACGGATCTGCTGAGGATCCATGTTACTGACATGAAGGCCCGTATAATCCTTGTTGTGTGCATTGACTCGTTGCGTGCCAAAAAATCGATAAAAGAAGTCCGATCCTTCGCCCACAACATCATAAACGATTGTCCAGGGAACGACTTTGGGAGGGAATTCGTCGATATGGAAATGCCGTTGAAGGGGGAGTTTGCTATCGCCTTTGGCAGCAAGCCAAAGATCGAAAACGAATTTAGCATCATCGGAGAGGAGCTCTATTTCGGGATACCCAACGGTAACCTTCAGAACTTTACGCTCTGCATAATCGTAATCATGCCCTGTGGGTGGCGGCATTGGCGCTGGAACCTGTCTGATCAAGAATTTTGATCATCGTAAGTAACAAAGATTGATCTGTCCATTGGAGGCATGCCAACACATGAACATATGCTATTCCTTGCCCGTTAACTCGAGCAATTCCTGATACAGGATGCTGGCAAGGTCCGAGCTTTGATTGTTTCGGCGTTCAATCAGCACGACCTGACGTTTTACTGGGGGTGTGCCAAATGGAATGGTTCGAATTTTGCTTGTTTTGGCGCCGCTTAGACGCCCCGATGGCACCACGCCGACGCCAAGACCCGCTTTAACCAAGTCGATAATCGATTCCGAACTATCGAGTTCCATGACTTCGGACACATTTACGCCGGCACGGCGAAGTGTGTCGTCAATAAGGGCGCCGACACCGGACTTCCGGTTAAGGCGCAAAAACGGCCTTGCTGAAAGAACGTTCTTCCAACCTTTAATCTCAAGGTCTTTGGGCATCACGACAACAAGTGCTTCTGTTGTGATCGGAAGGGTCTGCATATCAGGCTCCGGCACCAAAGGTTCTGTGATCAGGGCGGCATCCAGGGCGCGCCGACGCACTCGGGAAATCAGATCGCTGGTTAAGCCTTCTTCAATTCTGACCTGAAGCCGCGGGTGTTGTTCTCGGAGGCTGGCGAGTGCACGGGGCACCAAAGCACTTGTGATACCTGTTGCCGAACCGATCGTCAGTGTGCCTGCGACTTCTCCGGATGCGCGGGCCATTTCGATAAGTGCCTCAAATCGGGCAATGACCTCACGTGCCTCAGTGACGATATTGATGCCGTGTGCGCTCAGCTTTGGTGGCCGTGTACTACGATCGAAAAGTTTGACCTGCAACTCATCCTCCATAAAGCGAATTTGTTGCGAGATCGCTGCAGGCGTCAGGAACAACGCGTCGGCAGCTTCTGCAAAACTGGCATGATCATGGACCGCGACGAGAGTTTTGATGTGTTGGATGTTCATGTTATTAAGTTAAGTTAAATTTAATATAAACACAAATAATTATCGTTTGAGTAATGTTAAATGGAGGCGTACACACCTCATGTCGAACGGATCGACAACAACTTAAACAAAGGAGTTAAACACATGGAACGAGCAATTGATGGAGTTTTAGTTGGCCTCATGGTGAGTGTCGCATTTCTTGCAAACTACTCATACCTGATGTCTTAAAAGATGACATGCATGACAACGAACGCCCTCGGCGCTTAAAACGCCCGGGGCGTTTTTGTTTGCGCAAAGACCCGTATTTATTTTCCCTGTCTCGTCGATCGTGCCGTACTATGCACCCATGATCTGGCGTTCTTTTCATTATATATTCAAAGCAACGATCCTTGTTGTTGCCACATTCCAGGCGGATGTGGGGCACGCTCAATCCTCTCAAATGACGATCGCCACATGGGGCGGGGTGTATGGCGCGGCGCAGGAAGCTGCCATTATGAAGCCGTTCACCCGCGAAACAGGCATAGGTGTGCGACTTTATCAACATGGCGGTGATCTCCAGCCGGTCCTAGAAGGCCGGCCGACGCCGAATTGGGCGGTTGTCGATATTGAACATGATGCGCTGACGAAGGGGTGCGCTGATGGCCGGTTTGAGAAACTGGATATAGATTTGCTGCTTGGGCCGGATGCGACAGCGGACTTTATCCCGGGTGCGTTGCATCCTTGTGGCGTTGGCTCGGTCATCTGGTCAGAGGCCGTTGCGTATGACGCAACTGTATTTAAGGAAACGGTACCCAGAACACTGGCGGACTTTTTTGACCTTGAAAAATTTCCAGGCCCACGAGGGCTTTTTGCCCGCGCCGAGGGCAATCTTGAGATCGCGCTGATGGCCGACGGGATCCCTCCTGAGGATGTCTACGATGTGTTGCGAAAACCAGGGGGTGTGGATCAGGCATTTGCAAAGCTCAATTCAATTCGCGCAGCGAGTTTGTTCTGGTCCTCCGGCGACGATCCAGAAAAACTATTGAATGAAGGTCGTGTTGTGATGACCACTGGGTATGCAGCGAGGTTTCTGCGCCCGCGCCAAGGCGCTCGGCGTCCGGCAAAGCTGATGTGGAGCCATCAACGATGGCGTGCCACATACTGGGCAATACCAGCGGGTCAGGAAGACATCGCCTCAGCGCAGCGCTTCATCGCTTTTGCGACGGATACGATGCGACTCGCTGATCTCGCTGGACGCCTCAGATACGGGCCAGCCAGACGAAGTGGCCTGGAACTTGTGCCAGAGAATTTACGCACCATGTTGCCGACAGTCCGCCGACACTTCCATGATGCGCTACAAATTGATAGCGGGTTTTGGAGCGAGTTTGGCCCGGCAATTGAGCGGCGATACTATCAATGGCGTCAAAAAGCGCCTTAGTGTTTGCGAAATAAATTGCCATATCCGTCGATGGGATCATTGATACCTGCAAGTCTCAAGGCATCCCATATCATGGCCTGATTGGAGCAAATAACCGGTTTTTGAACTTTTTGCTCGAGTTGATCAACGATGTCGAGTGAGCGCAGCGCGCCACAACTAATAAAGATTGCGTCTGCATCAGGGCGATCCAGCGAGGCGGCAAAAGATGCGATAAATTCTGGGGTTACCCGAACCATGTCGCTGTCGTTTTCAATATTCAATCCCTGAATATCGAGCACACGAAACCCCGAGTTCTCCATGTATTCGGCCTCATCGGCATTTATCTCGTCAAGGTAGGGCGTCGCGACAACGATGTTTGTGGCCCCAACAGTTTTTAAGGCCCGTTTAACGGCCGTGATAATCGATGAGGCTTTGGCCGTTGGAGCACCTTTGTTGATTTCCGCGAAGACACGATCTTCTCCGACAACAAGTGAGCCTGATGTGCAGCCATAAGTAATGACGTCACTGCTTCCGTCCGGAAGAAGCGTCGCTGCGGTTGGGGCCAAATGATCCCCGAGCGCGCGTAAGTTCGCTACGGTAATGCTGTCAGGGCTGGGGAGGCGTGCAAAGTGAGAGCCGACACCGGGAATGTGAATTTTCGCGACATCGTCTTCGATTGTTTGTTCCGTCGCCAATAATATGTACCCGATCTTGGCGCGAAAATGGCGTCCCGCGTCAAATTCAATTTTCCGCGGCGCTGACTTTATCATTCCCATCATGTGACTCCGTCAATGGCAGTTTGCTAAGGCTTCTGGATAGACTGGACCGAAACAGCCTCCGTCTTCAATCATATAAAATCGCGATCTAACGCGCTTGTTACTCGCATGTGAGCGCGGCAATGGATATCTTCTTGCGAACACAATCAAAGGACACGGATTATGACAGCAATCTTTCACTGCGCGCGACGAACAGCCATTCTCATTGCGACCATATTCATTTTTGCGGCGAGCCCGGTTCTGGCCGACAAAACGACGTATCAATCAGGTGGCGTGGCGATCAATGGGTATGATCCTGTTGGGTACTTTGTTGATCAGGCACCTGTTAAAGGAAATTCGGCGCTAGCGTACACTTGGAACGGGACCAAGTGGCAGTTCGCAACTCAAAAGAATTTGGACGCCTTCAAGGCCGACCCAGAGAAATTTGCGCCGAAATTTGGCGGTTATTGTGCTTATGCTGTTTCGCGTGGATACACTGCACCAACGGACCCGGCGGCCTGGAGTATCGTTGATGATAAATTATACCTCAATTACTCAAAAAGCGTTCGGGCCCGTTGGGCCCAGGATACATCTAGTAACATTGTAAAAGGCAATGAGAATTGGCCTGGACTCCGCGCTGACCTTGCCAAGTAAACGCTTTGGGTAAATTTCTTTCTGGGAATTTATTTGTATCTGTAACCTAATGTCACAGTATTAACCTTTCCTTTGCCCTTTTTTGGCCTTAATGGCGTAGTTCAATAGAACTCTGAACAATACTAATTGGAGTATGCCATGACCGATATTGCCGAAAACCAGCGCGCCTATGCTGAAGCTGGCCCGTGGGACCGCCTTGGCGGCATACTTCGTGTTGGTGTGGCAGTGCTGTTCCTGGCAATTACCGTTGCGTTCTTTGCGACGGCTCAGAATGGTCTTGTAAGTGCTTCGGATGTTGCGACAGCGGCACCGCAGGCATCATCTGCGAAGTAACGTTTCTCTTCAAAAATAGATGGGACGAGCCTTGTCACTCATTCGAGTGTGACCATTGCTGCATGAAGCCTTCGATGATGTTCTTCGCCGGCAGGCCCAAATCTTCCATCATTTCGGCTTTGATATAGATGATCGCCAGCGTGATCCCAGACCAGGCAATATTGTCCCGGCGTGATCTGGCGGCGCGGTTCAATTCCGTGAGTTCATCCACCCCACGTCCGTAAAATTGGATGTCATTCAGGCCGCGCTGATGCACCTCGTCAATTCGCGTACGGGCTTCCTTTGATATTTCTCTAAGCGAGTCAGCACCGTGTTGGCCATGTATCATTTCAACCATGGCCTTGGAGTCGCGGGTCAATACTTTCGCGTCGTATTCCGGCCCCCCCAAGCCAATAAGTGTCATAAGCTGTTTAAACATTCAATTTCCCTTCAGGCGCGCGATTGTCGATGAACAACGCACCTCATAGAAGCTGCGCCCGTTCATTAGTTGTGCATCAAGGAGTGCTAATAACATATGGCTCTTCTATCGCTGCAGCTACCCATTGCGCCATATCCGGATGCGCCAATACGGCATCCATGTAAGTCTCGCAGGTGGCGTTTGTTGTCACCCCAAACGAGCGAAAGCGCCCGACCACGGGTGCATACATCATATCTGCTGCCGACCATTTCCCAAACAAGTATGGCCCGCTCTGACCAAATCGCTCGCGGCAGGTTGTCCAGAGCGCTGTGACTTTTGCAGCGTCCCCAAGGGCGGCTTCAGTCTTTTCCCGGTCTGATAAATCGTTTCGCAGATCCATTGGCATGTCCCGACGCAAACGAAAGAACCCTGCATGCATTTGAGCACTGATCGATTTAGCCATGGCGCGCGCGGAAAAATCGTCGGGCCAGAAAGGCGCGTCGGGTGCTAACTCTGCCAAGATGTCAATAATCGCAAGACTTTCCCACACGGTATCGTCGCCGACTTTAAGAATGGGCACGAGATTGCTTGGGGAATGTTCGGCAATTTTGGCCTTTGAGTCCGGCAGATCGAGCGGAATGAATATCTCTTCAAACGCCAACCCAGAATGTTTGATGGCAAGCCAGGCTCTCAACGACCAGGACGAATAGTTTCTGTTTCCAATCACCAGCGCGAGAGGTTTATTCATTAAATCGGCCCTTCGATACTTTAGATGAGTTTAGGGTTTTCGTTTCTGCATCGCCAAGTAAGATTGATACTTCATATGAACAAAGGAGCAAGCTGTGAACGACGTGCTGGTTACTAGCGATGAAAATGCCACCTCCATACACTTGGTGCAAAGCGATAATCTGGAAAATTGGTGTGCTGGTACGGACGATGTTACGCGGAACTGGCTGCATGCGCATGATTTCAAGGCAACCGCCGGCTCATACCTTGTCGTGCCTGACGCCGGTGGTGGTGCTGCTTGCATAGTTCTAGGTGTTTCAGCGCCGGTTTCGCTATGGGATATCGCCGGATTGCCAAAATCATTACCGGACGGCACTTACAAGCTTGTTGGAGATTGCGATCAGGAAGCCCGGGATACCTGTGCGCTTGGCTGGTTGTTGGGGTGTTACGCGTATTCGAATTATAAATCTGATGCGACACCTAAGACATATCCCCGTCTTGTCATCCCTGAAGGCACGGATGCGGCAACAACTCAGGCATTTGCCGATGCGACCACACTCGTGCGCGATTTGATCAATGCGCCGCCAAATGAGTTAGGTCCAACAGCCCTCGCAGCGGCCGCGAAAGCACTGGCAGATCAGTTCGGTGCCAGTTTCGAAGAAACTGTTGGTGATGATTTGCTCAAGAACAACTTTCCGGCAATTCATGCGGTGGGTCGGGCAGCTGAGGATGCACCGCGGCTGATCGAGATCACTTGGGGGTCATCCGATCATCCGGTCGTTGCTTTGGTCGGCAAAGGTGTGTGCTTTGATAGCGGCGGGCTGGATATTAAATCCGCGGCGGGCATGAAGTTAATGAAAAAGGATATGGGCGGTGCGGCGCATGTTCTAGGGATCGCGCATTGTGTGATGGCGATGGGGCTCAAGGTGCATTTGAAAGTGCTTGTGCCTGCGGTTGAGAACGCGATTGCTGGCAACGCGATGCGGCCGAGCGACATTGTGCCGACACGTGCTGGTATAACGGTCGAAATTGGTAATACGGATGCTGAGGGCAGGGTCATCCTTGCGGATGCACTCACCAGGGCCGGAGAATCCAATCCAGAGGTTGTCATCGATTGTGCGACGCTGACAGGCGCTGCGCGGGTTGCGCTCGGCACTGAATTGCCAGCGCTGTTTTGTAACGACGATAAGTTCGCAGATGAAATCCTGAGTGCAGGTCAGCGCGCGACCGATCCACTGTGGCGGATGCCCTTGTGGCCTGGGTACCGAAAGATGATCGAAGGAAAGGTTGCGGATATCACCAACTCGCCGGATGGCGGATATGCCGGGGCGATAACGGCGGCTCTTTTCCTGGAGCGATTTGCTCCAGAGGGGGCTGCGTGGGCGCATACAGATATCATGGCCTGGAACGTGTCTTCAAAACCAGGGCGACCAGAAGGCGGGGAGGCGATGGGGATGCGCGCGTTTGTTGGCGCGCTGATATCGCGATTTGGGAAGGCCTGATCCAGATTATCATTGCAAAAGCTTAGATAAACGCCTGATATTTCGATTTCGAAATGAAAGGCCCCCTGATGCAAGCTGATATTTCAGATCTGCAAGCTCTTGATGTCTGGCGCCGTACGGTTGTTGCGAGTGTGCGCCGTGATGCGCCGGACTTGTCGGCCCGGCAGATGTCAGTTTTGTTGACGGTTTATCTGACTCCCGCACCGCATACTGTGCGGGGCCTCGCGGAGTTGCTCAAAGTTACCAAGCCGGCGATTACCCGCGCCGTTGATCGCCTTGTTGATCTGGGCATGATGCGTCGCAAGGTTGATGACGCGGACCGGCGCAGCATTTTGCTGCAACGAACTGTTAAGGGATCCGTTTTTCTGCGCGAATACGGCGAGCTTATCGTTGCGGCGATGCGAGACGAGGTCACTCTGGACGGGTCTGGATTGCCGCCAACATACTGACCGCGTTATTCGGTGACCCGAGACTGGGCGAGAGGTGTCCGGTAACGCCGCAGGTAGGTCGGCAAAATTGCTTCTGCAGGTGTCTGGGAAACGCCTAATGCATCAAGCCCAGGGACATCCCCACTTGCGACATTATCCGTTTGCAAAAGCTTTACCTGATCTGTGGTCAAAAGAGGTTTTGGCAGCAGTCCCAGGAAGATCGCTTCAATTTCGGCGATCCAGAACGGTAATGGCATCAGAATCCGCTTACGTGACGTGTTGTGCAGGACGAGGCGCATGATATCAGCGAAACTGTAAACTCTTGGGCCAACCAGCTCAAACGCTTGTCCTGCTATGGAATCATCACTCAGGCAAGCCACAATCGCGTCTGCGACATCACCCACGTAGACAGGCTGGAATTTCGGCCCGCCATCGCCGAGGAAATCTATCCCAAAACCGTCTTGGCCGCCCAACGAGATTTTTGGAAAGGCGGGGGCGCCGATAACCGGCAAAACCGGCGAGAAACGGCTCAACGAGGCGAATGTATTGAAAAAGTTATCTTCGGGACCAAAGACGACACTTGGTCGCACAATATTGGCGGTTGGGAGGGCTGCCATCACGGCGTCCTCGCCAGCGGCTTTCGAGCGGGCATAGGCCGCATCGGACTCGTTGCTGGCACCAAGTGCTGACATGTGTACAAAATTTTGTATGCCCAACTCGGCCGCAGTTTGGGCGATCAGTTTGGCGCTGTCTGTATGGATGCGATCAAAGGTGGCCTTGCCACTTTCATACAAAATACCAACAAGATTGACCGCCGCCTCAGCACCTTCGAGGGCGACACGAACACTGACCGGGTCGGTGACATTCGCGCCCCAGGGAATGACCTGGCCAACATCGCCCATGGTGCGAAGAAATTGAGCGTCTTCGGTATCCCGACATGCGGCACGGACAACCCAACCCGCATTGGCCAATCTACGAACAAGGTGGCGTCCGATAAAGCCGGATGCTCCAAACACTGTAATGATACGGCGCGGTGTTTTATTGGTCATGTTTGTGTCCCCATGAAGACTTTACTCACTATGGCTTATACCGACCATCCGGGAGGGTCAACAAAGCGCTTGGATTATACCAAAATGGTTGCGACAGTATATTGACAAGGCGTCCGTTGAGGACTACTCCCTCGTCTCCAATATATGCTATAGCATATGAGGATGCCCAGGTGGCGGAATTGGTAGACGCGCAGGCTTCAGGTGCCTGTGGCCGCAAGGTCGTGGAAGTTCGAGTCTTCTCCTGGGCACCATCGCCTCCCCGCCGGACGGCGCTGGACGAAAGGTAATCGGTTGACCCGCAAAGTATTCAATACACCAACAGAACTTCATCTACACCGTGGTGACATTCCGAGCGGCCTGGATTTTGGTGACGCCGTTGCTGTCGATACGGAAACCCAGGGATTGAACCTGCAACGCGACCGGTTATGTGTCGTGCAATTATCAGCGGGTGATGGTATTTGCCATCTTGTCCAGATGGGCCCAGATGATTTCAGTGCCCCCAATCTAAGCGCGCTGATGACCAATCCAGATGTTACAAAGATTTTCCATTTTGCGCGTTTTGACGTGGCGATCATGAAGCGATGGATGGGCATTACAATTGCGCCAATCTTTTGTACCAAGATCGCGTCCAAGCTGGTGCGAACCTACACAGACCGCCATGGCCTTAAAGATGTGACCCGTGAGCTTGTCGGGATCGAGCTTTCAAAGGCGCAGCAGTCTTCTGATTGGGCTGCGCCCGAGTTAAGCGAAGCGCAGCAGGCTTACGCAGCATCGGATGTGCTTAATCTTCATGCCATTCGAGAAAAACTTCAGGAAATGCTTGAGCGCGAGGGAAGAATGCGGATGGCGCAGTCATGTTTCGATTTCTTGCCGACGCGCGCTGACCTTGATCTAGAGGGTTGGTCAGAGGTGGATATTTTTTCTCACGCGTAATATCTATCGCTTTTGTTGAACCCAATCCCGACCCGGCGCATACTTGAGCAAATGCACTGCAAATTTTGCAGCAAGCGAACGGAGACTTTATGAACGGACACCCTGCCGAAACGATCGAAGCGAGTGCTGCAGATCAGGACATTGCTGCGGCAAAACGTGTCGTCAAGATCGAGATCGAAGGCCTAAAAGCGCTTGAGGCTTCTATCGGTGACGATGTTGCCAATGCGATCCAGATTTTGTCTGAAGTCACTGGCCGTGTCGTTGTTACCGGGATGGGTAAAAGCGGACACGTCGCCCGAAAAATTTCTTCCACGCTGGCATCTATTGGCACACCTGCATTCTTTGTGCATCCGGCCGAAGCGTCGCATGGCGACCTTGGCATGATCACCAGTGGCGATGCGGTTTTCGCGTTGTCGAATTCAGGCGAGACAACAGAACTCGCGGACCTGGTCGAATACTGTAAGCGCTTTGAAATCCCGCTGATTTCGATCACGGGTCGCGCCGAAAGCACGTTGGCCAGCGCCGCCAATGCGTCGCTGATCATCCCCGCTGCGGACGAGGCGTGTCCGATGGGGCTCGCACCGACCACATCGACAACCGTTATGCTGGCTCTTGGCGATGCGATTGCTGTTGCGTTGCTTGAAAAGCGCGGCTTCTCGAGTGATGATTTCCATGCATTGCATCCGGGCGGTAAGCTCGGTCGGCGACTTTTAAAAGTCCGCGATATTATGCACGGCGGCGATGAGCTGCCAGTGATTGGCGTTGATACTGTGATGTCTGAAGCCTTGATTGAAATGACAAGAAAGGGCTTCGGGTGCGTCGGCGTGACCAACGATGATGGCACGCTGGCAGGCATTCTGACAGATGGTGACCTGCGACGTCACATGAGTGATGATCTGACCATGAAGGCCGTGACGGACGTCATGACGATTGGCGCCAAGGCACTGCAACCAGATACACTCGCCAGCGAGGCGCTTCACTTCATGAATGAATACAAAATCACCAATGTATTTGTTGTTGCTGACAACAGACCCGTTGGCGTGTTGCATATTCATGATTGCTTAAGGGCGGGTGTCGCTTAATGCGATTTTCCTGAGCTAGGCCAAAACCAAAATGGCATCTGCTACGAAAAACGATCTCGATCTGGAAGGCCGCGCCCGAAGTAGCGGCTTTGGCTTTAACGAGCAAGGCCCGCGCCGGCACGCGGCGGGCTACTCCAATTTTGTTCGTGCTATGAAAATACTCCTGCCAACGATCGCTGCCTGCCTGATCGCGCTGATTGTTGCCTGGCCGTATATCAATGTACCCGATGCCCGATTTCGGATTGGCTTTGCCGATTTGACGATCAAAGAAGCAGCGGATCCCAGTATGCTCAATCCGCGGTATCTCGGCACCGATGATGAAAATCAACCATATTCAGTCACAGCAGAAATCGCCCGGCGTCTTGCAGAGGGCGGTAATGTTGTGGAATTGGACAGCCCCAAAGCCGATATTTTGCTCGAAGATGATACCTGGCTGGTGCTGACGGCGGCCCGGGGAATCTATGGCCGGGCGGCGGAAACCCTCGATTTGGTGGGTGCCGTCGTGCTTTATCATGACAGTGGTTACGAATTCTTAACCGAGAAGGCGAAGATTGATCTAGATAAGAGTATTGCTGAAGGGGATCAGCCGATAAAAGGGCAGGGCCCGTTTGGCAATCTTCAGGCAGAAGGTTTTCGCCTCAAGGATAAGGGCAAGACGATTTATTTTACGGGCAAGAGCAAGCTCACAATTTATCCAGGCGCAGGTAAGGCGTCTCCTTGACGGGAAACAAATTGAGGATTTTATGGATTTAAAGACGACATCAACTTTTCGACGCGCCGTTAAGCGGGCATGCCTTGCCGCCGTATGTGTGACGCTCGGTTTGTCTGCAAATAAGGTCGATGCCCAAAGCCTTAGTCTGGGTGGCGTTAAAGGCGATGTGCCGATTGAAGTTCATGCTGAAGACGGAATCGAATGGCAACAAGACGGCAGTATCTTCGTTGCACGCGGAAATGCCCGTGCTGTGCGTGGTGAAGTTGAAGTTCTTAGTGACGAGTTGAAAGCGCATTACCGTGAAACGCCCGGGGGGCAATCGGAAGTATGGCGACTTGATGCTGTCGGCAATGTGCGGATCATTTCAAATAGTGAAACGGCGTATGGTCGCCGGGCGATCTACAATGCGGACCAGAAAGTTCTGGTGATTGATGGTGACAAGCCACGTCTGGTTTCGGGGAAAGATACGCTGACGGCCAGCCAGCAGCTGGAATACTGGGAATTGAAAAAATTTGCAGTCGCGAGAGGTGACGCGGAGGCGGTTCGAGACAATAAACGTGTCCGCGCGGACGTGCTTGTTGCGCATTTGAAGCCGGATGCTAAGGGGCAAACACGCGTGTATCGCGTCGATGCATATGATAATGTTCGTATTCGAACAGGGCGCGAGACCGCGACCGGTGACCGGGGTGTCTACAATGTTGACAGTGGCATTGCCACATTGACGGGCGCCGTAAAACTGGTTCGAGATGATAACGAGTTGCGTGGATGTCGCGCAGAGGTCAATCTGAATACAGGCATCAGCAAGTTGTTTGCCTGTGCCAATCAGTCTGGTGCGGGACGGGTTCAAGGAACGTTCGTGCCGAAGAATCGCAACAGCAATTGACGGCGATAGTTTTGGTCTGAGAATTGAAAGACGAGTATGAGCGACGACTTTGAAGAAATAGGCCAGCAGCTTGCCCAAGGGCAGGGGAGTGTGACGCCAAAGCGCAAGAAGCCTCGGATTGTTACCGAGAGCAAACGTGGTTTGTATGCGCACAATCTGGGCAAACGATTCAAAAAACGTCCTGTCGTTCGGAGTGTCAGCCTTGAGGTGCAGCGTGGCGAGGTTGTCGGCTTGCTGGGCCCTAACGGCGCTGGCAAGACAACCTGTTTTTATATGATCACCGGACTGGTTCAGCCAGATATCGGGAATGTCGTTCTTGATGGCAATGACATCACAGATTTACCGATGTATCGACGTGCCAGACTGGGGATTGGGTATTTGCCTCAAGAGGCATCGATCTTTCGCGGCCTATCGGTTGAAAATAATATTCGCGCCGTTTTGGAAGTTACGGAGTCCAGCCGTGAACGGCGCGAGGCAATCCTTGATGCATTGCTGGCAGAATTCTCAATTACGCATTTGCGCCGGGCACCTGCGATGGCGCTATCAGGCGGCGAGCGACGCCGCGTTGAAATCGCCCGCGCACTTGCCTCCAATCCGCACTTTGTCCTTCTGGACGAACCGTTTGCTGGCATTGACCCAATTGCGGTTGGCGATATCCGTGAACTTGTTGCCCATCTAAAGGATCGCGGCATTGGCGTGTTGATTACGGACCACAATGTCCGAGAAACACTCGATGTGATTGACCGGGCTTACATCATCCATGATGGCATGATGCTGATGGAGGGAGCGCCATCGGACATCGTCGGCAACGCCGACGTGCGGCGCGTCTATCTGGGTGATCGTTTCTCACTTTAACGACATGATTTGGGTTCGCGCATGGTAATGGCGCCGCGCCTCGAGCAGCGACTTGGCCAGTCATTGGTCATGACGCCGCAGTTGCAGCAGGCCATTAAGTTGCTGCAGCTCACCAATATGGAGTTGTCCGAATTCGTTGAAAGCGAATTGGAGAACAATCCCCTGCTTGAGCGCGATGAGGCACCGCCCGCCGAAACACCAGAACTTGAACCTGGCAGTGATGACTCGTTTGCAGACGCACCGGCACTCGATGACTTAAATTTGGGCGATCCCAAAGATACTGAAATGACGACGGCTGTCGAACTTGATGCGAACACGACGGACGCTTACGAAGATGGCGGCGTCTCAGTTGGTCAAAGCACATTGGCACCAAGCGCAAGCGGTTATGATGGTGATTTGCCAGGGCTTGAGGAAACGCTATCCGAACATGTAAGCCTGCGTGCGCATCTTGATACGCAACTGGGACTGGCCAATTTACCCGCACATGATGCAATCATCGCGGCATACCTGATTGATCAGGTCGATGAGAGCGGATATTTGGCTGAACCTCTGGAAGACGTTGTCGCCGCGTTAGGCGCAGACGAGGATCACGTAAAGAATGTTTTGAGCTCATTACAGACGTTTGAGCCCACCGGCGTTTTTGCCCGCGATCTCGCTGAATGTCTCTCGTTGCAATTGATTGAGCGGGATCGGTTTGATCCGGCGATGCAGGCGTTTATAGAAAACCTTGATCTTGTCGCAGCCCGTGAATTTACCAAGCTGTCAGAACTATGTGGTGTTGATACAGATGACATCGCAGACATGCTGAGCGAACTTCGCGAACTTGACCCAAAACCAGGTTTGTCCTTCGCATCCGAATTAGCAGAGCCAGTTATTCCCGATGTTCTGATGGTTGCGCATCCGAAGGGTGGATGGGCGGTTGAGTTAAATCATGAGACCCTGCCCAGAGTGCTCGTGAACACGACATATCATGCGCGCGTGTTGAAAACACCGATGAGCCGTGAAGACAAAAAGTACATGGCAGAACAGTTTCAAACGGCAAACTGGCTGGTTCGGGCTTTGCATCAACGTGCAACCACGATCCTCAAGGTTTCAAGCGAGATTGTTCGGCGTCAGGATGCATTCTTCAAAAAAGGGGTCGCGCATCTCAAACCGATGGTGCTGCGTGATGTCGCTGATGAAATCGAGATGCACGAGAGCACAGTCAGTCGTGTGACCTCGAACAAATATATCGTAACACCGCGCGGAATTTTTGAGCTCAAATACTTCTTCTCATCGTCCATCGGTGCGACGGATGGGGGAGATGCCCATTCGGCCGAAGCTGTCCGCTTTCGGATAAAAGAACTGATCGACAATGAAGATCCAAAACGCATTCTGTCGGATGACAAACTGGTAAAATTGCTGGTCGAAGACGGGTACGATATTGCGCGTCGAACCGTTGCGAAATACCGGGAATCGCTCAGAATCGGCTCGTCAGTGGAGCGCCGCAGACAAAAAGCGCCGCCAAAGTAAAGCTTATTATTGTTGTCTTTCTGTGGACAGAAAGGTGACATTTTCGAAGTTTTGTCGTAACATCCATTTATGCAAATGCTTCTCGTATTGACTTCGCGGGGCCACGTCACTAGGGTCCGCCCACGGTTTCGAAAGGGAGTTCGGATGGCGCAGAATGGCGAATCCGAGGAAGTCGAAAAATTCATTAATAACAAGCACTTGAAGGCGTAGGAAACATGGAAATATCAATTTCCGGCAAGCATGTTGACGTTGGCGATGCATTTCGTGAGCATGCCGAGGATCATCTTACCGATTCGGTCACAAAATACTTTGATCAAGCCATTGATGCGCATGTGACTTTGTCACGCGAAGGTGTGCGTATGCATGTTGATATTACGGTGCATCCTGGCCCGCGTGGCATCATTATTCAGGGTCGCGGTGAAGCCGAAGAGGCTTATCCGGCATTTGATGTTGCGCTTGAGCGAATTTCCAAGCAATTACGCCGCTACAAGCGTCGTCTTGTTGATGACCAGCGTCGCCGTCCTGGTAAGGACGAAGTTATGGCGGCCCAGCAATATGTTATCCAGGGTGATGACAGTGATGCTGAAGTAGAAGCAGACGCGCAGCCTATTATCGTTGCGGAAATGCAGACGGATATTATGACGATCTCGGTTAGCGAAGCGGTCATGCGCATGGATTTGGCAGATTTGCCGGTTCTTATGTTCCGCAATTCCAAGACCGGGACATTGAGCGTTGTTTACCATCGTAAAGATGGAAACATTGGCTGGATTGATCCGTCGCCAAGTGGCGCGGCAGACTAAAAGTACGCGCCCGTAAAATAAATTGTGTTTGTGTAGCCTAACCTTAGGTGGGACGAGAGAATGGAACTTACCGATCTTCTTGATGGTGATTGCGTCGTAGCAAATCTTCGCGCAACCAGTAAAAAGCAGGCACTGCAGGAACTGGCTCGTCGTGCTGCCGATATTACAGGCATTGATGAACGAAAGATTTTTGCCGTTTTGATGGACCGGGAACGTCTGGGGACGACGGGCGTTGGATCCGGGATCGCAATTCCGCACGGCAAGTTGCCAGAACTTGATCGTCTGTACGGTATATTTGCACGCTTGGAAAAGCCTGTGGATTTCCAGTCGATTGATGAGCGTCCTGTCGACTTGATCTTTGTCCTGCTCGCCCCGGAAGGAGCTGGCGCAGATCACCTGAAGGCACTGGCTCGTGTTTCACGACTTCTGCGTGATCAGAGTATCTGCGAGAAGTTGCGCGGGACATCCGAAGTCGATGCGCTGTCGGCGATATTGACCGAGTCGCAGGAAATCCGCGCCGCCTAACCCCGTTTATCTCAAAACAAATAGGTTAATGATGACAGTCTAGCTGTCTGGATCCATATCAATTGTCTGCGCGGCTGTTTTGCCACTTTGAATCTTGATTGTTTTGATTTCCGGTTCTGGCACTTCGCGGTGCAGATCAACATTCAATAAACCATTATCAAGCGTCGCACCGACGACGTCGATGCCTTCCGCAAGAACGAATGATCTCTGAAATTGCCGTGCCGCGATGCCGCGATGGATGAAGATGCGATCGCTGGCGTCATCAACCTGTTTGCCCCGGATGACGAGTTGATTGTCTTCGACGGCAACGCTCAGATCATCCATTGTGAAGCCAGCAACGGCCAGCGTGATACAAATATCGTTTTCGCCCGTTTGCTCGATATTATAAGGCGGATATCCTTCGGCAGATGCCTTTGCAGCACGGTCAAGGATGCGCTCAAAATGATCGAAGCCAAGCATATGGGGGTTGTTGAATACTGTCATAACGATCTCCGGGCCTCCCGTGGGGCGAGGCAGTTGTTGGGCCCAGATAAACTGGCACCATTGATCCACATCCCACCATGGGCATACGGACGAATACAATAAATGTGGTCTATGGTGCGCTTAAGTCAAGTCTATGGCGGCCTGGCGTGACAATGTGCCCTTATGCCCGGTATGCTCCGCATAATCTCGAAATCTGAACAGGCGTAAAATCATGACACTACCTCCAGCAGAGATTGGCGACGATCTTCAAGATATTGATACACCGGCGCTGATTGTCGACCTTGATGCATTCGAAGCGAATATTGCGACCATGGCAAAAATTGTCGGCGATTATGGTGTGCGCCTGCGTGCGCATTCCAAGACCCACAAATGCCCGGAGATTGCACTTCGCCAGATGGCTGCGGGCGCTATCGGCGTTTGCTGTCAAAAAGTTGGGGAAGCCGAGGCGATGGTCGCAGGCGGTGTGAATAATGTGCTCGTTACAAATGAGATATGGGGTGCCAAGAAACTCAAACGTCTGGCTGCGTTGGCGCGCGATGCACGGATCGGTGTCTGCGTCGATGATGCAACAAATGCTCAAGACGTTGGCCAGGCGGCCAGAGATGCGGGCGTCGAGTTAGATGTTTACGTTGAGATTGATGTTGGGGCGGGACGCTGTGGTATTGCGCCTGGCAAAGCTGCGGCGGACCTCGTTGCTATTGTCGATGCCGAAGAAGGGCTGAACTTTCAAGGGCTACAGGCGTACCACGGCTCAGCGCAACACATTCGAACCGCGAACGAGCGCGGCGCTGCGATTGGCGGTACTTGCGATTTGGTCAAGCAAACATTGGCTGAAATCGAAAAGACAGGCATTGAGGTTCCAACCGTCACTGGAGCCGGTACCGGAAGTTTCCGGTTTGAGGCAACCAGCGGTATTTATCATGAAATGCAATGTGGTTCGTACATTTTTATGGATGCGGATTACGCACAAAACAAAGATGAGAAGGGCGACCCGTTTACTGATTTTCGTCACAGCCTTTATGTTCTTGTGACAGTCATGAGTGCCACCAAGCCTGGGCGCGCTGTCGTTGATGCGGGCCATAAGGCGCTTGGAAATGATCAGGGTATGCCCTGGGTTGCAGATATTCCGGGTGCGCGTTACCAGCGCCCATCGGATGACCATGGGACACTCATTCTTGAAGAAGCCGCGCGCGACGTTGTGCTTGGCGAAAAGCTTCGCATGATCCCTGGGCATTGCGATCCAACGGTTAATCTCTATGACTGGTATGTCGTTGTTCAAGGCGGCCGGGTGGTCGATCTGTGGGAGATCACGGCGCGTGGCGCGATACGTTAGGAACGCACCGATGAGCGATGACCTTGATCAGAGAATAACAGAACTTGAGATGACGGTGACGCATCAGGAGCGTACCATCAACGAACTCAGTGATGTACTGACCGAGCAATGGGACGTGATTGAGAGATTGCGCCGGGAAATATCCAAACTCGAAGCCACAAAGGCCGATATCGATCCTGAAGAAGAAGCCAATCAACGTCCGCCCCATTATTGAAATCTGTGCTATACTGCCGAAAATAAAAATAACCTTCTGCCAAAGGCTTAGGAGGATACACGGGGGTGGCGTTCGAAATTCCAGCGGGGAGTGCGCTTACGGTTGCGGTCAATTCAAGCCGTACCGCCAGCCAGATTACGCGAACGGGTGCGACGTCACTGGATGCTGCTTCTGGCTCGTCCCTCTCTTCCGGCTTGATCGCAGATCGATTTGTTGAGCGTTCCGTCAGGATTACGCTCCCGGATGCCAACCGTACGTTGCGGCAATCGGTCTTTGCTGGCACGTCGATCCGCGAAGCGTTGCTGGAATTAGCCGATCTTGCGGCTGTTGCGGCGCAGGATGGGCTGGTGTCATCGGAAGCAGCATTGACGATCAACGGGACACGCGTGTCGCGCGGTAATATTCAGACCCAGATAGATCGCGCACTTGTCCTCATTAATAACCTCACCCAAGCAGCGACCGTCCGTGGCGGCAGCTTCATAAATGGCAATAGTTTGCCGTTCCAGTTGCAGACGACAAAATTCGGGGGCTCACTGACAATCAATCCGCAGGGACTTGACCCATTTTCGCTTGGTATTACGGGTCTCGATGTTTCATCAAGCGAGACCGCACGTTTAAGTGAAATCCGATTGCGGAATGCCGCGCAGACAACGGGCAGTCGATTGGACAGGCTCTCACAATTGCAGATCGCCCTGGATCAAACTAATGGATTTGATCAGAGCTTGATACGTGCCAGTGCAAACATCTCTGGTGCCGTCCCCGTTGGTGCGCTCGTTAATCTGTCGGGTTAGCGATATGGCTACTTGTTCATGCCGAACGATTTCAAAACAAACGCATAGTTAAAAGCAAGTTCCTCAAGCCGGTCGAAGCGCCCGGACGCACCTGCGTGACCCGCACTCATATTTGTCTTCATCAGTAACGGTGCGTCATTGGTCTTTGTTGCGCGGAGTCTGGCAACCCATTTCGCAGGCTCCCAATACGTCACGCGAGGATCGGTGAGGCCTGCCGTGGCGAGAATGTTGGGGTAATCCTTGGCGGAAACATTCTCATAAGGTGAATAGGACAGCATGTAGTCATATGCATCCTTGTCCTCAATTGGATTGCCCCATTCTGGCCATTCAATCGGTGTGAGCGGAAGCGACGTGTCACACATAGTATTCAGCACATCGACAAAGGGAACGTCTGCGACGACGGCACGCCAGAGCTCGGGTGCCATATTGTTGCATACACCCATCAGCATCCCGCCCGCACTGCCACCATGGATGGCGATATTGCCTGGCGACGCGAGGTTCTCTGCGATAAGCCCGTGGGCCGCGGCAATGAAATCGGTGAAGGTGTTCCGTTTTCTTGTGGTTTTGCCGTCCTGGTACCAGTTGTAGCCTTTCTCCATGCCGCCCCTGATATGAGCAATGGCGTATACAAAACCCCGGTCGACAAGGCTTAAACGTGAGGTGACGAACGACGCGGGCATCGACATCCCGTAGCTGCCGTAGCCATACAAAAGGGTCGGCATCGACCCGTCGAGAACGAGATCACTTCGGTAAACAACAGTGACTGGGACGAGTTCGCCGTCAGCGGCCACCGCCTGAATGCGCCGGGTAACATAGTCATCTGGATTGTGGCCTGACGGCACTTCATCTTGTTTGAGCAGGGTTCTTGTGCCTGATCCCATATTAAAATCGAAAATCTGGCGCGGCGTTGTCGGGGACGAATAGGAAATCCGCAGAGTCTCGGTTTTGAATTCATATCCACCTTCAAGGCCAAGCGCATACGCTTCCTCTTCGAATGAGACGGTATATTCTTGCAAGGTTTGCCAATGACGAATCTTGATCTGAGGCAATGCATTGACGCGTTCGAGGCGCACCAGATAGTCCGCATAAACGCCAGCAGTCACAACCAGAGTGCCTGGCGTATGCTCAATCAGGTCTCTCCAGTTTTCGCGTGATGGCGTATCGATGGATGTGGTGACAATTTTAAAATCAACAGCGCCATCGGCATTCGTGAGAATGATCAGCTGACCGTCCCGCTCAGATACACTGTACTCAACGCCGGGATCGCGCGCGGCAATCAGAGAAGGAGGTGTTTCAGGTTTGTCAGAAGGAATGAGCCAGACTTCAGACGTCTGGTGATCGTGATTGTCGATCATCACATAGCGGCGACTCTCTGTCTTTGAGAGGCCAATGAAGAAACCAGGATCTTTCTCTTCGTATATTTCTATGTCGTCGGCGCTATCGGTGCCCAATGTGTGGCGCATGACTTTTGAGGGTCGGTGGTTTTCATCAAGCACTGTGTAAAAAAGTGTTTGGCCGTCCTCAGCCCATTCCACGTCGCCACTCGCGTTCATCAAGACGTCATCGAGGTCTTGTCCGTTCTCAAGGTTGCGAAAGCGAATTTGATAAATCTCGGAGCCGTTCTTGTCTTCGGCGATGGCAGCAATCTTGTGGTCAGACGTATGCGAGAACGCACCAATTTTATAGAAGCTTAGATCCTTGGCTTCGGCGTCACCGTCCAGAAGAATTTCCTCTACTTCTTTGCCCGTGGTTGGAATCCGGCAGAACTTTGGGTGTTGCCCGCCTTCGACATATCGCACGTAATATGCATATGCGCCATCAGGGTCGGGAACGGTCGAGTCATCTTCCTTGATGCGTCCACGCATTTCAGCAAACAAAGTGCGTTGCAGTTCTTGTGTGTCTTCCATGCATGCCCAGGTGTACGCGTTCTCGGCTTCGAGGTAGGCGCGGATATCTGATTGCAGAACGTCTGGCTCATGCATGACCTGTTGCCAGTTTTCATCTTTCAGCCACGCATAGTCATCGACCCGGGTGTGCCCATGATGGGTTGTTTCGACAGGGCGTTTTTCGGCAATTGGGGCCTGTGTGGTGTTGGTTGTCATCGTCTTGCCTTGATTATCTGAAAGGATACTGTTCAACATTGCTTGTACCTATGTAGGGAGAAAACCCGCTGATGTCGAACAAGGTCATTCTAGTTGTCGTCGACGGATTGAAGTATCAAACCTCTATAGCGCATTGTGGCTTTCTAGAGGGGCAGGTTGAGGCTGGCAAGGCGAGGCGGTGGCGCATGCGTGCATCGCTGCCAAGCATGTCCGCGCCGTGTTATCAAAGTATCCTGAGCGGCCTCGCGCCTGCAGATCACGGGGTGACGGTTAATCATCCACTGGTCCCATCATCGGTGCCGAATATATTCTCTGTCGCCAGTTCGGCAGGTAAAGTGACGGGCGCCGTTGCCTACAGTTGGTTCTCAACGTTGTTCAATGAAAATCCCTACGTACCAGCTAGGCATCAAGAGACTGATGATAAAACCAAGCCCATTCAGCACGGTCGATTTTATGATGATATCGGCAAGTCTGAGTTCCATCTGGGAATCCCGTCCGATACCGATTTGTGCGCACAGGTTAATGGACTGATTTTAAGAAACACGCCGGACTTTATCTTGTTTCATACGTTGAGCTGCGACAGCGTCGGGCATGTACATGGGGGCGCATCATGGCAATACGAACGCTCAGCAACAATCGTCGATACGGCGCTGGCGGGTGTCGTGCCTGCGTGGGTTTCGCAGGGATACCGGGTTCTGGTGACGGCCGATCATGGATTTACGGACTGCGGATATCATGGCGGCACACGCGATGACGTTCGGGATGTTGCCTTTTATGATATTGGCCATCCGATTAGCGGGATTGCTTCAGACGAAGTGTCGCAACGCGCTATCGCGCCAACCGTTTTGGCGATGCTTGGGGTAAAGGCTGCGCCGGGCATGACCGAACCGGTACTAGAGTGAGGCCTGCTTGATCAGGTCCCTGATTTCCGTGCGGATCGGACCATGATTAGCCGGGTCGGCCAAGGTCTGGAACCACCTTTCAGGTGGATTGCTCGCACGGCGATGTTGCCAAGTGACATCACGCAGCAACGACCGGGCCTCCGGCGGTAAGCTCTCAGGCGCGTCAAATCCGGCTAGCACACCCCACACACCGGCCCAAGCCCGGGCAACACTATACGGATTGTATCCGCCACCACCTGATACAATTAACCTGGGCGTGAGGTCTTTGAGCGCGCTGACGGCACGCCAAAGTGCTGTATTTGAGAGCTCGAGGCGGCTTTGTGGGTCATCGCTGAGCGCATCGACACCGCACTGAATAAAAAGCGCATCCGGCTGAAACGATGTGATGAGGGGGAGGGCGACACCTTCGATCAATGCCTCAAACTCATCGTCATTCAGACCGGAAGGGACAGGAATATTTTGCGCGGCCCCGCCAGCGCGATCCATGATGCCACCCCGTTGCGTGTCCGGATTTTTACTGCGCCGATCCATGGGCCAACGACCCGCCTCGTGAATGGAGAGGGTATAGACCCGATCGTCGTCGTGGAAAGCATCCTGCACACCGTCGCCATGATGGGCATCGAGATCAATATAGAAAATACGGTCGACCCCGGTTTCAAGAAGCCGCCCGATCGTCAGCGCGGGCTCATTGAAATAACAAAACCCGCTGGCCTGATCGGGCCGTCCGTGGTGCTGCCCACCCCCCAGATTGTAAACCTGGCCGCCATCCTTAACCAACTCGGCTGCGTACATACCGCCGCCTGCAGCTGTTGCAGGCCGAGAAAACATCTCTGGGAAAATCGGATTTCCATTGATGCCAATATTGTGGCGCGCCTGAACGGCGGGACTTGCATCCTGGTCACGTTCTGCCTGGATGACGGCTTCGACGTAATCCGATGTATGAAATCGTTTAAGATATGTTGGGCTGGCACGTGGGCTATCGAGATAAGTCTCGTTTGAAAACCATTCCAATGTCCGGATCAGGTCTATGGCAAGAGATACACGTGGGATAGCGAGCGGGTGTCCGCGTCCATAGGTGCTGTCCCGGTATATTTCGCTGCCGATGAAGCGTGCTTTCGTCATTGCAAGAAGATAGGCAGAACCGAGACGCGGGCCAAGGCAGAGAATTTTCTTCGAGAACGGAATGTGTTTACCGTGCGCAAGCGCGTCGACATAATGTAGCGCCGAAACGAGACTGATGACGAGGTGTTGACCGCCGCATGGAAATTTGGATACCGATTACGATTGTTGCGGCGTTCTGCCAGAATCTTCGTTCCGCCTTACAAAAACATCTCAAAGGAAAGCTATCGACGGGTGGCGCGACCTATGTGCGGTTTTTTTACGCGTGGCCGTTCGCGATTTTGTATGTACTGGGCCTCAATACCTGGGGCGAAATGCCAATTCCCGAGATCAAAGGGTTGTTCCTGCTGTATTGTGTTTTGGGCGGCTTATCCCAGATCATTTTTACTGGCCTTTTGGTTTGGCTATTCTCGTTTCGAAATTTCGCGGTGGGAACAACGTTCTCAAAAACCGAAACGGCACAGGTCGCTTTACTGGCATTTCTGTTACTGGGCGACACGTTAACTTGGGGTGCAATTTTTGCCATCATCGTCAGCGTGATTGGCGTAATGGCGTTATCACTGGCACAGACAAACATTACCCTTAAGACCCTGCTTAGCGGTTTAACCGAAAAATCAACAGTGATCGGCCTAGCATCAGGTTTGTTCCTTGGTGCGTCTGTAGTGTTTTTCAGAGGGGCCGCGCTTGAGCTTGAGTATGATGGCTTCGTTATGGCCGCGGCCTATACACTTGCCGTTTCTGTCGTCATCCAGACGATTTTTATGGGCTTGTATCTGCTATGGCGTGAGCCCGGTCAGATGACCGATGTGTTGAAGAACTGGAAATGGTCGTTGGCAGTTGGTGTTGCAGGTGTCTTGGGCTCTGTTGCCTGGTTCACAGCCTTTACACTTGAAAATGCCGCATTGGTCCGTGCCGTCGGTCAAATCGAGCTTGTGTTCACATTTGCCTGCTCAGCACTGATTTTTCGCGAGAAAAGTACCAAACTTGAAATTGCTGGAATCCTTCTGGTGGTCGTCGGGATTTTACTTATCCTGTATGTTCATTAAGGCTATGCCTCTGAAGCAATGCAGATAGGCGAAGATTTCATCTGGTATGTGGTGCAGGCGTAATTATACTCACGAGCATGACTATTTCAGATCAAGATCAGTGGCGTCTCGATAACGTCCTCGTCGATGCGGAATTCTCTGAATTACCAGACTTCCAGCGCGGCAAAGTGCGCGAAAGCTATGACCTCGGGGATGGCCGTCGTGTGATGATAGCAACCGACCGCCAATCAGCGTTCGACCATGTGCTGGCCGCCGTGCCGGATAAAGGCCACGTGCTCACAGCAACGGCCGCATTCTGGTTCGAAGAGACCAAGGATATATGCCCAAACCATGTGATGTCGTATCCAGACCCAAACGTTATCATTGCCAAACGCCTGGAGATGCTACCTGTCGAAATGGTGGTTCGTGATTATATCACAGGCACGACGGATACCAGTATCTGGACCATGTATGCAAAGGGTGAGCGTCAGGTCTATGGACAAACATTGCCAGAAGGTCTTTCCAAAAACGACGCGCTGCCAGAGACAATTATTACACCGACAACCAAGGGTTCGGTCGGTGGCCATGATCATCCAATTTCAGCTGCAGAAATTGTTGAGCAGGGGCTATTAACGCAGGCACAGTGGGATGAGGCCGCATCCAAAAGTATCTCGTTATTTAAACGTGGCCGCGAGATTGCTGCGAAGAACGGGCTGATCCTTGTTGATACCAAGTACGAATTTGGCCTCGATGAAAATGGTGTCGTGACGATTGCTGATGAAATTCACACCCCTGATTCTAGTCGTTATTGGGATGCAGCGCGTTACCCTGACGAACATGCTGCGGGCGGTGAGCCGACCAGTCTTGATAAAGAATTCCTCAGGTTATGGATCAGGGCACGGTGCAATCCTTATACAGACCCACTGCCTGAAATCCCTGCGGAGACACTGATAGAATTTTCTAACAAGTATGTCTCATTGTTTGAGCGTGTGACGGGCAAGTCATTCAAGCGGACGGCACCGGATGTGCCAGTGCGTGACCGTATTCACGCCGCCCTCGCAGCTGCGCTGCCCGAGTACTTTTAATGAACGAGGACAAGTAATGGCTAAAACACTGCTCAGTATGTCGGGCGCCGATCTCACGCCAAATCGGATTTCTGACTCCGTTCTTATCCTCATCGATTGTCAGAACGAATATGTAACCGGGGCTTTGCCGCTGGTGGGTGTCGATGCGGCGATGGAGGATGCTGCGATTATCTTGGCGCGGTTCCGCAACGCTGGCGCGCCGGTTATTCACATTCAGCACGAGGGTAAGCCGGGTGGAGCATTCGATCTTGATGATCCCCGTGGTGCGATTGATGCCCGCGTGGCACCGGTGGATGGCGAAGAGGTTATCCGAAAAGGTCTGCCGAATAGCTTCGCGGGGACAACATTAGAGGCAAAGCTCCGTGATCTTGGTGCCAAGCAGCTGACGATTGTTGGATTTCAGACGCATATGTGTGTGAGTGCAACAACCCGGGCGGCACTTGATCTCGGTTTTCGAAATACGCTGATTGCCAGTGCCATTGCAACGCGTGACCTGCCAAACGCGACAGGCGAGGGAGATGTGCCAGCTGAGACCGTGCATCAGGCAACACTGGCTGCGTTGGCTGACCGATTTGCAATTATTGCAAAAACACCAAACGACATCGCCGATTAAGCATTTCGTTTCAGGATGTTGAATTGTCTACAGGTGGGAGTTTCTGCCATTTGTACCAGGTCAAAACCGCAAACGCCGGTGCGCCAATAGATGCGCCAATAACGATCGGCATGAACCAGTCGAGCCACGCGATTACGGCGAACAAATACAGGACATCATCAAAATCAAACCCGGCAAATCCGGGATAAGCACGATCATCTGGATCGTCGTTCCGCTTGTCGATCTGCTCGGCGAAGTACTCGGCACCCAGCACACCCAGACCACCGGCGATGCCCATCAGGATCGCCCAGGACCCAAGTTCGCTCTCGCGCAGGCCAATGCCACCTGCAACAAAAAACAGGCTGGTTATGGCCGAGTCGCAGAACATATCGAACTTGTGGCCCCAGGGACTTGATTTCCCACTGACCCGCGCCAATTCGCCGTCGGCGCGATCAAGAAAAGCGGATAAAACCCAAATCCATCCGCCCCAGATCGCCAACTCCCGGTCCCCTGAAGCAAAGCAATAACAGGCAATAAGGCCTGATATCAGGCGCAGGAACGTCAGGTGATTGGGTGTCACAAACGTGCCCGCGAGCGGGCGGACAACGAGCAAGGCAAGCTTGTGTGTCCATGTGCGGCCCAACTCGTTTGCCGGATCTTCGGCTTGCGGTGCATTTGAAGTGGTCATGAGATATCCTTGTACGCGACGAGCTTGGCACCACATTTCGAGATTGCGTCACGCAACCTGGCATCAATAAGGGCGGCATATTCCTGATCATGATGAAATCCGCAAGCCAGAGGATCCATATTTTCCCACGGCCCCGTTGCCGGGTGACACATTAGCTCGGTCGTGCCGTCGGGCAGGTCATCAAGTAGTTTGATCATAGTATCTGAATTTAGGTATCCGGTTTCATCCAGTCCCAAAAGCGCATCATTGTGATGGATGCCATGGCGGGCGATACGAGATCGCATAAGGGCAAGCCAGGGCGTCAGGCATGCCGCACCCAGGCCTTTGGCATTGTGATCCTTTGGCAAACGGATCGCCCGCATGCCGTGCTGTTTGCCGGTTTCAAGAATGATGCTCAGAACTGTGGGATGCAGGTGCAGGTGATTGTGCGCGTTAACGTGGTCAAGTGGCAGGCCTGTATTGGCGAAGGCTTCGAACTGCGCGTTGATTTCCGCAGCCAGTTGACGTCGCACGCCCGGCAGAAAGAAGAAACGGAATCCGGCAACAACAAGATCAGCGCGAAGTTGCCCCCTTTTGTCGACAAGGTCCGGAATGTCCTTAGGGTTACTCGCCGGTGTAGCGCGCGATAACGCAATGTGCAGTCCGACGCCTAAACGCGGCATACTTTTAGCACGTTCAACGGCGTCCGCGGCAAACGGTTCCGCCACCATAAGCGATGCGGCTGTAAGGACGCCGTTCTTATGTCCGTCCTCTACGGCCTCGTTTACTTCTTTGGAGATTCCAAAATCATCAGCGGTGATGATGAGGTTCTTCAAGCCGCTTCTTTACGCCCCCAGAGGAACTTGAAGAATTCGACGCCTTCGCGAAGTTGGCGTTTCATCACTTCCCAGTCGCGGAACATATCGATGGTGAGCTCGAACATCTTTTTCGGGCGGAAATAGAAATCCTTGTAGAAAACCTCGACCGCTTCAAAAATCTCGTTTTTGTCCAGATGCGGGTAACTCAGGATACTCTCCTGTGTGCCCGCTTCGGTAACCAGGCCTGTCGTGACTTCGTCGGTTTGAAGCCAGCCGTTCTCGGTTGCCTGTTTGTACAGGAATGTGCCGGGATAGGTTGCTGGCAAGGAAACCTGAATTGTCTTTGGGTCAATCTCCTTGGCGTAGGCCATTGTCTCTTTGATGGTGTCACGAGTTTCGCCCGGCAGACCAACGATGAAGCAGCCATGGATCAGAATACCGAGATCGTGACAATCCTTTGTGAACTTGCGGGCAAAATCGAGGCGCACGCCCTTCTTCATGTTGTTCAAAATCTTTTGATTACCTGACTCGTAGCCAACAAGAAGTAGGCGTAGGCCATTTGCTTTCAGGATTTCCAAAGTCTTCCGAGGAACGTTAGCTTTCGCATTGCATGACCATGTCACGCCCAATTTGCCCAATTCAACAGCGAGCGCTTCAACGTGTTCGATATTGTCGGTCAGCGTGTCGTCGTCGAAGAAGAATTCTTTAACCTCAGGGAATTCCTTCTTGGCGTAAGCGATCTCGGCGGCAATGTCTTTAACCGAGCGTGTCCGGTAATTATGCCCGGAGATCGTCTGTGGCCATAAGCAATACGTGCACCTGGATTTACAGCCACGACCCGTATACAGGGACATATAAGGATGCAGCATATAGCCGTTGTAGTAGTTTTTGGTCTGCAAAAACTTTTTATAAATCGGCGTCACCCAGGGCAGCGAGTCCATATCATGGATCATTGGGCGCTCACCGGATTTTACGATCTTGTCGCCGTCACGATAATACAGGCCTTTAACCTCAGCCAACGGCTTGCCTTCGCAGACTTCTTTGACAGTGAAATCAAATTCCTTGTCGCAGACAAAATCAATATGCGGGGATGCATTCATTGATGCTTCCCAATTGACCATCACATGCGCACCGCAAAAGCCGATCAGCAGATTTGGATTGGCTTCTTTCATGGCATTGGCGACAAGTACATCGTTAGCGAACGTCGGGGTCGATGTGTAAACGATAAGGATGTCGTACTTCGATGCCTCGGGTAACAGGCCTTCGAGTGTGTATCCGCCTGCCGGGCCATCGATGAGGGTGCTATCGGGCACCAAAGCGGCCAATTGCGCAAGCCACGTCGGATACCAAAATGAACGTACTTCGCGTTTGCACTGATACCGGGAGCCAGCGCCACCATCAAATCCTTCAAATGAAGGAGGGCTCAGAAACAACGTTTTTTTCATATCGATCACTTACCGTAATGTCGGAATTTGTTTAATCAATCTCACCACCTGATCCGACTGAAAGGTGGGAGGAACGCCAGCTGACTGTCTTACCCGTATAGCATATAAGCCTGACGAAAAAAGAAAGTAAGTCGCGTATCGGAAAAATCCACGAATCTGAGGGGTTTCTAGATGAAAATATGCCAATTGTCGAGCCGTGTAGCACCAATCTGGCACCAATTGCGATACCCGCAGGCAACAGCGCCCAGCCGAGGTCCCATCCGGCGAGATACATCAGGAAACTGACGACCAAGCCAATCGGGAAAGTGTCTGTCAGAAATGTCGATGCAAATCCAAGCGGGGCAACAGATCGGATCGTCCGTGCCCAGCGTAGTTCATGCAGTATCAGGGCCTTGAGGTCTTTTTCCTCAACGATGTTCTCAACAACGACGGTCCCCAACGTGATTTTGTGACCATGCTTACGGGCCAGCAGACCCATCGTATGGTCATCGGCGAGATTGCTCGCCAACGCTTTGAGCCCGCCGATTTCAGTCAACACTTTGCGGGGAATGGCCATCGTCGCGCCAAAGCAGTTGGACATTTCACCAAAGGTGGCTGGAATAAGAGCGCTCGGGGCGAACCATTGGTTGATAAACATGGCTCCCAACTGGGACGCAAACCCTGGCGCGGAAGTGCCGCGGTAGAGGCAGGTCACAACCCCGGTATCCGGTGCGCTAAAGCCGCTAACGACCTTCTGGATATAATCAGGCTTCACGCGCATATCACTGTCCGAAATGATCAGGACATCATTTTTGGCAACCTTATCCATATTGATCAGATTGCTTACCTTTGGGTTGCCGCCATTGATCCTCTCATCAATAACGATCTCTGCGTCAAGGTCTGGAAAAGATGCGAGCAAAGTGCGAACAACAGGGATTGCAGGGTCTTGTGGTGATGAGACACCAAATATTACCTGATAAGCCGGGTAATCCTGGGCGCAAAAGCTTTTGAGATTCTCTTCAAGTTCATAGTCCAGCCCATGTAATGGCTTAAAGAGGGTCACGGTGGGCCATTCACTGGGTCTGGGTAACGGCTTGGCGCATTTGCCTTCAAACATGATCACGCAAGCACTGGCAACCAAGGTGTAGCCGATTGAGGCGGCCAGGATCGCCCAACTGATATAGACAGCTATTTCCATCCTAGGACTTATCCGCAGTTTTACGTTTGAATTTCTTGAAGAAATAATTGCCTTCCGCGTGCTGCCAGATCACCAGCCCCGGCACATCAATGATCAACTCTCGAATACGAATGGCCAGCGAAACGGCGAGCATCACATCCGGCGGATATCCAAGCACCGCACCAAACAGAATAAAGGCACCTTCCTGTATGCCCAGTGCGTTTGGAATAACAAAGGCAACGTCGCTTAATGTGGATGTCACACTTTTCAGAAATACGGCTTCGAGAATGCTGATTGGGTGGCCCAGAACGTACGCGGCCGCCCAGACTTCGGCGGATTGCAGAACCAAAGCCAACGTGCGCCAGAACACGGACATCGCGAGGCGTTTGGGTCGCGCGTAGTTGCCACGTACGGCTGCATCGACCCGGTCAGCACCATCTTTAAGCCCTTCAAAGTAATCCGACTTGGTAGCTTTGTGGGCCGAATTGACCATAAACCGGGTCATGCCAGATTTCTGTACCAATACAAACCCAGCGACACCGGCGCCAAGGATGGCAAATCCTGTAATGGCGCCAGCGATCATTTCTTCTTCGACAGAATAATGTACAAGCAGGGAAACCCCAACCAACCCCCAGATGATCAGGCCAAAAACCTGAACCGTTTTGTCGACCACAACGGAGGCGGTGGCATCTGCTTTAGGGTATCCCCAGAGGATCAGCATGCGCGCTTTGACGACCTCTCCGCCAATCGACGCGACGGGTAAAAGGGTGTTGATGGATCTGCCCATCCACAGCGCCATGAACGTGTCCTTGAAGGATGGTTCTTGGCCGATGGGAAACAAAAGCCGCCAGGCCATTGTGCCCAGGAATACAGTGGGGCTCCAGGCGAGCGGAACCCAGAGGATTGGCCATCCAGACGAGATAATCAGATCGGCAACTTCGCCTGTCCCTTGCCACACGATCAGGCCGGTCATAATGGCGAGGCCGACAAGCAGTCCGATGTATGAGAAAACCTTGATCAAGATGCGGCAAGCTCCTGGAAACGCCAGACAAACATTGAATTTGGCCGGAACCTATCATTTGGCGCTTGGACCATACAAACCCCAAGTAAGAAATAATTTCAGCCAACAATATCAGAATTTGGTGCAGGTGGGTTTGTTCTGGATGTCACATTGCGGTAAATACCGTACAGCTTCGGCACTTGGGATCATTAACAATGTCCGTCTCGGTAGACGTCAAACATATAAAAGATGACGCTGGCAATGATCAGCCTGTCATCGTCATGCCGGACGAGGTTTTGCCGGTTACGCGCCTGCTTGGCTACTACGCGTCGTTGATCGCCGTTCGATTACCGATCAGTGCCAATCAAGTCACATTCCTATCAATGCTAATCGGGCTTGCCGGGTGCGGACTTTTTCTCAAGGGCGAGTTGATCTGGAATGTCTACGGCGGCGTTCTGATCACTGTGAGCTATGTACTGGATTACTGTGACGGTGTGATCGCGCGCGTGAAGGGGCAAAGTTCGCCCTTTGGTGCATCCTTTGATGACTTTGTCGACTGGGCGATTGATACGTCTTTCTTCGCAGCACTTGGATATGGCACCTGGATCGCCGATGGCGAGATTTGGTGGTTTTATCTGGGGTTGATCGCAGCTGCGGGCTCAACCGTTGATTATGGTGTCGACCTGGTTCGTGCCAATCGATACGTTCAGGCACGGAAAGCTGCCGCGCGCGAGGCCGAGGGTGCTTTGGCTCCTGAGGATGAGGCCAAGAACAGTGATGACGGTGGAAAAGCGAAAACGCTCGGCGAAAAGCTGTTCTATATCTTTCATACGCTCAGCCGGGCAGAGTTTTGTTTTATTATCCTGATTTTGGCTGCGTTTGATGTGGTATGGGTGTTGTTGCCGTTTGGTGCCATTGGCGCACAGGCGTTTTGGCTGGGTGATTTGTTTCGTAAACGTGATTGAAGGTATCGAGTGATGGTAGCATTGAGCAAAGCTCAAAAAGAAGAATTCCTAAGCGATGGCTATCTGGTTGTCGAAGATGTCGTCGATGCCGCATTGCTGCGTGCAATGAAGGATGATTTTTCGAATTGGGTTGAGGAAAGCCGAAGCCACACAGAACCTTACGGTGAGACCATCAATGGTCGCCCCAGATTTGATCTTGAGCCGGGGCATAACGCTGAGAAACCAGGGTTGCGCCGGGTCAATGCGCCCGTAGAAGTTTCCGATGCCTACTTTCAGGCCATGACGTCGAGTAAGATGACAGATTGCGTGGCGGACCTGATCGGCCCAAACGTAAAGTTTCATCACTCAAAGATTAATTCCAAGTTGCCCGGTGGTGAGACCGTGGTGAAATGGCATCAGGATTTCCCATTCACGCCGCATTCGAATGATGACATCGTCACGGCACTATTGATGATAGATGACGTGACGATAGAGAATGGCCCGTTAGAAGTCGTGCCCGGATCGCATAAACGGGAAATCCACAGCTTGTGGCACGACGGCATTTTTACCGGGGCTGTCGCGGATGATGTCGCCAAGGCCAGTGCGCCCAAGGCGGACCGATGTATAGGCCCGGCAGGATCAGTTTGCCTGATGCATACCCGGTTACTGCACGGATCCACGGCAAATCTCTCCAAGGACCCGCGGACTTTATTTATCTGTGTCTATACGGCCGAAGATGCAGTGCCCGTCTCGCCGAGCCCGATGCCGACAAAATATGAGGGATTGGTGGTTCGGGGTGAAAAGACCAATACGGTGCGTTCGATGCCGTTTCGTATGGAACTGCCACAGTTGCCAAGTACGGCGTCTTTCTTTGATCAACAAGCCAAGCACGACGCTAAAGCATCATAGTTATTTTGTATCGAAAGCGCGATTAAGTATCTTCAGAGTCTTCGCGCGATGTCGTGGTCTCGGGGGGTTTCTTTGAGAATATTGACTTCAACTTCTGCCAATAAATCTTGATTGTGGCGAGGCCGATCGCAAGTGTCGCAACAATGCCCTGAAGGATCATGCTGCCTGAACCAGGATCAATATATGCGAACGCCGGTCCTGTTGTTGCAGCCAGCAACAAACAAGCTATAAAACCCGTGCACAAAAGTCCGAAGAATGTATCACGCATGATCAGCACCATTCACTAAGTGTAATTCGTGCTTAGTATACCAGTTATTGAGCAACATCCAGCTTTTTCAAGGTTATCGGCGTTGTCGGTAATGTGAGATCGTAACTGGGCCCGTCATATAACAGATAGAACGCACGCTTGCGTGGTGGTGGCGGATTTTTAAGTCTCGAAACACCATCTAATTTAAGGTCTTCGGGAACTTTCAGGTCTGTCGCGTCTGTTAATGTAGGAAACAGATCTATGAGCTGAAAATCGTCAGTATCGACGCGTGGCGGGATATTGGGTCCGATTAGTATTGCCGGGACATTCGTTAACTCGGGCAGTATTTCAGTAATCAATTTCGGGTAAACCCGACCAGGGCATTTTGGCGTCCAGCAATTGCCGTGATCACTGGTGATAAAGGCATACACCGGGCTATCTTTTGACCGCGCGTCGACAATATCTAGAAATTTGCCAAGGATGACATCGACATATTGCAATTGCGCAATCATCGCCTGACGACTTGCTTCGAAATTCACGCCGGGTGAGAGCCTTAAGGCACTTGAATATTTATACTGCCCCTTCGCATCAAAAACGTATGGTGCATGGCTTGTCATCGCATGGATAAAATTGAATGTCCCCGGTTTGGCGTTACGCGCGGTTTCCAGCAACACATCATGTTGATGATGCAGCTCAAGGCCCTGGAGTTGGGGCAAGTACTGATCTATCAAAAAATCAGGCCCAAACTCTTGGATGAACTTTGAAATCACGCGGAATACGAACCCGCTGCGGTCTCCACTATTATAACTAAGACAATGATATTTTCGGCCACCGCATCCAAATACATCTTCGTAAATGCTGACGGCGTAACCGTTTTTTGCGTACAGATCGAACAGGTTGCCAGCAGGCAGGGACTCCATATCGTTTATCATGGTTTCCTGATACCCGAACTTGTACTGACCGATTAAGAAACTTGGGAACGAATAGCTCGACGTCGGGTAATTGGTTATCGCATTCTTGAACCAAATCCCGGACTTTGAGAGCCTGGACAGGTTGGGAAATCTTGTTTCGTCGATAACACCTGTTTCATCAAGCGCTGCGGGTAAACTAAATTCGTCCAAAACAAGGAGAATGACAGCTGGCTTGTCCGTTTTCGGTTGCTGCGCTTCGCCGCCTCCGTTTAAAGGGAGCGCATGATTGCTGACGTCGAACAAGAAAACGGCACCAAACAGCGGAGACACCAGGCCGATATAAAAGGCTGCTGAATTGATGAAGCGCCGCAACACCACAGTGATGATGACCACTGCTACCAGAACACCAATGACAATGAGCAGCTTTTCGTTGCCTTCTAATCCTTCAGTTTTCAGATAATGCAATTGCGCCTGGCGGGCGATCGTGAGTGCCGCGCCCATGAAAACGAGGGCGTCAAAAACCTTTCGCAAGGTTGCCTGCATCAACACAAACCTGATCAGGATCAAAAGTGCCGAGAGCCCAAATTGGCACGCGATGACGAGGACCAGAAAATCTATAAAGTCAGCTCGGAAGGCGTTTCTGAACAATAATGTTGAGTTATA
>Ga0189287_100101_pt1 | contig 69569 bp, 67 predicted proteins | sample UW86minimetaG_FD_130319 | JGI IMG/M metagenome (GOLD analysis project Ga0189287, IMG submission 130319) | Marine microbial communities from the Costa Rica Dome - UW86 mini metaG | ecosystem: Environmental > Aquatic > Marine > Oceanic > Photic zone | place: Costa Rica: the Eastern Pacific...
CAACAGGGGTTCTTCACGGTCGAACGCACCTGCCCCACATGTTCGGGGCTGGGCCAGATCATCAAGAACCCGTGCAAGTCCTGTCACGGCCACGGCCGGGTGGAACGCGACCGTTCGCTCAGCGTGAACATCCCCGCGGGCGTCGAAACCGGCACCCGCATCCGCCTCGCCGGCGAAGGCGAGGCCGGGATGCGCGGCGGCCCGGCGGGCGACCTCTACATCTTCATCGAGGTGGCCCCGCACGAGCTGTTCCAGCGCGAGGACAAGAACCTGTTCTGCCGCGTGCCCGTCTCGGTCAGCACCGCCGCCCTTGGTGGCGATATCGAGGTGCCCACCATCGACGGCGGCCGCAGCCGGGTGAAAATCCCCGAAGGCTCGCAGACCGGCCGCCAGATGCGCCTGCGCAACAAGGGCATGCCTTCGCTCCGCGGCGGCGCCCATGGCGACATGTTCATCGAACTGGCGGTCGAAACCCCGGTCAACCTGACCTCGCGCCAGAAAGAGCTTCTGCGCGAATTCGCCGGTCTCAGCGAAGACAACAACCCCGAGAGCAAGAGCTTCTTCTCCTCGGTGAAAAGCTTCTGGGACTCGATGAAAAGCTGATCGCCCTACCCGGCGCGCCCCTTCGGCGCGCCGGTATGCGCTTCAGGCTCCCTTACACTCGTAAAACCCGCGATAGCCCACCGTCAGCCCCGCATCGAGGGTCATGACAAGGTCGGCCGCCGCTTGCGTGGCACCCTCCACGCGTGTCACCTGCAAATAGACGCCCTCGGCCGCAAACCCGGCCTCCGCATCGCCCTGCAGTTCAACGAGCCGCCCGTTCACCTTCATCACCGCCGCTCCGCTGCCATCGGTGGCAAGAACCGCCGGGCTGTCCAGCGTCCGCAGGAACCGGCAATCCGCCTCGCCTTCCAGCACGCCGCCGATCTCGTCAACGCTCATCGCCTCGGCATCCAGCGTCTCGACCCGAACCTCCGACAGCGCCTCGTCAACGGTGGCCACCGGCGCCACCTCGCCGCCTGACCGCGCGGGAATGGGCTCGCTGCCCTCCTCGGGATGGGCGATCAGGTATTTCATCTCGGCAATCTCCTTGTTCTGCGCCGCGATGATGCTGTCGGCCAGCTTCCGCACCCTCGGGTCGGAAATGTTCGCCCGGCTCGAGGTCATGATGGCAATCGAATGGTGCGGAATCATCGCCCGCATGAAGCTCCGGTCCTCCACCGTCACCTGGCTGCGCACGAGGTACAGCATCGCCGCGAACGCGATCACGCTGCCCGTGAAGATCGCGATATTCGCCTTCCGGTTCGTATACATCGCCAGCATGAAGGACAGCATGATCACCGCCATGGTCGCGCCCATCAGCACCGCCATGTAGGCCCGCGTCTCGCTGAAAAGCGCGTGCGGCCAAAGATAGGTGTTCAGGTACATCAGCCCGAACATCACCAATGTCGAGGTCCCGATCATCGCGAAAAAGCGCCAATAGGACATGGAAAACCTCCTTTCGTATCGATCCTCCCTACCCAATCAACGGGGTTACAGCGCTGGAAGGTTCCATGGTGTCCTGCGGCTTGATTTTCCGAAGCCGGGTGCGTATCTCCCCCTCAGGCAAGGACGACCTCGCCCGATCCACCGATCTTTCCACGGGACGACCCGGCACTTTTCGGAGATTTCCCGTGCGTACCACCCTCGACCGTATCCGCCAGGCCCTCGCCTTCGAGATCCTCGGCATCCTCATCGTCACCCCGCTCTTCTCATGGTTGTTCGATCACGGCATGGCCGAGATCGGCGTGCTCGCCATCATCAGCGGTACGCTGGCGACGCTGTGGAACTACCTCTTCAACCTCGGCTTCGACCACGCGCTCCTGCGCTGGCACGGCACGGCCCGCAAGACCCTGCCCCTGCGCATCGCCCACGCCACCCTGTTCGAGCTGTCCTTCATGGCGCTCCTGCTGCCGGTCGTGGCGTGGTGGCTCGGCATCTCGCTCCTCGCGGCCCTGCTGCTCGACCTCTCCTTCGCGGTCTTCTACCTCGGCTACACCTTCGTCTTCACCTGGGGTTACGACCGCCTCTACCCGCCCGACGCCCCGCAGCGGGCTTAACCCTTCGCTAACCAAACTCCCGCATCGTGAGGGGCATGAGCAACGTTCGTGCCTTCTCCGACATGTCCCTCCCGCTCTTCGACAGCGACGACTGCGCCGCGCCCGCCAGCGGGCGGAAGGCGAAACAACCCTCCTACCTCCGCGACCACCGCAAGCGCCTGCGCGACCGGTTCCTCGCCGGCGGCCCCGCCGCCCTGCCCGATTACGAGATGCTGGAGCTTGTCCTTTTCCGCGCCATCCCCCGGCGCGACGTCAAACCCCTCGCCCGCGCCCTGCTCGACCGGTTCGGCGACTTCAACGGCGTCCTCTCCGCCCCGCCCGACCAGCTCGATACGCTCGACGGCGTGGGCGAGGCGGTGATCTGCGAGCTCAAGGTGATCGAGGCCGCGGCCCACCGCCTCTCGCAATCCCGCATCCGCCACAAACAGGTGCTTTCCTCGTGGGATGCGCTGCTCGACTATTGCCGCACTACCATGGCCCACCGTCCCACCGAACAGTTCCGCGTCTTCTACCTCGACCGCAAGAACACCCTCATCGCCGACGAGGAACAGGCGGAGGGCACGGTCGACCACGTCCCCGTCTACCCCCGCGAAATCGTGAAACGCGCGCTCCTGCTCAACGCCAGCGCGCTCATCCTTGTCCACAACCACCCCTCGGGCGACCCCACCCCGTCAGAGGCCGACATCGCCATGACCCGCCAGGTCACCCGCGCCGCCGACGCGCTGAACATCGTGCTGCACGACCATGTCATCATCGGCAAATCGCAGGAGCTCAGCTTCCGCGCCGAAGGCTACCTGTAACCCCGCTCAGCGTACCCAAACCTCGACCCGCCGGTTCACCTGCCGGCCCCACGCGCTGTCGTCGCAGGCCATCGGCATCGCCTCGCCGAACGCCTCGGTCTCGACCCCAATCCGCGACAGGTTCGCCGTCTCCGCCGCCTCGACCACGGCATCGCGCACCGCGTCCGCCCGACGCTGGGCAATCTTCAGGTTCGCCACCGCCGACCCGTCACTGTCACTGAACCCCACGAAAACTAGCCGCCGCGCATCGTACAGCCCCACCTCCATCGCCCGCGCCAGTTGCTGCACGTTCGACCGCGATTGCGCGTCCAGCCGCACCGACCCGGTCTCGAACCGGAACGTCGTGGTCAGCCGGTCAAGCGGCGTCAGGAACGCCACCATCCGCTGCAGCTCCGCCAGCGACGTCTCCTCGCCCGCCCGCGCAATGGCATTGGCAAACCGGTCCCCCTGCTGGTGAATCGGTATCTCCTCCGGAGCCTGGTCGACGAACCCGGCCCGTCGCATCACGAGCTGCGCCGACGGGTCCCGCAAATAGCCCATGAACTCGCGCACCAGCTTGGGAAACCGCCGCGCCGGAAGGTACAGGAACATCGGCGAAGTCAGCGGGTAATCCTCGGTTTTCACCGCCTGCCGCCCGGCCCGCAGCACGAAGCCGCACTCCCCCCGGATCGCCAGCTCCCACGCCGCGTCCGTCTCCGACCGGCTGGTCACCCCGATCGCGAACGGGTCGGCCGCCACGGCCTCGGCCAGCCCCGGCCCCGCCGGATGAAACGTCACCTCTTCAAGCAACGCCTTGAACGCCGGCTTCAGAAGCCGGTCCTCCGTCGCCTGCCCCAGCCCCGAACGCGGCCCGTGCACATGCACCGCGATCGGCGCGTTCGGCCCGCCCAGCGCCTCCCAATTGTCGATCTCGCCTGTCAGAACCCGCACCAGCTCCGGCACCGAGACCGATTGCACCGGGTTCGACGGCGCCACCACCGGCACCAGCGCGTCCAGCGCGATCACCCGGCTGCCGTTGCGCGACGACAGGTCGCCGATCCCGGCCTCCTGCCCGCGCTCCACTTCCTCGCGCCGCACCTCGCGCAGTGCCATCACGATATCGGCCTCGTCGGCCAACAGGTCGGCAAACCCCTCGTCGGTGTTGTTCAGCCGAAAGGTGAACTCACCCAGCACCCGGTTGTCCTGCGCCGGGTCGGTGATCCGGTAAATCGCCTCTTTGTCCGAGATGATCTCCCGACCCGCCTCGAAACTGTGGCGGATCGCGAACGCCTCCAGAAGCGCCGGCATCAACACCCGCCCCACCGTCGGCGCGCCGGAAAACGTCACCCGCGCCACGAAAGCCTCGAGATCGGGGCAGCCCGGCCCCTCGCACAGCACGCCCGAGCCGTCGACCGTCAATTCCCCATAAACCGTATCGACCCGGTAGAACTCGCCATCGAAACCCAGCAGGTTGCCGGAAATCTCGACATCGCCATCGCGCGAGATAAGCGTGACATCCTGCGCCAGCCCGTAACCGGCAAGCGTGCAAAGAAGAAGTGCGGCGAAACTCGCCGCACGTACAATCGCCATGAAATGACTCCCGGCCGCAGCGTTCTAGTTGCGGGCGATATTCAAGTCATCAAACAGGTTTTTCAACACCAGATAGTCGCCAACCGCGTCACATTCCGGCATCGCCAGCACCAGTTCCTTCGCGGCCATCCGGGCGTTGCCGGATTTCTGAAGGATCTGCGCCTCGATATCGGTGTTGCAGTTGTCCTCGGTTACCTCGGCTTCGAGGTTGATCATGATCACGCCTTCCTTCAGCGCGGTGCCCGACGGGAAGGTATAGATCTCTGCCATCATCGGGTTGAACGCGTCCGGGTCGCCCAGACGGGTGATGAACCCGCCTTCGCCCTTCGCCGCGCTGGCAAGGTCACGCGCGGCCCCGGCCCAGACATGGCCCGCACCCTCGTACCCCGCCTCGTATTCCAGCGCGTGAATCTGCAAGCCCTCCGGCCCGTTCCACTGCACCACGGCGCGATCGTAATATTCCAGCGTCCCGATGTCGGCATTGGCCACGGCACTTGCACCGCTGGTGAAGGTCGCGATGAAGATCGCCGCCCTGTTGAGCGCGGGCACGCTGATCTCGGCACGTCCCTCGTCATCGGTCGCATCGGCGAACATCATGCCGTTGTGGTGCAGGGTGAACCGCTCGTTGGCCAGGCACGGCGCGTTCAGCGTCAGCTTGACCATCGCGGCGGCCACGGGCTGTGCGTCGAAGGCGATGTCGCAGCCAAAACTCGGCGCCGGCTCTTCCTGCGGAAGCTCGGTGATCGGCTCGTCTTCCAGCGCGGCCAGCGTCACCGGGTTGTCCGGCAGCATCTCGGGCTGCGGCGCGGCCGAGGGCGGCACCGGGATGGCTGCAGTCAGCGCGATATCCTCGAGCTGAACTTCCTCGTCCCCGTCCACCGGCGCCCTCAGCGCCTCTTCCACCATCGGAACCACGTCCTGAATGGCGCTGACCGAGGCCACCTGGACGGAGCCGGGCGTCGAACGGTCCGGCGCCTGCATGTAATGCTGCATGAAGAAGCCCGTTCCCACGGCACAGAACAACGTCCCGAGGATCGTGATAATACGTCTGGCACTGATCATGGCATACTCCCGCACCGAAAAGATCAGCGGCAGGGATAGAAAGAGAAAAAGGCCGCCATGAGGCAGCCTTATGATTTGATTATGCTCAGGTTAGGGCGCCCGGGATTCAGACGAACTGGCCGTGGCAGTGCTTGAACTTCTTGCCCGAACCACAGGGGCAGGGCTGGTTCCGGCCCGGATTCCCCCATGTTTCCGGATTGGATTCGTCGAACCCTTCCGGCGACGACGTCTCCTGCACGATCTGGCCTTCCTTCTCGGTCTCGGCCTGCGCCGCCATCGCCGCGCGCTGCTGCTCGATATCGGCCAGCATCGACTGCTGCTCTTCCTCGGTCATCGGCCGGATCTGCGACAGTTTCTGCGTCACGTCCTGCCGCAGGCTGTCGAGCATCGTCTCGAACAGCTGGAACGCCTCGGTCTTGTACTCGTTCAGCGGGTCGCGCTGCGCATAGCCACGGAAGCCCACAACGCTGCGAAGATGCTCCAGCGTCAGCAGGTGCTCGCGCCATTTCTGGTCGATCGTCTGAAGCAGGATCTGCTTCTCGATGCTGCGCATGTTCTCGGCACCGAAGGCGGCGGTTTTCTGGGCCATCATCTCGTCGGCGGCCTTCTCGACCCTCTCGGCGATATCCTCGTCGTCCACGCCTTCCTCGTCGGCCCATTCCACCACCGGAAGTTCGAGGTTCAGCTTCTCGCGCACCGCCGCGTCGAACCCTTCCATGTCCCACTGGTCGGCATAGGTCTTGGGCGGCATGTACTGGTCGACCAGCTCGTCGATCACCTCGCCGCGCATGTCCTGCACGATCTCGCTCAGGTCCGACGCCTTCATGATGTCGAGCCGCTGCTTGAAGATCACCTTCCGCTGCTCGTTCATCACGTCGTCGAATTTCAGCAGCTGCTTCCGGATGTCGAAGTTCCGCCCCTCGACCTTGGCCTGTGCCCGCTCCAGCGACTTGTTCACCCACGGGTGAATGATCGCCTCGCCTTCCTTCATGCCGAGGCCCGACAGCACCTTCTCCAGCCGCTCCGAGCCGAAGATCCGCATCAGGTCATCGTCGAGGCTCAGGAAGAAGGCCGACCGCCCCGGGTCGCCCTGCCGGCCCGACCGGCCGCGCAGCTGGTTGTCGATCCGCCGGCTCTCGTGCCGCTCGGTGGCCAGCACGAACAGCCCGCCCGACTCGATCACCGCCTGCTCGTCGGATTCGTGATCCGCCTCGATCCGCTGGCGGATCTCCTCGGGGTCCTTCTCGGGCTCGGCGGCAATCGCCTCCATCACCTTGAAGTCCACGTTGCCGCCCAGCTTGATGTCTGTGCCCCGCCCGGCCATGTTGGTGGCAATCGTCACGGCGCCCAGCCGGCCCGCATCGGCGACGATCTGCGCCTCCTTCTCGTGCTGGCGCGCGTTCAGGACGTTATGCTCGATCCCCGCCTTGCTCAGCAGCTGGCTCAGCATCTCCGACTTCTCGATCGACGTGGTCCCCACCAGCACCGGCTGCTTCTTTGCGTGGGCCTCGTTGATCGCCTCGATGATGGCGTTGTACTTCTCTTCCTGCGTCCGGTAGACGGCATCGTCCTGGTCGATCCGGGCAATCGGCAGGTTCGTCGGCACTTCCACCACGCCAAGCCCGTAGATCTGCGCGAATTCCTCCGCTTCGGTCGCCGCCGTGCCGGTCATGCCCGCCAGCTTGTCGTAAAGCCGGAAATAGTTCTGGAACGTCACCTGCGCCAGCGTCACGTTCTCGGGCTGGATGTCACAGCCCTCCTTCGCCTCGATCGCCTGGTGCAGACCCTCCGACAGCCGCCGCCCGGGCATCATCCGCCCGGTGAACTCGTCGATCAGCACGACCTCCTTGCCGCGCACGATGTAATCCTTGTCCTTCTGGAACAGCTTGTGCGCCCGAAGCCCCTGGTTCACGTGGTGCACGATCGTCGTGCTCTCGGGGTCGTAAAGCGATTGCCCCTCTTCCAGAAGCCCGTTCTCGCGCAGCGTCGCCTCGAGAAACTCGTTCCCCTCGTCGGTGAAGGTCACGTTCCGGGTCTTCTCGTCCACCGTGTAGTGATCCTCCGACAGGGTCGGGATCAGCTTGTCGATGGTCACGTAAAGCTCGCTCCGGTCCTGCGCCGGGCCGGAAATGATCAGCGGCGTCCGCGCCTCGTCGATCAGGATGCTGTCCACCTCGTCGACGATGGCGAAATGATGCCCGCGCTGGCTCATCTCCCTCAGCGACGATTTCATGTTGTCGCGCAGGTAGTCGAAGCCAAGCTCGTTGTTGGTCGCATAGATCACGTCACAGGCATAGGCCTGCTTCTTCTCGCCATCCGGCTGCTGCGGGTAGACCACCCCCGTGGTCATGCCCAGCGCGCCATAGACCTTGCCCATCCACTCGGCATCCCGCTTGGCCAGGTAATCGTTGACGGTAACGATATGCACGCCCTTGCCGCTCAGCGCGTTCAGGTAGGCTGGAAAGGTCGCAACCAGCGTCTTGCCCTCGCCGGTCTTCATCTCGGAAATGTTACCCTGGTGAAGGAAGATGCCGCCCATCAACTGCACATCGAACGCCCTGAGGCCCAGCGCCCGGCGGGCCGCCTCGCGGCAATTTGCAAAGGCTTCCGGCAGGATCGCGTCAAGGCTCTCGCCCCCGGCGACCCGCTCCTTGAGGTCCGCCGTCCGGTCGATCAGCCCCTGGTCGCTCAACGCCTCGAACTCGGGTTCCAGCGCGTTGATCTTCTCGACCAGCGGCCGTGTCGCCTTTACCTTCCGGTCGTTCGCCGTCCCGAAGATTTTCTTGGCGACAGTGTTGATACCCAGCATAGCGTGTCCGTTCCGGTGTTTCGCAAGTTCGTGAAAGGCAATTGCTTGCCCCTGCCTCTATGCGCCCCTAGAACGGGGCCAAGCGGGCGGTCCTGCCTTGATCATAAGGCGATGTAAGGGGCCGCCGAACGAGTGTCAACGTAACAGGGCGCCGCGCCCTGATCCCGACCAGAAAAGGACAGCCCATGCCCGCAACCCTTCGCCCGATCCTCGCCGCCGCCTTCGCCGCGGCGATGGTGACAAGCCCCTTTGCACAGGCACAGGAAACCGCCGATCCGAACGAGGTCGTGGCCACCGTCAACGGCACCGAGATCACCCTCGGCCACGTCATCGCCGTCCGCGCCGATCTGCCGCGGCAATATGATCAATTCCCGCCCGAACTGCTGTTCCAGGGCATCATCGACCAGCTCGTGCAACAGACCCTGCTTCAGCAATCCTTCGAGGGCGACCTGTCCCTTCAAAGCAAGATCCTCCTCGAGAACGAGGAACGCGCCGTCACCGCCGGAGAGGTCATCGCCCAGGTAATGGAAGGCGGCGTCGACGAGGCCGAGCTTCAGGCCGCCTATGAAGAGCAATACCCCGAGGAAGCCGGCGAAATGGAATACCGCGCCTCGCACATCCTCGTCGAGACCGAGGAAGAAGCGCAGGCGCTCGTGACCGAACTCGAGGACGGCGGCGATTTCGCCGCGCTCGCCCGCGAGAACTCCACCGGTCCCTCCGCCTCCGCCGGCGGCGATCTGGGCTGGTTCGGCGAAGGCGACATGGTCGAACCCTTCTTCGAAGCCGTCGCCGCGCTCGAGACCGGCGGCGTATCCGACCCGGTCCAGACCCAGTTCGGCTGGCATGTCATCACCCTCGCCGAAACCCGTGAAAAGGAACGCCCCGCCTTCGACACGGTTCGCGACGAGCTCGAGAACCAGGTGCGCGAGCAAATGCTTGCCGCCCATGTCGAGAAACTGTCGGAAAACGCCAAGATCGACCGTCCCGACATCTCGAACATCAACCCCGAAGCCATCAACGACCCGAGCGTTCTGGAGAACTGAACATGGGCGCAACCCCTCCTCTTTCCCCGCTGGCCCCCGCGGCATTCCCGTCGCTGCCCGAGATCGGCGGGGTCAGCTTTGCCACGGCAGAGGCCGGGGTGCGCTATGCCGGGCGAACCGACGTGATGCTGGCGCTGCTCGCGCCGGGCACGGCCATGGCCGGGGTCTTCACCCGGTCGGCCACCCGCTCGGCGGCGGTGCTCGACTGCCAGAAGAAGATCGCCTTCCAGTCCGAGGCGGGTGCGGCGATCGTCGTCAATTCCGGCAACGCCAACGCCTTCACCGGCCGCAACGGCGAGGCGGCGGTCACCGCCGTCACCTCCGCCGTCGCCAACACCCTCGACGTGCCCGAGGCGCGGGTCTTTTCCTCCTCCACCGGCGTGATCGGCGAACCGCTGCCCCACGACCGCATCGCTGCCAAGCTTGACGAGCTGAAGGGCAATCTCGACCCCACCGGTATCGAGAACGCCGCCCGCGCCATCATGACCACCGATACCTTCCCCAAGGGCTCCGGCACGCAGGTGGAAATCGACGGCCAACCGGTGCGCATCGCCGGCATCGCCAAGGGCTCCGGCATGATTGCCCCCGATATGGCGACGATGCTGGTCTACATCTTCACCGACGCCGCCATCGAACAGCCGATCCTGCAATCCATGGTCTCGGCCCTGAACCAGACGACCTTCAACTGCATCACCGTCGATAGCGACACCTCCACCTCCGACACGCTGCTCGTCGCCGCCACCGGCGCCTCGGGCATCCGCGTGACGGAAAACAGCATCACCTTCATGGAAGGTCTGCGCCGGGTCATGCTCGACCTCGCCCACCAGGTCGTGCGCGACGGCGAAGGCGCCACCAAGTTCGTCTCGATCTCCGTCACCGGCGCCTCCAGCGATGCCGACGCCCGCACGCACGGGCTCGCCATCGCCAACTCGCCGCTGGTGAAAACCGCCATCGCGGGCGAAGACCCGAACTGGGGCCGGATAGTCATGGCCGTCGGCAAGTCCGGCGCGCCCGCCGACCGCGACACGCTCAGCATCTGGTTCGGCGATATCCTCGTCGCCAAGGATGGCTGGGTGAACCCCGACTACTCGGAAGACGCGGCAGCCGCCTACATGAAGAACCCCGAGCTCGACATCCATGTCGACCTCGGCCTCGGCGGCGGGCGCGCCGTGGTCTGGACCTGCGACCTGACCCACGGCTACATCGACATCAACGCCGACTACCGCTCATGAAAACCATCTTAGTCTCGGCCGTCGCCCTCATCGACGTCGACGGCCGCGTCCTCCTCACCCAGCGCCCCGAAGGCAAATCCATGGCCGGCCTCTGGGAATTTCCCGGCGGCAAGATCGAACCCGGCGAAACTCCCGAGGCCGCACTGATTCGCGAGCTGCACGAGGAACTGGGCATCGAAACCTGGCAAAGCTGCCTGGCGCCCCTCACCTTCGCCAGCCACGGCTACGAGGAGTTCCATCTCCTCATGCCCCTCTTCGCCTGCCGCAAATGGGAAGGGACACCGCAGGGCCGCGAGGGCCAGACCCTCAAATGGGCCCGCGTGAACGAATTGCGCGACTACCCGATGCCTCCCGCCGATATTCCCTTGATCGCCATGCTTCGCGACTGGATCTGACCGGCGGGATCGGCAAATCCGCCGCGCCGTGGCCTGCCTGATTCGTTAAAAATTTCTATACCTTACGACCGGCCCCGGCCTCGCCTGTTAACCTTTTGGCAATGCCCGGTGGGTAGTTTTGGACACGCGATTCCCACGCCGTATGACATTTTTGCGAAAATTCCTTCTTTCGCTGAAATTTCATGCTACTTTTAAACAATCGCATCTTGGGGTAATTGAAATGCTCAGAACAATATCGATCGGCACTAGCGTTCTGATTCAAGGCCTGTTCGTCAAAGCTCTGCCCGATGGCCGGATCACGGTCCGCATCGGCGGCAAGACGTACAGCGGCCGTCCGGTGACCCGGGCCGCCTGACCAGAACGACCAAATTCAGACGCGAAGGGGCGGAATAACATCCCGCCCCTTTTCGATTCCGCTTCCCTCCGCCGGGATCAGTCGAGATTGCGCTCGACCTCTTCCCGCTCGAAGATCTCGATCACGTCGTTCGGCCGGATATCGTCGTAATTCTCGAACGCCATCCCGCATTCCTGGCCCGACTGCACTTCCGACACCTCGTCCTTGAAGCGCTTCAGCGTCTTCAGCGTGCCTTCGTGAATCACCACGTCATCCCGCAGCAGGCGCACCCCGGCAGACCGGCGCGCGATCCCCTCGGTGACAAGACAGCCGGCCACCTTGCCGACCCCCGACACCTTGAAGACTTCCTTGATCTGCGCATAGCCGATGAAGTTCTCGCGGATCTCGGCACCCAGCAGGCCGCTCGCGGCCGCCTTCACGTCATCCACCAGGTCGTAGATCACGCTGTAATAGCGGATTTCCACGCCCTTCTGGTTTGCGCTGTTCCGCGCCGGCGCATTGGCCCGCACGTTGAACCCGATCACCGGCGCGCCAGACGCCTCGGCCAGCCCGATATCCGATTCGGTGATGGCGCCGACACCCGCGTGAAGCACGCGCACGCGCACCTCCTCGTTGCCGATCTTCTCCATCGCCTGAACGATCGCCTCGGTCGAGCCCTGCACGTCGGCCTTCACCAGGATCGGCAGTTCCTTGACGTTCTCGTTCTCCTTGGCCTGCGCCAGAAGCTGTTCCAGCGTGGTCCCGGCCCCGGCAGCGGCGCGTTTCTCCTTCGCCGCCTTCTGACGGTACTCGGCGATCTCGCGCGCCTGGCCTTCCGACTGAACCACGTTCAGGACGTCGCCCGCCTCGGGCGTGCCGTTCAGGCCCAGCACCTCGACCGGCACCGACGGCCCGGCTTCCTTGACCCGCTCGCCGCGGTCGTTGATCAGCGCGCGCACCTTGCCGTACTGCTCGCCCACGACGAAGATATCGCCCTGGTGAAGCGTCCCGCGCTGCACGAGAACCGTCGCCACGGGGCCACGGCCCACGTCGAGCTGCGCCTCGATCACAGCGCCTTCGGCGGCCCGCTTCGGGTTCGCCTTCAATTCGAGGATCTCGGCCTGAAGCGCGATCGCCTCAAGCAGGTCATCCAGGCCCTGTTTCGAAACGGCCGACACTTCCACGTCCTGCACGTCGCCCGACATCGCCTCGACGATCACCTCGTGCTGCAGCAGCTCGGTGCGCACCTTGTCGGGGTTCGCCTCGGGCTTGTCGCACTTGTTGATCGCCACGATCATCGGAACGCCGGCGGCCTTGGCGTGGTTGATGGCCTCCACCGTCTGCGGCATCACCGAATCGTCGGCGGCCACCACCAGCACCACGATATCCGTCACCTGCGCACCACGGGCACGCATGGAGGTAAACGCGGCGTGGCCCGGCGTGTCGAGGAAGCTCAGGACAGAGCCGCTCTCGGTCGTCACCTGGTAGGCGCCGATATGCTGGGTAATGCCCCCGGCCTCGCCGGCAACCACCTTGGCATCGCGGATCGCGTCGAGAAGCGAGGTCTTGCCGTGGTCGACATGGCCCATCACGGTGATGACCGGCGGCCGCGGCAGCAGGTCCTCGTCCTTGTCCTTGACGCTGTCGATCACATCTTCCACGTCCGAATCCGACACCCGCACGACGCGGTGGCCGAACTCCTCGATGATCAGCTCGGCGGTATCGGCATCGATCGTCTGGTTCTGCGTGACCATCATGCCGTTATTCATCAGCGCCTTGATCACGTCGCCGACGCGCTCGGCCATACGGTTGGCCAGCTCCGACACCACGATGGCTTCGGGAAGCTGCACGTCGCGGACGACCTTTTCACGCTCCTGCGCGCCGCCCATGGCCTTCTGCCGGGCACGCTCCTGCTTCCGCTTCATCGCGGCCAGCGATTTCTGCCGCCCGCCTTCGCCGCCCGAAAGCGCCTGGTTCAGGGTCAGCTTGCCGGAACGGCGGCCATCGTCGCGGCCCTTGCCACGGCCCTTGCCGCCCTTCTGGTCACGGTCGGCCTTGGCATCGTCGCGGCGCGGCGGTGCGGCCTTCGCTGGCGCGCGCGACGGCTGCGACTCGTCCGGGGCGGGCTGCGCGGCGGCCTCGGCGGCCCGCTGCGCGGCATCCGCCTCTTCCTGGCGCTTGCGCTCTTCTTCCGCGGCCTTCGCCTTGGCCTTCTCCTCGGCCTCGCGCTGTTCGCGTTCCTTGGCCTCGGCCTCTTCGCGGCGGCGTTGCTTTTCTTCCTCGCGGGCCTTCTCCTCGGCCTCGCGCTGCTGGGCTTCCTCGACCTCGCGTTCCTTCGCGGCCTGCAACGCCTTCATGCGGCGCTCCATCTCCGCATCGGAAATCCCGGCGGGACGTTTGCTGCCATCGGCCGACGACTGCGAAGACCCGGGCGCAGACCGTCCGGGCGCGCCGCCGGGTTTCGCCGGCTTGACGACGCGCTTGCGCTTGGTTTCCACCACGACGTTCTTGGTGCGACCATGGCTGAAGCTCTGCTTCACGTTCCCCGACCGGGGACCGCCACGCACACCCAGAGTTTTCTTCCCGTCGTTGTCGCTCATCTGGTCTTTCTTCCTTTCCGATGGCTCTCGTCGCCACCCGAGCCGCGCAGGCCTTTCAGCCTTGCCGCTTCCTCTACAACACGTTGCGGCAAACCGCCATCCCCCAGTGCGGCATGGATAACGGTTTGTCGCCCGAAGGCCCGGCCCAGCTCGTCCGCCGTAAGCCAGCCTATGAAATCTCCGCCATATGGCGTGCTCAGCTTCGATTTCCCCCGCTCGGACCCGTCGCTGGCCTGGATCAGGACACTCGCCTCTTCCTTCTGAAGCCAGTCCTTGACCTTCTCGTATCCACACACGGCCCCACCGCCCTTGCGGGCAAGGCTGATCAGGTTTGTCACCCGAAGCGCCAGCTGCGCCTCGACGAAATCCGCCAGCCCGTCGGGCACCTGCACCGGCTGCTTGGCGGCGCGGGCGAAGAGGTTCTTCGCCGCGGCCTTCTCCAGCGCGGCCCGGTCGGCCGTGACCCAGATGCCCCGGCCCGGCAGCTTGCCCAGAAGGTCGGGCACGATCTGGTTATCGGGCCCGACGACGAACCGGATCATCCCCTCGGCCGGGCGCACCTCGCCCGTGGCAATGCACTTGCGATCTGGACCTTCGGTCCGGTCCTTGGGCTGCCCACCGCGACCCATGACACGCTACCGCGAGGCCTGAAGGATCAGGCCTCGCCCTCCTTTTCGACTTCCGCGCCCTCTTCGAGCCCTTCTTCGTCGTCCTCGTCGCCTTCCAGATCGGCGGGATCGACCCAGCCCAGCGAAATCCGGGCGGTCATTACCAGGTGTTGCGCTTCCTCGAGCGAGACATCGAAAGGTTCGAGAAGGCCGTCATCCTTGACGCGCTCGCCATCGACCGTCGTCCAGCCGCCGGCCAGTTCCCAGTCGGCACAGGTGGCGAAGTCTTCCAGCGTTTTCACGCCATCCTCGGCCAGTGCCCTCACCATCTGGGGTGTCAGCCCCTCGAAGTCAATAAGGCTGTCCTCGGCACCCAGTTCGCGCGCCTTGTCCAGCGCCTCGCGTGCCTGCGCTTCCAGAACGTCGCGCGCCCGGGCCTGAAGCTCGTTGGCGGTATCCTCGTCGACGCCGTCGATCACCAGCAGCTCGTCCAGCTCGACATAGGCCACCTCGTCGAGGTTGGTGAAGCCTTCCGAAACCAGCAGCTGGGCAAAGAACTCGTCGAGGTCCAGCGCGGTCATGAACAGGTTGGTCCGCTCCTCGAACTCCTTCTGGCGGCGCTCGCTGTCCTCGGCCTCGGTCATGATGTCGATATCCAGACCGGTCAGCTGGCTCGCCAGCCGCACGTTCTGACCCCGACGGCCGATGGCGAGGCTCAGCTGATCCTCGGGAACGACAACCTCGATCCGCTCGGCTTCCTCGTCGAGAACCACCTTGCTCACCTCGGCGGGCTGCAGCGCGTTCACAAGGAAGGTCGGCTGGTCCTCGTTCCACGGGATGATGTCGATCTTCTCACCCTGAAGCTCGTTCACCACCGCCTGAACCCGGCTGCCGCGCATACCCACACAGGCGCCCACCGGGTCGATCGAGTTGTCGTAGGAAATCACGGCGATCTTCGCCCGGCTGCCCGGATCACGCGCCACGGCCTTGATGTCGATGATGCCGTCATAGATCTCAGGCACCTCCATCTTGAACAGTTCGGCCATGAATTCCGGCGCCGTCCGGCTCAGGAAAATCTGCGGGCCCCGCGCCTCGCGCCGCACATCCTTGATGTAGCAGCGGATGCGGTCACCATTGCGATAGCTCTCGCGCCCGATCTTCTCGTTCCGGCGCAGGATCGCCTCGCCCCGGCCCACGTCGACGATGACGTTGCCGTATTCCTCGCGCTTGACCACACCGTTGATGATGGTGCCCGCACGATCCTTGAACTCGTCATACTGCCGGTCCCGCTCGGCCTCGCGCACCTTCTGCAGGATCACCTGCTTGGCGCTTTGCGCGGCGATCCGGCCCATGTCCACCGGCGGCACTTCCTCGACGAAGGTGTCGCCCACCTTCGGATCGTCCAGGTACTGCTTCGCCTGCTCGACGGTCATCTCGGCCTGGTAATTCTCCAGCTCTTCATCCTCGACCACCGTCCGCACGCGGGTGAACGTCGCCCGGCCCGTCTTGCGGTCGATGCTCACGCGGATATCCATCTCGGCGCCGTACCGGCTCTTCGCCGCCCGGGCGAGGCTTTCTTCCATCGCCTCGACCACCAGCCCGGGGTCGATCATCTTCTCCCGCGCCACGGCCTCGGCGGTTTGCAGCAGCTCAAGCTGGTTTGCAGAGGTAATTGCCATTCTTATGTCTCCTCCGACCCGTCGGTCTCGATATCGTCAAATTGGTCTTCGTTGAGCACGCCCGCATCCTTGCGCGCCTTAAGCATGTCGCGGATCAGCTCGTCGGTCAGCACCAGCTTGGCATCCGCCAGCCAGTCGAACTGCAGCCCCACCGTGCCCTCGTCGAGATTGATCAGCACCTCGCCGCCCTCGACACCGGCCAGCACGCCCTTGAACCGCTTGCGCCCCTCGATCAGCTCATGCGTCTCGATCTTCGCCTCGTAGCCCTCGAACTCCTCGAAATCCTTCAGCCGCGTCAAAGGCCGGTCGATCCCGGGGCTCGACACTTCCAGCGTATAGGCATCGGTGATCGGGTCTTCGACATCCAGTACCGCGCTCACCGCGTTCGAGATATCGGCGCAATCATCCACCTCGATCCCGCCGTCGGGCTTTTCGGCCATGATCTGAAGCGTCGCAGACTTCCCCCCCATCAGCCGCACGCGCACGAGCTCATACCCCATGTCCTCGATGACGGGGGTGATGATCTCGGCCATCCTGCGGTCGATGGCGGACTTGGCGATCAGGGTGTTGCTCATCGGTCCTTCAAACACAAAAAAACGGGCGCGCGGCCCGTCGTAGCTATCCGGTGGAGCCTCCGGTTTGGACCCGGCGGCGCCGCTGTTGATGGGGGATATACGCCCACCGGGGTGAGTCTGCAAGGGGCTTGGTCAAAGAATGGTCTTATCCCGCCGCACGCGCCTCCCGTTCCACCGCCGCCACGGCCAGCCGGACGTCATCTTCCGTCGTCCGATGATTGACGATCGCCGCCCGAAGACACGACCGCCCGTTCAGCGTCGTGGTCGAAAACACCGCCTCGCCCGAAAGCTGCAGCGCGGTGGCAATCGCCGACGGGTCGCCCTGCGTCACATGGAAACAGCACACGTTCGCCTGAACCGGCTGCGCCATCTCCAACACCTCCGACGCCTCCACCAGCTCCGCCATCAGCGCCGCCTGCCGGCAATTGTCGCTGATTGCCGCAGAAAGCGCCGGCACCCCCGCCGCCTTGATCCCGGCCCAGACCTTCAGCGCCCGGAACCCCCGGCTCAACTCCAGCCCGTAATCCGTGAACCACGTCTCGCCCCCGCCAAGCCCCGCAACCTGCCCTTCCAGATAAGCGGGCCGGGTCGAAAACGTCCTCCGGTGCAGATCGCCGTCGCGCATCAGCACCATGCCGCAATCATAAGGAACCCCGATCCACTTGTGGAAATCGGCGGCAATGCTGTCGGCCCGATCCACTCCCTTGACCAGATCACACCAGGGATCCTCGGCCAGAACAGCCCAGAACCCGAACGCGCCGTCCACGTGAAACCACAGCCCCTCACGGCGGCACAGCCCGGCAATCGCATCCAGCCTGTCGAAGTTTCCGGTATTCACAGACCCGGCCGTGCCCACCACGGCCATCGGCACGATCCGGTCGGCACGATCCTCGGCAATCGCCGCCTCCAGCGCCTCCATATCCATGGCGCCATCGGGGCCCAGCGGAATGCGCCGCACGGCCCCGCTGCCATGGCCCATGACTTCCATCGCCTTCTCGAAACAGGAATGCGCGCCCTGCGCGGCATAGACTCTGATCCTGCCCAATCCGGCGATTCCATCCTTCCGAACCGCATCCCCGAACAGCTTCATCCTCGCCGCGCTCATCGCCAGAATGGTCGCCTGGCTTGTGCCGGTGGTCAGCACGCCCGACGCCCCCTCCGGCAACCCAGCCTGTCGGCGCGACCAGTCGATGACGGCCTGTTCCACCGCCATCGCCCCATGATCGCGCCCGCCCAGATTGGCGTTCATCGTCGCCGCCACCATCTCGGCCGCCACGCCCATCGGCTGGCCCGTGCCATGCACCCAGCCGAAGAACCGCGGATGCGTGTTGCCCGTCGCATAGGGCATCACCTCGCCGCGCATCATCGCGAAAACCTCCGCCTCGCTCAGCCCCGGCTCATCGGTGCCCAGCGCGACCGTCTCGGCAATATCGTCCGGCTTCGGTATCCACGGCAGATCCCGCGCCTGCTCCACCCGGTCGAGACAGGCATCGGCCAGCTCGTGAAACGCGCGCCGAAAAGCCTCAGGGTCGGCGGGGTCGATGCGGTATCCGGGCTTGGTCATGGGGGCGCTCGCTCATTTGGATCCGGCAGGGTATATCCGGATTTTCCTCGCCAGCCTGCAATGGGCGGTGTCAGGCTGCAATAGCGGTAGACATATGCGTGCCGGGCAGTGCCCGACCGCGGGTGGGCGCGCCAACGGAAGTGATGGTTGATTTATGGCGCAGCCCACCTCCAACGCTGGCTCGGCATGGTGCCGTTGCAGAAGCGCCCGCCCGGGGGGCGGTCGGGCGCTGCCCGGCGCCACGCCCTTGGCGTGGCTTGATTCCGGGCACCCGCGCCGAGACACCTACTGCGCCGTCCACCCCTCGTCCCGATGGGTGCCGTCACAATACGGCTTGTTCCCCGACAGCCCGCACCGGCACAGCACGTATTTCTTCGACGACATCCCCTCCGCCTGTGCCCCGGCGGGCGAGGTCACGTTCTGCACCCAGTACGGCCCGTTCTTCTCGACAGTGATGTCGCAGCGCTCCGACAACCGGTGCTCCCGCCCGCCATCCGCGCGCTTCAGCGCCAGCGCGCCCGAGGGGCAGGCGGCGACCACCTCCTCCACCTCGGCCCGCGTACCCTTGTCGGGCTGGATCCACGGCTTCTGCTCGGGGTCGAAAACATGCCCGGCGATCCGCCCGCACTCGGCGGCATGGGCACAGATGCGCGGATTGAACGTCACCGCCACTTCCGCGCCCTCGTAGCTCAGAAGCTTGTCCTTGCCGGCGGGCTCTCCGCCGTCGCTCCGGAACCCCACCTTCTCGTGGCTGCCGTCGCAGAACGGCTTGTTCCCGGAATGGCCGCACCGGCAAAGCGCCATGGTGGGCTTCACCTCGATGTCTTCTCCGTCCGGGCCTTTCATCCGGCGGATATGCTTGGCGACGAAGGGCCCGTTCTCGCGCGCTTCGATGGCTGGTTTGTCCGACATGATGTACCTCCTTGTCACCGGGAAGGTAGCACATGTCTCGGTTCCGCCCACCGACGTGATACCGACAAAATACCGACGTTATACCGACATGGGATTTTCGGGGTTTCAGTCGCGCCCCAGCGCCTGCATCACCCGCACCAGCTCGGCGCTGATACCCGGCTCCGAAAGCGCATGGCCCGCCAGCGGAATCATCCGCAAATCGGCCATTTCCCAATCCCTCGCCAGGCGATAGGCCGATTCCGGCGGGCAGATCATGTCATATCTACCTTGCACGATCGTGCCGGGAATGTGGGAAATTTTCGGTATGTTATCAAAGATTTGCCCATCCTTCTCCAGGAAACCGGCATGGGTAAAATAATGGTTCTCCAGCCTCGCAAAGGCGCGCGCATAATCCGGCGGGCTGTCCCCGCCCACCCCGCTCGACCCGACAGTGGCCAGCGCATTCTCCCACGCCGCCCAGGCCTTCCCGAACCTCGCCTCCTCGGCCCGATCCCCCGAGAACAACCTTTTATTGTAGGCCGCGATCATATCGCCCCGTTCTTCCTCGGGTATAAGCCTCTGAAACTGCTCCCAAGTTTCCGGCCAGAACCGGCCCGCGCCGCCACCATAGAACCAGTCCAGCTCGGCCCGTGTCATGGTGAACACCCCCCTCAAGACAAGGTGCACCGCCCGTTCCGGATGACTCTGCGCATAGATCAGCGCCAGTGTCGCGCCCCAGCTTCCTCCGAACACGATCCAGCGCTCCACGCCCAGCGTCTCACGAATTTTCTCAATGTCCGCAACAAGATGCCACGTCGTGTTGGCCTCGACACTCGCATGTGGTTTCGACCGGCCACAGCCGCGTTGGTCGAAGAGGATGATCCGGAAGACCTTCGGATCGAAATACCGCCGCATCGCCGGGCTGCACCCACCCCCGGGCCCGCCATGCAGCACGACAACCGGCTTCCCCTCCGGGTTCCCCGACTGCTCGACATAGATCGTGTGCCCCTCGCCAACATCCATCATCCGCCGGTCGAACGGCTCGACCGGCGGGTACAAGTACTGGACTGCGCTCTTTTGGCCTGAGTATTTATCCATGACCGTCCTATATACGAGGGCGTGACCAAAAGAGCATATGGAGAGCAGAATGCAAGCCGCTCAGACCACGATTGATGCCGCCGAAGTCGCAAAGTTCGAGGCAATGGCCGCCGAATGGTGGGATCCGAACGGAAAATTCAAGCCGCTGCACATGCTCAACCCTTGCAGGCTTGACTATATCACCAGCCAGATCGCCGCCGAATTCGACCGTGACCTCAACGTAACGTCACCTTTCGAAGGTCTACGGATTCTCGATATCGGCTGCGGCGGCGGCCTTCTGAGTGAACCGATGGCGCGTCTTGGCGCCGAAGTCGTGGGCGCCGATGCGGCGGAGCGGAACATCCCCGTGGCGCAAATTCATGCCGAGCAGTCGGGCCTGACCATCGACTACCGCCACACCACGGCCGAGGCGCTGGCCGCGGCGGGTGAACAATTCGACGCGGTACTGAACATGGAGGTGGTCGAACATGTTTCTGATCCGCTGGCCTATCTTACCGCCTGCCAGCAACTGCTGAAGCCCGGCGGCATCCACATCTGCTCGACCATCAACCGCAATCCGAAGAGCTTCGCCATGGCCATCGTCGGGGCCGAATACGTGATGCGCTGGCTGCCCAAAGGCACGCATGAATGGTCGAAATTCATAACGCCGGACGAGCTCTACAAGCTTCTGGAACAAGCGGGGCTGTCGCCGGTCGATCGCAAGGGGTTCGTCTTCAACCCGGTGACATGGACATGGTCGCTTTCGGATCGGGACCTGAGCGTGAACTACGTCACCGCCAGCCTGAAGCCGGCCTGACGTTCAGCCGCCGGATTCCATTTTCGTGCGTAGCTCGCGGAGTACCGGCAGCGTCGCGCGCACCTTGTCCTCCCCCAGTTCGTCGACAAGCTCGGAAATCAACGGCGAAATCGCGGAAATCGCCGCATCGCGCGCCTGCCGGCCGGCGGGGCTGATCGTTACCATCTTCCGTCGTGCATCGTCCCAGTCGGGACGGATATGCACGTAACCGGCCCATTCCAGTTTGCCGAGCGTGTTGGTCATGGCGCCGCGTGTCACGTGGAACGACTTGGCCAGCTGCGCCGGGCTGCGCTCCCCCCCGATGCGGGCGAGGTGGTTCAAAACCGAAAAATGCGAGATTTCCATACCCTTGGGCAGCACCCGGCTCAGCTTGTTGCGGATGAGCTGTTCATTGGTCAGGATTTCGCTGAAAAGCGTCACCGCAAGTGGATTGCCGGGTTTTTCTGTCATTCGGGGTCGTCGAACCGGTTGGCCTGCCGCAAGGACGGAATGCGGCGCCTCGCTTCTTCCACGTCTTTCCTGTCCAGATCAACGTATATCACACCCGGCGCTTCCCCGGCATCCGCCAGAATGTCACCCCACGGGCCAATTGCCATGGAATGCCCATAGGTTTGGCGCTGTTTGCCACGCATCGCAGGGTGTGTGCCGGTCTGGGCCGGGGCCAGTACGTAAGACCCGGTCTCGATGGCCCGGGCCCGCAAGAGGGTTTCCCAATGCACAGCCCCGGTAACCGCCGAAAAGGCCGAGGGCACCGTCAGGATTTCAGCCCCTGCCTGTGCCAGCTTGCGGTAAAGGTAAGGGAAACGCACGTCGTAGCAAACGGTCAGCCCCACGGTCCCGAACGGGGTTTCCGCGGTTACCGCGCGTTCCCCAGGTCGATAGCCATCGGATTCGCGATACACTTCCGTTTCCGAGACCTGAACGTCGAACATGTGGATCTTGTCGTAGCGCGCGGCAATCGAGCCATCGGGCGCGATCAGGAAGGACCGATTGGCAAAGCGGCCGTCGGGATCTTCGGTATTCACCGCGATGGAGCCGATCAGGCACCAAACCCCGGCCGACTTGGTCTTCTGTCGGAGGGCATCGAGGGTTTCATCGTCGCCCTCCGGCTTCAGCACCTCTTTCTGCCGTGTTCGGCTTGTCGACAGGCAGTTGGTGACCTCGGGGGTCAGAATGAGTCCGGCGCCCTGGCCAACCGCCTCGTCGAAGTAAGCGCCCACCGCTGCAATGTTCGCTGCGGGGTTATCCCCGCTCGTCATCTGGATCAGAGCCGCCTTCATGCGGCAAGCAGGGGGTCCAGCTTCCCGGCGCGCTCGAGCGCGTAAAGCTCGTCGCATCCGCCGACATGGGTATCACCCACGAAGATCTGCGGCACAGTGCGCCCGCCGTTGGCGCGGTCAATCATCTCGGCCTTGCGCGAGGGGTTTTCCAGTACGTCGATCTCGGAGAAACTGATGCCTTTCTCGGTCAAGAGGCGCTTGGCCGCGTGGCAGAAGCCGCAGAGCGGCGAGGTGTAGATTTCGACCGGTTTCATAACGTGCTCCCGAATGTTTGCGTTTCAGGAGAACTTAGGGATGCTTGGCCACGCGCGCCAGTACCAGAATGCGCACATCTTCGGCACCGGCCGCGTAGCATGCCATCGTTGCCGCTGCCAATGTCGCCCCGGAGGTCATCACGTCATCCACGAGAAGGATGGTCTTGCCTTGCGCGAGATTGGCACGCGCCGGTTTGACGGAGATCGTCCCCGACAGTGACTGAAACCGCTCGTCGAAGCCTTGCCCCTCGAGCGGAAGGGTCCGGACGTTGCGTTGCAGCAGATCGGGGCAGTGACCGGTATCCAGCCGCCGGGACAGCCCGTTGGTCAGGAGGGCCGACTGGTTATACCGGCGGCGCAACATCCGGGTCCAGTGCAGGGGAACGGGGGCGATCAGGGTATCCGCCGAGACGAGAGGTCGCGCCGTATGGGCGAGCCACAGCACCGCGGGCCGGACGATTTCCTGACGGTCGCCATGCTTGAGCGCCAGAACCAGCTTTCGACCGTTCTCGTGATAGAGCATGGCGGCACGGCCCGCACTCCATGGTCGTGCGATCCTGAGACAGTCGTCGCAGGTTACCGTCTCGCCCTCATCCTCTCCGGGAAGGGGGACGCCGCACAGGTGACAGGACAGTCCGGAGATGAACGGCGTATCACGCCAGCAGGGCCCACAAAGGCCGAATTCGCTTTCCACCTGGGTCCCGCACAGGATACAGCGGGGCGGATAAATCAGCTGCAGCGCTGTTTGAAAAGAAACCAACGTCATCTTACCTTTTGCGCCATGACAACTCCGCTTACCGATCGCGCGGCCCTGATCCGCAACCGTGCCCGCGCGGCGGCCGCGCCGGTTACGTTCCTTCAGGAAGCGGCCCGCGATGAAATCGAGGATCGTCTGGCTCTGGTTAAAAAATCCTTTCGTAATCCGGCCGTAATACGGGGATTCGAAGATGTGTGGGATGATTTTTTGCCCGGCTCGCATGTTGTTGAAGACCAGGAGACCCTGCCGCTGGAACAGAACGGGCATGACTTGGTGGTTCACGCCATGTGCCTGCATTGGGCCGATGACCCGGTTGGCCAATTGATCCAGGCGCGAAGGGCGCTTTGCCCCGACGGGCTTTTCCTTGGGGTCATGCTGGGGGGAGAAACGCTCCATGAGTTGCGGGCGGCGCTGGCCCAGGCGGAAGCGGACCTGTTCGGCGGGCTTTCCCCGCGAGTCGCGCCCATGGCCGAGATACGCGACCTCGGCGCGCTGCTCCAACGGGCGGGTTTTGCCTTGCCCGTGGCGGACAGCGTGCGGCTCACGGCGAACTACGCTTCACCGCTCCGACTTATGCGGGAACTGCGATTCATGGGTGAGGGCAATGCGCTCCACTCCAGGCGGCGTACGCCGACTTCGAAAGCACTTTTCCAACGTGCCGGCGAAATCTACGTCGAGAGCTTCGGTGACAAAGAAGGGCGTGTCCCCGCCACTTTCGAATTTATCGTGCTGACAGGCTGGGCCCCGGACCCGAGCCAGCCGCAGCCATTGCGCCCCGGATCGGCCTCGAAACGGCTGGCCGATGCGCTTGGCGCCGAGGAAACAAGGCTCAAAGATTGACGGCACGGCGGAACCCGTTATGTCCACCGCTGACAGGAACGAAAGACAGTGCCCATGCCCGAAGCCAGCGTCCGGCCCGACCATGCCCCGGCTGACCACCCGGCGATCCCGCAAGCGAAAACCGGCGTGCTGCTGGCAAATCTCGGTACGCCCGATCACTACAGTTACTGGCCGATGCGCCGGTATCTGGGCGAGTTCCTGTCAGACAGGCGGGTGATCGACTACAGCCCTTGGAAATGGCAACCGCTGCTTCAGCTTGTGATCCTGTCGAAACGGCCGTTTACCAGCGGCAAGGCCTACAAATCGATCTGGAACGAGGAGAAGGAGGAAAGCCCCCTGATGACCATCACCCGAGACCAGACTGCCAAGCTCTCGAAAGCGCTTGCGGAACGGTATGGCGATCAGGTGATGGTGGATTTCTGCATGCGTTACGGCAACCCCTCGACGCAATCGAAGGTACGTGCGTTGACCGAGGCTGGCTGTACACGCATTCTCTTTTTCCCGCTTTACCCGCACTACGCCGGGGCAACATCGGCAACCGCGAATGACCAGTTCTTTCGCGCCTTGATGAAGGAAACCTGGCAGCCGACGGCACGCGTGGTCGAGCCTTACTTCGAGCATCCGCTTTATATCGAAGCGCTGGCGCAATCCGTCGAGCGCGCCTATGGCGGACTTGAGGCCAAACCCGAGATCCTCGTGGTGTCCTATCACGGGATGCCCAAGCGATACCTTATGCAGGGTGATCCCTATCACTGCCAATGCCAGAAGACGACGCGCCTGCTTCGGGAGCGGCTGGGGTGGGACGAGACGCAGATCACCACGACGTTCCAGTCTGTCTTTGGCCCCGAAGAATGGCTGCGACCCTACACGGTGGAAGAAGTTGCCCGCCTGGCGCGTGAAGAAGGCAAGAAGCGGGTCGCGGTGATTGCGCCGGCGTTTTCAGCCGATTGCATCGAGACGCTGGAAGAGATCAACGAGGAAATCCGCGAAAGTTTCGAAGAGGCGGGAGGTGAGGCGTTCACCTATATTCCCTGCCTCAACGACGACGACGCGCATATCGGAGCGTTGACCGAGGTGATCGCGGATAACCTGAGAGGCTGGGTCACGCCATAAGGCCGGAGATACCGGTTACCTGTCGTGAATGCCCATCCCGTCCATGATCCGGTCATAGTGTTTTTCGATCCGGGCGGTGCGCGTCTTGGATTGCTTGGCATCCGAGATGTGCAGGATGTACCCGCGTTGTCGCCCCGGTGTCAGCCCCTCGAACGCCGCTTTGAAACCAGCGTCCTGCGCCATTTTCTCATTCAGCTCTTCGGGGTAAACCAGCTCCCGTTTTGCCTTGAAATCCACCTTTCGGCCGGCCTTGTGCACCTCTATCGCACTTTCGATGATGGCGCGCAGGGTTTTTTCCTGCGCATCGATCTCGGCCAAGCTGCGAAACCGAAACTGGCGGGCGGCCTGTGAGTTCTTTCCGGGCGCCACGAGCACACCTTTCGGGTCATCGATGAGAGCACCGCGCATGAAGCCGAGCCCGCAATAGTCTTTCATCTCGTGAAGGATCACGACGTTCCCACCTTCGTAGGTGTAACAGGGCTGTCTCCACTTGAGCTCTTCCTTCAAGGGGTATTCGAGAATGATTTCCCGCAGGCGGTTCAGCTCTTCCGGGAACCGCTTGGCCTTACGGAAGTATGGGTCGAGTCTCATTCCGGCGCCTCCTCCTTCCAGAATTGGCCGGAGCGTAGAACCTGCGCGATTTTGTCGCAAGGACAGTCCGATATGAAAAAAGGGGCGGCGCCACGCGCCACCCCTTTGATATCGGAACGTGCCGTTCTGTTCAGATCAGAAGGACCTGCGTGCCGACCTTGGTCAGCCCGAACAATTCCTGGATGTGTTCATTGTAAAGCCCGATGCACCCGTTCGACGAGCGGCGCCCGATCTTGCGGGTGTCGTGGGTGCCGTGGATGCGATAGTAGGTCCAGCTCAGGTAAAGTGCATGGGTGCCGAGCGGGTTGTCGGGGCCCGGGCCAACGTAGCTGGGCCAGTCGGGGTTGCGTTCCAGCATGGAAGGCGTCGGACGCCATTCGGGGCCGACGATCTTCTGTACAACGCTTGTACGGCCCCGGCGGGTGAGTTCCTCGGTCATGGGAACGCTGGTGGGGTACAGCTTGTAGACCGACTGATCCTCCGACCAGAAATGCAGGGCGCGCGATTGGGTATCGACCAGAACCGCACCGTTGTTCAGGTTGGAAAAGTAGGGTTGCCAGTGCAGGGTCCGAAAGCTCGATATATTGCGCCGCACGCTCTGCGAGATGTCGCCCTCCATCTCCGTCGTCGCGGCGCTGTTCATGCTTTGCGCCACTGCCGGGGCGCCGAGCGCCGCGGCGCTTCCGGCGAGAAATGCCCGTCTGCTCACGCCGCTGGAAAGTAATTTCGCCATTGCTAATTCTCCGTGAATGCTGGCTTTTACCGGCGCAGACTATAGTGCGGGAAAGCCGCAGTCGCAATTCAAACTCTTGGACTGCGGCGATGCGGCGCCCAAGCGTGTTTGAACTACCCGGTATAGCGGGCTAAACGGATGAGACTTTCGACTCAATAGGTGGCTGAGCTTTATGGCGCGTATCATCGGACTTCTGTTTTCGACACTTGTTCTGCTTTCCGCATGCAGCAGCACCATGACCGGGCCGCCAGCGGGCACGGACGGCAGCAGCAGCACCCGCATTCACCGTATCAGCCCCAGCGAGACATCAACGATCCAGTACAGGATGCTGGATTCGGTCAACGCCCTGCGGCAGGCTGCCGGCGCGGCGCCCCTGACGCTTGATTCCCGGCTGAACGCAGCCGCCGCTACCCATTCTCGAGACATGTCCCTGCAAAACCGGCCCTGGCATTTCGGTTCTGATGGCTCTTCACCGATCGACCGGGTGCGCCGCGTTGGCTACGGCGGGTCGCTCATCGGCGAGAACATCTCCGAAACCTACGAAGACGAACTGGAAACGCTGGCTGCGTGGATGGAAAACGAGAACACGCGCCGGACGATCCTGTCGAAGGAAGCCACCGAAATGGGTTTCGCGTGGGAGCAGGAAGCCAATGGCAAGATCTGGTGGACGCTTGTGACCGGCCGCGGCACTGCCCCGGCCGGTACGACCTCCTGATGCTGACGCCTGTCAGGGCGTCAGGATGATCGGCGTCCCGTTGTTGACCATCGCATAGACCCATTCCATGTGACGGTTCTTCAGAGAGATGCAGCCCTCTGTCCAATCCTTGCGCTTGTCGCGAGGGTTGGCGTTTGGCCGTCCGTGAATGAAGATGTCCCCGCCGGGCCTCTTTTCATTGGCCTCTGCAAAAGCGCGGTCAGTTGGGTTGGGATATGAGATGCCGATCGACAGGTGGAACTTGCTGTTCGGATTACGTCTGTCGATATAGTAATACCCCTCGGGCGTCTTGCCGTCGCCCTCGAACTGCTTGTGGCCGCGAGGGGCGAAGCCCAGCTCAACCGGATAAGTCTTGAGCACGCGGTTATGATGCATCAGGTATAGCCGTCGCTCGTCCTTCTGCACGATGACCTGAGTCACCTCGGGCCCGTTGTATTTCTTGAACTTCGATCCGCACCCTGCCAGCCCGACCGCCAGCAGGATCACGGTTATCAGTTTGATCGCCTTCATGGCCTGTCTCGATTTCCTTGCCCTGATGCGGCGCATTTTACAGAATTTCGTGAGGTTGGGCCAAGGAAAATGCGCAGCATTACGAGGCGTTTTTCCGGAATTTTGCAACAAGCTCGACATGCACGGACCAGCGGAACTGGTCCACGACTCGCAAGTGGGTCAAGTCATAGCCGTGGCGCACCAGCAAGGCTGCATCGCGGGCGAAGGTGACCGGATTGCAGGATACATGTGCGATCACCGGAAGGCCGGATTGCGCAAGTTGCGCAATTTGAGCCTCGGCACCCGCGCGAGGCGGGTCGATGATGGCCGCGTCGAAGCCAGAAAGCTCTTCAGCTTGAAGTGGCTGGCGGAACAGGTCGCGGGTTTCCGTCGTGACTTTCCGGAGGCCCTTCGCACGTCGCCACCCCGCGTCGAGGGCAACTGTCATCGCAGGATCGCCTTCCACGGCGTGAACCGCCGCCTTTCGCGCGGCCGGAAGAGAAAAGGTGCCGCAGCCTGCAAACAGATCGATTATGGAAGACGCCCCGTCGACAACGCCGAGCACGTCGGTCCGAAGCGTCTCTTCGCCTTGTTTCGTGGCCTGCAAGAAGGCGCCTGCTGGCGGCACCACCGAAATACCGTCAAACCCCTGCTCCGGTGCCAGGCGAGTGGCAATCGTTTCCCCATCCCAGCTCAGCCGCGCAAGGTCAAATGCCTGGCAAAGCTCCGCCAATGCCATCCGCAACGGCCCGTCCAGCGGCTTGCCCTCGGTCACCGCTATGTCCAGGCCCGGTTCGGACAGCGTTGCCGCCACGCGCAATGCGGTCTTGCGGCTTGCACCAGTCTCGGCCAGCTTCTCGGCCAACGGCAATGCCGCCATCAAGCGCGGATGAAGTAGGCGGCAATCCGGGATTTCGACAATTGCATCGGACCGCTTGCCGTAAAACCCCGCCATGGCTCCTTTCTTCGTTCGGCGCGCCGCGAAGGTGGCCCTGCGCCGTGAGTTTGGCGGCGACGTATGGATGGGCAGGAATTCCGTCTGAAGGCCCTGTGCCTGCAGGGCCGTTCTGACGATATCGATCTTCCAGTCAGCTAGGGCCGAATCTGACAGGTGCTGCATCTGGCAGCCACCACAGGATTTGAAGTGGCGACAGGGCGGCGCGACGCGGTCGGATGACGGCGTGACGATGCGAACGTCCTTGAGGTGGTCGCCGTCCGGGATGCCGGTCACAACCTCACCCGGCAGGGCGCCCGGCACATAGACCGGACCCTCGGCGATCCCGTCGCCAAGATGACCCAACCTCCTGATCCTGTAGTCGGTCAATCGTTACTCCGCCGCGGTCTCGGTCTCGTCGTCATCGACATCGGCGTTCAGGAATCCGCCCGACTGTCGCTCCCAGAAGCGGGCGTAGAGACCGCCCTTTTGAAGCAACTCGGAGTGGGTTCCTTCCTCGAAAATGCGACCCTGTTCCAGCACGATGATACGATCCATCTGGGCGATCGTCGACAGGCGGTGGGCAATGGCAATAACCGTCTTGCCCTCCATCATCCCGTAAAGGGTTTGCTGAATCGCCGCCTCGACCTCGCTATCGAGCGCGCTGGTGGCCTCGTCGAGCAATAGAATCGGCGCATCCTTCAGGATGACCCTTGCCAACGTGATCCGTTGGCGTTGTCCGCCGGAGAGCTTCACGCCACGTTCGCCGACATGCGCATCATAACCGGTGCGACCCTGCGGATCTTGCAGGTCAAGGATGAACTCGTGCGCTTCGGCCTTGCGAGCGGCTTCCAGCATTTCTTCCTCGCCCGCATCCGGCTTGCCATAGAGAATGTTGTCGCGCACCGAACGGTGCAGAAGCGCACTGTCCTGCTGTACCATACCCACATGGTCACGAAGGCTGTCCTGTTGGACGTGGGAAATATTCTGCCCGTCAATCAGGATGCGCCCGTCTTCGGCTTCGTAGAAACGCAGGAGCAACTTGACGAGCGTCGATTTCCCGGCCCCCGATCGCCCGATCAGGCCGATCTTTTCGCCCGGCTCGATGGTCAGGCTCACCCGGTCCAGCCCGCCGGCGCCGCGCCCGTAATGGTGAGATACCGCCTGAATATCGATCCGGCCATCCGTCATCTTCAGGGGTTTGGCATTCGGGTCGTCGACAAGGTCGATGGGTTGGGCGATCGTCTCCATCCCTTCGGCGACGACACCGAGCTGGCGGAAGAACGTCGTGAGCGCCCACATGATCCAGCCGGTCATGGCGTTGAGCCGAAGGGTCAGCGCAGTGGCCGCCGCTACGGCACCCACGGTCGCGCTGCCTTGCATCCAGAGCAGCATGGCCCAGCCGACAACACCCACGATCAGCAGCCCGTTCAGGATCACCAATGCCACGTCCATGATGGTATAGATGCGCATCTCGGCCCGGAAGGTGGTGCGTGTATTTTCGATGGCTTCCTTGGCGTATTCAAGTTCACGCTGATGGTGCGCGAAAAGCTTGACCGAGTGAATGTTGGTATAGGCATCCACCACGCGCCCGGTCACCTGAGAGCGGGCGTCCGACGCTGCTTTCGACGCCGGCCCCACGCGCTGCATGACCCAGCGAACTAGGATGGCGTAGAGTACCAGCCAGATGACCATCGGGATCGCCAGCCGCGGGTCGGCATCTGACAGCATAAGCGCGGCGCCAACCACGTAGGCCAGCGCGAAGGTGATCGCGTCAAACACCTGGAACACGGCCTCACCCGCCGCGGGCGGGGTCTGCATGATCCGGTTGGCGATGCGACCCGCGAAGTCGTTCTCGAACCAGCCCACCGATTGCCGCAATACGTGCTTGTGCGAGCGCCAGCGGATCAGGGTGCCGAAGTTCGGGATGATCGTGTTGTTGAGCAACAGCACGTCGATTGCCTGGACCAGGGGCCGCAGGATCAGAATGAAAAGGGCCACCACGATCAATTCGAGGCCATATTGCTGCCACACGGCTTCCGGCTCGCCCGAAAGGCGGTCCACCAGCTGACCCATGTAGTAGATCAGCCAGAGTTCGATACTTGCAACGAGTACCGAGAATATCGCGGTCACCCAGAACACCCGTCGAAAGGGTCTCATGTAGTCGCGCATGAAGGGCCAGAGACGGGTGGGAGGTGTATCGGTTTCCGTATACTCACAATACGGATCGACAAGATTCTCGAAAAACTTGAACATGGAACGGCATCCTGGTGGGGGGGCGCAAAGGCAGCGCGGCTCAAGCCGCGTGCGGTATCACATGGGGCGGATTATGGGCTTAGCTTAGCCAGATCCCGCGATACATCTTGCGTCCCTCCTTCGTCAGTCCTGCGACGATGGCCCGTTCTTGATCAGATTGTCAATTGAAGTCTCTATGACAGGTCGGAACCTAGCAGGTCCTCGCGGCCGAGCGTGAAGCCGGACTCGATCCATTTCCTCTCCAGTTCGCTCAGCTTTTCGCCGAGGGCCGGGCCCTGGTACGCTGGCATGAGGTCAGCCGCGGATACCGGGAAATCGGCCGAGGCTCCTTGCGCGATTGTTTCCAGTTCGATCTCGGAGGGTTCACGGTTCTCTGCCGCTGATCTCAGCAACAAGATGTCGACCCCGGCCTCCTTGCCGAACCTGTACCCGATCTCTCCGGCACCGGACGCGGCCGTCAGGCCACGCAGGATCTGGGCAAGCTGTTTCGTTTGGGACCGGCTCAAACGGAGATGCTCGGCCTGATCCGATCCGCCAAGGGCAGCCAGCCTGCGGACAGGATCCACCGGAACCGAAAGCGACTGTTCAAGATGAACGAGCGGCCCCAGAAGGCTGTCATCCGCACCGGGCAGGATATGTCTCAGGATGCCGGCACAGCGCATCGATGCCACGGCCGCCGCAGGCTCCGGCGCCGCGAGAAGTTTCAGAACTTCCGATCCGACCCGTTCCTTCGACAGAGTCTGGATACCCTCCGCCAGCTTGGCACATGCGGCAAGACCGTCCGTGTCCAGACCTCCCGAGCCGTACCAGGCGTGAAACCGAAAGAAGCGAAGAATGCGCAGGTAATCTTCACGGATCCGCTGCTCCGGATCCTCGATGAATCGGACATGGCGCGACTCCAGGTCGGGAAGACCATTGAGGGGGTCGATCAGTTCGCCATCCGACCGCGCGTAGAGGGCGTTCATCGTGAAATCGCGGCGATGCGCGTCTTCCTCCACATCGTCAGAAAAGGCCACCGTGGCGCGGCGGCCATCGGTTTCGACATCCTTGCGGAACGTCGTAACCTCATGGGGGACACCATTTGCGACGACGGTGATCGTACCATGTTCCAATCCGGTGGGAACCGCCTTCAGGCCGGCCGCTTCTGCCAGCGCAATTACACGGTCCGGACGGGCATCGGTGGCGATGTCGATGTCGCGTACCTGTACACCGAGAAGATCGTCCCGTACACAGCCTCCGACGAAAAGCGCCTGGAAGCCGGCGCTTTCAAGTACGCGGCAGACGGACTGCGTTGGCGCGTTCCTGATCCAGTCTCCGGTAAGCTTCATCTACTTTCAAGTGCGTCAGCCATGGACCGCAGGATACGCGCCGTCGCCCCCCAGATATAGTATGGACCGAAAGGAACCGTATAGTAGTGCCTTCGGCTCCCCCGCCAACGGCGTGACTGCACGGTGAAGTTTGCCGGCGTCAGGACATGTTCGAGCGGCACATCGAACACCTCCTCGACCTCGCCAAGCTCGGGAACCGGTGTGAACGGTTCCCGGACTAGCGCGATGACTGGCGTCACCCAAAAGCCGGTTACCGTTTCGTGGGCTGGCATGAGGCCGAGAACCTCGACATTCTCCGGTGCGAGGCCGATCTCCTCGTGCGCCTCGCGGAGGGCGGCCGCCGTGATATCGGCGTCGCTCTCGTCCTGCTTGCCACCCGGGAACGCGATCTGGCCGGGGTGATGCTTTAGCGCCGATGACCGCTTCGTGAGGTACAATCGCGATGTTTCACCCTGCGTCAGAACGGGTACGAGCACGCCCGCCGGGCGAAGCCTTCGTCCCTCCGGGAGAACGGTATCCGGATTCAGATCATAGTCGGAAGACGGCGCACGAGCCTCGGAGACGGCAATTCGCAGCCGGCCGGCTGCGTCACTCATCGTCATTTGGCTTGTCGGGCGCGTCGAACCCGAGCGTCGCCGGGTCGAGCCTGTAATGGGCGCCGCAGAACTGACAGTCTGCGGTCACGATCCCTTCCTCGGTCGTCATGGTTTCGATATCGCGGGCAGAATAGATCGACAGGCTTTGCCGCACGCGGTCTTCCGAGCACGTACACCCAAAGCGAACCGGCTGAAACTCGTAGGCACGAGGAGCTTCCTCGTGGAACAGTCGCACGAGAAGATCGGCCGGTGCGACCGATGGACCGATCAACTCCAGCGCCTCGACGGTATCGAGCAGGATGTTGACCCGGTTCCAGTTTTCTTCGCCATCCTCGCCGACCACGTCATCCGCAACCAGAAGGCCCCCTTCGCCCGTGCCGCCACCCGTTATGCCGGGCGAGGCCTTGGGCATGTGCTGTACCATGATGCCCCCGGCGCGCCAGTGTTCGGATTCACCACGCTCGGTCGATTTCCCGAAGCTCAGTTCGAAGCGTGTCGGCAACTGTTCGGACTGCGCGAAATAAGCCTCGGCACAGGCACTCAGGCTGCCGCCGGCGATCGGCGTGATCCCCTGATACGGATCGGACCCAGAGCCCTGATCGATGACGACGGAAAAATACCCCTTGCCGAGCTGGTCGAATGGTCGCTCGTCAGTTACGCGATCTCGGTCGAAGCTGGCATACGCACGTATGCGCGCCATTTCGCCCTCATCCTGCGGCGCATAATAATCTGTCGCGATCATGCGAACTGGGCCGTCTGTCTGAACTTGAAGCGAAAGTTTCCACCGTAGCTTGATGGTCTGTCCGATGAGCGCGGTCAGCAGCGCCATCTCGGCCACAAGCGCCTCGACAGCGGGCGGATAGTCGTGCTGACGCAGGATACCGTCAAGGACACCGTCAAGCCGAGCGAGCCGGCCGCGCATATCGGAGACATCGAGCTGGAACGGCAGGATCGTATCGTCCCACGCGATTTTCTGACCAAGTGTCATGGAGTTTCCTTAAGCCGCGGAAATTGGCATACCGCGACTATATATGAACCGCCAGTGATGATCCAAGAGAGGCTGCATGATCCCCAGATTTGGCCCGGTGCCCCGCCGCGACATTGCTTACTCACACCGCATGGGGGCTTATGCCATCCTTCCCAGGGACGGGCAGCTCCTGCTGACGCTTCAGCATGAGCCGGAACCGGAATTGCAATTGCCCGGCGGCGGGATTGACCCGGGCGAATCGCCGCATCGCGCACTGCACAGGGAGGTTTACGAGGAAACTGGCTGGATCATCGCTGAACCGAGACGGGTCGGGGCGTTCCGGCGTTTCGTATACATGCCGGAATACGACAAATGGGCAGAAAAGCTTTGCCTGATATATGCCGCACGTCCCGTCCGAGCTCACGGAGCGCCAACGGAAGAGGGGCACACGGCCCTATGGTCGAGCCCGGCCTTCGCCGCTGATGCGCTCGGGAATTCCGGAGACCGGCATTTCGTCAGGACATATCTCAACGCCCGTTGAACTCGAGCAGCACAGCCGAGACATCATCGTCGAACTGATCGGAACCCGTGATCTCGGCCAGTTGCCAAACGAGGGATTCAAGGCAATCGGCGCCGCGCGATTGGCGTAATCCCTGTATCACATCTGCAAGGCCGGTCTCGGCCAGCATGTCACCGTTGGATTTCTGGCATTCCATCATGCCGTCCGAATAGATGAACAACCGATCGCCCGGGTTCAAATGTACTTTCCGGGTCTGATACGTGGCGCGGCCCAGCAGACCGACGGGCATGCCGCCATCGCCCGCAAACTCTGTGGTCCCATCAGCCCGCTGCACCAACGGTGGGGGGTGGCCGGCCTGAACATACGTCACCTCACCAGACCCGAGATCGACGAGCGCCAGCAAAAGCGTCAGGTAATGCTCCGTCTCGATCTCGCCAAGGATGAGTTCATTGAGTATGGACGCCGTTTGGCCGGGGCAACGGGCGTGGAAACGACCCTGCTCATCGGGGAAAAGCGCAATGTTCTGCTCAGGCGTCGTTGCAGACAGGTAACCCGCGAGCCGCGCCGTCATCAGTGCCGAGCTGATGCCGTGACCCGATACATCCATGCCATAAACGCCGATCTGTGACTCGCTGACCTGGAACATGCCGACAAGGTCCCCCCCGACATGGCCGCATGAATGCAGCACCATAGAGACTTCGGCGCTTCCAAAGTCACGATACCGTTCCCGTACAAGCGATTGTTGCAGTTTGCGGGCCTCGATCAGGTCGCCGTTGATAGCCTCATGAATTTGCTGAAGCTCGCTTAGCGTGGATCGAACAAGCCGGTTCTTCTCGGTCAACTCCCGCTCCATCCGGAGCACCCGTTCCGCCGCTGTGATGCGGGCGCGAAGGTCGGCCGCATTGACTGGCTTGGTCAGAAAATCATCGGCACCGGCATCGAAGCCGCGGGCCATATCCTGCCTGTCGCTCTTCGACGTCAGCAGGATAAAGTAACCGTAGCCGTCGCGGGGCATCCGTCGGAAGGCATGGCAAAAATCCAGGCCGTTCATACCGGGCATCATCCAGTCACTGAAAACGAGATCTGGCGGGTCCGTTCGGCACATGCGAAGCGCCTCGCGGCCCGATCCCGCGTCGCGCACCGAATAGCCCGCCTCGTGTAGCATGCGCGACAGGGTCAGACGCTGCGAGGAACTGTCATCGACAACGAGTACCTTTCGCACCGCCTTGGCGGTGCCTGCCCCCCCAGCCTGATTATCCATCACCTGCACCACACCACCGCCCAATGAAATTGCCGGGTCGGTCTAGTGCCAGGGGCTTAATCATCCGTGAAACATGGAATTCGCGCCAAAATCGAGGTGCGATCTCAACCTTTGATTAACGCACCGCCCATAGTTTTGCCGATGAAAGGCATTATCGGGGCTGAAGAATGATCGATTGGAAACGTGTTTCTGAACTGCGCAAAGAGGTCGGTGAAGACAATTTCGACGAGGTGATCGACCTATTCCTGTTCGAGGTGGAGGAAGAGCTTGCAAGGCTTGCAAATTGTCGCGATGCAGCAGCTCTTGCCGCGCGCCTTCATTTTCTGAAGGGGAGCGCGCTCAACATAGGCTTCACGTCGTTTTCCGTCCTGTGCCAGGCCGGTGAAACCGCGGCCGGCAACGGTGCGGAGGCCGACGTCGATATTGATGGTGTCCTTACATGCTATGATCAGTCGAAGCAGGCCTTCGTCCGCGGCCTCCCTCGCATTGCCGCGGCCTAGATCAGGAACTCGGCAAGCACCTCGTCATTGGTGATGTCGCGAAATGCGAAACCGGCTGAGGCCATCTTCGTTTCGATCCGGGAGAAGTTTTCCGGATCGCTGGCTTCGATCCCGATCAGGACCGAGCCAAAATTCCGCGCAGACTTCTTGAGGTACTCGAAGCGGGAGATATCGTCATGCGGGCCGAGAATATTGAGGAAATCCCGCAACGCTCCGGGCCTCTGCGGCATCCTCAGAATATAGTACTTCTTGATCCCGGAGGACCGTAACGCTCGCTCGCGCACCTCGGGCAGCCGCTCGAAATCGAAGTTGCCGCCTGACGTGACGCAAACCACCCGCTTTCCACGGATGTCCTGGCGCAGGTCCTTGAGCGCATCGACAGACAGGGCCCCGGCCGGTTCCAACACGATGCCTTCCACGTTCAGCATCTCCAGCATGGTGGTGCACAACCGGTCTTCACTTACGGTCAACGCACTCGACGGATCGAGGTCGCTCAATCTCTCGAATGTCCTTTCTCCGATCTGGGCAACCGCCGCCCCATCGGCGAATGTCTCGACCTGGGCGAGGCGCACCGGACGCCCGGCCTTCAGCGCCGCACCGAGGCAAGCGCCGCCCATCGGCTCGACAAGGGCGTAACCGCAGTCATTCCCGAGATAGCTTCGCACACCGGACGACAGCCCGCCGCCGCCGACGGGCATCACGATCAGGTCAGGCACGCCGTCGAGCTGCTGTTCGATCTCGACGCCAACCGAGGCCTGGCCCTCAATCACGTCCACATCGTCGAACGGAGATAGAAAATGTCCGCCAACGTCCGCGCAGTGGGCCTGGGCCGCGGCGAGCGTGTCATCGAAATAGTCGCCGGTCAGCTCAACTTTCACGAATTCGCCGCCGAAGCTTTTCGTTTTCATAATCTTCTGCTGCGGCGTCGTGACGGGCATGAATACCATGCCGTTGACGCCGAAATGGCGGCACATGAACGCAACACCCTGCGCGTGATTTCCAGCGCTGGCGCATACGAAAGAGGACGTATCCGGATTCCTCTCCAGCACTTTGCGCATCGCGTTGAACGCGCCGCGCAGCTTGTACGATCTTACCGGCGTCAGGTCTTCCCGTTTCAGAAGGATCTCCGCCTCGTACCGGTCAGATAGGTGATCGTTGCGTTGCAATGGCGTCGGCTCGAACACGTCGCGCATGGCGGCTTCTGCGGTGCGGGCAAGGGTACGGAAATCTGTCATAGAGGTGTCACTGTCGCAATCAGGGAACCCTGGCAAGAGGCAGCTGCAATGAATACCGGCGCATACAGGCACGCACGCCACCTTGCCCAGCGCGTCAAAAGCCGATAATCGCCTCGCCCAAGACCGTGCAAAGGGGAAAGCGATGTCCGCGCCGAAAAAAGTCGTACTGGCCTATTCCGGGGGTCTTGATACCTCGATCATCCTGAAATGGCTGCAAACCGAGTATGGGTGCGAGGTTGTGACCTTCACGGCCGATCTCGGCCAGGGCGAAGAGCTCGAGCCCGCACGCGAGAAGGCCGAACTTCTGGGGATCAAGCCTGATAATATCTATATCGAAGACGTTCGCGAAGAGTTCGTTCGCGACTTCGTCTTCCCCATGTTCCGCGCCAACGCGCTTTACGAAGGGCTGTACCTGCTTGGCACTTCGATCGCCCGGCCGCTGATTTCCAAACGGCTCGTGGAAATCGCCGAGGAAACCGGCGCCGACGCGGTGGCACACGGGGCCACTGGCAAGGGCAATGACCAGGTGCGGTTCGAACTGGCGGCCTATGCGCTCAACCCCGAGATCAAGGTTATCGCACCTTGGCGGATTTGGGACCTGACGAGCCGCACAAAGCTGATCGACTTCGCCGAAAAGAACCAGATACCCATTGCGAAGGACAAGCGGGGCGAGGCGCCGTTCTCGGTCGACGCAAACCTTCTGCATACGTCCTCGGAAGGCAAGGTTCTGGAAGACCCTGCCGAAATGGCGCCGGACTACGTCTATCAACGAACGACCCACCCCGAGGATGCCCCGGATGAAGCCGAGTTTATCGAGGTCGGGTTCGAAAAGGGCGATGCCGTCAGCATCAATGGCGAGGCGCTTTCGCCTGCCGGGCTTCTCACGAAGTTGAACGAGCTGGGCGGCAAGCATGGCATTGGCCGGCTTGACCTGGTGGAGGGCCGATTCGTCGGTATGAAGTCGCGCGGGATCTACGAGACACCCGGCGGCACGATCCTGCTTCAGGCGCATCGCGGCATCGAGCAGATCACTCTCGACCGCGGAGCCGCTCATTTGAAAGACGAGTTGATGCCGCGCTACGCCGAACTGATCTACAACGGTTTCTGGTTCAGTCCGGAACGTGAAATGCTGCAGGCGGCGATTGACCGGAGCCAGGAGCATGTGACCGGTTCCGTGCGGCTGAAGCTTTACAAGGGGTCGGTCAACGTCGTCGGCCGCTGGTCGGACCATTCGCTTTATTCCGAAGCGCACGTGACCTTCGAGGAAGATGCGGGTGCCTATGATCAGAAGGATGCAGCCGGGTTCATCCAGCTCAATGCCCTGCGGCTGAAGTTGCTTGCCGCTCGTGATCGGCGCCTCAAGGGCTGAAAAGAAAAAGGGCGGCCCTACAAACTGGCCGCCCTCTCGGTTTGTTCGCTGATTATTGTACGGTGATAACCGTCATGACCAGTTCGCCATCGGGCTTGATGGGTCCGTCTTCCTTGGCCCCAAGTGTGTATTCGAAGATCCCGGTTTCCATCCCGCCATCTTCGGAATGAACCATCAACATCAGCATGTCGCCCGCGGCCACATCTTCCGTCAGGATCGCGGCCACGTCCATTGTTTCGCCCTCGCGGATCGGCGCGTGACCGACAACCGGACCCGGCTTCATGTCGGCATCCGTACGATGCACGACGAGCCAGCCGTTCTGCATGGCGGAAACCTTGTCGGCACTGACGATCCCATTCGCAACGCTTTGGTCCGAGGCCTCGACCATTGGCGTCATGCCGTGGTTGTCCGCAAGGGCCGTGCCCGCTGTCAGGATCGTTGCTGCAGTAAGGCTGATCAGGGTCTTCATTGAAAATCTCCAATCTGTTGAATCTGCACGCGGTCTTTCCGCGCCTGCGAGAAGGCACGTGGATTGAGAGAATTAGTTTCAAGAAATAGCTTAGAGGAGCGCCATTTCGCGCAAAGGCCGATAGAAGGGCATAGCTTCCTCTGCCAGGGCGGCCTGTTCTCCAGTAAGTTCGGGAAGCTCACCCTCTGCCGGGGCAAAGCCGGTCGAACGATGTACCGCGCCGTACCAGTGCGGTGCCCAGACGCCATCCTCTACATGACCGCCTGTCGGCCAAGAAAGCATGGCCGTTGTCCAAGGTAGACCGATCGCCTCGCAAAGTGATCGCATCATCCTTTCAGGGTCGCGCCGTATGTCATCGGAATCGATGATCACCGGCTTCTGTCCTTGCGCCCTGAGTTGCTCATAAAGCTCGAATTGCTGGGTGAAGCCGATATCGGACAGCGTCGGGTTATCGTATTTCAGCGAGAAGCTGGCCGCGACCCGGGCGGGATGGCGGATCAGGAAGACATTGGTCACCTCGCCAATCCAGTCGCGCGGCACGCCCTCGATCATGTGTTGGGTCATGTGCTTCTGATAGAAATGCGGAAGGCCGCCGGGGATGGGACCGAGAAGTTCCTTGATCACTTCGCTCGGATCGACGGCCTGCGAGGCAACGATTTCATCCCGCATCGGGTGGATCAGCCCCGTCCTTGACAGATAGGCAGCGTAGAAGGGCTCGTCCACGACGGCACAATCGCCGCGGGCCGCGAATGCGTACATCATGGCCGTCGACAAGTTTCTCGGGCCGGACCACATTGCAATCCGCATCAGGTCATTTCCCGCTGTATCAGTGCCTTGTAGAGACCTTGGATCGTTTTGGTGACCGGCCCTAGCTGACCGTCCCCGATCGTCCGTCCATCGACCTCGCCGACGGGCGTCTGGGCGCCGAACGTTCCCGTCAGGAACGCCTCGTCAGCGCCGTAGGTATCCACCAGGGAATAGTTACGCTCGAAAACCGGTATCTGGTTCTCACGGCACAGATCGATCACCTTCTGACGCGTTATGCCGTTCATGCAGTAATCGCCCGTGCTGGTCCACACAGCCCCTTTTCGCACGATGAAGAAGTTGCAGGCATTCGTCGTGTTCACAAAACCATTCACGTCGAGCATTAGACCTTCGTCTGCGCCTGCTTTCTCGGCCGCGATACAGGCGAGGATACAGTTGAGCTTGGAGTGCGAGTTGAGCTTCGGATCCTGGGTCATCGGCAACCCGCGGAGATGCGGCACCGTCGCTAACCGGATCGGCCGGCCAATCTGCGGCCTGGAGTGTTCCATGATAATCGTAACGGTCGGCCCCTGCTTTGACAGGGAGGGGTGCTGAAATGGTCGGCTTTTGACACCCCGCGTGACCATCAGGCGGGCGTGGGCATCCGATGTCATCTCGTTCGCGATCTGCGTGTCTATGACGGCCTGAAACACCTCCTGCCGCGTCATTCCGATATCAAGGTCGATGGCCTTTGCCGCCTCGAACAGACGGTCAAGATGCTCGTCGATGAACGCCCATGTCCCGTTATAAAGTCGCAAACCCTCCCAGATGCCGTCACCCAGCATGAACCCGCTGTCATACACGCTCACTACCGCTTCGGCCTTAGGAACGATCCTTCCGTTGAGCCAGATCCGAATGGTCTCGTTTCGGGCATCTTCCTCCGCCTGGTGTGTGGTCTGGTGCTCTGTCATTTTCGCCCCCGAATGTTACAGACGGCCTTTTCAGCGCCAGTCGGCCGAACGTTATTTGCGGCGATTCCCGGTGCCAAGGGTAAAATCGGCTCACCACTTCGTGACATGGTCGTCGGCTCTATTGGTGAGACTCGTGCTTGCTGTCAGAATGATCGCGTTGATTGGGGAGGCCGTTTCGATGATCATGTGTGGCAAGGAAATGAAAGCGGTTGTGCTGGCTGCATTGATCGTTGTCGGCATAGGTGTCCAATGCACCAAGGCGCGTGCGGCGGGTACCGAGATTCTGACAGTGGCCGGGGGTTGCTTCTGGTGCGTCGAGGCGGATTTCGAGAGCGTCAGGGGCGTCAAGGAGGTCGTTTCGGGGTACACTGGCGGTACGACCAAGAATCCGACCTACAAGGAAGTCACGCGTGGCGGAACAGGCCACTACGAGGCAGTCCAGATATTCTATGACCCGGCACGGGTCACCGAAGAGCAATTGCTGCACATGTTCTTCCGTTCGATCGATCCAACCGATGCGGGCGGCCAGTTCTGCGACCGCGGGGCCAGTTACCGGACGGCGATTTTCGCGAAGGACGCCGCAGGGCGACAGGCGGCTGAAGCAGCAAAGGCGGAGGCCGCGCAGGCATTGGGCCGATCCATCGTGACGCCCGTTCTGAACGCCGGGCCCTTCTACAAGGCCGAGGCGTATCACCAGGATTACTACAAGGGCTCCAAGCTGGTGATCACCCGCGCGGGGCCCAAGAAACAATCGACGGCCTACAAGTTCTACCGTGAAGGCTGCAACCGCGATCAGCGCATCAAGCAACTTTGGGGATCGGCAGCGCCCTTCGTCGGAAGCTAGGCGAGAAACGCTTCGACTTCGGCAATCGTCGGGATGGCGTCCGCCGTACCAGTCCGCGTTACGGAAATTGCCGCTGCGGCCGCCGCGCGGCGGAGTGCCGTTTGTGGGCTCGACCCGGTCGACAACCCCGCCACCACGTAACCCGTGAACGTATCGCCTGCACCAGTGGTGTCGACTGGCGCCACGGGAAATGCGGGAACCGAAAGCGTGTGCATCAGGCGTGTATCGTGCCAGTCGGCGCCCCGGGCGCCTTTCGTTACCAACACGTTTGCGACTGGCAGGTGCAGAACCTGCGTGCCCAGCGCCTCGGCGAGTTGGCCGGCCTCGACCTCGTTCATGATGAGCAGTGTCAAACTTGGCAGAAGCCGTGCCACGGCATCGGCATCGAATGGAGCGGCGGAATAGACCACATTCATGTCCCTGCCTGCCGCCAGGGCAGCAGCCTCGGCCTGTTGCGACGTTTCATTCTGCAGCAATAGCCAATCGCCTGGCCGTCCCTCTGAAAGCACCTTTGCGACCGTATCCGGGCATTGGTCGAAGTTGGCCCCCGGGAAAATGACGATCTGGTTCTCTCCCTGGCCGTCGATCATCACGATGGCATGCGCCGTGGGCCGGGTGCTGAACTGAATATTCCTCGTATCGACCCCCGCTTCGGCCAAATGTTCGATCAGCCACCGGCCATCGCCGCCAACCGCGCCGATATGGCAAACCTCGGCTCCTGCCCTTGCAATCGCAACGGACTGGTTCGCGCCCTTCCCGCCCAGGCCGGAACTCATCTCGGTTGCGGCCAGCGTCTCTCCGGGACCGGGCAAACGCGGAAGCCGGTAGAAGTAATCCGCGTTGATCGAGCCCAGGTTATATATCATCGGCCTCTCAGCCCACCTTGCAAGCCGCCAGAACGGCCATGTTGAGGATGTCGCTGGCCGTGGATGTCGATGAACAGATCTGGATCGACTTGTCGATGCCGGAAAGGATTGGCCCGATAACCGTGGCGCCTGCCATTTCCTGCATCAGCTTGGTCGAGATCGAGGCAGAGTGCCGCGCCGGAACGACCAGGATGTTCGCCGGACCGGTGAGGCGCTGGAAAGGATAATAATCCTGTGCGGCCTTGTTGAGAGCCACATCAACGGTCATTTCCCCTTCGAACTCGAAATCAACGCCACGGGATTCCAGCACTCTTGGCGCGCGATGCATCTTCTCGGCCCGTTCCGACCGCGGATACCCGAAGGTCGAGAAGGAGACGAAAGCGACACGTGGTTCGATGCCAAGATTGCGCGCAACATGCGCGCCACGCTCGGCAATGGTGGCCAGGTCTTCCTCGTCCGGCCATTCATGCACGAGGGTATCGGTTATCATGACGATCCGGCCTTTGTGCAGGAGCGCCGTAACACCCACGGCCCCGTGTTCCGCATCTGCGTCGAAAACGTGGTTGATCCGGTCAAGAACATGCGCCGATTTGCGCGTGGCGCCCGTTACCAGCCCATCACCATGCCCATGGGCGAGCATCAGCGCCGAGAACACGTGCCGATCGCGGGCGGCAAGACGGTGAATATCCTGGTGGTCGAACCCCCGGCGCTGAAGCTTACCGTACAGGAACGACTTGTATTCCTCCAGATACTCCGTCTTGGCGGCGTTGGTGATCTCGATCTCTGAAATAGCGTCCCCAAGCCCGGCGGCGTCGAGCTTGTGCTGAACGTCGTCGTCCCGGCCAACCACGATGGCATGGCCAAAGCCGGAACGGGTATACTGCACTGCCGCACGCAGGACACGTGGGTCGTCGCCCTCGGCAAAGATCATCCGGGCCTGGGCATTACGGGCCCGCGCATTGATCGACCGCATGATCGAGGCTGTGGGGTCCAACCTCGATTTCAATGCCTGCTCATAGGCGTCCATATCGACGATAGGGCGCCGGGCGGCGCCGGTATCCATGCAGGCCCGCGCGACAGCAGGCGGAATCGTGTGGATCAAGCGCGGATCAAACGGGGTCGGTATGATATAGTCGCGGCCGAACGAAAGCTTTCGGCCATAGGCTATGGCAACCTCGTCCGGTACATCTTCCCGCGCAAGGCGGGCCAGCGCGTGGGCGCAGGCGATTTTCATTTCGTCGTTGATTGCCCGAGCGTGTACATCAAGTGCTCCGCGAAAGAGATAGGGAAAGCCCAGAACGTTATTCACCTGGTTGGGATAATCCGACCGGCCGGTAGCGACGATGGCATCCTGCCGCACCTCGTGCGCATCTTCCGGAGTGATCTCGGGGTCGGGGTTTGCCATGGCAAAGATCACCGGTTGCGGCGCCATCGATTTGACCATTTCCTGAGTCACGGCGCCTTTGACGGAAACCCCGAGGAAAACGTCGGCGTCTTTCATGGCTTCTGCCAGCGTGCGCAGTTCCGTGTCCACCGCATGCGCTGACTTCCATTGGTTCATTCCATCCTGGCGACCATGGTAGATGACACCCTTGGTATCGCAGGCGATACAGTTCTCGTGCCGTGCGCCCATGGCCTTCAGCAATTCGATACAGGCAATCCCGGCCGCGCCGGCTCCGTTGAGAACGATCTTGCAATCCTCGATCTTCTTGCCCGACAGGTGCAACGCATTGAGAAGCCCTGCCGCACAGATCACGGCTGTGCCGTGCTGATCATCGTGAAAGACCGGGATATCCATCTGCTCCTTGAGCGTCTGCTCGATGATGAAACACTCCGGCGCCTTGATGTCTTCAAGGTTGATGCCGCCGAAGGTCGGGCCCATCAGCTTAACCGCCTTTATGAAATCCTCGGGCTCTTCGGTGTCGAGCTCGATATCGATCGAGTTGACGTCGGCGAACCGCTTGAACAGCACCGCCTTGCCTTCCATCACCGGTTTGGAACCGAGCGCACCGAGATTGCCAAGGCCAAGCACTGCCGTTCCGTTCGAGATGACCGCCACAAGGTTACCCTTGTTGGTATAGTCATAGGCAAGTTCCGGGTTCCGCGCGATTTCTTCGCAGGGAACGGCCACGCCAGGCGAATAGGCAAGCGAAAGGTCGCGCTGCGTGGTCATCGGTACCGTCGCGGTCACCTCGAATTTGCCGGGCGTCGGCTCAAGATGGAAGGCAAGCGCCTCTTCGCGGGAGAACTTGGGTTTGGGCATGGGGTCCGCTGTCAATTACCGTTGTGTCGGTTGATCCTTAGCGGGGGATTGCGTTCGGCTCAACAGCGGTGAAAATTGGGTTTCGCCTGCCACCCCGCGTTTGTAAGGTCTTTCGAGGTGAGAACGGGGGAAATCGTGACGTCGCAGAAGGCAGCCGTGACGCCGATGATGGCGCAATACCTTGAGATCAAGGCGCAGTATCCCAGTGCGCTTTTGTTCTACCGTATGGGCGATTTCTACGAGCTGTTTTTCGACGATGCCGTGGCCGCCGCCGAAGCCCTGGATATTGCGCTCACGAAACGCGGCAAACATCTGGGCGAAGACATCGCCATGTGCGGCGTGCCTGTGCATTCCGCCGAAGGATACTTGCTCACGTTAATCCGGAAAGGCTTTCGCGTAGCCGTCTGCGAGCAGATGGAAGACCCGGCCGAGGCAAAGAAACGTGGGGCAAAATCCGTTGTAAAGCGGGACGTCGTGCGGCTCGTCACACCGGGAACGTTGACCGAGGAAAGCCTGCTCGAAGCGCGGCGGCACAACTTCCTTGCCAGTTTCTCCCGCGTACGAGGGGAAAGTGCGCTGGCGTGGGTCGATATTTCGACGGGCAGCTTTCACGTGATGCCCTTGCCGGAGGTGCGCCTTGGCCCGGAACTGGCAAGACTGGCACCGAGTGAACTGATCCTTTCTGAAACAGATGAACTCGAACTCGAGGAACTCACGTCGGAAGCCGGCGTCTCGGTCACGCCCCTGGGCCGCTCCGCATTTGACAGCACGGGCGGCCACGATCGGCTATGTTCCTTGTTCGGCGTCGAGACCCTTGAGGCATTTGGAAACTTCTCACGACCGGAAATCTCTTCGATGGGGGCCCTGGTCGAGTACCTGGAGATCACCCAGAAGGGCAAACTGCCCCTGTTGCGCACTCCCGTCCGCGAGGCGCAGGCGCGCGTCATGCAAATCGATGCCGCGACCCGGCGAAATCTTGAACTGACGCACGCGCTGTCCGGCGGACGTTCTGGCTCACTGCTCTCCGCGGTGGATCGGACGGTGACCGCTGGCGGGGGGCGCCTGATGGAACGGCGTCTGTCCTCGCCGTCCCGCGTGCTCGAGGTGATACAGGAACGGCAGGATGCAGTGGCCTTCGCCGTGGAACAGGCTCGATTCTGCAATGATTTACGAGAGGCGCTGCGCCGGGTGCCAGACCTCGACCGGGCCCTTTCTCGGCTTGGGGTCGACAGGGGCGGTCCGCGTGACCTGGCGGCAATCCGCAACGGTTTGACCCAAGCTGACCGGATTGCAGCCTTCATGAAGAGTATGGACTTGCCCGACCTGATGGCGCGAGTTGTCGGAGATCTTTCGGGGCATGACGCGCTGCTCGCGCTCCTGGATCAGTCACTTGTTGCAGAACCCCCCCTTCTGGCGCGCGACGGGGGCTTCATTGCCGAAGGCTACGACGAGGAACTCGACGAGGCGCGGCGCCTGCGCGATGAGGGACGCGGTGTGATCGCGGGGATGCAGGCCGATTACGTGGAGCTGACCGGCATCCAAAGCCTGAAGGTGAAGCACAACAACGTGCTGGGTTATTTCGTCGAAGTCACGGCGACGCATGCCGACAAGATGTTGTCCTCTCCGCTGAACGAGACTTTCAAACACCGGCAGACGACGGCCAACCAGGTGCGCTTCACGACAGTCACGCTGAGCGAGATGGAAACCAAGATTTTGAATGCTGGCGGTCGGGCACTGGACATTGAGAAGCGGCTCTACGAAGGCCTTAAGGCGGCGATTCTGGAAGAGGCGGCGCCCCTCTCGCAAGCCTCGACCGCCCTTGCAGAACTCGATCTGGCAACGGCCTTTGCCGACCTCGCCCGGTCCGAGAACTGGTGCCGTCCAAAGGTCGATGCAGGCCGCGCGCTTCTCATCGAAGGTGGGCGACACCCGGTAGTCGAACGTGCATTGCGTTCGCAGGGTGGCGATCCGTTTATCGCCAATGACTGCGCCCTTGGCGACGAAAGCGATATCTGGCTGCTCACTGGTCCCAATATGGCCGGCAAATCGACGTTCCTGCGTCAGAACGCCCTGATTGCCGTGCTCGGGCAGATGGGTGCGTACGTGCCGGCCCGGGCCGCGCATATCGGTATGGTGAGCCAGCTTTTCAGCCGCGTCGGTGCGTCCGACGACTTGGCCCGAGGCCGGTCAACCTTCATGGTGGAAATGGTTGAAACCGCGGCGATCCTCAACCAGGCCGACGACCATGCACTTGTCATCCTCGACGAAATCGGCCGTGGCACCGCCACGTATGACGGCCTCTCGATCGCGTGGGCAACCCTGGAACACCTGCACGAAATCAACCGATGCCGCGCCCTCTTCGCCACGCATTACCACGAGCTGACCAACCTTAGCGAAAAGCTTGACCGGGTAGACAACGCCACTGTCGCCGTCAAAGAGCACGAAGGCGACGTCATCTTCCTGCACGAAGTCCGCAGGGGCGCGGCTGACAGGAGCTACGGCGTTCAGGTTGCCAAGCTGGCCGGCTTGCCGCCATCTGTGGTCGAGCGCGCGCGTGTCGTGCTGGACGCGCTTGAAAAGGGTGAACGCGAGGGTCACGGCAAGCGCGAGGCTTTCATCGACGACCTGCCCCTTTTCGCCGCCAGCCCGCCGCCACAGCCAAAGGCGCCCGCGAAAGAGTCGCTCGCCGAGAAGCGACTGGGCGAGATCCTTCCCGACGAACTGACTCCCCGGGAAGCTCTCGACCTGATCTATGAGCTAAAGGGCCTTGTGAAGGGCTGACTTGTCAGCCCTGGAAGGAAGAAACACCCACCTGCGCTGGCCGCAGGATCCGGTCGTGCAGCATGAAGCCCTGGGCCGAAACCTGGATGATATCGCCCTGCTTCGTTCCCGGAAGTGGCGCTTCGAACATGGCTTCGTGCTGTTGCGGGTCGAACCGGTCGCCGACCTGCGGATCGATCACGCGAATGCCGTGCTTCTCGAACACCTTGATCAGCTCGCGCATGGTCAGTTCGATCCCCTCGATCATGGGGCCGGCGACCTCGCGTTGCTCATCCGTCACCGACTCGACCGCGCGCTTCATGTTATCGAAAACCGGCAGCATATCGCGGGCAAGCTTGGACCCGCCGTAATTCTCGGCTTCGGTCCGTTCCTTTGCAGCCCGTTTGCGGGCATTCTCCGCGTCTGCCAGCGCCCGCATGAATTTGTCCTGAAGCGCGTCTCGTTCCGCACGGAGAGTCTCCACCTCGTCCTGCTCCTCAGGGCCATCTTCCGCCAATCGGGCTTCTTCCTCGGCCTCAGCCTCGGCGATGTCGTCCAGGAACCGGTCTTCGTCACGCTCTGCCATTCTTTCACCTCTAACTTCGGTCCGCGATCAGTTTGCCGACGATTTGCGCCGTGTAGTCGACGATCGGCACGATGCGGCCATAGTTCAGGCGCGTCGGGCCGATCACGCCCACCGCGCCAATAATCTTTCGGTCAGCGTTCATATATGGAGAGACCACCAAAGAGGAACCCGAAAGTGAGAAAAGTTTGTTCTCCGAACCGATAAATATTCTTACGCCTTCGCCCTCGTCCGCGAGCTCGAGAAATTCCGCGATGTCACGCTTTCGCTCGAGGTCATCGAACAGCGTGCGGATGCGTTCAAGGTCTTCTTCCTCGGTTTCAGGATTAAGCAAATTTGATCGGCCGCGAACGATCAAACGCTCGTAATTGTCTGATTCGCCCTCCCAGATCGCAAGGCCGCTCTCGACCAGTTGCCGGGCGAGCTGGTCGATTTCCTGGCGCCTCGATTCGATTTCTTTTGCGATAACGGATTGCAGACCCGACAAGGTCTTGCCTTCGACTAGCGCGTTCAGAAAGTTCGCGGCCTCTCGCATCGAGCTGGGTGTCTGGCCGGGCGGCGGAGTGAATATCCGGTTTTCGACATGACCGTCGGCAAAGACCAACACCACCAGCGCCCGGTCATGGCCGAGACCCACGAACTCGATATGCTTGATCGGGGCTTCGTGCTTTGGCGCAAGCACGAGCGATGCTCCATGCGTTACACCTGACAAAGCGGAACCGATCCGGTCGAGAGCCGTTCCCACGTCGTCGGAGTTGCTGCCAAGTGTCGCGTCGATCATCTGGCGGTCGGTGCTGTTGAGGTCGCCGACCTCGAGCAGCCCGTCAACGAACATCCGCAAGCCTTCCTGCGTTGGGATCCGGCCGGCCGATACGTGCGGGCTGTTCAGCAAGCCCAGGTACTCGAGGTCCTGCATCACGTTGCGAATCGTCGCTGCGCTCACCTTTTCGCTCATGTTGCGCGTCAACGTGCGGGATCCGACAGGGTCGCCTGTTGCAAGATAGGTCTCGACAACGCGGCGAAACACTTCGCGCGAGCGTGCGTTCATCTCTTCGAGAACCTTGCCTGCGTCGTTCATTCCGAATGACATCCTGCTTACGTGATCCGCCATTAAAGACGGACAAATGAAAAGGTCAATCGGGGTTGCACTTGCCGAGGGCAGCCATGTATCCCCAACGCACCAGCTAACGAGGTATTTGCCATGCGACCTTCCGGGAGAGACTTAAGCGAGATGCGGCCGGTTTCAATCGAGACCGGGGTCACGAAACATGCGGAAGGCTCCTGTCTGATCAAGGTTGGCGATACGCATGTTCTTTGCACGGCGACGATCGAGGACCGTGTACCGCCTTTCATCAAGGGTTCCGGCCTTGGCTGGGTGACGGCAGAATACGGAATGCTGCCCCGTTCCACCACCAGCCGGATGCGGCGCGAGGCTGCGGCAGGCAAACAGGGGGGACGCACGGTCGAAATCCAGCGCCTCATCGGTCGCAGCCTTCGGGCCGGTATCGACCGCGTGGCACTTGGCGAACGGCAAATCACCGTCGATTGCGATGTGATCCAGGCTGATGGCGGCACGCGTTGTGCATCGATCACAGGCGGCTGGGTGGCGCTTCGCCTCGCAGTTCAGAAACTTATGAAGATCGGCGATGTGATCAGCGACCCGATGACCGACCCTGTTGCCGCTGTAAGCTGCGGAATATACGCGGGCCAGGCGGTTCTCGACCTGGATTATCCGGAAGACAGTGATGCCGGTGTCGACGGAAACTTCATCATGACCGGTTCGGGCCAGCTGATCGAAGTTCAGATGAGCGCCGAAGGCGCGACGTTCTCTCGTGCGCAAATGGACAATCTGATGGATCTGGCACAGAAGGGCGTGGCCGAACTCGTCGAGGCGCAAAACGCGGCGGTCAATGCGTAGGTTCGAAGGCGACACGCTATTGGTCGCAACCCATAACGCTGGCAAACTGGAAGAAATCAGGACCTTGCTGAAACCATTTGGCGTAACCGTTATCGGCGCCGCCGAGCAGAATTTGCCCGAACCCGAAGAAACCGAAACAACTTTTGTCGGCAACGCACGCATCAAGGCGCATGCCGCGGCACGGGCCACGGGCCTGCCGGCTTTGTCGGATGATAGCGGTATCGAGATTGATGCTCTGGAGGGCCGGCCTGGAGTTTGGACGGCGGATTGGGCGGAAACAGGGTCTGGCCGCGACTTTGGCGTTGCGATGTCGCGTGCGCATGAAGAGCTCTTGCATACGGGTGCACCGCAACCCTGGAAGGCCCGGTTTTGCTGTACACTCGTTCTTGCTTGGCCCGACGGCCATGACGAGGTTTTTCCGGGAAAGGTCGATGGGCGTGTGGTATGGCCCACGCGGGGCAACCAGGGGCACGGGTACGACCCGATGTTCCAGCCCGACGGATATGACGTGACGTTTGGCGAGATGGATAGCGCAGAGAAAAACCGCATAAGCCACCGTGCCGACGCATTCGCCAAACTCGTGAATGGCTGTTTTGACTGACGATTGGCAGGAAGGTGGCTTTGGCCTCTACATTCATTGGCCGTTCTGCGAAGCCAAGTGCCCCTATTGCGATTTCAATTCTCACGTCAGCCGCTTCATCGATCAAGAACGGTGGAAGAAGGCCTATCTGTCCGAGATAGACCGGTATGCCGAACTGCTTCCTGGCCGGGTGCTGCAAACGGTGTATTTTGGGGGCGGAACACCAAGCCTGATGGACCCAGGAGTTGTCTCGGAGGTCATCGAGAGAATTCGTCGAAATTGGCCAACGTCGAATGACACGGAGATAACGCTCGAGGCAAACCCCGGCTCCGTCGAGGCTGGTCGCTTTGCGGCCTATGCGCAGGCCGGCATCTCGCGCGTGTCAATGGGCATTCAGGCGCTGAACGATGCCGACCTTCATCGGCTTGGCCGAATCCACTCAGTTGCAGAGGCTTATCAAGCATTTGATATTGCTAGGAAATATTTCGATAGAGTCAGTTTTGACCTGATCTATGCCCGCCAGAACCAAACCGTTGCCGCGTGGCGTGAAGAACTTCGGGAAGCGCTTTCGATGGCTGTCGATCACCTATCCCTTTACCAGCTGACCATAGAACCCGGCACGGCGTTCGGCGATCGGTATGCCCTTGGCAAGCTGAGCGGTCTGCCCGACGATGACCGCGCGGGTGACATGTACGAAGCGACGCAGGAGATCTGCAACTCCGCCGGCCTGCCGGCCTATGAGGTCTCTAACCACGCGGCGCCCGGCGCGGAGTCGCGGCACAACCTTGTCTACTGGCGGTATGGCGACTACGCGGGGATTGGCCCGGGCGCTCATGGTCGCATCACCATCGCAGGTCAAAGACACGCCACCGAGGCGTACGCCCAACCCGGCAAATGGCTCAACGCGGTAGAGGCCACGCAACCTGTCGACTCGATTGAACCGATCTCCGGCTCGGAACAGGCTGATGAGTACCTTATGATGGGCCTCCGGGTCAGTGAGGGCATTGATGCGCGTCGGTACAGGGCTATGTCTGGGCAAGACCTGTCGGCGCACACGCTCGCACGGCTTGAGGAGATCGGCATGATCGTGCAGGAAAAGTATCGAGTCAGAGCCACACAACACGGACGCATGGTTCTCAACGCGGTGATCAAAGAGTTTATGTCAGGCTGAATAATGCGGTTCGTGTGGCTCGGCCTTGGATTGCTTTGCGTTGGCCTTGGCTTGGTTGGCGTTGTCCTCCCGCTCGTGCCGACAGTGCCCTTTCTGCTTCTCGCAACATTCTTCTTTGCCCGTTCGTCGGAGCGTCTTCACAGCTGGTTGCTTTCGCATCCGCAATTTGGCCCCGCGATCATAGATTGGCAGGAACGCGGCGCCATAAGCAGGCGGGCAAAGACGCTCGCAACGATATCCATTGCCGCGGTATTCGCACTATCCTTGGCAATGGGACTACGCCAAACGATCCTCGTAGTTCAGGCAATCGTCCTCGGCTGCGTACTGATATTTCTCTGGACTCGGCCTAGTTGCTGACGCTGAGGATTCGGCAAAGATCATCGAGTTGTTCCAGCGTGTCGTAGGCGATAACAATCTGGCCGTTCTCTTTGCCGGGCTTGTGATCGATCATAACCTTCATCCCCAGGCCAGCCGAGAGATCGCCTTCAAGAGCCTTGGTATCGGCGTCCTTTTCCGACGTTGCCTTTGCCTTGGGTTTGGAGCCTCCGGAAAAGATATTCTCCTGCTCCGCCTTGGCGAGCTTTTCAGCTTCGCGGACTGACAACCCTTTCTTGATTATCTGCTTTGCCAGGGCTACCGGATCTTCTGCCGTGACCAATGTACGCGCGTGGCCGGCCGACAGTTTTCCGTCACGTAGATAGCTCTGCACCTCCTCGGGAAGTGTCAAAAGCCGGACAGAATTGGCAATATGGCTCCGGCTTTTGCCTAGGGCAGTCGCGAGGCGTTCCTGTGTATGGCCAAACTTTTCCATCAGCTGACTGTAGCCCGCAGCCTCCTCCACCGGGTTCAGATCTGCCCGCTGAACGTTTTCGATGATCGCAACTTCTAGAACCTCGGTGTCGTCGAATTCCCGGACAAGCGCCGGCACGGCATGCAGCTTCGCCATTTGAGCTGCTCGCCAGCGACGTTCACCCGCAACGATCTCGAATTGCCCTTCGGTTCTTGGGTTCGGCCGGACGATCAGAGGCTGAATTATGCCCTTTTCCCTGATCGACGCCGCAAGGTCTTCCAGCGCTTCGGGGTCGAATGATCGACGTGGCTGATCGGGATTCGGCGAAATCATTTCGATCGGGATGACCTGGTCGGGGTGTTTGGGATCGGCGGCGTCGTTCCCGTGCCCCTCATTTACATCCGCCATAAGCGCCGAAAGCCCCCGCCCAAGGCCGCGTTTCGGTTTCTTTTCTGCCATTCCGGCCTCTCCTCAGGTCTTCAGGCCGCAACGGGCGTATGGTTTTTCATCAGTTCGGCGGCAAGCTCTCTATATGCTTGCGCCCCCTTGGACGCTGTGTCGTATCGAAGGACCGGAAGCGAGTAGGACGGTGCTTCGCTTACGCGAACATTCCGTGGAATGAGTGTTCTGAACACGAGGTCGCCAAGATTCTCACGGGCGTCCGCCTCAACCTGGGCCGAGAGGTTGTTGCGCATGTCATACATAGTCAGAACGATGCCTTCTATCCGAAGGTTCGGATTCGCTGACTGACGCACCTCTCTCACGGTCAGCATCAGTTGGGAAAGCCCTTCCAGCGCAAAAAACTCTGATTGCAGTGGCACCAATACCGAATGTGCGGCCACCATCGCATTCACAGTCAGAAGGTTCAGGGATGGGGGGCAGTCGATCAGGATATAGTCGAAGCTGAACTGGTCTATCGCCGGTTGACGCAGGGCATCGTGAAGAAGATAGCTGCGCTTTTCATTTGAAATGAGTTCGATATCGGCTGAACTGAGATCGACTGTTGCCGGAATAATCTGAAGGTTCTGCTCTCCGGTTTCCAGTACGACGTCTTCCAAGTCTACTTCTTCCAACAACAAGTCGTATGTCGTAAAAGTCCGAGCGTCCGGCTCAATACCAAGGCCGGTGGAAGCATTACCCTGCGGATCTAGGTCAACGATTAACACGCGACACCCGGTTTCTGCCAGCGCGGCCCCTAGGTTGATCGTGGTGGTCGTTTTGCCTACACCACCTTTCTGGTTGGCTACGGCAATGATTTTGGGCGTCTTGGGCCGGCTCGGATCAGACACGGGATACTCCTGTAATCCTCAAAATGACGGGGCCATCCTCGGTCACACTTTTAACCTCGTGGTGCTCGAACTTCCACTTCTGTTGTGCTTCAGCCAGCTCTTTTTTCCACGTCACCCCCTTGGGAAACAGGGCCATGCCTCCCTCCCTAAGATTTGCATGCGCGTAGCTCAGCAATATCGAGAGATCCGTGAGCGCACGAGCCGTCACAACGTCACACCCCAAGTGTGGCAGGTTCTCCACCCGGTCATTCACGACCGTAACAGCCAGATCCGTTTCTCGCGCCACGGTGCGGAGGAAGGCGCATTTTCGGGAATCGCTTTCGACAAGTGTGACATTGCTTGGCGAGTCGAATTCCTTTGCAAGGATAGCAATGACAAGGCCGGGAAAACCTCCGCCAGACCCGAGGTCTGCCCAGTGGTCGACTGGATGAGGTGCCAGTTCATGTAACTGCGCAGAATCGGCAACGTGACGACGCCAGACGTCGCTTACCGTGGATTTCGCGACAAGGTTGATGCGCGGATTCCATTTCTTGAGTAGATCTACGTAGACCTCTAGACGGGCCGATGTTTCACGTGAAACACCCAACGCGGCAGAATTGCTCATGCGCTTTCTTTGCGCCTGTACTGACGGAGGCGCGCCAATATCAAGGTTAAGGCCGCCGGGGTCATCCCATCGATCCGGCTGGCTTGCGCCAGATTTGAAGGTCGCGCCGCAGAAAGTTTGGAGCTGAGTTCAGTTGAAAGACCAGAGATCGCGTCAAAATCGAAGTCGGACGGTATGATTTGCGCCTCATCTCGCCTCATCATGTCCACGTCCCGCCTTTGCCTTTCTATATAATTGGCATAAAGCGCGTCTTTCGCGATCTGCTCTCGCACTTCTCGGTCAATAAATCCCAATGATGTGTCAAGCTTCAACAGGGTGTCAAACTGCACATCGGGGAAGGACAACAAATGGAAACCGGTGCGACGTGAGCCATCCTGGCTCACTTTGACTCCCGCGGCGTCGAGCTCTTTCGAAGTAAAAGTCCGTTCCTGCAACTTCACCTTGGCTGCATCGACCCGGTGCATCTTGTCTTCAAACACACGCTTGCGCTTCGAGCTTACGCAACCGACAGAGATCCCGATGGGCGTCAGCCGTTGATCCGCGTTGTCAGCCCGAAGGGAAAGTCGGAATTCGGCTCGGGAAGTGAACATGCGATAAGGCTCCGTCACCCCCCTAGTTGTCAAGTCATCGACCATCACTCCGATGTAACTGTCTGATCGACTGAAGATAAGCGGCTCTTTCTCACGCACCGCCAGCGCCGCATTCAACCCTGCAACAAGCCCCTGCGCCGCCGCTTCCTCGTAACCCGTGGTTCCGTTAATCTGCCCTGCAAGATAAAGCCCAGGCACCGATTTCACTGCAAGCGTAGCGTCCAGCGCTCTAGGATCGACGTAATCATATTCGATCGCATATCCCGGTTGCAGGATGCGTGCCTGCTCTAGGCCGCGGATAGAACGCACGTAGTCTTCTTGCACATCCTCAGGCAGGGACGTGGATATGCCATTCGGATAGATAACATTGTCCGAAAGGCTTTCCGGTTCCAGAAAGATCTGATGGGATGATTTGTCCGAAAATCGAACCACCTTGTCTTCAATAGACGGGCAATACCGCGGCCCGATACCGTCAATGTGCCCCCCATACATAGCGGATCGGTCAAGATTGCCGCGGATGATGTCGTGTGTGATCTCGTTGGTATGCGTTATTCCACAAGATACCTGCTTCGCGACGACTTCGCGCGAAAGGAATGAAAATAGTACCGGGTCTTCATCACCGGGTTGTTCTTCGAGAATACCCCAGTTGATCGTTGCGCCATCCAGGCGAGGGGGCGTACCAGTTTTCAGACGACCTAGTTTCAAATCGAACGAGTCGATCCGTTCGGCAAGCTTGACTGATGGTTTGTCTCCCATCCGCCCGCCTGGACGTGACACATCGCCAATATGAATGACGCCGCGCAAGAACGTTCCTGTCGTCAGGATAACCGCGCTCGCTCGAATTTCGGAACCGTCCGCGAGAATCACGCCTGAAACCGCTTCCCCCTCCATGAGAAAATCTGCAGCTTCGCCTTCGATGATCTCAAGATTCGGCTGGGCCCCCATCTCCGACAGCATCTCTTCCCGATAGATTCTGCGGTCAGCTTGGGCGCGGGGGCCTTGAACAGCAGGTCCTTTACGCCTGTTAAGCAGCCGGAACTGGATCCCGGCCCGGTCAGCCACTCGTCCCATGACTCCATCGAGCGCATCGATCTCGCGCACGAGGTGACCTTTCCCCAGCCCGCCAATAGCCGGGTTACAGGACATGACGCCAATGCCATCGCGCGAAAGTGTAACCAGTGCAGTGCGCGCACCCATCCGGGCGGACACGTGCGCCGCCTCTGCGCCAGCATGCCCACCGCCAATTACGATGACCTCAAAATGTTTCACGTGAAACACTCCTTACTTCCCGAGGCAGAAGCTCGCGAAAATCTCGTCTAGAACGTTTTCGATATCGATCCTGCCTACCAGAGAATCAAGAGCACGAATAGCCGTTCGCAGTTCCTCTGCCGCAAGGTCTGCGGAATCTTCTCCGTAAGGCAAAAGCCCCAAGGCTACCTCAAGGGCTGCCACTCCCCGTGTCATGGCATCCTTATGGCGATGCCGCGTGGCAATTCCGTGCCCGGCTGCACGATCACCGAGCAACGTGGAAATCCGGCCAACAAGCTCAGACACGCCCACACCGGTCTTTCCGGAAATTCCATTCACCGGCGCCCCGTTCAAATCGGCCTTTGCAGTAAGAACGATATCCGTTGGCTCTGGCGTTATTTCAGGAATGTTCCCCGCTTCCACCAGGAAAACACGCAAATCCGCAAGCTTCGCTCGGTCACGAGCGCGGTGAATGCCAATTGATTCCACCGCATCCTCCGTCTCACGCAGACCGGCCGTATCGAGCAACGTCACCGGTAAACCACCGAGATCCATGCGCACCTCGATAACGTCGCGTGTCGTACCCGCATACTCTGAGGTAATTGCAGCCTCACGGCCAGCCAATGCATTGAGCAACGTCGACTTCCCGACATTTGGAGCGCCAACGATAGCAACCTCGAACCCTGTTCGAATACGCTCCGCAATTCCGACACCATCGATCTCTGCTCGAAGTTCTTCGATCACTTCCAGCACGAGGCTCGATACTTCTGGCCCCACGTCTACCGGTACCTCTTCATCGGCAAAATCAATCGTCGCCTCGAGAAGCGCGGCCGCCCGAATGAGCTTTTCGCGCCAACCCTCTGCCTTCCGACCGAGGTCGCCAGACAGCACTCGCATAGCCTGACGCCGCTGCGCCTCTGTCTCGGCATCGATTAGGTCAGCAAGGCCTTCCACCTGGGCCAAGTCGAGCATTCCATTCTCAAGGGCACGGCGCGTAAACTCGCCCGCCTCCGCTGCCCGTAGGCCATCGAGCTGTTCAAGTTCCACAAGCAGTGCGTCCGTAACCGCTTTACTTCCGTGTACTTGAAACTCTGCCGAGCTCTCCCCAGTGAAGCTGTGATCTTCCGTAAACGTCAGGACAAGCGCTTCGTCCAACCGGTGCCCGGTTCGATCTCGCAGAATCCGAAGCGACGCCTTACGGGGTGGCGGCACATCGCCACACAGCAGGTTTACCGCCTCATGTGCTGCCGGCCCTGACACGCGGATGATCGCGACGCCGGCTTTCCCAGGCGCCGTTGAAAGAGCGAATATCGTGTCCATGATCGCGCTCCGAAGAGGCTCCGGGTCAGGTGTTCATTGAATCGAAGAATTCCGAGTTTGTCTTCGTCTGCTTGAGCTTACTCAACAAGAACTCGATCGCATCCGTGGTGCCCATCGGATTGAGAATCCTGCGAAGAACGAAGGTCTTCTGCAGATCGCCCTTGTCGATCAGCAGGTCTTCTTTCCTCGTACCCGACTTGAGGATATCGATCGCCGGGAACACGCGTTTGTCCGCAATCTTACGGTCGAGCACGAGCTCCGAGTTACCGGTGCCTTTGAACTCTTCGAAGATCACCTCATCCATACGGCTGCCGGTTTCAATAAGCGCCGTCGATACGATGGTCAGCGAACCGCCTTCCTCGATATTCCGCGCCGCACCGAAGAACCGCTTCGGCCGTTGCAGCGCATTGGCATCAACACCACCTGTCAGAACCTTGCCGGAAGACGGCACGACAGTGTTGTAAGCTCTACCAAGTCTTGTGATCGAGTCGAGAAGGATTACTACATCTCGCTTATGCTCCACCAAGCGCTTGGCTTTCTCAATAACCATCTCGGCCACGGCAACATGGCGCGCCGCAGGTTCATCGAATGTCGAAGAGATCACTTCGCCTTTGACTGAACGCTGCATGTCTGTCACCTCTTCCGGCCGTTCGTCGATCAGAAGAACGATCAGATAGCATTCCGGATGGTTCCGTTCGATGCTGGCCGCGATGTTCTGCAAGATCACCGTCTTACCTGTCCGCGGCGGCGCCACGATCAGCGAACGCTGGCCCTTCCCGATCGGCGCGACAAGATCGATGACCCGGGCGGACTTGTCCTTGATCGTCGGATCCTCGATCTCCATCTTCAGCCGCTCATCGGGATAAAGCGGCGTCAGGTTGTCGAACGCGATCTTGTGGCGCGCGTGCTCGGGATCCTCGAAATTGATCTGACTGACATTGGTCAGGGCAAAGTAACGCTCGTTGTCGTCAGGTGCGCGGATTTCACCCTCGACGGTATCACCCGTCCGCAGTGAGAACTGGCGGATCGTATCGGGCGACACGTAGATGTCATCCGGGCCCGGCAGATAGTTTGCTTCCGGCGAGCGGAGGAAGCCGAACCCGTCCTGCAACACCTCTAGCACACCATCGCCGAAAACCGTCCAGCCTTCATCCGCACGCTCGCGCAGGATCTGGAACATCATTTCGCCCTTGCGCATCGTCGAGGCATTCTCGATCTCGAGATCCTCTGCCATGGCGAGCAGGTCTGCCGCAGTCTGAGCTTTCAGATCCGACAGGTTCAAACGGTCTTGGGACATGGGAAGACACCTTTTGGCTCTGCGCAACTCATGCGCGGCAACCAATTTCATTCATGGAAAAACAGCATCCCGGACGGGTGCCTGCTCGCGGATATAAGGAGACGCGCCCCTCATGTCAACGAAAGTCAGAAACGCACGACCACGGCAAGAACGATGACCACCATCAGGAGTGTCGGAACCTCGTTCATGATCCTGTACTGTCGGCCGGTCAAGGTATTCTCTCCTGCCGCAAAATCCTTCCGTTTGCGACCGAGCCAGTGATGGAACCACGTCATCGTCAGCACACCCCCGGCCTTGACCCATGGCCAGGCCGAACCCCAGTCCACCACACCGGGCGTGAAGACAAGGCAAAGCCCGAATACCCAGGTGGCGATCATCGCCGGGTTCATGATCACGCGAAGAAGTTTTTCTTCCATCATCTCGAAAACCGGGTCGTTTCCGCCTTTCTGTTCTACGTGGTATACGAACAGCCTTGGCAGATAGAAGATACCCGCCATCCAGGAAATCACGGCCATGATGTGAAATGCCTTGATCCACGGATAGGCTGTGGCAAGCAAGTCTGTCATTGCGCGCTCCGGTGTTTCCAACCCTCCTAATAATAAAAATAGATATAAGAAAGGATGATGTGTTTGTAGGAAGCCAAGAAACTGTGGATTACGTGGTTCTCAACAGGAATATGAACAGAACAAGGCGCTGTGGGGAAACCTGTAGATGAGAATGTCCGTAGCGGATTAGGCAGCAATATTACCTATTAATTCCAGAATGTTATCGCTATTTTACTGCCTTGTACCCTTGTGGATAAAAATCTGATCTTCTTCTTGAAAATGTAAGTTGCCAAGTCAGCCAGCTTATCCTTTCCCACAACCTGATAAAGCTTGAAGATCACGTTGGAACGAAGGGCAAATCTTGCAAGCGCAGACGCGCCGTGGAAATGTCCGGGGTCAGTCCGCAACGCATCCAGAAGAAATCCTCGGTTTATCCACATGGCCCAGAAACTCGTGCTTGCATCGGCGTCCGGCATTCGTCAGCAGTTGCTCCGCAATGCGGGCATAAACTTCGAGGTACAGCCCGCCCGCATCGACGAGGTTGCCTTGCGCGATGCAATGCAATCGGATGACGCACCGCCACGGGACATCGCGGATGCGCTGGCTGAAATGAAAGCGCGAAAGATCGCGATGCGCGAGGGAGATGCATTGGTGCTTGGCTGCGACCAGGTGCTGGCGCATCGCGGTGATATCCTCGGAAAGCCGGAAAGCCCGGAAGACGCGAAGGCGCAATTATTGCGATTGCGTGGTGACACCCACCAGCTCTTGTCCGCGGCGGTGATCTACGAAGATGGCGCGCCAGTCTGGCGCCACGTCGGGATGGTTCGTCTGACCATGAAGGCCTTCTCGGACGAGTACCTGGATGCGTATCTGCAACGCAACTGGGAGAGCATCCGTCACTCGATTGGTGGATATAAGCTTGAAGAAGAAGGTGTCAGGTTGTTTTCTCAGGTGCAGGGCGATTATTTCTGCGTCCTGGGTTTGCCTTTGCTGGAACTTCTGTCCTTTCTGGGATTGCGTGGGGTAATAGAGACATGAATGACTCAAGGATTCCCCTTGCCGCCGTAATCGGTTCGCCGGTGGCCCATTCCAAGTCGCCGCAGCTGCACAATCACTGGCTCAAGGTAAACGGACTGCCCGGGTTTTATGTCCCGATGGATGTCAAGACGGATGACCTCGAAACCGTGTTGCGATCCCTTCCGAAGATGGGCTTCGTCGGGGCCAACATCACCATTCCGCACAAGGAAAAAGTTCTCGAGATCGCGGACCAGGTAACCGATCGCGCAACGCTCATCGGGGCGGCAAACACGCTGATATTCCTACAAGACGGCAAGATTCATGCCGACAACACAGATGGTTATGGCTTCATCAGCAACATCCGGCAGAATGCCCCGGATTGGGATCCGGCCGCCGGTCCCGCAGCCATACTGGGTGCTGGCGGCGCGGCGCGGGCGGTGGTCACGTCCCTGCTCGATGCCGGCGTGCCCGAGATTCTCATTTCCAACCGCACCAGGGTGCGCGCCGAAGCGCTGCGCACCGACTTTGGCAAGCGACTGCAAGTTATCGACTGGGTTCAGGCTGGCAACATGCTCGAAGACGCCACAACGGTTGTGAACACCACGTCGCTGGGAATGATCGGCAAGCCGCCGCTGCGTGTACCGCTGGATGGTCTCCAGCGTGGCGCACTTGTCACCGACCTCGTTTATGCACCGCTGAAGACCAGGTTCCTCGCCGAGGCCGAGGATCTCGGCTGTCAGATCGTTGACGGTCTCGGAATGCTCTTGCACCAAGCCGTGCCTGGCTTCGAGCGCTGGTTCGGCGTGCGCCCCGAGGTCGATAGCGCAACGCGGGCGGCAGCGCTGCGATGATCTTCCGGCTCGGGCTGACAGGGTCCATCGGCATGGGTAAGTCGACCACCGCCCGGTTGTTCGCCGAGGAAGGCTGCGCCGTTTGGGATGCGGACGCCGCCGTTCACCGTCTTTATGCCAAGGGTGGCATCGCGGTCGAGCCCATGTCCGAGGCATTCCCGAACGCGATCGAAGATGGTGCGGTGTCCCGCCCCCGCCTCAAGGATATCCTGGCAAAGGATTCCGGCGCCCTCGCCAGGATCGAGGGCATCGTGCATCCGCTGGTCGGACAGGACCGCGAAACCTTTCTCGAAACCGCCCATGCGGATATCGCCGTGCTCGATATTCCCCTGCTCTTCGAAACCGGAGGCGAAGGCGCGATGGATGCCGTTGTCTGTGTCACCGCCCCGCCCGACGTACAGCGCGCCCGCGTATTGGAGCGCGGCACCATGACCGAGGCGCAATTCGAAGCCATCCTCGCCAAGCAGTTGCCCGATGCGGAAAAACGCCGCAGGTCCGACTTTGTCATCGTGACCGACTCCCTTGAGCATGCACGCGAACAGGTTCAGGATGTGGTGAAGCAAATCAGGAACAGGCTGAAGCATGCGTGAGATCGTACTCGACACCGAGACCACGGGATTCAATCCGAACGAAGGCGACCGCATCGTCGAGATCGGAGCGGTCGAGCTTTACAATCACATGCCGACCGGCCGCACGTATCACCAGTATATCAATCCTGAACGATCCATGCCGCAAGAAGCGTTCGAGGTGCATGGGTTGGGCGATGACTTCCTGCGTGACAAGCCTGTCTTCGCGAAGATCGCACAGGACTTCGTAACGTTCGTTGGCGACGCGAAGCTCGTCATTCACAATGCGGCGTTCGACATGAAGTTCATCAACGCCGAACTGGGGTGGGTCAAACTGCCGTCTATCCCCTGGGAACAGGCGATCGACACCCTCGACATTGCCCGGAGAAAATTTCCGGGCTCTCCTGCCAGCCTCGACGCGCTTTGCCGCCGGTTCGGCATAGACAATTCGTCGCGCACCCTGCACGGCGCCTTGCTCGATTCCGAGATCCTCGCCGAGGTCTACCTCGAACTCATCGGCGGGCGGCAACCCGACTTCGGCCTTACGGCGGCACAGTCGCCGACGGCGGGCGATCGAACCGAATACGAGGAAACCTGGCGTCCTCAGCCGCGCCCGAACGCCCTGCCCCCGCGACTGACCGAAGCCGAAGCCGCCGCCCACGCGGCCTTTGTCGAAGCCATGGGCGACGGCGCGATGTGGAAGAAAACCGGTTAGGCGTCGGGCGTCTCGGGCTGGCCCGAGGCTGATTGCCGGCGGGCAATCTCGTTCCGGTAAAGCTGTACCCAGTCGATGTTCTCGAGGTTCAACGGCGGGAAGCCCCCGTCGCGCGTGACGTCGCTGACGATCCGGCGCAGGAACGGGAAGGTCATGCGCGGGCACTCAATCAGCAGGAACGGATGAAGCTGTTCGTCCGGCACACCCTCGATGTGGAAGACGCCCACGTACTCGAGCTCCAGCAGGAACAGGTGCTGTTCCGTGCCCTTGTTCTTGGAACTGACCCGCAGCTTGGTAACGACCTCGTAAGTGTCGGGGTTTTGCCGTTTCTTGGCGTCGAGGTTCACAGAAACCTCGATATCCGGCGTCACTTCGCCGCCAGTGCCCTGTTGCGCGAGGATGTTCTCGAATGACATGTCACGCACGAACTGCGTCACGATGTTCATCTTGACCTGCGGCGGCTGCTGGGGCTGTTGCGGCTGTGCGCCGCCGTTTTCATGTTCGGCCATGAAGCTCTCCGATAAGCGAACTTAAATCGAGAGTTGGCTTAGCAGGAAGGCAATCCGGCCTCAATGCCTAGTCCAGCCCGACGATCCTTGCGTGGATCGGTCGTTGTCACTGCGGTCGAGATCTTCGTACTCTCCCTCGATCACCTCAGGCCCATGCGGGTGCCGACGCGGCGGCTGCCGGTGCGGCCCGTCGGGGCCCATCTCGAACCGTTGCACATGCACCCGCTTTCGCAGGTAATTGAACGCGGCGTGACGCACTGGTGGCATGAGCAATGCAAAACCGACCGCATCGGTAAAGAACCCGGGCGTGAGTAACAACGCCCCGGCAAAAAGGATCATCGCACCATGCGCCAAGGGTTCGGTCGGGTCGTTCAGGCGTGAGAAGGACGAGCGCAGTTGCCCCATGGCCATCGCACCCTGCGTGCGCACCAGCCACGTGCCGATGATGGCCGTCAGCACCACGATCCCCAGCGTCGGCCACAACCCGATCGCACCGCCCACCTGGATGAACAGGGCGATCTCGATCAGCGGAACCGCAAGGAACGCAAGGAACAACCACATTGAAAAAAACCTCGTATCGGGGCCCACCCTGTACGGTGGACTTGCCTGCATCAGTCACCTACATAGGTTTGCAAACCATGTGTTACCATGCCCCGCATGTGAAGAGGTGCCTATGAATTCCCCGCTACTGCAGCTTTTGGTGCTGGCAGGCATTGCCATCTTCCTGATCCTGCGCCTGAAAAGCGTTCTCGGCACGCGGGACGGGTTCGAAGGTCCGCCGCGCCGCGGTGCGCCCGAACCTGCCAAGAATGATCGACGTCAGGAGTTCGAGGTGATCGAAGGCGGGCCTGATCACGACATAACCGACCACGTGCCGGAAGATTCCGAGGCCGCGGCCGCGCTCGCCGACATGAAGCGCATCGAGCCCTCCTTCACGGTGACGGATTTCCTTCAGGGCGCCCGGGGGGCCTATGAATGGATCCTGATGGCCTTCGAAAACGGCAACCTCGACCAAGTTGCGCCCTTCCTTGCGGAAGATGTCTACGAGGCCTTCGCACAGGTCGTGGATTCCCGCCAGGAACAAGGGCTTGCAGTCGAGGCAGAGTTCGTGGGCGTCCGGGGAACCACCTTGGCCGACGCCCGGTTCGACAACACTTCCAACCGCGCTGAGGTGACGGTCAGGTTCATCGGCGAACTGATCTCCGTTGTGAAAGACCAGAACGGCGAGATTATCGAAGGCAAGCCGGGCCAATCCAAACGTCAGAAAGACACCTGGACGTTCGAGCGGGTCATGGGGTCGGGTGATCCCAACTGGCGGCTTGTCGCGACGGGCGAATGATCCGGCGGTTCTGGGCCGCGCTTTGTGTGTGGATGCTGGCGGCCGCAACCGCCGCGTCCGAGGACGTGACGCACAAGATTCTAGAATTCGATGACCTGGAAGGCTGGAATTTCGATGCCCATGACCGGGCGCTCGAGGCTTTCCTCGTCACCTGCCCTGACCTCCGTGACCCGGACTGGCGATCGCTCTGCGCGCTTGCCCAGCAGGAACCGGACGCCAAGACGTTTTTCGAACTGTTTTTTCGCCCGATGCTGATCGAGAACGGCAGCCGGGCCATGTTCACCGGGTATTTCGAACCTGAGCTCGATGGTGCCCTGTCTCCGAGTGCGCAGTATCGCTACCCCGTTTACCGGGAACCGGAGATCGCAAAGGTCTCGAACCCGTGGCTGACCCGTCGCGAGATCGAAACCGGCGATTTCATGCGCGGCAAAGGCTACGAGATTGCCTGGGTGGACGATCCGGTCGAGCTGTTTTTTCTTCAGATACAGGGCTCCGGCCGCATCCGGCTTCCCGATGGTCGACGGATCCGCGTGGGATACGGCGGATCGAATGGCCACCCCTATCGATCCATCGGGATCGAACTGGTGCGGCGCGGCATTTACAAACCGCACCAGGTATCGGCCGAAGTCATAAAGAATTGGGTCAAGCGCAACCCGCAGGCCGGACGCGAGCTTCTGTATCACAACCCGTCCTACGTCTTCTTCCGTCGTGTCGACCAGGTGCCGCCCGAGGACGGGCCGCTTGGGGCGATGAACCGGTCGGTTACCCCGAAACGCACCATCGCGGTAGATCCGGCTTATACCCCGCTGGGGGCCCCGGTCTGGGTCGAGAAGAAGGGGGACGATCCGTTCAACCGCCTGATGATCGCACAGGATACCGGCTCGGCCATCAAGGGGCCGCAGCGGGCGGACGTGTTTTTTGGCACGGGGGATGCCGCCGGCAAGGCTGCGGGAATGTTGAAGGACCCCGGGCGGATGGTGGTGCTGCTTCCGATCCAGCGGGCCTTTGCCACGGCGACGGAGCCGTATCAGTGAGCCGCCGGAAGCTTCGGCCGGACGAGCTTGAGCTCTGGAACAAGGTGGCGAAAACGACGGAGCGGATGCATCCGGTCAAACCCGCTAAAACCAAGCAGGGGCTACCTTTTCGTGAAGAGAAGAAAAGCCCCGATCAACCCCGCCAGGAGCCGATAGAGCGTTTCGAGATCGGGCAGAAATCCAAGACCAGGGGGGCGCGCCACGACGTGCTGCCGGGTCTGCCCGAGCAGATCGCCGCGGCGCCGGTTCAGATGGACCGTAAGGCCTATGACCGTCTGAAGCGTGGCAAGCTCAAGCCGGAGAGCCGGATCGATCTGCACGGCATGACGCTGGACCAGGCGAAGCCGGCGCTGCAGTCGTTCATCATGAAATCCTTTGCCCGCGAGCGGCGGTTGGTGCTGGTCATCACCGGGAAAGGCAGGCAGTCGGAGGACGATGGCCCCATCCCGCAGCGACCTGGCATCCTGCGCCACGCGGTGCCGAACTGGTTGCGGTCGCCGCCGCTCTCGCAGATGGTCCTGCAAATTTCCGAAGCCCATGCGCGGCATGGCGGGGGTGGGGCCTACTACGTTTATTTACGGCGAAAACGCTAGCAGGGGACGGGCGCGGGAGACGCCGATCATCATCATGATCGTCGTGAAGACAAAGTAGACTGCGACCAGCAAATACTGGGTTTCAAGCCCCAGGCCGAGGTCGATGCCGAGGCCGGTGATGCCCGGGCCGATGGCGGAGCCGAAGACCATGACGGCCGCCGCCATTGCCTTGATCGAGCCCAGGCGGCCGGTGCCGTAGAACTCGGCCCAGAAGGCGTTGGGCAGGGTGGTGTTGAAGCCCGTGGTGAGGCCCATGAACAGGAAGCCCATCAGCACGGCCAGAGGGGTTTCGGCCATCGCGAAGACCAGGAAGGCAGCGATCATCGGGATCTGCATGAAGGGGATCAGGCGGGGTGTGCCGAACCGGTCGAGCCCCCAGCCGGAGGCTATCATGGCAAGGATGCTGACCACCGTGTAGATCGGAAACATCGCAACCAGTTCAACATGTTCGACCGCCTTGATCTCGGCGAAATGGACCTGGTGAAAGAAGAAGGCGGTGACGAAGGCGGAGGGACCGAGAAGCGCCGGGATCATGAACCAGAACAGGAAATGGGTGACGGTCTGGTGGCGGGTCCAGTGGCGGCCTTCCATGCCGAGGGACTGGTCGGACTGGGCCCAGGATTGCGGGGTGCGTTCCTGCCGGAGGAGCAGTAAAACAAGGGGTATGCCAAGGATCGCGATGAGTGCCGCGCCGCCCCAGAGCAGCCGCCAGTCATAGATCGCCATCAGTGCCACGAAGCCCAGCGGCAGCAGCGCCTCGCCCATCGCGAAGCCCAGCGTGGCGACCGACAGGGCCTTGCCGCGGCTGGCGATGAACCAGCGGGACATGGCCACCACGGCGATATGGCTGGTCATCCCCTGCCCCGTGAAGCGCAGCGCGAAGATCACCAGGATCAGCCCCCACCACACCGGGTTCAGGGCCATGGAAACGCAGGCAAACCCCAGCAAAACAAGGATGATCGGTGCCAGGACGCGCACCCGGAAATGATCGGTCAGACCGCCCGCCCAGACCATCACCAGGGCCGAGGCGGTGGTGCCCAGCGTGTAGATGCCGCCCCATTGGCCGTGGGAGAGGTCGAAGGCCTCGCGGATGTGGCCGGCGAAGATCGAGATGAAGAAGGTCTGGCCGAAACTGCTGAGAAAAGTCAGCAGGACGCCGGCGGTCAGCCACGGGGCATTGTCGCGGAGGAAGGCGAGAATGGGCATGCCCTTTCGTCGCCCGAAAACGGGGGGAAGTGAAGCGAAATCGGCGACCGGGGCGAATCAGGGGTTAAGACGCGGATTAACAAGGAAAATCCCGTGTCGGTATCGCGTCGGTATAACGTCGGTATTCTGTCGGTGTTTTTCGCGGTGGTGGGCCGGGTTGATGTGGCGTCCGGTGGGGTTGGCACGAGATGTTGTGCGGGGCGCAACGGGGGGTTTCGTGGCGGGAGGGGTTGGTGCGGGTGTAGTTGGGTGGTGGTTCTTTCCGTCCCGCACATGTTCGCACACGCCCGGCGCGGTCATACCACGAGTGTTCGGCGCGAGGTCCCGGCTCAGGGCCGGGACGGGTGTGGCGTGAATCGTGGGTTGGCACGCAGCCTACCAACCACCTGCCCGCCCCGGGCTTGACCCGGGGTCTCTGGTCCGTGCGAGGTCCCGGCTCAGGGCCGGGACGGGTGGTCTGTGCGGGCGGTGGGTTGGCCCCTGCCCTACGACGGCCGGGGTTTTTCCATCACGAGGAAGGTCATCATGCCGAGCGGCGGGATGGTCTTGCGGTCGGTGACGGAGAGGTCGTCGCGCAGGACGGTGTCGATGTGGAAATCGGAATGCCAGCCGAGCACGTTGGCAAACGGCGCCGAGATGCGTTCGAGGAAGGCGAGCGGGCCTTTCTCGCGCACGAAGTGGTTGGTGATGACGATCCGGCCGCCCGGGGCGCAGACGCGGGCGATCTCGGCCATGCAGCGCTCGGGTTCGGGGACGACGGACAGCACGTGCATCGCCGCGACGGTATCGAAGCTGTTGTCGGGAAAGTCGAGCGTGCGGGCATCCATCTGGCGCAGCTCTTCCACATGCGACAGGCCCCGCGCCTTGACCTTGGCCCGCGCCTTCTCGAGCATCTCGTCGGAATAGTCGATGCCGGTCACCCGGCAGGCCGGGTCGTAGAGCGGCAGGGCCAGCCCGGTGCCGACGCCCACCTCGAGCACCCGGCCCGGCCGTTCGTTGATGTATTTCACCGCCCGGCGGCGGCCACCGTTGGTGACCGCACCGAAGGTGGCATCGTAGACCGGGGCCCAGCGGGCGTAGGAATTTTCGACGGCGTTCAGTTCCATGTCAGCGCTTCCTTGTCAGGTGTCGGCGGGAGGCGGAGAGCGCCGCCCAGAGGACTGTGGCGAGGTAGATGCCGCAAAGGACGATCATCGTGACCCATTTGAAGATGAAGAACGCGCCCGCCAGCAGGACGAACCCGGCGGCGAGCAGCACGGCATTGTCACGGGCCAACGGCAGCCCCTTGAGCGAGAGCGTGGGAATGCGGCTGACCATCAGCCCGGCGATGAGCAACAGGTAGACGCAGATCGCGAGGTCAGGCAGGATCGGCCGGTCGGTGAAGGCGAAGGCCATGAACATCGGCACCATGGCGAGCGTGGCACCGGCCGGGGCCGGGATGCCAACGAAGCGGTTACCGTCATCGGGCAGGGTGCCGGCGCGGTTGCCGACGTTGAACCGGGCGAGCCGGACGACGCAGCAGAGCGCGAAGATCAGCACCACGATCCAGGAGAGCACGCGCATTTCCTGCAGGGCCCAGAAATAGACGACGAGCGGTGGGGCGACGCCGAAATTGAGGAAATCGGCCAGCGAGTCGAGCTCGGCGCCAAGTTCGCCGTCGCTGCCGATCATGCGGGCAACGCGGCCATCCAGACCGTCGAGCACCACGGCCACCAGAACGAGAAGGACGGCGGGCCCGTAATGCGCCTCGAACCCGAGGCGGATCGCGGTCAGCCCGGCGCATATCGCAGCCAGGGTCATCAGGTTGGGCAGCATCCTGACGAACAGCGTTTCGCGTAGAGGTTTTCCGTGCCTGTTTGGCATTCAGTACCGAATGTCAGCTTTCGATTGGCGTGCCGGTCTCTGCGATGACGGTTTCGCCGGCGATCATGGTCTGCCCCGGTTTTGCCAGGAGCCTTGCGCCTTCGGGCAGGTAGACATCGAGCCGGGACCCGA
>Ga0189287_100102_pt1 | contig 69181 bp, 68 predicted proteins | sample UW86minimetaG_FD_130319 | JGI IMG/M metagenome (GOLD analysis project Ga0189287, IMG submission 130319) | Marine microbial communities from the Costa Rica Dome - UW86 mini metaG | ecosystem: Environmental > Aquatic > Marine > Oceanic > Photic zone | place: Costa Rica: the Eastern Pacific...
GAACGCCGAGACCCATGACCGCCCCCATGGCGAGGACATGGCCGAGCTTGTCGAGCGCCACGCGGCGGGCCGCGCGGTGCGCACGCGCCGGGTGTCCTGCCTGATGGGCTGTGCCCATGGCTGCAACATCGCCATCCAGGCGCCGGGCAAGCTGGCCTATACGCTGGGCCGGTTCGAGCCGACCGAGGCGGCGGCCGAGGCGGTGGTCGCCTATGCCGAGATGCACGCCGAAAGCGAGACGGGCCGCGTGCCGTTCCGGGAATGGCCGCAAGAGGTTAAGGGACATTTTATCACCCGTCACCCGCCCCTGCCCGGCGCCGACACCGACGCGGGCGAGGGCTAGGCCATGACCGGGGCGCGCGATCAGGGCGGGCTCGACACGGCGATGGCGCGATATGGCGGGCGGCGCGAGGAGTGGGTCGACCTGTCGACCGGCATCAACCCGGTGCCCTACCCCGTGCCCCCGATCGACCCGCAGGCCTGGGCCGCGCTGCCCGGCCGTGCGGCGGATGACGCGCTGACCCAGGCGGCGCGGGAATTCTGGGGCGTGCCGGACGATGCCGCCATTCTGGCCGCGCCGGGCACGGCGAGCCTGGTCGCGCATGTCCCCGGCCTTTTGACAGCGGGCCGGGTGCATATCCCCGCCCCTGTCCGGACCCGCCACGCCGAGGCCTTCGCCGCCCATGGCTGGACCGAGGGCGAGGACAGCCCCGACGCCCGCGTGCTGGTGCATCCCGACGATCCCACGGGCGGCTGGTACTCCTCCGACGACCTTGGCGCGCCCTTCACGGTGATCGACGAGAGCTATGCCGATGTTTCGCCCTACCAGTCGCTGGTCAGCTACGCGGACAGGGAGGGCACGCTGATCCTGAAGAGTCTCGGGCGGTTCTGGGGGCTGGCCGGGCTGCGGCTGGGCTTTGCCATCGGGCCGCAGGACGTGATCGACCGGCTTTCCGCACTGCTGGGGCCGCTGTCCGTCTCGGGCCCGGCGCTGGCCATCGGCACGCGGGCATTGAGTGACCGCGCTTGGGCCGCCGACACGCGCACGAGGCTGAACGAGGATGCCGCGCATCTCGATGCGCTGATGGTGCGGGCAGGGGCCGGCGTGGTGGGCGGCACCTCGCTCTTCCGGCTGTACCGGGTGGAGGATGCCGCCGCGTGGCAGGACTGGCTGGCGCAGGCGCGGGTGTGGAGCCGGAGCTATCCCGACAATCCGGGCTGGCTGCGCCTCGGCCTGCCCGCGCCGGCAAACTGGCCCCGGGTGGAGCAGGCGATATGAGCACCGCGGCCGTTCTGGCACTGGCCATGGCGCTCGACGCCCTGCTGGGCGAGCCGCGCTGGCTTTGGGACAGGCTGCCGCATCCGGCTGTGCTTATGGGCCGGGCGGTGGGCTGGTGCGACCGGCGGTTCAACGCGGGCACGGGGCGGCGGGCCAAGGGCGTGCTGGTGATGGCGGGGCTGGCGCTTGGCGCCATCCTGCTCGGTGCCGCGCTGGCCGAGCTGGGCTGGCTGGTCGAGGTCGTTATCGCCGCCATCTTCCTTGCACAGAAATCGCTGGCCCAGCACGTGGGCGCGGTGGCCGATGCGCTGCGCGTTTCGGTGGGCAATGGTCGGGTGGCGGTGGCGCAGATCGTGGGCCGCGACACCGCCGCGATGGACGAGCCGGCGATTGCCCGCGCCGCCATCGAGTCGGCTGCGGAGAATTTCAGCGACGGGGTGATCGCACCGGCGCTGTGGTTCCTGGTCTTCGGCCTGCCGGGGCTGCTCCTGTACAAGATCACCAACACCGCCGACAGCATGATCGGGTATCGCAACGACCGCTACGAGGCGTTCGGCTGGGCGGCGGCGCGGTTCGACGACCTGCTGAACCTCGTGCCCGCGCGGCTGACGGCGGGGATGATCGCGGCGCTGCACGGGATACTTGGTGACTGGCCGGCCATCGCCCGGGAGGCAGGCCAGCACCGCTCGCCCAATGCCGGCTGGCCCGAGGCGGCGGCGGCCCGTGCGCTTGGCGTGGCCCTGTCGGGGCCGCGCGCCTATGACGGGCGCCTGCGCGAGTTTCCCTTCGTGCATGAAACGGGCCGCAAGCAGATCGGCGCGGACGAGATCGATGCCACCGTCCGCCTGCTCTGGCGGGTCTGGGCGGCGGGGCTCGCGCTGACCGTTGCAGCCGCGCTGTTGTTGGCCGGATAGCGCGCAAACAGGTTTGCAACGATGGGCCAATGGCCTAGGTTTGTCCGGCAATGACCATTGACCGAGGTACTCATGAAAACCTTTTTCCTGATCGCGGCCCTGACCCTTACGGCGGGCGGGGCTGCGTCACAGCCATGCGGCGGCTCCTTTGCCGGTTTCGTAGACGCCATGAAACAGGAAGCCATTTCACGCGGGCATGACCCGTCCACCGTCAACAGCTTTTTCGCCTCGGCCCGGCAGGACCAGTCGGTGATCAAGGCCGACCGGGCACAGGGGTTCTTCCAGAAACCGTTTACAGAATTTGCCCGGCAGCTTATCAGCCAGAACCGCCTGAACACCGGGCGGTCGAAGGCGCAGCAATATTCGAATGTCTTCGACCGGGTGGAGCGCGAATTCGGCGTGAGCCGCGGCGTGCTCCTCGCCTTCTGGGCGTTCGAGACGGATTTCGGCGGGTTCCAGGGCAATTTCAACACGTTGAACGCACTGGTGACGCTCAGCCATGATTGCCGCCGGCCCGAACTGTTCCGGCCGCAGGTCTATGCCGCGCTCGAGCTTTACGAGAAGGGCGATTTCGACCCGGCCACCACCACCGGCGCCTGGGCGGGCGAGATCGGCATGGTGCAGATGCTGCCCAAGGACATCATCGAGAACGGTGTCGATGGTGACGGCGACGGGCACGTGACCCTCAAGACCTCGGCGCCGGATGCGTTGATGTCGGGGGGCAAGATGCTGCAATCGCTGGGCTGGCGCGCCAACGAGCCGTGGCTGCAGGAGGTCGAGGTTCCGCAGGACATGGACTGGGCGCAATCGGGCCTGCGGACGCAGAAATCGGGGGCGGACTGGGCCAGCCTCGGCGTCACGCCGCGGCACGGACAGATCCAGCGGAACCTGCAGGCCAGCCTGATCCTGCCCGAGGGGCACAAGGGGCCGGCCTTCCTCGCCTATCCGAACTTCCGGGTCTATTTCGAATGGAACCAGTCGTTTACCTACGTGCTGACGGCAGCCTATTTCGCCAACCGGCTGGAAGGCGGGCCGGTCTTCGACGCGGGCAACCCCGAGCCGGGGCTTTCGGGCGGCCAGATGAAGGCGCTGCAACAGAAGCTGGCGGCGCGCGGCTATGACGTCGGCGAGATCGACGGCATCCTCGGCGCGGGCACCCGGTCGGCGGTGCAGGACGTGCAGCAGGAGCTGGGGATGCCGGCGGATGCCTGGCCGACGCAGGCGCTGCTGAACCGGTTGTGAAGCTGGGGGCTCTGCCCGTCAGCACGCGAAACGCTCCACTGGAGCGTTTCCGGGCAGCGTGCTAACCCCCCGGGATACTTGACCCAAGAAGAAGCAGGGGCCGATGAGCGGAGACCCGTTCGAGATATTCCTGGCCGCGCCGCCGGGGCTGGAGCCCGTGCTGGCCGAGGAGGCGCGCGCGGCCGGGTTCGACGTGACCGGCGAGGTGCCGGGCGGCGTGACGGTGCAGGGCGGCTGGCCCGAGGTGTGGCGCGCCAACCTTGTGCTGCGGGGCGCGGGAAAGGTCCTGGCGCGGATCGGCGGGTTTCGGGCGATGCACCTCGCGCAGCTCGATAAGCGGGCGCGGAAGTTTCCGTGGGGCGACGTGCTTCGGCCGGACGTGCCGGTGAAGGTCGAGGCCACCTGCCACGGCTCGCGGATCTACCACGACAAGGCAGCGGGGCAGCGGGTGGAGCGGGCCTTGGCGGAAGAGCTGGGCGTGACGGTGGATGCCAAGGCCGGCCTGCGGGTGATGGTGCGGATCGAGGATGATTTCTGCACCTTCTCGGTGGACACCTCCGGCGAGCCGCTGCACCGGCGCGGCCACAAGGAAGCGGTCGGCAAGGCCCCGATGCGCGAGACACTGGCGGCGCTGTTCCTGCGGCAGTGCGGGTATGACGGGGCGGAGCCGGTGGTGGACCCTATGTGCGGCTCGGGCACCTTCGTGATCGAGGCCGCGGAGATGGCGGCGGGGCTGCATCCGGGGCGGTCGCGGCGGTTCGCGTTCGAGGATTTGGCGGGGTTCGACGCCGCCGCCTGGGCCGAGATGAAGCGGGCGCCAAGCGACGGAACGGACATGGTTTTCCATGGCAGCGACCGGGATGCGGGCGCGGTGAAATCGGCCATCGCGAACGCTGAACGGGCGGGGGTGGCGGCATTCACCCGGTTCGAGCAGATGGCGGTGAGCGAACGAGTGCGGCCGGAGGGGCCGCCGGGGCTGGTGATGGTCAACCCGCCCTATGGCGGGCGGATCGGCAACAAGAAGCTTTTGTATGCGCTTTACGGCGCGCTTGGGAAGACGCTGAAGGAGCGGTTTTCGGGCTGGCGCGTCGGGATCGTGACCTCGGAAGGCGGGCTGGCCAAGGCAACGGGGCTGCCATTCAAACCGGGCGGGCCGCCGGTGGCGCATGGGGGGCTGAAGGTGAAGCTGTACCAGACGGGGCCGCTGCCGTAGGGCGAATCAGGGTTAAGTGGCTGATTTTGCTCGAAACGCCACGTCGGTATCACGTCGGTATTTTGTCGGTATTACGTCGGTGTTCTCGCCGGCGGCGGCGCGGTTAAGGGCCCGGGCGTTGCGCCGGGGCGGGGTTAACCACGTTTGGCGCGGGCGTATTTACTTTTCGTAAGCATAATCACATTATCAAAGGGTATCGGAAATCGCTTTTCAGGTTCATCACCTAAGAGTCGACCCTGCGGAGTTGTGGCTCCGCAGGGTCTTTCCTTGTTTCGGGGTCAGACCCCGATCCAAAGGCGGATGACGGTCACGATCAGCGTTGCCGCCGCGAGGATCACCATCCACTTTCGGAAATCATTTTCGCTCAGGTTCATCACCTCCAGACACTGCAAAGGGTTGCAGCGAAGCGGAGTGTGGGGGCGAGGCATGAAGGAAAGCCTAAAATTGCGTGCAAAACCGGAAGCCGGGGTGAGCCCTTTCGCTCAAAGCGCGGATTAACCGTGGGCGGGGGCGCCTTGTTTACTTCCTGTTAGAAAAATCGCATCATAACGGAAGAACGAAAGTTGTTTCTTCGGTGGCTTCGCCCCTCGAAACCGACCCCGCAGAGTTGCCGCTCTGCGGCGTCTTTCCTTGGCCGAAGGTCAGACCCCCAGCCAAAGCCTAATGATCGTCGCCAGCAGCGTTCCCGCCGCCAGGATGACCATCCATTTCCGAAAGTTTTCCTCGGTCAGTGGCTTCACCTCCTCTCACTGCAAAGGGTTGCAGCGAGAAATAGAGTTGCCGCCGAAGATGAAGGAAAGCCTAAAACTGTTCGCAATTCGAGATGTGGAGCCTGCGCGGCGCTGAACCCGGTGCGGTTAACCGCCTTAAACATCGCCGAGTTTACTTTTTGTTAGAGAAACCGCATCATAAGAAGGTATCGAAACCTATCATTCAGGTTCATCACCTAATGAGTGACCCTGCGGAGTTGCAGCTCCGCAGGGTCTTTCCTTGTCACGGGGTCAGACCCCGATCCAAAGGCGAATGACGGTCACAAGCAGCGTTGCCGCCGCGAGGATCACCATCCACTTTCGAAACCTGTGTTCGCTCAGGTTCATCACCTCCAATCACTGCAAAGGGTTGCAGCGAGGCGGAGTGTGCAGGCCCGGAATGAAGGAAAGCCTAAGATTTTAGCGAAGTGGCACCGCCCCCTCAGGCCACCATCTGTTCGGCCTTCTTGAGGTCGACGGAGACGAGCTGGCTCACGCCCTTTTCGCCCATGGTGACGCCGAAGAGACGGTCCATCCGGCTCATCGTCACGGCGTGGTGGGTGATGATCAGGAAGCGGGTTTCGGTGCGGCGGCACATCTCGTCGAGCAGGTCGCAGAAGCGGCCAACGTTGGCGTCGTCGAGCGGGGCGTCGACCTCGTCGAGCACGCAGATCGGCGCCGGGTTGGCGAGGAAGACGGCGAAGATCAGCGCCAGCGCCGTCAGCGTCTGCTCGCCGCCCGAGAGCAGCGACAGGGTGGCCAGTTTCTTGCCCGGCGGCTGGCACATGATCTCGAGCCCGGCGTCGAGCGGGTCGTCGCTTTCGACCATCACGAGGTTGGCCTCGCCGCCGCCGAAGAGGTGCTGGAACAGCATGGTGAAGTTGGAATTCACCTGTTCGAAGGCGGTCAGCAGGCGCTCGCGCCCCTCGCGGTTCAGGGACGCGATGCCGCTGCGCAGGGTGCGGATCGCCTCCTCCAGATCGGCCTTCTCGGCGGTAAGGGAGTCGTGCTCCTCCTGCACCTCCTTGGCGTCTTCCTCGGCGCGCAGGTTCACGGCGCCCAGTGCGTCGCGCTGGCGCTTGAGGCGGTTGACGTCGGCCTCGATGGCGTCGGCGCCGGGCATGTTGTCGGGGTCGGCCTCGAGCCGGTCGAGCAGCTTGGCGGGGGTCGTCTCCTGCTCTTCCTCGATGCGCTCGGCGGCGTGGTCGCGGGCCTCGACGGCGGCCTCGGCGCGGGCCTCGGCGCGGGCGCGGGCCTCGCGCGCGTCGGAGGCGGCGCGCTCGGCATCCCGCTCGGCGGCAACGGCCTCGCGCAGGTTGCCCTCGGCGGTGGAGAGCGCGTCGGCGGCCTCGGCCTTGCGTTTCTCGGCGCTGGCGATCTGGCCGGAGAGGTCATCGCGCTGGGCCGAGAGTTCGGCGGGCTTGGCCTGCGCCTCGGAGAGTTCCTCCTCGGAGGCGGTCTTGCGGTCGGCCAGCTCGGCGCTGCGCTTTTCGGCGGTTTCCAGACGGTTGCGCCAGCCGGTGACTTCCTTGGCCACCTCCTGCGCCCGCTTGGCGCGGGCCTCGCCTTCGCGGCGCAACTCGTCATGGGCCGAGCGCCTGGCCATCATGGTCATGCGCGCGGCTTCGACCGTCATCTTGACGTCGTCGACCCCGGCGCGGGCCTCGTCGAGGTCTTCCAGCGCGTTCTGCGCCGCCTCGGCCTCGTTGAGCGCCTTGCGGGCCGATAGCGCCTCTTCCTCGTGCCGGGTAACGGCGAGGCCGAGGGATTCGAGCCGCGACTGGGCGAGGTTGCGGTCGGCCTCGGCGCGGGAGAGGGCGCGGCTGGCGTCGTTGACGGCGGCATCGGCGGCGCGACGGGCCTCGCGGGCCTGCTTGTCGGCCTCGGTCAGGTCGGCGAGGCGCTTGCGCAGGGCCTCGTGCGCGCCGCTGGCGCCCTCGGCGCGGGCGGCGGCGTGGGCGAGCTGCTGCTTGAGTTCTTCCAGCCGGTTGAGCTGTTGCAGGCGGAGCGCGGCGGCCGAGGGCGCATCCTCGGCCCAGGCGCGGTAGCCGTCCCAGCGCCAGAGGTCGCCCTCGGTGCTGACGAGACGCTGGCCGGGGAGGAGCTCGGCCTGGAGGCGGGGGCCGTATTCGGGCTCGACAAGGCCGATCTGGCTGAGCCGGCGTTGCAGGACATCCGGCACATTGACATGGTCGGACAGCGGCGCGACGCCATCGGGCAGCGGCTGCGCCTCGGGGTAGCCCGGCAGGCGGGTCCAGCCGGAGGGACCGTCAGCCTCGACTTCCGGCGCGCGCAGGTCGTCGGCGAGCGCGGCGCCAAGCGCCTTCTCGTAGCCCGGCGTGACGGTGAGCGCGTCGAGGATCTGGCCGCCCTCGGCGGTGTCGCGGTCGACGAGGCGGGCGAGCGCCGAGACCTCGGCGGAGAGCGCGTTGACCTCGCCCTCGGCCTCTGACCGTTCGGCGCGGGCGTCGGCCTCGCGCGATTGCGCCTCGGCGCGGGCCTCGTCGGCCAGCGTCAGGGTTTCCTCGGCGGATTCGGCGGTCTTGACGGCCTGCGCCTCTTCCTGCTGCGCGGTGTCGTAGTCGGTTTTCGCCTTGTCCAGCGCCTCGCGCGAGGTTTCGGCGGCGGTGCGGGCGCGGGCGGCCTCGCTTTCGCTTTTCTCCAGCGTCTTGCGGTAATCCTCGACCGTGCGCTGCGCCGACTGGTGGCGGGCGGAGAGGCGGGCCACGTCCTCGGTCAACTCGCTGAGATCGGTTTCGCGCTGTTGCAGGATGGTGGCGGCGTCGTGGGATTCCTGCGCGGCCTCGGCGAGCCGGTCCTCGTGGCCTTCGGAGGCGTCTTCGAGTTCCTGCGCCTCCTCCTCGAGCCGGGCGATGGTTTCGCCGGCGTCGCGGTTCAGGCTGTCCTCGCGCTCGATATCGCGGGCAAGCTGGGTGATGCGCGACTCCAGCGTCTCGATGCGGGCACGGGCGGTGGCCTCCTGCTCGTCGAGCGAATCGATGGCGACCTGCACGCGCTGCATGATGGCAGCGGCGATGGCCTCTTCCTCGCGAAGCGGCGGCAGGGCGGCCTCGGCGGCGGCACGGAGGCGGTCGGCCTCGCGCGCGGCGGCCTCGGCGCGGGAGGTGTCGGCGGTGCGCTCGCGCAGCTGCGCCTCGGCGGCGGCGCGGGCCTCGTCGGCCTCCTTCCAGCGGCGGTAGAGGAGGAGACCCTCGGCATGGCGCAGCTCCTCGCCGATCTTGCGGTAGCGGGCGGCCTGCCGGGCCTGACGTTCCAGCTGGGCCAGCTGGGCGGCGAGCTGTTCGATGACGTCGTCGACGCGGGTGAGGTTCTGTTCGGCGCCGTTCAGCTTCAGCTCGGCCTCGTGGCGGCGCTGGTAGAGGCCGGAGATGCCGGCGGCCTCCTCGAGGATGCGGCGGCGGGCCTTGGGCTTGGCGTTGATCAGCTCGGAAATCTGGCCCTGGCGCACCAGCGCCGGGGAATGGGCGCCGGTCGAGGCGTCGGCGAAGAGCATCTGCACGTCGCGGGCGCGGACATCCTTGCCGTTGACCTTGTAGGCCGAGCCCACATCGCGGGTGATGCGGCGGATGATTTCCAGGTGGTCGGATTCGTTGAAACCGGCGGGCGCCAGCCGGTCGGAATTGTCGATATGGATCGACACCTCGGCGAAGTTGCGGGCCGGGCGCGAGGCGGCACCGGCGAAGATCACGTCCTCCATCCCCGAGCCGCGCATCGAGGTGGGGCGGTTCTCGCCCATGACCCAGCGCAGCGCCTCCAGCAGGTTCGACTTGCCGCAGCCGTTCGGGCCCACCACGCCGGTGAGGCCGTTCTGGATATAGAGGTCGGTCGGGTCGACGAAGCTCTTGAAGCCGGTCAGCCTGAGTTTTGAGAACTGCACTGTGCTTGCCCCTTGTGGCCGGTGACGCGCCGGTGATTCCGGTCTTGGGGACCAATGAGAGAGAGGCGAGGGCCACCTGTCAACGGGGTTTGCCCCGGATATGGGTCATTCTGCGCCGTTATCCACAAGATATTGCGCATTGCCGGGGGAAATTGGCGGGGTTTGGCGCATGCCGCGCGCCGCCCCCCTGCCCCGGCGCCTTGCCGCTGTCTTGCCGTCGGCCTGCGCCGGGATGTCGCAATCGGCCTTGACGCAACGGCGGTCGGGCCTCATACCGGAGGGTGCAAGGGTCCCCATATGGGTGCAAAGCACTCGGGGATAAATCGGGAATGACGTGACGGCGGACCCAATTCGGGAGCCCAGGCGTCAGCCGCCCCCGCGACTGTAAGCGGTGAGCCCCCTGCCACATGCCACCGGGCCAGAAACGGCCTTGGGAAGGCGGCAGGACAGGCTATGACCCGCGAGCCAGGAGACCAGCCTTTGCGTGATGCAATCCACGCCTCGGGTGAGAGGCAAGGAAGGAGTAAAGACTATGACCGCACTGGTTCAATCCGCTTCCAAATCGACCGTTCTGCCGGCTGTTGCCGCCCTGCTGCTGGGCTTCGGCATCCTGACGCTGGCCGGACATGTGCAGGCCGCGGCGCTGCATGACGCCGCCCACGACGTGCGCCACGCCACCGGCTTTCCCTGCCACTGAGCCATGTTTCAGCGTATCCTGACCAGCGCGCTGTTCGCTGGGTTCTGCGCGGGGCTGATCGCCGCCGCGCTGCAGTTCGCGTTCGTCCAGCCGGTGCTTCTGCATGCGGAGCTGTACGAGGGCGGTGAGCTTGTCCATTTCGGCGCCGAAGCGGTGTCGGCCCATCCCGAGCTGCCGGGCTTCGACCCGGTGCGCGACGGGATGAGCGTGCTTTTCTCGGCGTTGATCTACGTGGGCTATGCCTTCATCCTCGTCGCCGGAATGGCGATGGCGGCCGAGCGCGGCGTGCGGATCGACGCGCGCACCGGGCTGATCTGGGGCATCGCGGGGTTCATCGCGTTCCACTTCGCGCCCGCCTTCTCGCTGCCGCCGGAAGTGCCGGGCGTGGCCGCGGCCGATCTGGCCGCGCGGCAGGTCTGGTGGTGGGGCACCGTCGCCGCCACCGGGATCGGCCTTGCCATGATCGGGCTGGGGCGCGGACTGGCCGCGACGGGCGCGGGCGTGGTGCTGATCCTCGCACCGCACGTGATCGGCGCGCCGCATCCCGCCAGCTTCGCCGGGCCGGTGCCGCCGGAGATTGCCGCGCTGTTCGCCAGCCGGGCGCTCGGCACGGGCTTTGCCGTCTGGGCGGTGATGGGCTGCCTTGCCGGCTATTTCTGGCAGCGCGAGGCGGCGGGCGAGACCGCCACCGCCTGAGCGCGGAAACTGCTATCCTGTCCGGGCGGCCAACGCGCCGCCCGGCTGTACGACAGGGGGATACCGCATGCCGAAGACCTTCATATTCCTGATCATCGGCCTGTTCTTCGGAACCGGCGCGGGGTTCCTTCTGGCGGCCAGCACCGGCGCGCAGGTCGAAGGGCACGCGCACGGGGCCGATGTGCATGACCATTCCGCGCACGATCATGGCGAGGGGACGGAGGGGCACGACCATTCGCAACTGACCGAGGCGGAGGGCCCGGCGCCGGAGCTGTCGATCGCCTTTCACCCCGACGGGGCGCAGAGCCGCAACCTCGAGATCATCGTGCAGAACTTCACCTTCGACCCGCAGGCGGTGAACGGCGCGCACGTGCCGGGCCACGGCCACGCCCATGTCTACGTGAACGGCGTCAAGATCGCCCGCGCCTACGCGCCGTGGTTCCACCTCTCGGCGCTGCCGGTGGGCGAGCACGAGGTGCGGGTCACGCTCAACGCCAACGACCACACGCAACTGGCCGTCGAGGGGGAGCCGATCGAGGTGACCGAGACGCTGGTGATCGAATGATTGTTCATGTGGCTGGCGTGGGCTTTGGGGGCGCTGCCCCCGACGTTGAAACCCCTTGGGTTTCAACGCCTCCCCCGGGATATTTCCGGCCAGAAGAAGCGCCGGGGGTGCGCCCTGTTTCAGGCCGGGACGCGGCCGATCAGGCAGAAGCGCAGGCGGCCCGCCGCGCGGGCGTCTTCGATCCAGCCGTCGGGCGTTTCGGCGTAGAGGGCGGCGAAGGCCAGGGTGTCGGCAAGGTCCGTCTCGGGCGCGATATCGCCGAACAGATAGGTGGCCTTGCCCGGCGCGGTGAAGGCCAGCGACAGGGGCCGCGCGCAGTTCGACAGGCAGTCATGCGCCTGCACCTCGAATTCCATTTCGCGCGAGGCGAGCGCCGCGCGCAGGGTGGCGGCAAAGCCCTTGCCGTCACTCCCCTCGCATGTTGAACAGACCACGATCCGGTGCATGGGGTTCGCCTAGGCGATCGCCGCACCGCTGACAAGCTTTTCGGAAGGAGCTTCACGAATGCCCGCCAAGATCCCCGCAACCGTGGTGACCGGTTTCCTCGGCGCCGGGAAGACCACGCTGATCCGGCACATGCTGGAGAACGCCAACGGCAAGCGCATCGCGCTGATCATCAACGAGTTCGGCGACCTGGGCGTCGATGGCGGCATCCTGAAGGGCTGCGGCATCGAGAATTGCGCCGAGGATGACGTGATGGAGCTGTCGAACGGCTGTATCTGCTGCACCGTGGCCGAGGATTTCGTGCCGACGATGCAGAAGCTTCTGGATCGCGCCGACGCGCCCGATCATATCGTGATCGAGACCTCCGGGCTGGCGTTGCCCCAGCCCTTGGTGCGAGCCTTCAACTGGCCCGAGATTTCCACCCGCGTGACGGTGGATGGCGTGGTGACCGTGGTCGACGGCAAGGCCGTGGCCGAGGGGCGGTTCGCCCATGACGTGGCGGCGGTGGATGCGCAGCGGGCGCTGGACGAGAACCTCGACCACGAAACGCCCCTGTCGGAGCTGTTCGAGGACCAGATCGCCTGTGCCGACATGATCGTGGTGAACAAGGCCGACCTGCTGGGCGAGGAGGAGGCCGGCGCGCTGGTGGGCCGCCTGCGCTCGGACAGCCGTGAGGGCGTGCAGGTGGTCAAGGCCACGATGGGCGCGCTGCCGGTCGACGTGCTGCTGGGCCAGGGGATCGGCGCCGAGGCGGATATGGAGGCGCGGCACGAGCTGCATCACCACCACCACGACGATGACGAGGACGACCACGACCATCACCACGATCACGACCATGACGAGTTCGAAAGCTTCGTCGTGGCCCGCGACGAGATCGCCGACCCCGCGGCCTTTGCCGAGCAGGTGGCGGGCATCATCCGCCAGCACGACATCCTGCGCCTCAAGGGCTTCGCCGCCGTCGCTGGCAAGCCCATGCGCCTGACGCTGCAGGCGGTGGGGCCGCGAATCGACACCTATTTCGACCGGCCATTCGGCGCCGACGCCCGCGAGACGCGGCTGGTGGTGATCGGGCAGGCCGGGCTCGACCGGGCGGCGATCGAAGCCGCGCTGCAGGCCTGATGCTCATCGTCGAGCGGGCCGACCCGCTGGCGCCGGGGCCGCGGGCGATCCTCGAGGCGAGCCATGCGATGATGCGCGAAATGTTCCCGCCCGAGGAGAACTACTTCCTCGATTTCGAGGCGCTGCGCGGCGACGACGTGCGGTTCTACGCGGCGCGCGAGGGCGAGGTCACCCTTGGCACCGGGGCGCTGGCGCTCAAGGACGGGTACGGCGAGGTCAAGAGCATGTTCACCGCCGACGCCGCCCGCGGCCGGGGGGTGGCCGCCGCCATCCTGCGCGCGCTGGAGGACGAGGCGCGCGGCCTCGGCCTCCCGCTCCTGCGGCTGGAGACGGCGGATTCGCTCGGCGCCGCCGTGCGGCTTTACGAACGCGCCGGCTTCACCCGCTGTGGCATCTTTGGCGATTACCGCCCGAACGACAGCTCAGTCTACATGCAAAAGCCGCTGGCAGAGGCGTGATCCTCATGCTTCTTCTTGGCAAAAATACTCAAAATCCCCACGCCCGCCACCGGCGGAAAGGCCTGACCTGATGCACCTGCTCGCCGCCACCCCCGGCACGATCGACGATGGCAAGGAACCGGTCGACCTTGGCCAGAGCCCGTCGGACATCGTCTTCATCTCCGCCGCCGATACCGAGTTGGCGAGCCTCAGCGCGGCGCGGGCCGACATGGGCACGCCACCCGGGCTGCGGCTGGCGAACCTGACGCATCTGCAGCACCCGATGTCGGTGGACCTGCATCTTGATAACTGCGCCACGAAATCGCGGCTGGTGGTGGCGCGGGTGCTGGGCGGCGTGGGCTACTGGAAATACGGGGCCGAGCAATTTTCCGCGCGTTGTCACGAGGCGGGCGTGCCGCTGGCGCTGTTGCCGGGCGATGACAAGCCGGATGCGGAGCTGCGGGAGCTATCGACGGTGCCGGACGAGGAGTACGACGCGCTCTGGGCCTATCTCGTCGAGGGCGGGCCGGAGAACGCGGTGAATTTCCTCGACTATGCGAAGGCGATGCTGGAAGGCGGGGAGAAGCCCGCTGCCGCCGCGCCGCTGTTGCGGGCGGGGGTGTACTGGCCCGGCGCGGGTGTGGCCAACTTGGCCGCCGCGCAGGGTTCATGGCAGGATGGCCAGCCGGTGGTGCCGCTGATCTTCTACCGGGCGCTGGTGCAGGGGGCCGGGCTGAACCCGGTCAACCGGCTGGTGAAGGCGCTTCTGCGGGCCGGGCTGAACCCACTGCCGGTCTTCGTGGCGTCGCTGAAGGACCCGGTGTCGGTGGCAACGCTGGAACATCTCTTCACCGCCGCGCCGCCTTCGGTGATCCTCAACGCCACCTCCTTCGCCGTGGGCTCGCCCCATGCCGGCGACCAGAGCCCCGACAATCCGCTGACCATGGCAGCAGCAAAGCAGGCGCCGGTGATGCAGGTGGTTCTGGCCGGCTCGTCCGAGGAGGCGTGGAAGGACGGGCTCACCGGCCTGTCGGCCCGCGATATCGCGATGAACGTGGCCCTGCCGGAAGTGGATGGCCGCGTGCTCTCCCGCGCCGTCAGCTTCAAGGGCGAGGCGTTCTTCGACGAGGCGACGGAATGCCCGATCGCCACCTACCGGGCGCAGGGTGACCGGATCGATTTCGTGGCTCAACTGGCGGCAAACTGGGCGCGGCTCAGACAAACGCCGGAGGCAGAGCGCAAGGTGGCGCTGGTGCTGGCGAACTATCCCAACAAAGACGGGCGGCTGGCCAATGGCGTGGGGCTCGATACGCCCGCCGGCACGGTGCATGTGCTGAAGCTGCTGGAGCAGGCCGGGTACAAGGTGACCGATGCGCCGCAAGACAGCGACGCGCTGATGCAGGCGGTGATGGCGGGGCCGACCAACTGGCTCACCGACCGGGCCGAGCGTGGCGGCGGGGTGGAGATGAGCCTCGCCGACTACATGATCGACTACGGCCAATTGCCGTGGGAGCTGCGCGAGGCGATGGAGCGCCGCTGGGGCCCGCCGGAACAGGATCCGTTCTTCACCCCCGGCGAGGTGGATTGCGGGCGGTTCAGCCTGTCGGTCCTGCAGTTCGGCAACGTGGTCGTCGGCGTGCAGCCCGCGCGCGGCTACAATATCGACCCGACCGATACCTACCATTCGCCCGACCTCGTGCCGCCGCACAATTACCTCGCCTTCTATTTCTGGCTGCGGCACCAGTTCCGGGCGCAGGCGATCGTGCATATGGGCAAGCACGGCAACCTCGAATGGCTGCCGGGCAAGGCGCTGGCGCTGAGCCAGGAGTGCTGGCCCGAGGCCGTCTTTGGCCCGACGCCGCATGTCTACCCGTTCATCGTCAACGACCCGGGCGAGGGCACGCAGGCCAAGCGCCGGGCGCAGGCGGTGATCATTGACCACCTGACGCCGCCGCTCACGCGGGCTGAGACCTACGGGCCGCTGAAGGATCTCGAGGCGCTGGTCGACGAGTATTACGAGGCGGCGGGCGTCGACCCCCGGCGGATCGACCATCTGCGGCGGGAGATCCTGACGCTGGCCTCGGCCACGGGGCTCGACCGCGATGTCGGCATGGGCGGCGCCGACGAGGAGACCGACCTCGCCAAGCTCGACGCCTATCTCTGCGAGTTGAAGGAGGCGCAGATCCGCGACGGGCTGCACATCTTCGGGCAGTCGCCGGAGGGGCGGCAGGCGCTCGACCTGACGATCGCGCTGGCCCGTGTGCCGCGCGGTCAGGGCAAGGGCGGCGATGCCTCGATCATCCGGGCGCTGGCCGATGACCTGAAGCTCGGCTTCGACCCGCTCGATTGCGAGATGGCGGCGGCGTGGGAGGGCCCGCGGCCGCAGGCGCTGGCGCAGGTGGCGGACGATCCGTGGCGCAGCACCGGCGACACGGTGGAGCGGCTGGAACTGCTGGCCATCGCGATGGTCGAGGGCGCGGCGCCCCCCGGCGCGGCTTCGCAGGCGGTGATGGCGGAGATCGGCGGCGCGATCACCCCGACGCTGGCCCGGTGCGGGCCGGAGGAGGAACGCGGGTTGCTCGACGCGCTGGCGGGAAGGTTCGTGCCCCCTGCCCCCTCGGGTGCGCCGACGCGCGGGCGGCTCGACGTGCTGCCCACGGGGCGGAATTTCTTCTCGGTCGACAGCCGGGCGGTGCCAACGCCGACCGCCTGGGCGCTGGGGTGGAAATCGGCCAACCTGCTGATCGAGAAGCATTTGCAAACCCATGGCGACTGGCCGCGCACCATGCTGCTGACGGCCTGGGGCACCGCCAACATGCGCACCGGCGGCGACGATATCGCCCAGGCGATGGCGCTGATGGGGGTGAAGCCGAAATGGGACGCGGCGAACCGGCGCGTCACCGGGTTCGAGGTTTTGCCGCAGGGGGTTCTGGGGCGGCCACGGGTCGACGTCACGCTCAGGATTTCGGGCTTCTTCCGCGATGCCTTCCCGCAGCTCATCGCGCTGTTCGACAGCGCCGCGCGGGCGGTGCAAGCGATGGACGAGCCGGAGGATCTGAACCCGGCGGCTGCGCGGGCGAAGGCCGAGGGCGCGGGCGCACGCATCTACGGGGCGAAGCCGGGGGCCTATGGCGCCGGCTTGCAGGCGCTGATCGACGAGCGGCTCTGGTCGGGCAAGGAGGACCTCGCCGAGGCCTATCTCACCTGGGGCAGCTATGCCTATGGCGCCAAGGACGAGGGCACGCCCGACCGGGCGGGGTTCGAGACGAGGCTGAAGCAGACCGAAGCCATCGTCCAGAACCAGGACAACCGCGAGCACGACATCCTCGACTCGGACGATTACTACCAGTTCGAGGGCGGTGCCGCGGCGGCGGTCTCGACCCTGCAAGGCAAGGACCGGCCGATCTATCACAACGACCATTCCCGCCCCGAACGCCCCGTCATCCGCACGCTGGAGGACGAGATCGGCCGCGTGGTGCGGTCCCGCGTGGTGAACCCCAAGTGGATCGACGGCGTCAAGCGCCACGGCTACAAGGGAGCCTTCGAGATCGCGGCGACGGTGGATTACCTCTTTGCCTTCTCGGCCACCACGGGCGCGGTGAGGGATCATCATTTCGACTTGGTCGAGGCGGCGTTTCTCGAAAATGATGAAACGCGCGACTTCATCGCCGAGCACAACGCCCCCGCCCTGCGCGAGATGGCCGAGCGGTTGCAGGAAGCCATCGACCGGGGGCTCTGGGTACCGCGCTCGAACTCGGCGCGGGCGCGGATCGAGGCGGCACGGCGCGGCGAGGCCGTGCCCTGACGAAGGGAGACGGGAGCGATGACGGTGAAGGGACATTGCCTGTGCGGCGCGGTGCGGTTCGAGCTCGACGGCCCGCCCAACTGGGCCGGCCATTGCCATTGCGACAGTTGCCGGCGGGCCACCGGGGCGCCGCTCGTCACCTTCGTGGGTCATCCGGACGGGCAGTGGCGCTGGACGGGGCAAGAGCCTTCGGTCTACGCCTCCTCGCCCGGCACCCGGCGCACCTTCTGCCCCACCTGCGGCGCGTCGGTCACCTATGCCACCGACAGCACCCCCGGCGAGACGCATTTCCATGCCGCCCTGCTCGACGATCCGGCGTCGGTGCAGCCCACCGAGATCGACCACGCCGACGAGCGCCTGCCCTGGATGCCGGCGGATTACCCCGGCTGCGGGAAGCTCTGATCGGCGGGCACGCAGTAGAGGCTGCCGGTCTCGCCGTTTTCATGCAGGTCCATCTCGCAGAACAGTTCGCCGCTGGGCGGGCGCGGCGGCGGCGGGCCCGACCCGCAATCGAGCCGCGCCTCGACCAGCGCCGCATCGCCCTTGAGGCGCGTCACCTCGCAACCGCTGACCTTCTCGATGGCCAGCACCGCCTTTTCCCCCACCGAGGACAGGCGCGGCGCCCATTCCATGTTGAGGCGGATCGCCTCGGCCCGCCGGCCTTTCACGCGGATGTCGAAGGTGCTGCCGCCCAGGTGCATCCGCACCGGCTCGACCCCGTAGAAACCGGGACTGGGCGTGTTGCAGGCGGTAAGCAACAGGAGGAGGAAGAACCAGCGCATGCCCCCGAGCGTGGCCGCGCGATGGTTAAGGGCGGGTTAACGGCCGCTCGGCTCAGCCATAGCTCTTGATCACGGCGACGCGGTTTGCCTTGGCGCTGGTGAACTCCAGCACATGGGCAAAGCGCCGCGTCCGCCCGTCGGCCAGCGTCACCTCGCCGCTGGCGGCGCCCGTCCGGCCGTGGGAGATCGCGTGCTCGATCACCATCGCCACCGGGGCCATCAGGCTGTCGAGATGCGCCTGCACGGCCTCGATCCCCTCCAGCGGCTTCAGCGGCTCTGTCCCGGCGCCGTGCCAGACCACCGCGTCGCTGAAGGCCTCCGGCAGCGCCTCGCCCGTCTCGAGCGCGATCGCCACGGTTTGCACGAAGCTGTTCTTCGGCGAATTGCCGCAATCCCGGCTTTCCTCGATCTTTGTCATCTCTGCCCTTTCGCCCGTGGATCGGGGCCCTACCGGCCGTCGAGAAGGCTCACGGTATTGCCCTCGGGATCAGTGAATTCGGAAAAGCGCAGCGTGTCAAAGCCGTCGACCTTCACCGGCGCGGGCACGGCGATCCCGGCCGCGCCGAGCCGCGCGATCTGGGCATCGAGGTCGGCCACGTGCAGCGTCACCGTCGCGCCGCCATACCCGTCGGAGCTGTCGAGCACCTGGAACAGGATATCCCCGGTCAGCGACCATTCATGGCAGGACGGCATCGGCGCACGATCCCACTGGCGGCCGAGGAACCGGGCCCACCAGTCGGACTGGGCGGCGAAATCTTTGGCGTGGATACTGAGGAAGACGTCGTACAGTCGCATGCTGCGGTCCTCGGGTCACTCCTGCCGACAACCCGCGCAGCTCGGGCCGGGTTCCCGCCGTCTGCAAACGGCAAGGGGCGAGGCCCGATGGCCCCGCCCCCGCCCGGGCGTTCCGATACGCTGCTAACCCGTCAGAACGCCTTGGCCACGGTGAACTTGAAGTTCCGCCCCGTCGCCCGGCGGCCGGGGCTCATCAGCGGTGTCCGGTAGCTCTGGTCGAAGAGGTTCTCGATCCCCACGCGCAGCTCCGTGCCCTCCCAGACCCCGCGCCCCGGCGCCAGGGTAGCGCGCAGGTTGTGCACGGCGTAGCTCGGCGTATAGCCGAAGCCGTTGGTGACCGACTCGTTCATCTCGGTTTCCCAGCTCAGGTCGAGCGCATCGCCGAACGTCTTGCCGACCGTCAGCCGCAGGTTGTTGCCCGCGTTGAGCCCCCAGTCGGAGGTGACGAAGACAGCGTCGGTCTGCTCGGCCTCGGCGAAGGTGGCGTTCAGGTCGGCATAGACCCCGTTCCGCATCGCGTAGGAGCCCTCGATCTCGATGCCCTGAACATGCACCCCGTCCAGCAGTTGCGAGCCCATCGGCGTGGTCGACACGTAGGAGGTCACGTCCCACAGCTCGGTGTCATAGGCATTCACCTTCAACGCCAGCCTGTCGCCCGCGCGGAACACGTCGCGCCCGTCATAGGCGCCGCCAACCTCGAAGGTGCGCGACTTCTCGGTCATCGACACGCGCACGAGGTTGTCGAGATCGTCGATCGGCGGCAGCACCTCGGTATAGGCGGCACTGCCGAAGACCGAAACGCCGTTGCCGAACGCATAGCGCGCCGACACGCCCCCCATCAGCGCATCGTGGCTGAACCGGCCGTTGTTCGGCGGGGTGTCTCCGTCGATCTTCGAGGTCTCGTAGCGCAGGGCGGGCGTCACCGTCCAGCCGCCGCCGAACGCCATCTCGTCAATCAGGAAGAGCGCCCAGCGGTTGTCCTTCCCGCCCGGCGCCGAGGAGGCGTTGAGCCGCTTGCGATGGATGTACTCCATCCCCGACACGAGCTCATGCGCCACCGGCCCGGTATCGAAACGCGCCCGGTTCTTCAGCGTCACGGTGGTGGTCTCGTACTTGTGGTCGGCATCCAGCAGCCCGGTCAGGAAGGGCGGCGTGCCCGGAACCGGGGTCTGCATGATCTCCTCGTTGGCATAGGAAAACTGCAGCGTCAGGTCGATCAGCTCGTTGCCCGCGGGGTTGTAGCCATAGCGCAGCATCGCCGTCTCGCTGCTGGTCTCCCGGTCGACGAAGCCGAAGCCGGCGCCCAGCCCGAAGGCGTCGTAGGGCACGTTGTACTGGGTCGAGTCGGTGTTGGTATAGGAGGCCGTCAGCGAATGCGCGTCATCGGCGCCGAAGGTCAGCTTGCCCTTGAACATGTAGGACGGGTCGTTGATGTCGCCGCCATCGGGGTTGATCGGGTTGCCGTCGCCATCCTCCTGGATGCCGAGCTGGCGGTTGGTGTAGTTGAGCAGGAATTCGAGCTTCTCGGTCGGCTGCCACGCCAGGATCGAGGAATTCGCGATCCCCTCGCCATTGGTCGAAAACTCCAGCATCTGGCGGAAGGCGAAACCGGTCTCGCCGCCGGTGAAATCCGACGCGTCCTTCGTCTCCAGCAGCACCGCGCCGCCGACCACGCCCGAGCCGTATTCGAACGAGCCCACCGTGCCGCGGATCACCTCGACCTGCTTGTAGAGCGCGGGGTCGGTGAAAAGCTGGTTGCCGATGCGGTACAGCTCCTCGCTGCCGCGCGTCACCCCGTCGACCTGGATCAGCACCTTCTGGTCGGTGCCATAGGTGCCGGTCGCGCCGAAGCCGCGGATGTTGATGCCCGATCCCTGCGCCCGCGTGCCGTTCACGAGGTTCACGCCGGGCACCGAATCGATCAGCTCGGCCACCGTGCCGGCCTGCCGGTCCTTGATCTCGTCCTGGTCGATCTCGGTCACCGGGGTGGCGGTGTCGGTGCGCACCTCCCGCTTGCTTTCCTGAAGGGTGAGCGTGCCGAGGAAGCCGCCCGGCCCCGCCTGGCTGTCATCCCCGTCCTGCGCCCCGTCCTGGGCCCCGTCCTGTGCCAAGGCCGGCATGGCCAGAAGCCATGCCACGCACAGCGCCGTCGTGCCCCGAAGGGCCCGCGAAATGTCCCGCGTCATTGTCCGTTTCCTTTCGTCCGCTATCCGGATTGTTTTGCCGAAGTCGCTCGCGAAAGGCTGGCGCCCGTGGTATTTTGATTGATGTCCGACCGGTAACTTTGGTCTTGTCTGCCTCTAGTTATTCAGACTAAAAGAGTCAAGTTTTCAGGCGACGCCATCCGGCCCCGCCCCAGCCACGCCGCGCCCCAGGTGCGGGGCAGCCATGACACCCGAAATCGCAGCATCGAGGTCACCATGCCAGTACCCGCAGACCTGACGGCAGAGGACATCCGCGCCGCCCGCAAGGACAACCCGAAAACCCGCGAACGCGATCTCGCCGCCAAGCTCGGTATCACCGAGGCACGGCTTGTCGCCGCCGATTGCGGCGCGGGCGTGACCCGCATCGACGCCCATCCCGACAGCATCATCGGCGCCGCGCTGAAACTGGGCGAGGTCATGGCCCTGACCCGGAACGAGTCCTGCGTGCATGAAAAGGTGGGGGTCTACGACGATTACCACCCCGGCCCGCACGCCGCGATGACCCTGGCCGAGGATATCGACCTGCGGATGTTCCCGAAGCACTGGCAGCACGCCTTCATGGTCGAGAAGCCGGGCGAGACCGGCCCCCGCCGCAGCCTGCAGGTGTTCGATGCCGCGGGCGACGCGGTGCACAAGATCTTCCTGCGCGACGCCTCGAACCACGACGCGTGGGAGGGGCTGAAGGCCGAACTGGCGCTCGAGAACCAGTCGCCCGAGCAGCCGGTCGACCCCCGCCAGCCCGCCGAAACCCCGAAATCCGACCCGGCCAAGGCCGACATCCTGCGCAAGGAATGGGCGCGGCTGACCGACACGCACCAGTTCCTGCGACTCTGCTCGAAGCTGAAGATGAACCGCCTCGGCGCCTACCGTATCGCGGGCGAGCCGCTGGCCCGGCTGGTCGAACCCGGCGCCGTCGACATGGCGCTTCAGAAGCTGGCGACGGACGGCACCGAGGTGATGATCTTCACGGGCAACCGCGGCTGCATCCAGATCCACACCGGCCCGGTGAAGACGCTCAAGGCGATGGGGCCGTGGCAGAACGTGCTCGACCCCGGCTTCAACCTGCACCTGCGCCTCGACCACATCGCCGAGGTTTGGGCGGTCGACAAGCCGACCCAGCGCGGCGCGGCCGTCTCGCTCGAGGCGTTCGACGCCGAGGGCGGGCTGATCCTGCAGATCTTCGGCGTCGGCAAGGAAGGCCGCGACAGCCGCCCGGCCTGGCGCGAGCTGGTCGCCGGCCTGCCCACTGCCCGGGCCGAGGAGCAGGCCTGATGTTCGCCATGAGATCCCGCGCCAGCGGTGCCCTGCTCACCGCGCTTTCCGCCGCGCTGCTGGCCGTCATGGGCGCCATGACCCCGGCCCAGGGCGACAATGCCGGCCAGCCCGGCGTCCTCTCCATCGGCGGCTCGGTGACCGAGATCGTCTATGCGCTGGGCGAGGGCGACCGCCTCGTCGCCCGCGACACCACCTCCACCTTCCCGGTCGAGGCCAGGGCCCTGCCCGACGTTGGCTACATGCGCGCGCTGTCGCCCGAGGGGGTGCTGTCGGTCTCGCCCGGGCTGATCCTGTCGGAAGACGGCGCCGGCCCGCCCGAAACGATGGAGGTGCTGAACGCCTCCGGGGTAGAGATCGTCACCATCCCCAGCGTCGAGACCGGCCCCGGCATCGCCGACAAGATCCGCCGCGTGGGCGATGCGCTGGACGTCGCCGACAAGGCCGACGCGCTGGCCGCCAATGTCGAGGCCGAGATCGCCGCCGCCCGGTCGCGGGCCGAGGACCTGGCGGGCGATGCGCCCAAGCGGGTGCTCTTCGTGCTGTCCATGCAAGGCGGGCGCGTGATGGCCTCGGGCACCGGCACCGCGGCGGCCTCGATCATCGAGCTGGCGGGGGGCGTCAACGCGGTGACCGAGTTCGAGGGCTACAAGCCCATGACCGACGAGGCCGTCAGCCGCGCCGAACCCGACGTGATCCTGATGATGGACCGCGGCGGCGACCATGCCATCGCCAACGAGGTGCTGTTCGGCATGCCCGCCTTCCAGCCCACCCCGGCCGCCGAGACCGGCGCGATCGTGCGGATGGACGGGCTGTTCCTGCTGGGCTTCGGGCCGCGCACGGCGAAGGCCGTCACCGACCTCAGCCAGCACCTCTACGGGTCCTGACGCACCCATGTCGGCCGCGAGCGAGACGCAAGCCGCCCCGACGCCCGCCCGCGCCCGTGACCGGCGCGCGCTGGCCCGGCAGGCGCATGCCTGGCTGGCGCTCTTGCTGCTGGGCTCCTGCATCGCCAGCCTCGCCATCGGCGCCTCGGGCGCCTCGCTCTGGTCGGCGCTGTGGCACATGGCCTCGGGCGAGCCTCTGTCCCAGCTCGAGCGGGTCGTGCTGTTCGACATCCGCCTGCCCCGCACCCTGCTGGGCCTGCTGGTGGGCGCGGCGCTGGCCGTTTCGGGCACCGTGCTTCAGGGGCTCTTCCGCAACCCGCTGGCCGATCCGGGCATCGTCGGGGTGAGCGCCGGCGCAGGCCTCGGCGCGATCGGCGCCATCGTGCTCGGGGCCTCGCTTCCCGCCGCGATCCGGGAGGTCGCGGGCATGTACCTCGTGCCCATCGCCGCCTTCGCCGGGAGCTGGCTCTCGGTCATGCTGCTTTACGGCGTCGCCACACATCGCGGCCGCACCTCGGTGGCGACCATGCTGCTGGCGGGCCTCGCGCTGACGGCGCTGACCGGGGCGCTGGCGGGCATCCTCGTCTACGCCGCCGACGACCAGCAGCTGCGCGACCTGACCTTCTGGCAGATGGGCTCGCTCGCCGGCGCCACGTGGTCCAAGATCCTCACCGCCGGCCCGCTGATCCTTCTGGCCCTGCTCGGCGCCGCCTTCCTCGGCCGGGCGCTCAACGGGCTCGCGATGGGCGAGGCCACGGCGATGCATCTCGGCATCCACGTGCAGAGGGCCAAGAACCTTGCCGTGCTGGCCGTCGCCGCCGCCACCGGCGCGGCGGTCGCCGTGTCCGGCGGGATCGGCTTCGTCGGCATCGTCGTGCCCCACCTGCTGCGGCTGGCCACCGGGCCCGATCACGGGCCGCTGCTGATCAACGCCGCCCTCCTTGGCGGGGCACTGCTGATCTGGGCGGACGTGGCGGCACGGGTCATCATCGCACCGGCCGAGCTGCCCATCGGCATCGTCACCGCCGTCCTCGGCGCGCCCGTCTTCCTGTGGATCCTCCTGCGCCGCCGCGGGGTGCTCGACCTGTGACGCTTCACGCCTCCGACATCCGGCACAGCATCGGCCGCAAGACCATCCTCGACGGCATCGACCTCACCGCGCAGGCCGGCGCCGTGACCGCCATCGTCGGGCCCAACGGCTCGGGCAAGACCACCCTGCTGCGCATCCTCACGGGCGAGGAGCGGGCCCGTGGCACCGTCACCCTCAACGGCACGCCGGTCAGCACGGCCAACGCCCCGCGCCTTGCCGCCATGCGCGGCGTGCTGCCCCAATCCTCGCGCATCGCCTTCCCCTTCAAGGTGGCCGAGGTGGTGCGCATCGGCCTGCAGTCCGGCCCGCATGGTCGGCAGGACACGCTGGCCGACCGCGCGCTCGAGGCGGTCGGGCTCGACGGCTTCGCCGACCGCTTCTACCAGGAGCTGTCCGGCGGCGAGCAGCAGCGGGTGCAGCTGGCCCGCGTGCTGGCGCAGGTCTGGCAACCGGTGCTGAACAGGGCCCCCTGCTGGCTGTTCCTCGACGAGCCTGTCGCCAGCCTCGATATCGGCCACCAGCTCGGCATCATGCAGCTCGCGCGCGACTATGCCGTGCGCGGCGGCGGGGTGATCGCGGTGATGCACGACCTGAACCTGACGGCCATGTTTGCCGACCTGATCGCGGTGATGAAGGCCGGGCGCATCATCGCCCACGGCCCGCCCGGCACGGTGATGACCGACGCGATCCTCTCCGACGCCTACGGCTGCCCCCTGCGCACCAGCACGCCACCGCCCCGGGGTATGCGCTACGTGCTGCCCCAATCGGCGGGGCGAGTGGTCTGATCCAAAGAAATTTCGATTTTTTATTATTTATAATCGGGGCGTTACAACTTTTTTCGAAAAAACGTCATATCGCAGGAAACCTTTTTCGCATTCGGCGCGTTGTATTTTCGACGTCGGAATGGAGAAATCGTTTCGACAGGATGTCTGCCCATCATCCCCAAATCCCAGGCAGGCATTCAGCACCCTTCCTGTCCCTCGGGTGCCTGCCCCCGCCTTTATTTAAGGCGGGGGCCGCTTGTTTCCGGGGGGGGTCCTCGCCGGGCGTGCTGTCCCGGCCCGCCACCCTCAGATCAGCGGCCGCCGGTTCACGTCCGAATCCGGGTCCCGATGCGCCAGGCCGGCCAGCGCCTCGTAATCCCGGATCTCCATGTCGCCGTTCTTCCAGTTCAGGATCCCCCGGTCGCGCAGCCCCTTCAGCGTCTTGTTGGTGTGCACCACCGACAGGCCCAGCGCGTCGGCCAGGTCCTTCTGCGTGTAGGGCAGCTTCATCCACGGCCCGCTCGACATGCCCAGCGCCACCGCCCGGTCATAAAGCCGCAACAGCCCCGTGGCCAGCCGCTGCTCGGCCGGCATCCGCCCTACCACGGCCAGCTGCTCGCCCAGGAAATGCTCCTCCAGCGCGGCGATCCATGTCAGGTCATAGGCCCGCTCCGGATGATCCTGGAACAGCCGCCACAGCGACCGGCGGTCGAAGACGCAGAGCTTCATCGAGGTGGTCGATTCGACCGAGTGCTGCATCTGGTCCATCACGCCCGCCTGAAGCCCGATGAAATCGCCGGGCATGACAAAGCTGATCACCTGCCGCTCGCCATCCTCGAGCGTCTTGTAACGCAGGCCCATACCGTCGAGCACGGTGAACAATTGCGGGCTGTTCGAGCCTTCCAGCATAAGGGTCGTGCCCGGGTCGACGTTCAGTTCCCCGGTCTTGAATTCCTGCATGAAATCAAGCTCGGCCTCGGTCATAGGCAGGAAGATGGGTCGCTTGCGCAACCAGCAGTTTCGGCAATCCGTAACCATCGGCGAATTTTCCCCTTTTCCTATGTCATAGTTTAATGCACCCAAAAATTTAAACGGTATTTTATCCTTATGTTTGGAGACGACCTCATGAATGAACGGCCCGATGATTCCCGGTGCTCAGCGCCGGATCAGTCGGCCCCCGTCTACCTTGTGCTTGAGCGCAATTCCCTGATTGCAGAGGATATTGCCGGCTCGCTCAGGGCAGCCGGCCCGTGCGAAATCATCCGCATCGCATCGACGGAAGAGATGTCCACCCGCCTTGCCGCGCACGAGAACATCTCGGCGGCGTTCCTTGAAATGAACTATGCCCAGGTGGTCGAGACCGGGCTGGCGGAGACGCTCAGAACCTGCGGCACGCAGATCGTCCTCACCGCCGGCGAGGACGATGAGGAGCGCGTGCGCAGCCTTGGCTGGAACATGCTGATCCGGCCCTTCACGGACGAGATGATCCGCCACGCCATCCGCCCGCGCAAAACGGGCGACTGAGACCGCTTAACTGAGACCGCTTACGGGTCGGGGTTTGGGTTCCGTGGCGCCCGTGCCGCGCGCCCGGCCTGCATTCCCATGGCGAACCCCTCGATGATCCCCACGATGGTCGAGGTATGGCCCGTCGCGCCCGCCGGGGCGACCGTGGCGGCAGCCGCCCTGCGCACGGGAACTCGCGAGCGGCTCAGCAGGAAGCAGATGCCGGCCAGCAGCACGAACAGCCCCCCGATCGCAGCGTTGGCAATGATCGCGCCATGTTCGGCCTCGATCACGAGCCAAAGGGCCGCGCCAAGAAATCCGCTTCCGACCAGAACGAGAATCATGCCCACGAGATTGAACGCGAAAGCGCGCGCCGCAGCGCGCGCCTGAATTTCGATCGTGGCGGGAATTCCAAACATCCCTTACCTCCGGCTCGTCAGCATTCCCAGCATGAAGCCCACACCCACGGCCACGGCCATCGACGTCGCCGGCTGCGCCCGCACCGTGTCGGCCGCGTACTGACCGGCCCGCTCGGCCTGGTCGCGCGCGGCGTTGAACTGTGCCTCGCCCGCGTCATAGGCCTCGTGCGCCTTGCGCCGCGCCCCGTTGATGGCGGCGTTCTTGGAATTGACGCCAAGTTCGCCCAGCGTCTTGGTCAGCGCCGAGACATCCTTTTTCAGGGTCGCGATCTGCGCAGAGAGATCGTCGAGTTCGCTCTTGGGAGTGTCAGTCGTGTCAGCCCGTGCCATGTCGGCCTCCTTTTCCCGTGAATTGCGTGGTCCATTCCCCGCCTCAACGCATGAGCGCGCCACAGGTTCCTGCCATTCCCAAGGGTGCGTCAATTTGGAACAACATACTGCCCCGGCGGAAATTTTTTTGGGAACCAATCGCCCGGCACGACGGTTGACCAGCCATCAACTGCAAGACGAACCAAGGTAACCAATTCAAAGGAGTTTTTCCGATGCTGTACTGGGCACTTGTATTTTTCGTCGTCGCAATCGTCGCCGCCGTCTTCGGCTTCGGCGGGATCGCATCCGCGTCGGCAGGGATCGCGCAGATCCTGTTCTTCGTGTTCCTCGTGCTGTTCCTCGGCGCCCTCATCATGCGCGCCGTCCGCAGCTGAAGGACCGGAACGAAAAAGACCTGCGCGCCGCATCCGGCGCGCAGGCCCCCAATCACGTCAGACGGCCCTTCCCTCAGGCCTGAAGCGTTTCCGTACTCGAGAAGAACATCGCCTGGCTCACGGCAGACTGAACCTGGTCTTCCGAATATGGCTTGGTGATCAGAAAAGCAGGTTCCGGCCGTTCGCCCGTCAGCAGGCGTTCGGGGAAGGCGGTGATGAACACCACGGGCACCTCGTCCATCTGCCCGAGGATATCGTTGACAGCGTCGATCCCCGAGGATTTGTCGGCAAGCTGGATATCGGCCAGGATCATGTCGGGCGGCGTCTGCTTGGCCAGCTTCACGGCCTGGTCGCGTGTCCGGGCGATGCCGGTCACCTCGTGGCCCATGCTCTCGACGATCGAGGAGATGTCCATCGCGATGATCGCCTCGTCCTCGATGACCATGATCCGCCCGCGCACCGCGTCAGACATCTCGCGGCGGGCGATCGACAGAAGCTCGGCCGCCTCGTCGGGGCTGACGTCGATGATGTCGGCGATCTGCTCGGTGCGGAACCCTTCGAGGCTTTGCAGAAGCAGCGCCTCGCGCGTGTTGCGGGTCAGGCCCGAAAGGCGCCACTGCGCCCGGCTCTCGGCGGAATCGAGGTTGCCGCCCTCATCCACGGGGGCGCCGGAGGAGACCCAGATGTCGTGGAATGCCCGGAACAGCGCGGTCTTCGGCGCCCGGTCGTCGGTAAAGACTTCCTGATTCTCAAGCAGCGCCTCAAGCGTGGCGGCGGCGTAGTTGTCTCCGGTATTCTGACTGCCTGTCAGCGCCCTCGCGTATCGCCGGAGATACGGCAATTCCTGCGCAATGCGCGTTGTTACATCAGGATTGCTGTCCATCATCGATATTTCCCTCGGGTGTCCTCTAAAAAATGTGGTCGTTGCATGGAACCAAACGCATATCTTTAGGTTATGTTCCAGATCAGGTGCAAAAAAAGCGCCTGAGGGCTTGTGCGGAAAATCGGGTACTATGGCGAAGACTAGCAGGATCGACAAAGTGGATCAGCAGATAGACGATAACTTGCGGCGTGTATACACGGAAGCGTTCGAGGAACCTGTTCCCGAACGCTTTACGAAGCTGCTCGACCAGCTTCGTGCCAAAGAGCAAGAGAGCAGTTCTACGCGGAATCGGGACACCAGAACCAAGACCGAGGATGACGCGTGACAACTCACAAAGACCCGAGGGAAGAGCTGATCGAGCATCTTCCCGCCATGCGTGCGTTCGCTTTCAGCCTGTCGCACAATGCATCGTCCGCCGACGACCTCGTACAGGACGCGGTCGTCAAGGCCTGGGATAACTTCGACAAGTTCCAGACCGGCACCAATCTCAGGGCGTGGCTTTTCACGATCCTGCGCAACACCTACTACTCCCAGCACCGCAAGCGCCGCCGCGAGGTCGAAGACCCCGAGGGCATCATGGCCGCGTCGATGTCGCAGAAGCCCGACCATGACGGCCGCCTTGCCATGACCGATTTCCGCGAGGCTTTCGCACAGCTCACCGCGGAACAGCGCGAGGTTTTGGTTCTTGTGGGCGCAGAGGGGTTTTCCTACGAGGAAGCTGCTGATATGTGCAACTGCGCGGTCGGCACCATCAAGAGCCGGGCGAACCGGGCGCGCAAGCGTCTGGCGGAATTGATGCACCTCGACGATGACAGTGAACTCGAAATGACGGATTCAGCAACATTGGCGGTGGTCAACGGAAAGCCATCCGTATGAGTGAGAAGCCGGCGGCGCGGCACCGGGGCTTGAAGCCGGGCCTCGCCTTCCGGCTTGCCATCGTTCTCAGCCTCGCCATGCTGCCGCTCGGCCTGATCTCCGTCTTCCAGACCCTCAAGGTTCTGGAAGAACGCCGCACCCTTTCCGAAACCGCCCTTCTCGAACAGACCCAGCAGGCCGTCTCCGAAACCCGCGAGGTGATCCGCTCGGCGGTCAGCTCGGCCCGCACGCTGGCCGTCGCGGTTGAGGCATTCTCCTCCACCGGCCAGAGCTGTGACCTGATCATGTCGCAGGTGGTCGACCGCTCCGACCTCTACAGCTTCGCCGGGTTCATCGATTCCGACATGCAGCTCGTCTGCGCCTCGAACGGCGAACGCCAGGACCTGGCCGATCTCGACATCATCCGCTCCGACCTCGAGAACCACGAGCCCGGCATGATCGTCCAGCCGCTCGAGTTCATCGGCCCGGGCTCGGCCGTGATCGTCACCGTGCCGGTGACCGACGCCAACGAGCATCGCGGCACCGCCTGGATCGCCATCCCCCTGGGCAAGATCAACGGCGTGCTGGCCGCCGCCACCTCGGATGTCGACCTCGTCGTCTTCCAGCATGACGGCGACATCATCGCCACCGGCGATTTCGCCGACGACCGCCGCTCGGTCCTGCCCGCCGACAAGTCGCTGCCCGACCTGGTCGACGAGGGCCGCCAGACCTTCCGCGGCCTCAACCGCCAGGGCAGCCCGCGCCACTTCGCCGTCGTCCCGATCGTCGACGGCAGCGTCTTCGCGCTCGGAAGCTGGCGCCCCCGCAGCCAAAGCTCCTTCCTGCCCGGCTACGAAGAGGCGATCTCGCTCTACGTGCCGCTGCTGATGTGGGTCATCGCCATCGCCGTGGCGTATATCGGCGTGCACCGCCTTGCCATTCGCCACGTCTGGCGCCTCAGGTCATGGATGCGCCTCTTCGCCGCCGGCCGCACCGATCTCGACACCGCCCGGCTCGACAACGCGCCCGAGGAATTCGAGGTGCTGGCCGACGCCTTCCGCGCCATGACCCGCCGGATCTCCGACCAGGAGCGCCGCCGCGACGAGGACCTGAAGGAAAAGACTGTCCTGCTGCGCGAGATTCACCACCGGGTAAAGAACAACCTGCAACTGATCTCCTCGATCATGAACATGCAGATCCGCAACACCGAAAGCCCCGAGGCCCGCCACCTGCTCCGCCGGGTGCAGGACAGGGTGATGGCGCTGTCGGCCATCCACCGCTACCTCTACCTGGCCCGCAAGTTGTCCAAGGTGCGCGCCGACTCGCTGCTCGAGGACATCATCCGCCAGCTCGTCACCATCGGCGCGCTCGACGAGATGGACCACCGCATCGACATCTCCACCAGCTTCGACCCGGTCGAGATCAACCCCGACCAGTCGGTTCCCCTGTCGCTTCTGGCGACCGAGGCGGCGATCAACGCGGTCAAGCATTGCGGCGTCGAGCGCGGCGCGCCCTGCTGGATCAACATCGCGCTGAAACAGACCGGCACCGACACCCTCTGCCTCAGCATCGTCAATTCCCGCTCCACCGACGAGGGGACCGAGGCCGACACCCGCGACACCGACGGCTCCGGCCTGGGCTCGCGGCTGATCCAGTCCTTCGTCTCGCAACTCGACGGCACGCTCGATACCCATGTCACCGCCGACCGCTACGAGCTGCACGTCACCTTCCCGCTGTCCTGGCCGGAAGCCGAGGAAGACGACGCCCTTCCGGCGAAATGATGACGTTAATGATGACCTGCCGGGAACCAGCGTAAGGTTTCGGACGTTCCTGATTCAGAACAACAACACGGAGGTATATCATGAGACGGAAGCACTTCTCGATGATTTCCCTGTTCGCCCTCATTGCCGTGGCAGCCTGGGACTTCATGAAACGGATCAGCGAAAACATGGACGACGCACAACCGGTGCCCGCCGTCGCCAAGGTCAAGACCTGACACTGCCCGCGCGGTGCGAAGGTACCCGGTTTCGCGCCGCGCAAGGTTTCCCCGAACGATTTCCAAAGACGTTTTCCCGAACGACGCGTCGTTCAGATCGCCGCCGCGATCACCCCCACGGCCGCCGCCGCCCCCAACATTCCGAACAATACCAGAAGCCCGTCGGCCATGAACATGCCCGTCGCCACCACCGCCACGACCACCCCCACCACGGACGAGGTGAACGGCACCAGTTCCAGCAACGGCATCATCAGCCCGCAGACCAGGCACAGCGCCTGCGGCATGATCGAGAACGGGGGATAGGTCAGCCACTGCACCCGGCGGCGCGTGACCCGGTCCAGCAGCCGCGCGGGCTTGCGCAGCCACCGCACCGCGTCATGCACCCGCTGCGCCGGCAGGCTCGCATTGCTCAGCCACCGGGGCAGCCAGAGCGACGGGCGCCGCATCATCTGCTGCACCGACACCGCCGCGATCAGGATGCCACAGGCCGCCGAGAAACCCGGCACGCCGCTCAGCGGAGAGATCACCATAAGCGCGGGCACCATCAGCAGCGGCGTGTAGCTTGCCCGCCCCAGCCGGTCGACCAATTCCCGCACCGTCGAATGATCGCCCTCCAGCGCATGTTCCGTCTCGAGAACGATATCGACCGCGGCCATCGGCCGGCCCTTCACGCCTGCTGTCATCCCTGCCCTTTCCGCTCAACGCCATCTTGACCGGAAAACAACGTACCATGCCCAAACCGGTTCCCCGAAGGCCGCGCCAAGGCGCCGCCCCTGTCGTTTCACCTTTGTACGCGGGGAACCGTTTGGCCGCCGAAGCGTTAATGAAGCCTGAAAGCCAGTCTTTTACAAAGGACACTGTTATGAAACACCACGTTCTCAGCGCCGCTGCCGCCGTGCTGATGTTCACCGCCCCTGTCGCCGTTCAGGCACAGGACGTCACCCTGTCCCGGATCGAGGTCCAGACCGACCTGTCGGCCTACGAAGGCAGCAACGCCAGCGAGTTCTGGCCGTCCCTCGAGGCCGATCTCGGCCGCGCCATCGCCTCGGTCGTCACGGTCGACGAAACCGCGCCCGCGCCCGCCATCCGGGTCGAGATCAACAAGATCGCGATTTCCGGCAGCCCGATCCTGCCCGACACGGGCGAGTTCAACGAGATGGAAGGCACCGTCGCCGTGTTCCGCGGCCTCGAAGAGGACGTGACCTCCGGCTCGCAGGAAGACGCCACCCCGAACGAGATCGAGCGCAGCTTCCCGATCAAGGTCAGCGCCGTCACCGGCGAGGCGATCGTGCCGGAAGGCTACACCGCCATCCCGCCGTCGGATGCCGATTTCTACGCGGCCATGATCGGCGGCTTCGCCCTCGAAACCGTCGAACGCCTCGACGAGTAACATGCCCTTTGCCGCGCCCCGGCCCGTGCCGGGGCGTGTGCGCCCTTCCGACCTGAAAGCCTAGAACGTCTGGGCCTTGGTCCGAAGCGGCACCCGGTTCTCCATGAAGGCCGACACCCTGCTGCAGAACAGCCGCGTATGCTTCTGGCTCACCTCGTCCAGCGCATCCCCGTCCCGCGCCGCGATCATGTCGATCATCTCGTCATGCTCGTTGTAGATCCGCTCGTAATAGGTATCTGGTTCCTGTGACGTGCGGTCCTCGTTCTCGAACATCAGATAGGTCAGGCGCAGGCTGAAATTCAGCACCGTTTCGTAGCCTTCCTTGATGAACTCGTTCCCCGCCATCAGCGCGATCTGCTTGTGAAACTCGTGGTTCCGCTCGGTCATCGCCTGGAAATCTCCGGCCTTCGCGGCGGCCTTGTACCCTTCGTTGATCTCGCGCAGCACCTTGAGCTGGTCCTGCGTGTGCCGCCCCGCCGCCAGCCGCAGCACGGCGGCCTGGTAGAGATCCATCGCCTCGAAGATCCGCGGCACGTCGTTGAGGTTGATGACCTCGACGAAATGCCCCCGGTTGGCCGAGAACCGCACCAGCCGGTCGGCCTGCAGCCGGATCAGCGCCTCGCGAATGGGCGTGCGCGACACCCCGAACCGTTTCTCGAGCTGCGCCTCGTCCAGGTGGTCGCCGGGCTTCGCCACCAGCGTCAGGATCTCCTTGCGCAGCGCGTCATAGACCACCTGCGTGCCCTTGCCGCGCGGCCGCCCGCGCTTGGCCCGTTTCTCGAAGGTCTCCACCTGTCCGCCGCCCAGTATGGCGCCGTCTTCTTGCTTTTGTGCCATGACGTGCTCTCAGTCCTCCCAACGCGCAGGGTAAGTCAACCTGCCACTTTCTCCCGGATGTCCGCAACCAGAACCGGCTTGATGATCTTCTTCGTCGGTGTCATCGGCATCTCCGGTATCACCTCCAGCCGCTCGGGCCAGCGCATCTTGGCCACCCCCTGCCCGTCGAGATAGGCGCACAGATCGTCCAGCGTCAGCGACGTGTCGGGCCTGAGCGCCACGTAAACACAGATCCGCTCGCCCAGCACCTCGTCGGGCATCGGCACCAGCGCCGACTGCACGATATCGGCGTGCCCATCCAGGATGCTCTCGATATCCGCCGGGTTTATCTTGATCCCGCCCCGGTTGATGATGTCCTTGCTGCGGCCGGTGATCATGATGTTCCCGTTCTCGTCGATCGAGGCCAGGTCGCCGGTGCGGAACCAGCCTTCCCCGGTAAAGGAACTGGCATTGGCATCGGGGTTGTCGAGATACTCGGGCAGGATCGAATAGCCGCTCAGTTGCAACTCCCCCTCGCCGCCTTTCGTCACGTCCTCGCCCTCCAGCGTCATGATCCGCGCGGTCAGCCCCTCGGCCAGCTGCCCCACGGTCGCGTGCCGTATCTCAGGTGCGTCCGTCACCACCGTCTGCGTCGCCAGCAGCGCCTCGGTCATCCCGAAAAGACAGCCCACGCGGCCATTGGGCAACCGCGCCTCGAACTGCGCCGCCACTTCCGGCGGGCAGATCGACCCGCCGACGATCACGTCGCGCACCGTCTCGGGCGGGCTGGCATCCATCACCCCGCTCTTCAGCGTCGCGGCAAGGTGCGCGGGCGCTGAATACACAACCGTCGGCCGCATCGCCGTCAGGTATTCGCCATAGGTCGGCGGCGTGAAGATCGGCACCGGCACCACCGTCGCCCCCGACATCAGCGCATTGCCCGCGCAAAGCAGCCCGAACACATGCGTCAGCGGCGGCGCGATCATCACCCGGTCGTCCTGCGTCATGCTCAGCATCTCGCCGAAGCGCCGCGCATTCTGCGCCATCAGCGTCTGTTTCCGAATCACCCCCTTCGGCGCCGCCGAGGTGCCGGAGGTAAAGCACAGCGCCACCTCCGCGTCCGGCCCCGCGCCCTCGATCTCCGGCGCATCCAGATTGTCGGCCACCAGCGCGCCGAAATGATGCTGCCCGTCGATCTTCGGCCCGGTCACGCTGATCACGTGCTCCAGGCTCCCGATCTCGCCCTTCAGCGCCTCCATCACCTCCGGCCCGTCGTATTTCCCGACCTCCGCCGTCACCACCGCCTTCACCCCCGCGAACGCCATCAGCGGGTGCAGCTCCTCCTGCCGGTAAGGCATGTGCAGCGTCGTCAGGACACAGCCCGATATCGCGCAGGCCATGTAGGTCGTCACGAACTCCGGCGACGACGGCAGCTGGATCGCCACCCGGTCGCCCTTCCGCAACCCCAGCTTGCCGAACGCCGCCGCCAGCGCATTGGCATTCCGCGCCAGCTCCGCATATGTCAGCTTCCCATGGTCCGTCGTCTCCACCGCCAACTGCTCCGGCGTCTCCGCCGCCCAGTAGCGCATGCAGTCAAGGATCGTGCCCATCGCCCGGGCCTGTGTCAGCTTCTCTTGTGCCATTGTCTCATTCCCTCTGTTGGATGAAGGCGCCGTTCAGGCGGCGTTGTTTTCCGATTGGGCCGTGGCGAACCGCACGGCATGTTCCGCGCTGCGCTGCGGCCTCTGCATCTGCATCAGGTGCCCCCCGCCCTCGACCGCGGCGGTCTCGAACCCGAAACTCTGCGCCAGGAATGCCGCCGACCGGATCAGCACCGGAAGGTCGTGGCCCAGCGTGGTGCCCATCACCACCTGCACCGGCACGCGCACGTTCGCGATCCCGTCCCACCATTCCCGCGGCAGGCGGATGTCGAAGGTGTTGGCCTCCATGTCCGGGTCACAGACCAGCTCGTAAGGCGCCTCCGGGTCGTTATCCGCCCGGTAGAGCATCCCCTCCGCCAGCCGCTCGATCACCTCGTCCGGGATGCCCCCGAAGGTGGGTGACCGCCGCAGCGACGTCACCAGCCGTTCCGCCCCCGAAAACCGCCGCCGCCGCGCCCTTGTCCGGCGCGACAGGCCCCGGTGCGCCTCCTCGAACTCTTCCAGCAGCGCCTCGTCCGCCACCGGCGGCACCGGCGGCTCGTAAAGCGTCAGCGAGCGCCAGCCCCGCGGCTCCTGCGACTGCGCCATCAGCGTGGCGATCGAGCTCAGCGAATGGAACGCCCCGTGCATCGGCTTCTCGCCGAACGTCGCCTGGATCGAATCGTATATCTCCGGAATGTCCTTCACGAAGCGCGGCCAGGGGTTCTGCATCACCTCGCCCGGCCCGCTCTGCCCGTGGCTGCGCATGTCGAAGACCACGACCTCGAAATCGTCCATCAGGATATTGGCGAATTCGTAGAACCCGTCGATCGCCAGCCCGTTGCCATGCGACATGACGATCCGCTCGGGCTTGGCCTCGCCCCAGCGGCGAATGGCCACCCGGCCCCCGTCACTCAGCGCGAGCACCTCTTTTTCTACCTTGAAATCAAATCCTTCGGTCATTCCCAGCCTTCCGGTTGCAGCCCTTCAACGAATTGCCGTCGCAAACGAGTTGACACGATCCAGCTTTATTATACAATAAGTATTTAATGAATTTCAAGCTCGCATGACGGGTATGGAGGACGATGTGTCAGAAATGCGCGAACCGCTGGTAGGGCAGAAGATCCTGCGCACCGAAGATCAGACCTTGCTGCGCGGCAAGGCGACCTTCATGGATGATATACCCATCGCGAAAGGCACGCTACACGCGGCGTTCCTGCGCTCCCCCCACGCCCATGCCCGCATCAGGGGCATCGACGCGACCGAGGCGCTCAAGCTCAAGGGCGTGCACGCCGTCATCACCGGCGAGGATATCAAGCCCTACACCAAGCCCCTGATCGTCGGCTTCGCCAACCCGCTCGACTATCGCGGCATCGCCATGGACAAGGTCCGCTACGTCGGCGAACCCGTCGCCATCGTCTGCGCCACCGACCGCTACCGCGCCGAGGACGCGCTCAAGCTCATCAAGGTCGATTACGAAGTGCTCGACGCCGTGGTCGACCCGGTCCGCGCCTGCGAGGAAAGCGCGCCCGTCCTGCACGAGGCCGCCGGCTCCAACCGCGTCTCCCACCGCGTCTTCAATCACGGCGAGGCCGACAAGGTGCTCGACGCCGCGAAGAACAAGACGCAGATCACCATCCGCTACCCGCGCAACTCGGTCACGCCGATGGAAACCTACGGCGTCGTCGCCGAATATAAACCCGACACCGGCGGCTACGACGTCACCTCGAACTTCCAGGGCCCCTTCTCGGTCCACACCGTGATGGCCATCGCCCTCAAGATCCCCTCAGCCAAGCTGCGCCACAAAAGCCCGGCCAACTCCGGCGGCAGCTTCGGCTCCAAGCTCACCCTCTTTCCTTACATCGTCGTGCTCTGCGTCGCCTCCCGCCTCGCCGGCCGCCCCCTGAAATGGATCGAGGACCGCCTCGAACACCACGCCTCCTCCTCCGTCGCGCCCAGCCGCGTGACCACGATCGAGGCCGCCTACGACGATGACGGCACCGTCAACGCCCTCCGGATGGAGCATTACGACGACCACGGCGCCCACCTCCGCGCGCCGATGCCGGCGCCGATCTACCGGATGCACGGCCTCTCGACCAACTGCTACACCATCCCCAACGTGAAGGTGACGAACAACATCGTCCTCACCAACAAGTGCCCCACCGGCGCCGTGCGCGGCTTCGGCGGGCCGCAACTCTACTTCGCCATCGAACGGGTGATGAACAAGGTCGCGAAAGAACTGGGGATGGACCCGCTCGCGCTGATGGAAAAGAACCTCATCCCCGCCGGCTCCTTCCCCTACCGCGCCCCTGCCGGGGCCCTCATCGACTCCGGCGATTACCAGCAGGTCGTCAAGGACTCCGTCGAACAGGGCAAGCTCGACTGGCTGCGCGAGCGCCAGAAACAGGCCCGCGCCGAGGGCAAGCTCTACGGCATCGGCTTCGCCGCCGCGGTGGAACCCAGCCAGTCGAACATGGGCTACATCTCGACACTCAAGACCAAGGAAGAACGCGAAAAGGCCGGCCCCAAGGACGGCGCCGTCGCCTCCTGCACCATCTCGGTCGACGCGCTGGGCTCGGTCAACGTCGTGGGCGACTCCACGCCGCAAGGCCAGGGCCACCAGACCGCGCTGGCCCAGATCGTCGCCGACGAACTTGGGCTGAAATTCTCCGACATCACGGTGAACCTGGAAACCGACACCCAGAAAGACAACTGGTCCATCGCCGCCGGCAACTATTCCTGCCGCTTCTCCCCCGCCTCCACCTCGGCCGCGAAAACCGCCGCCGAACGGGTGCGCGTGAAGATGACCAAGGTCGCCGGTCGCTTCCTCAACGTCCCCGAGGACGACATCGAATTCGCCGACAGCATGATCCGGTCGAAGTCGAACCCCGATAACGGCCTCGAATTCCGCCGCGTCGGCGGGCTGGCGCACTGGTCGCCCTCCTCCCTGCCCGAAGGCATGGACCCCGGCATCAGGGAGGTCGCCTACTGGAACGCCCCGGAACTCACCCCCACCACGGCCAATGACGAGATCAACACCTCGCTCGCCTACGGCTTCGCCTTCGACTTCTGCGGCGTGGAAATCGACCCCGACACCGGCAACGTGAAGGTCGACCATTACGTCACCGCCCACGATTGCGGCACCATCCTCAACCCGGGTCTCGCCAAGGGCCAGATCCGCGGCTCCTTCGCCAACGCCATCGGCGCCTCGCTCTACGAGGAATTCGTCTACAAGGAAGACGGCACGTTCCTTTCCGGCACCATGGCCGACTACCTGATCCCCACCGCGGCCGAGGCCATCGACCCGGTGCTGGTCGACACCGTCGCCATCCCCTCGCCCTTCACGCGCCTCGGCGCCAAGGGCATCGCCGAGGGCAACCAGTACACCACCCCCGTCTGCCTCGCCAACGCCGTGGCTGACGCGCTGGATTACGAAGACGTGACCATGCCGCTCACCCCCTCGAAGGTGTTCGGCTGGATCAACAGCGGCGAGGAGATGGCGCCCCCGGCCGACGAGGAGAAAACCGAGGAACGCCTCTCCGTCGACTTCTCCGGCGACGCGCTGCGCGGCGAGGGCGAAACCTTCGTCCCCGCCCCCCGCGAAAAGGTCTGGGAGACCCTCCTCGACCCGAAGGAAATGGCCGCCCTCATCCCGGGCTGCAAGGAACTCGACAAACACGCCGAGGATCACTTCACCGGCACGCTCAAGATGGGCGTCGGCGCCGTGCGCGGCACGTTCGAGGCCGATATCCGGCTCAGGAACATGCGCAAGCCCGAAAGCGTCGAAATCTCCGGCACGCTCGACGGCTCACTCGGCGTCTCCCGCGGCACCGGCTGGGTGGAACTCGACGAGGTCGAGGGCGGCACCAACGTCCGCTACCGCTACGAGATCCACCTCTCGGGCACCATCGCCTCCGTCGGCGGCCGCCTCCTCTCCGGCGCGGCCCGCCTGCTCATCAACCAGTTCTTCCGCGCCCTCGTGGCCCGCGCGGCCCCCGACGCCGCGCCGCGCAAGGGGCTCCTCGGCAAGATCCGCTCGAAATTCGGAGGCAATTCATGAAACCGGCCCCCTTCTCCATCCACATCCCCGACACGATCGACGAAGCCGTCGCCTGCCTTGCCGAACACGGCGAGGAGGCCCGCGTCATCGCCGGGGGACAGTCGCTGATGGCGATGCTCAACATGCGGCTGGCGGAACCGTCGATCCTCGTCGACGTCTCCCGCCTCGCCGACCTGAAAAAGCTCGAGATCGGCCCCGACGGCCTCACCGTCGGCGCGGCGACCACGCAGGCCGAGGTCTTCCACCATCCCGACCTCGCCACCCACATGCCCCTCGTCCGCGAGGCACTCACCCATGTGGGCCACATCCAGACCCGCAACCGCGGCACCGTCTGCGGCTCGCTCTGCCACGCCGACCCCTCGGCGGAAATGCCGCTCCTCCTCGCCACGCTCGGCGGCACGGTGACGCTGCAATCCGCCTCGGGCACCCGCACTCTCTCGGCCAGCGAGTTCCAGACCGGGCTGCTTGAGACGGCCAAGCAACAGGGCGAGCTCTGCATCTCCGCCCATTTCCCGTCGCTCCCGTCGTCGGCCAAGTGGGGCTTCCGCGAAATCGCCCGCCGCGACGGCGACTTTGCCATCGTCGCCATGGCCTGTATCGCCGACAAGGGCACCGTGCGCCTCGGCGTCGGCGGCGTCTCCGACGCGCCCACGGTCGAGGAATGGCCGGACCTGTCCACCGCCGACATCCCCGACGCCCTAAACCGGCTCGCGTGGAAAATGGGCGGCACCGACGACATCCACGCCTCCGCCCGCTACCGCCGCGAGCTTGTCCGCCGCATCGGCCAGAAACTCATCGAGGAGACCCTGTCATGAAGGTCCTGCAACACGGCCAGAAACACTCGGTCGAATTCACCCTGAACGGCGAAGAGGTCGAAGGCTTCGCCGAGCCGCGCATGCTGCTCAGCGATTTCCTCCGCCACGAGATCGGCGCCACCGGCACCCATGTCGGCTGCGAACACGGCGTCTGCGGCGCCTGCACGGTGATGATGGACGGCAAGGCGGTGCGCTCCTGCCTGACGCTCGCGCACCAGGCCGAGGGCCGCGAGATCCGCACCATCGAGGGGCTGGAGACGCCGGATCACGAATTCAACGACCTGCAACAGGCCTTCCACGAGAACTTCGCCCTGCAATGCGGCTACTGCACCCCGGGCATGCTGATGACCCTGTCGGAACTCGCCTCCACCGGCAAACGCTACACCGAGGCCGAGGTCCGCGACGCCCTCTCCGGCAACATCTGCCGCTGCACGGGGTACAAGGAAATCGTCGATGCGGCGATGGCGGTGCTGGGCGACAAGGGGCAGGTGGCGGCGGAGTAACTGCCGCCCGGCCACCCCGCTCTCACCCCGCCCGGTTCCGCCGGGCGAGCGCCGGCCCGTGGGGAGGCGCTGCAACGGATATGGCATGCGCTTTATGGCGCCGAGTACATCTTACCTAAGAAACGTTACGCATCACCCGCCAAAGCGCCTGCCCGCCGGGACGGGCCGGCGCTCGCCCGGCGCCGCGCCAAGGCGCGGCTCTGTTCCGGGCGTGTGTTCGCCGTAGGGTGGGTGCCAACCCACCTCCGCCAAACACAAACCTACCCCGCCTTCGACCCAACCTCCGACGGCAATTCCACGTTGATTTCCAAACTCGACATCTGCTCGCCGCGCTCCATGCGCACCTCCACGTCCGTCTCGCCGATCGACACGTATTTCCTGATCGCCTCGACGATATCGCGCTGCAGCATCGGCAGGTAATCGGCCTCACCGCCACGTCCCCCGCCGCTGCGCTCATGCGCCAGCAGGATCTGCAGCCGGTCCTTCGCGGTCTCCGCACTTCTGGCGCGGCGTTGCTTGCGGGCAAATCCGAACAGGTTCATGACGCCCGCCCGAACAGCCGGTGAAACAGCCCCGGCCGCCGCTCGCCCGCGATCCGCATCTCGACCTCCTCGCCGGTCAGCCGCCGCACAGCATCCTCATAGGCCCGCGACGCCGCCGAGGGCTGATCCAGCACCACCGGCGTCCCGATATTCGACGCCCGCAGAATCGCCTGGCTCTCCGGAATCACACCGAGCAAAGGCACCGCCAATATCTCCAGCACATCCTCGACATTCATCATCTCGCCGCTCTCGACCCGGGCCGGGTCATGCCGTGTCAAAAGCACCTGCGCCTTCACCGCATCGGCCCCCTCGCTCTCGGCCCGCTTGGTCTGGCTGCTCAACAGCCCCAGTACCCGGTCGCTGTCCCGCACCGAAGACACCTCCGGATTGGTCACGACAACCGCCTCGTCGGCAAAATACATCGCCATCTGCGCGCCATGCTCGATCCCGGCGGGGCTGTCGCAGATGATGTAGTCGAACTCCTGCTTCAGCTCGTCCAGAACCTTTTCGACGCCCTCCTTGGTCAGCGCATCCTTGTCCCGCGTCTGCGACGTCGGCAGGATCGACAGGTTCTCCAGCCGCTTGTCCCGGATCAGCGCCTGCTTCAAACGCGCATCGCCCTGGATCACGTTGATGAAATCGAACACCACGCGCCGCTCGCACCCCATCGTCATGTCGAGGTTCCGCAGCCCCACGTCGAAATCGATCACCACCGTGCGGTGCCCCTGCTTCGCCAGCCCCGCCGAGATCGCCGCGGCCGACGTGGTCTTGCCCACACCGCCCTTGCCCGACGTGATCACGATGACCCGGCCCAAGGCCGGTTTTTCCTTAAGATCGGCCGTCATCCGATCACCTCCATGCACAGTCTCTCGTTTTCCAGGTAGATATGCGTCGCGCGGTCACGCACCGCGTCTTCCAGCGTCTCGCTGGTCTTGTAGAGCCCGGCGATCGCCAGCAGCTCGGCATCGAGGCTCCGGCAGAAGATCCGCGCACTCTCGTCGCCATGCACGCCCGCCATCGCCCGCCCGCGCAGACGCCCGTAAATGTGAATATTGCCGCCGGCGACCACCTCGGAGCCGGACGCAACCGAGCCGATCACCGTCAGATCCCCGCTCTCGCAGACAACCATCTGCCCCGAGCGCACCGGAGCTTTGACCAGCTTGTTCTCGACCCCGCGCAACGCCGCCCGCCGCCGCCGCTTGGTGCTCCGCGCATCCGGCAACGGCGCATCCTTGCCCGCCAGCACGGGGATCAGCCCCATCTCCTGCAAGGCCTCCTCCGACAGCGCGCCGGGGTTCTGCACCCCGAACACCCGCAGGTTCCGCTCCCGCAGCTTGGCCACCATGGCCCGCAGCCGCTCGGGCTCCGCCATCCCCGGCACGTTGCCGAGGTCGATCACCATCGGCGCCTCGTCGAAGAACTGCGGCGACGTCTCGCGCTGCGCGTCGAGCCGTTCATAGAACGCCGCGTCATCCGCCTCGATATCCACCCGCAGCGACAGCGCCATCAGGAACCGCCCGCGAATCTGGAAAGGAATAATCTCTCCCGGCATGCCCCCATGCCGGGTCTCGTCGTCTCTGGTGGACACGGTTTGCCACTGCTCCTGCTCTGGCGGATCGCGACTCAGGCCGGCCCGCTCTTTGTATGGCCCTCAGTGTTCCCCATCCCGACGGCGGACGAAAGCCGGTGCTCGGGCGTCAGCGGGAAAATGCCTGTGGAGTGGGGGGAAGGGTGCCGTAGGGTGGGTGCCAACCCACCTCTGGCCTGGCTGCCGATGGCGTTCCCCCTTTTCTGCACATGAAACGGGCTCGGAATATGCGCATATTCCGCCCCCGCCAAACGGCCCCCACAAAAAATTCTAAAGACGTCCCCCCTCCGGCCAGTTTCGCCAATGGGTATTCCCGGTCTCCGGCGCAGTGTAGATCGACGCATCACCGGTCGCCAGAACCTCCGCAAGCTGCCGAAAGGTCTCCGTATCGCCCGGCAATTCCCCACCGGCAAGATCCGGATGGTGCCAGTCATCGAGCACCATGACCTCCACCATATCCGGCGCGATATTCCCCCGCCGCTCGGCCCCTGTGGCCAGCACCTCTTCCCGGTGCATGGCCGCAAGGTATCGGCACAATTCAAAGACAAGGGGACGGGCCTCCAACAGGTCGATCCCCGCCGCGGCATAGGCGCCCCGCTCCGGCAAAGGCATTTCGCGCCCCCGCAATACCAAACGCCCCTCGGCGGCCACTCTTTCGGGGTCCTCCACGTCGATCCAGTCGCCATCCGGAACGGGTCGGAATGTCTGCGCCGTCGGATGCCGGCCATGCCTGTCATCCGCCGACGAACCCGACGCATCGATTTCACCGTCAATCGTGGTCACCCAAAGGTCGGGCACGCCCACTCTTGACGAAAACCCGAAGACCTCGAACACCACCGCCCAATGCCGCTCCGACCGGAACAGGGACATCCGCGTCGCAGCCAGGTAGAGATACCCGTGATCCAGCATCGGAAGGGCAAACCCCGTCGCGCTCGCATCGAGCGCCCCGAGTATCGCCATTGCGCGCTCGGGAAACTGCCTCATGACGTCGTCACTCATGCCGGAACAGTACCCCCGGCGACGCGCAATGCAAGGAACAGCCCAACCGACCCCCGTTGCGCCCGCCACAACATCTCGCGCCACCCCCGACCGAGCGCCACATTAACCCGGCCCCCTCGGTAAAAAACACCGACGCAATACCGACAAAATACCGACGTTATAACGACATTGGGTTTCTCATGAAAATCAGCCAATTAGCCATGATTCGGGCCGCCAACGCGTCCCCACCGGTTAACCTTCACAAACTCAGGTGCCGCCGCGCCTCGGAGTCCGCATCCGCCAGAACCTCCGACGGCCCGGTCCACGCGATCTCGCCCTTGCGGATCACGTGATGCCGATCCCCCAGCTTGCACAGCGGCTTCAGGCTCTTGTCGATCACCAGGATCGTCAGGTTCCGGTCCTTCAGCCGCTTCAGCGCCCCCCAGATCTCGCGCCGCACGGCGGGCGCCAGCCCCTCCGTCGCCTCGTCGAGGATCAGGAACCTGGGCTGCGTCAGCAACGCCCGGCCAATCGCCAGCATCTGCTGCTCGCCCCCTGACAACAGGTTCCCGAACGAGCCCTTCCGCTCCGCCAATCTGGGAAACAAATCAAAGACTTCCTCCAGCCCGTCGCGCCCGTTCCGGGCGGTCGCCAGCAGGTTCTCCATCACCGTCAGCGTCGGGAACACCTGCCGCCCCTCGGGCACCAGCGCCACGCCCCGCTTGGCAATCTCGTGGGTCGGCACCCCGTTGATCCGGTCGCCTTCAAGGTAGATATCCCCGCCGATCCGGTCGGTCAGGCCAAAGAGCGTGCGGATGGTCGTCGTCTTGCCCATCCCGTTCTTGCCCAGCAACGTCGTCACCGAGCCTTCTTCCACCTCGAAACTGAGGTCGAACAGGATCTGGCTGTCCTCGTAGCTGGCGCAGACATCGCGGAATTGAAGCATCAGAAATCGTCCTCTTCCGACAGGTAGGCCGCCTGCACCTCGGCCGAGTTGCGCACCTCCTCCGGCGTCCCGGTCATCAGCACCCGGCCATCGACCAGCACAGTGATCTCGTCGGCCAGGTCGAACACCGCATCCATGTCATGCTCGATCAGCAATATCGGCACATCCCCCTTCAGACGCTTGCGAATAAGGGCCACCAGCTCCGCCGCATCCGAGGTCGACAAGCCCGCCAGCGGCTCGTCGAGCAGCAATATCGACGGGTTGGAAATGATTGCCATCGCCAGCTCCAGCCGCCGCCGATCGCCATGGCTCAGCGCCGAAGGCAGCGCATTCGCCTTCTCCTCCAGCCCGAAATCCTTCAGCACCTCGGCCAGCTCGGCCGCATAATGCCGCTCCGCATGGGCCCGCAGAAGCTGCATCACCGATACCTTGGGCGTATCCCGCGCCTTCAGGCTCAGCAGGATATTCTCCCACACCGCGATATGCTGAAACAGCGCCGTGATCTGGTAGGTCCGCGTCAGCCCCAGCCGCGCCCGTTCATGGGTCGTGAGCCCATTCACGCTCCGCCCGTCGAAATGCACCGTGCCACTGTTGGGCCGCAACTCCCCTGACAGCACACTCACCAGCGTCGTCTTCCCCGCCCCGTTCGGCCCGATCAGCGCATGGATCGATCCGTGATCCAGCTGCAGGTTCACCCCCTGCAAGGCATGGATGCCCCCGAAGCTGACGGATATATCCTCGAGTTTCAGAATATGGCTCATCCCGCCCTCGCCCGGCCCGGGATCAGGCGATCGACAAGCCCCGCCAGCCCCTTGTGAAAGAACATCACGACACAGATCAGGAACGGCCCGAACAATATCGGCCAATGCGTCGTGTACCCGGCCAGAACGCTCTCCAGCAGGACGAAGGCGAACGCCCCGTAGACCGGCCCGAACCGCGTACCCACGCCGCCCAGGATCACGATCACCAGCAACTCGCCCGACCGCTGCCAACTGGCATAGCCCGGCGTCGCGAACTCCGCCTGGTTGGCCAGCAGGAACCCGGCAATGCCACAGATCACTCCGGCCAGAACGAACCCCACCAGCCGCACGGCAAACACGTTGAAGCCCAGCGCCGTCGCCCGCGTCGGGTTCTCCCGGCACGCCACGAGCCGCCGCCCGAAATCCGACCGCACGAGGTGGTTGACGAGCAGGAGGCAAAGCACCGTGATCCCGGCCACGAAGAAGTAGAAATGCCAGCTGTCGAACGGGTCATAGCCCCACAGAAGCGTGGTGCGCTCGTAGATCACCATGCCGTCATCGCCCCCGAAATAGGAGGAACTGACCGCGAGGTAATAGAAGATCTGCGCCAGCGCCAAGGTGATCATGATGAAGTAGACACCGGAGGTCCGCAGCACGATCAGCCCGATGAACAACGCCACCAGCGCCGAGGCCGCCATCACCACCGGCAACTGGATCCAGATCGGCAGGATATCGGCATTCGCCAATATCCCCGTCGCATAGCACCCGATCCCGAGGTAGACGGCATGGCCAAAGCTCACCATCCCCCCGAAGCCGAGGATCATGTTGAGGCTTGCCGCCGCCACCGCGTAGATCAGCGCCCGTTCGAACACCGCCAGCTGGTAGACATCGCCCGACAGCAGCGCCACGACCGGCCCCGCCGCCACCATCGCGGCCAGCACCACGACCCCTTCGATCATGCGATAGGAACCGGCCATCTCAATGCCTCCTTTGCAGGGGCAACAGCCCCTCGGGACGGAAGAACAGGATCAGCGCCATCAGGATGTAAACCAGCATCGAGGCCAACGCCGGCCCCGCCTCGCCCGCCACCTGTGGCGAGAAGAAAGCGCTCAGGATATCGCGCAGGAACGCCCGGCCCATCGTGTCGATCAGCCCCACGATCATCGCGGCCAGAAGCGCGCCCCGGATCGAGCCCAGCCCGCCGATCACCACCACCACGAACGACAGGATCAGCACCGCCTCCCCCATTCCCGGCTGCACCGACAGGATCGGTCCGGCCATCGCCCCCGCCAGCCCCGCCAGCAGCGCGCCCAGCGCAAAGACCAGCGCATAAAGCAGCGAGATATTCACGCCGAGGATCGACACCATCACCCGGTTCGTGGCCCCGGCCCTGACCAGCATGCCCACCCGCGTCTTCTGGATCAGCAGGAACAGCCCCAGCCCCACAAGGCCGCCCACCGCGATCACCAGCATCCGGTAGGCCGGATAGTCGATCCCGAAGGGCAGCGGGATCTGCCCCGCCAGCGCCTCCGGCACGCCCGAAAAGATCGGCACGCTCCCCCAGATCAGGATGACCGACTCGTTCGCGATCAGGATCAGCCCGTAGGTCACAAGCACGTGGTCGAGGTGACTTCGCGCATAGAGATTGCGCACCAGCAGCACCTCCAGCAGCATCCCCAGCCCGAAAACCGCGATCGCCGCCAGCCCCACCGACAGGAAAAAACTCCCCGTCAACGCCTGGAACAGAACCGAGAAATACGCCCCCAGCATGAACAGCGACCCGTGGCTGAGGTTGATGAAATCCATCACCCCGAAGATCAGCGTCAGCCCCGCCGCGATCAGGAACAGCAGGATCCCAAGCTGTATGCCGTTCAGAAGCTGTTCCGCAAAAAGGCTGGCCATCTGCCGGCGTCTCCTTGTCTGGCGCACCCTCGGGCACGCGGGGTTTCGGGGGTCAGGTCCCCTTGTCGCCCAGCCGGGCGAATTGTGCGGTGGCATGGCCGCAAAGCCTGTCGCCTTGCGTGGCGCGGGCGGTGCAGAACACCGATCTGCGCCCAGCGCGAAGCGCCTCGGCCTCCACGTAAAGCGGCGCATCGGCCCGGATGGCTGACAGGAATTTCGTCTCCTGCGACACCGTCACCGCCTCGCCACCCGTCCTGGCGACCTCGTACATCGCCACGTCGAAAAGCGAGGCCAGCGCGCCGCCATGCAGGATGCCCAGCGGATTCAGCGCGCCATCTTTCAGCCGCACCTGGAAACACACCGCCCCGTCCGCACGCCGAACGCCGATTTCGCCGATGAACGCCAGCAGGCTGTCATCGTCGCGGAACGGCACGAAGCCTTTCGCTCCAGCGTCAGAGGCGGCGGCGATGCTCATCCCGTGGTCACGTCCACGGCCAGCTTGCCCGCCACCTTGCGGTCAAGAATGTCCTGCAGCCCCTGCATCAACTGGCCGAAGGGCAGCACCTCGCTGACATTCGCCTTCACCTTGCCCTCGGCCAGCAGGCCCAGCCACCACTCGGTGCCCGCCCGCATCTCCTCGAGCGCATGGTCGAAATGAATATCCAGCGGCGCGCCCATGACCGACAGGTTGTTATACAGCAGGTAATTCGCCTTGGCCGACTCGATCGACCCGCTCGCGAAACCCACGACAACCAGCCGCCCGGCAAAGCCAAGGCACCGCAGACCGGCGATGAACATCGCCCCGCCCACGGTATCGATCACCACGTCGGCGCCGGTGTCGTCGCCCCAATGCGTGCGCACCTTGTCCTTGAAGACCTGCTTGAGCGGCTCTTCCTCGCGCTCGGTTACGATCAGCGCGTCGCCGCCGCCCTCGCGCACCAGCTTCGCCTTCTCCTCGGAGGAAACGACGCCCAGAACCTCGGCGCCCAGCGCATGCGCCAGTTGAACAGCGGCCAAGCCAACACCCCCCGCCGCGCCGGTCACGACCACCCGGTCGCCTTTCTTGACGCCCGCGCGGATCGACACGGCCACGTAAGCGGTATTGAACACCGTGATCGCCCCCGCCGCATCGATGGCCGACACCGCCTCGGGCCTGTGAAACACCCGCGACAGCGGCGCGATCACCTGCTCCGAGAATGCGCCCGTGAACACCTGCGCCACCACCGGGTCGCCCGGCTTGAAATCGGTGACGCCCTCGCCCACCGCCTTGATAACACCGGCGCAATCGCGCCCCGGACCGAACGGTGGGTTAGGGCGTTTCTGATACTTTCCCTGCACCATCAGAGCATCGGGGAAATTGAGTCCGATGGCGTGGTTCTCGATTAACACTTCGTTCACACCCGGGCTCAGGTCGGGCAGGTCGTGTATCCGGTGAGACGTCGGCGCACCGTACTCTTCGATAAGAAAGCCGCGCATCGCGCTCTCCTTTTTATACGTTTAGTATTTTATTAAACGTGCCACGGCCCCCGGCATCCGTCAAGGATAAATCCTACGGCGCGCCACCCTGCATTTTCACGGTTTACTATTTTTATACAACCTGTATATTTATATCCACCCACCGGCGCCCGCGCCGTGGGCATTCAGGAATAAAGACCGGAGAGTTCGATGATGTGGCAGTTCTGGGTCGACCGTGGCGGCACCTTCACCGATATCGTTGCCAAACGCCCCGACGGCACGCTTGAGACGCGCAAGCTGCTTTCGGAAAACCCCGAGAACTACAAGGACGCCGCCGTTCAGGGCATCCGCGATTTCCTCGGCCTCGCCCCGGGCGAACCGATTCCCCAGGGCGTCATCGACTCGGTCAAGATGGGCACCACCGTCGCCACCAACGCCCTTCTCGAACGAAAGGGCGACCGCACCCTGCTGCTGATCACCAGGGGCTTCGGCGACCTGCTCCGCATCGGCTACCAGAACCGCCCCCGCATCTTCGACCTCGATATCCAGCTCCCCGAAATGCTCTTCGAGCGCAGCGTCGAGATCCCCGAACGGGTCGACGCGTCGGGCGAGATCCTTGAACCCCTCGACGAGGCCGCCGCGCGCACCGCCCTCCAGCAGGCCCACGATGATGGCATCCGCGCCGTCGCCATCGCCTTCATGCACGGCTACAAGACCCCCGCGCACGAGAACCGCACCGCCGAGATCGCCGCCGACGTGGGCTTCACCCAGATCTCCACCAGCAACGGCACCTCGCCGCTGATGAAGCTGGTCAGCCGTGGCGACACCACCGTCGTCGACGCCTATCTCAGCCCGATCCTGCGCCGCTATGTCGAACAGGTCCGCGAGGCGCTCGACGCCGGCGCCGACGGCAATGACCGCAAGCGCCTGCTCTTCATGCAATCAAGCGGCGGCCTCACCGACGCGGCCCTCTTCCAAGGGAAAGACGCCATCCTCTCCGGCCCCGCCGGCGGCGTCGTCGGCATGGTGAAAACCGCCGAACACGCCGGCCACGACAAGCTCATCGGCTTCGACATGGGCGGCACCTCGACCGATGTCTGCCACTACGCCGGCAGCTTCGAACGCAGCCTCGAGACCGAGGTCGCCGGCGTCCGCATGCGCGCGCCGATGATGAACATCCACACCGTCGCGGCAGGCGGCGGCTCGATCCTCTCCTTCCGCGACGGCCGCTTCCAGGTCGGCCCCGAAAGCGCCGGCGCCAACCCCGGCCCGGCCTGCTACCGCCGCGGCGGCCCCCTCACCGTGACCGACTGCAACGTCCTCCTGGGCAAGCTCCAGCCCGGCCACTTCCCCCGCGTCTTCGGACCCGACGCCAACGAACCGCTCGACACCGCAATCGTCCGCGAAAAGTTCGACGCGCTGGCCGACCAGATCGCCCGGGAAACCGGCAACCCGAAGATGCCGCTCAAAGACATCGCCGAGGGCTTCCTGCGCATCGCCGTGGAAAACATGGCCCGCGCCATCAAGAAAATCAGCGTCGAGCGCGGCTATGACGTGACCACGTACACCCTCAACTGCTTCGGCGGCGCGGGCGGGCAGCACGCCTGCCTCGTGGCCGACGCGCTCGGCATGTCCAAGGTCTTCCTGCACCCCTTCTCGGGCGTGCTCTCGGCCTACGGCATGGGCCTCGCCGAAATCCGCGCCATGCGGCAAAGCCAGTTCGACAAACCCCTCTCCGCCGCCTCCTGTTCCGAGGCCCAAACCCTCGCCGACCGCATGGCAACCGAGGCCGAGGCCGAGCTCACCGAACAGGGCAGCGCGAAAGACGACATCACCCGCGTCACCCGCGCCCTCCTCCGCTACGCGGGCTCCCACCAGACGCTCGAGGTCACCTTCGGCCCCGAAACCGGCATGCGCGAGACCTTCGAGACCGCCCACCGCCAGCTCTACGGCTTCGCCGACCCCGAGCGCGAAGTGTATTTCGAGGCCCTCACCGTCGAAACCATCGGCGCCCAGCCCGACCTGCCCGACTGCGCCCCCCGCCCCGATCAGGGCACGCCAACCCCCATCGACACGGTCGACATGGTGGCCAACGGGCAAGCCGCCCAAACCCCGCTCTACGATCGCGAAACCCTCGACCGCGGCCAATCCGTCGACGGCCCCGCCATCATCCGCGAGGCCACCGGCACCGTCATCGTCGAACCCGGCTGGCGCGCCCATGTCGACGCCTTCGAAAACCTCGTCCTTGACCGCGCCATCCCCCGCAAGGGCATGGAAGACATCGGGAAAGAGGCCGACCCGGTCATGCTCGAGGTCTTCAACAACCTCTTCATGTCCATCGCCGAACAGATGGGCGCCACGCTCGCCAAGACGGCCTATTCCGTCAACATCAAGGAACGGCTCGACTTCTCCTGCGCCCTCTTCGACCCCGATGGCGGGCTCGTCGCCAACGCGCCCCACGTGCCGGTGCACCTGGGCTCCATGGGCGAATCCGTCCGCACCGTGATCCGCGAGAACGCAGGCAAGATGAAGGCGGGCGACGTCTTCGTCCTCAACGCGCCCTTCAACGGCGGCACCCACCTGCCTGACGTCACCGTCATCACCCCTGTCTTCGACGAGGCGGGCACCGAAATCCTCTTCTACGTCGGCTCCCGCGGGCACCACGCCGATATCGGCGGCCGCACCCCCGGCAGCGCGCCCCCCGACAGCACCCATATCGACGAGGAAGGCGTGCTGATCGACGACTTCAAGATGGTCGACCAGGGCCGCTTCCTCGAGGCCGAAACGCGTGCGCTGCTCGCCTCCGGCCCCTACCCCTGCCGCAACGTCGACAACAACATCGCCGACCTCCTCGCCCAGATGGCCGCCAACGAAACCGGCGCCCGCGAAGTGCGCCGGATGCTCTCGCAATTCGGCACCGGCGTGGTGCAGGCCTACATGCGCCACGTGCAGGACAACGCCGAGGAAAGCGTGCGCCGCGTCATCGACCGCCTCCGCGACGGGCGCAACACCTACGAGATGGACAGCGGCGCGAAGATCGAGGTTCAGATCACCGTCGACCGCGACAACCGCACCGCCAAAATCGACTTCACCGGCACCAGCGAACAGGACAGGGGCAACTACAACGCCCCCCTCTCGATCTGCCGCGCGGTGGCGCTCTACGTCTTCCGCACGCTCGTGGGCAGCGACATCCCCCTCAACGAGGGCTGCCTGAAGCCCCTCAACCTCATCATCCCCGAGGGCACCTTCATCAACCCGGTCTACCCCGCCGCCGTGATCGCCGGCAACACCGAGGTCAGCCAGTCCATCGCCGATGCGCTCTATGGCGCGCTCGGGGTGATCGCCGGCTCTCAGGGCACGATGAACAACTTCGTCTGGGGCAACGACGCCTACCAGAACTACGAAACCATCTGCGGGGGCACCGGCGCGGGGCCCGGCTTCGATGGCGCCGACGCGGTGCATTCACATATGACTAACACTCGCATGACAGACCCCGAGGTGCTGGAATGGCGCTTCCCGGTCAGGATCGAGAAATTCTCGATCCGCCGCGGCTCCGGCGGCACCGGCAAGCATCGCGGTGGCGACGGCATCCGGCGCGAGGTGCGTTTCCTCGAACCGATGACGACGACCGTGCTGACCTCGCACCGCAAGGTGCCGCCGCGCGGCGCCGAAGGGGGCGGGCATGGCGCCTGCGGACGCAACGCCATCCGCCGCGCGAATGGCACCGTCGAGGAACTGAATGGTAACGATATGGCCCAGCTTGGCCCGGGCGACGTCTTCCTGATGGAAACCCCGGGCGGCGGAGGGTTCGGAACAGCGGCCTGACCGGGTCGCCGCGCGCCCGCCGCATCGCAGCATTGCGCGCGTGGACTAATTAATATACTGTGTGAATAAAAATATCCAACCAAGGGAGTATGACACCATGAAGACCAAGTTCACGAAACTGCTGGCTGTCACGGCACTCGCCGCGACCAGCCTTGGCGCCCCGGCCCTTGCCGAAGAAGGCAAGGTCAAGGTCGGGCTTATCCTGTCGCTCTCCGGCCCCGGTTCGGTGCTGGGGCAGGAAATGCAGAAGGGCGCCGACCTCGCCCTCGAAATGCTGGAAGGCAAGCTCGGCGGCAAGGCGGCCGAGTTCATCTACGAAGACGACCAGCGCAAGCCCGACGTCGGCAAGGAAGCCGCCGAACGCCTGACCCGCTCGGAAGATGTCGACGTGGTCATCGGCTCGTCCTTCTCGAACGTGATGATGGCCATCCACCGCCCCATTACCCGCGCCGGCAAGATCGTCCTCAGCCCCAACCCGGCCCCTGCGCCGCTGGCGGGCGACAATTGCGATCCCAACTATTTCGCCGTGCCCTTCCAGAACGACCAGTTGGCCGAAGCCATCGGCACCCACCTCTCGGCCGAGGGCGTCGGCTCCGCCTTCATCCTCGCCCCCAACTACCAGGCCGGCCGCGACCTTCTCGAAGGCTTCAAGCGCACCTATACCGGCGAGATCGTGGGCGAAATCTACACGCCGCTGGAACAGACCGATTTCTCCGCCGAGCTGACCCAGGTGAAATCGACCGACCCCGACGCCGTCTTCGTCTTCTACCCCGGCGGGCTCGGCATCCAGTGGGTCAAGCAATACGCGCAGGCCGGCCTCAAGGAAGACACGCCGCTCTACAGCGCCTTCACCTATTTCAACGGCGCCGCCCTCAACGCCATCGGCGAGGCCGGGCTGGGCCTGAAAAGCGCGGCGCAATGGACGATCGACCTGCCCAACGACGCCAACCAGGAATTCGTCGAGGCCTTCCGCGCCAAGTACGACTCGCCCCCCTCCGACTTCGCCGCCATGGCCTATGACGCCGTCCGCCTGATCGACAGCGCCGCGGCCAAGGTCGACGACGTCGACGATACCGACGCCTTCCGCGCCGCCCTCCGCGAGGCCGATTTCGCCTCCGTCCGCGGCGAGTTCAAATTCAACACCAACCAGCACCCGATCCAGGCGATGTACCTCGCCACGGTCGAGGCCGACGAGGACGGCAACTACATCGCCGTCTCCGAAAGCGTGATCGAGGAAGCCATGGAAGACAGCTACGCCAAGGACTGCTCGATGGAGTGATCCGTCGCCGGTTTTGACCTGCCAATGACGTTACCCTCGCAGGAAACTGCGGGGGTAATTTCGTTGAGCACGCTGCAGATTTAGCCGAGGCTCAAGTTCGATACAGAACGAACCCGTCCGTCCGCCTCTCCCAGCGCCCTTCCCGCTCTATTTCCATGGGCACCGAAAAGGTGGACGCCAGACCGAGAACGATTATCCTCCGCCACTGTGGGAAATGCTCCTCGATCCCCCAAACCACGTGGCACAGCGCAGTTTCGACCGAACGATACTGTTCCAGCGAAAAAATCGCGCTGTCAGGATGAAGTTGACCCTTCGTCGCCGCAAACCACTCTCGGTTGGCGGCACTTTCGACGATCCATGCTGCCTCCGCCGGAGGACCGGAAAATGTCTCATCGAAGATAGCATGGATATCCATGTCTCATGGATGGCAGTTTCCGGTCAGGTGTCAACGTCCGCTTCACCCGGATAGCGCCACACCTTCGGCTAGGCCGGCCCTCAAAAATCCACCACCACAGCCCGCCCCTGCGCCTGTGCCAGCTCCACCACCCGCGACGCCACCGCCAGGTCCTGCAACCCCACGCCCGTGCCATCGAACAGCGTGATCTCCTCCGCACTCTGCCGCCCCGGATGTGCCCCGTTGATGACCGCCCCCAGCTGCTGAACATCCCCCTCGCCGATCAGTCCCATCGCCACCGCATGCTGCGCCTCGCCGATCGACACCGATTGCGCCACCTCGTCGGCAAAAACGACAGCCCGGGCCAGCAACCCCGGCGCCACCTCCTGCTTGCCCTTCGTATCCGTCCCCATGCAGGCCACATGCGTGCCGGGCGAGACCTGGTCGGCCCCGAGGATCGCCTCGAAGGAAGACGTGATCGAGATGATCACATCCGCCTCGCGCATGCCGTCCAACTCGACAGCCTCGAACGGTACCCCGGCCTCCTCCGCCACCTTCTCCAGGTTCGGCAACATCTCCGGATGCAGGTTCCACCCGATCACCTTCTCGAACGCCCTCTGCTCCAAAGCCGCCCGCAACTGGAACCCCGCCTGGTGCCCCGCGCCGATCATCCCCAGCACCCGCGCATCCTCCCTTGCCAGGTACCGGATCGACACCGCCGACGCCGCCGCCGTCCGCAATGCCGTCAACAGGTTGCCGCCCACCATCGCATGGACCCGGCCGGTATCCGCATCGAACAGCACCACCGTCGACTGGTGATTGATCACCCCCCGCTTTGCCAAATTATGCGGCCAATACCCCCCGGCCTTCAGCCCCAGCGTCAGCCCCGACCGGTCGAACCCGCCCTTGAAACCATAGAGCGCATCCTCATGCCCGATCGCCTCGCGCACGACGGGAAAGTTATACGCTTCCCCCGCCGCCATCGCCGCGAACACCCGTTCGACCGCCTCGAACGCGGCCTCCCGCGTCATCAGGTCGGCAATCTCCCGCTCCGGTACGATGATCATCCCCGGCCCCCGCTCAATACGCAAAGCCACGGGCCGAGACCGGCCAGACCACCTCGACCTTGCCGCCCCGCACGCCCACGTACCAGTCATGCACGTTGCAGGTCGGGTCACAGTGCCCCGGTACCAGCTTCAGCTTGTCATTAACGGACAGCACCCCGCCGGGGTCGGCCACCACCCCATGCTCATCCGAGCATTTGACATACTCAACGTCATCCCGCCCGAAGACCACCGGCAAGCCGCTATCCACCGATTGCGCCTTCAACCCGGCATCGACAATCGCCTTGTCTGGCTTCGCATGGCTCATCACGCTGGTCAGCAGGAAGAGCGCATTCTCCCACTCCCCGCGGTCGATCCGCTCGCCTTTCTCGTCAAGGATCCGTCCGTAATCCGCATCCATGAACGCATACGACCCGCATTGCAGCTCGTTATACACGCCCGACGCGCTCTCGAAATAATACGAGCCCGTCCCGCCCCCGCCGACGATATCGCACTCCAGCCCCTCGGCCTTCAGCGCCTCCACCGCATCCGTCACCATCGCAACGGCAACATCGATCTTGGCCTTCCGGTCCTCGTAGGCGTCCAGATGCTGCATCGCCCCCTGGTACGCCTGTATCCCCGCAAACTTCAGCCCCGGCGCGGCATCAATCGCCCTGGCGATCTCCACCACCTCCGGCGTCGTCGTCACCCCACAGCGCCCGGCGCCACAGTCGATCTCGACAAGGCACTCGATCTCCGTGCCATGCCGCTCCGCCGCGGTCGACAACTCGCCCACATTGGCCGGATCATCCACGCAAACCAGCACCCGCGCCCCCAGCTTCGGCAACCTGGCCAGCCGGTTGATCTTCGCCGCCTCCCGCACCTGGTTCGACACCAGCACATCGCCGATGCCCCCACGCACGAAAACCTCCGCCTCGCTCACCTTCTGACAGCAGACCCCACAGGCCCCGCCCAGCTCGACCTGCAGCTTCGCCACGTCCACCGACTTGTGCATCTTGCCATGCACCCGGTGCCGCATCCCGTGCGCCTTGGCATAGTCGCCCATCTTGCGGATGTTCCGCTCCAGCGCGTCGAGGTCCAGCACAAGGCAGGGCGTCTGGATCTCCGCCTCGTCCATTCCCGGCTTGGCCGGAATGTCGAACCCCACGTCGAAATCGTCAAAATTGCTCACGTCTTTCATCGCTCCATCTCCCTTCAGGCGGACGCCCGGGGCAACCCCCGGCCAGTCATCGTTTGTCCCGTAGGGCGGGCTTCAGCCCGCCATCCACGGCAGCTTGTCCAGATCCACGTTCCCGCCGGTCACGATCACGCCCACCCGCTTGCCCGCGAACCGCTCCCTGTTCTTCAGGATCGTCGCCAGCGGCACCGCGCTGCTGGGCTCCATCACGATCTTCATGCGCTTCCATGTCAGCTTCATCGCCTCGACGATCTCCTCCTCCGACGCAGTCAGGATGTCGCGCACGTAGGTCGACACGAAATGCCATGTCAGGTCCTTCAGCGGCACCTTCAGCCCGTCCGCCACCGTTTCCGGCGCGTCGTCGGCGATGATGCGCCCGGCCTTGAAACTGCGATACGCGTCATCCGCCTGCTCCGGCTCGGCGGCAATCACCTGCACATCCGGCGCCAGCTCCGACAGCGTAAGGCAGGTGCCCGAGATCATCCCGCCCCCGCCGATGGGCGCCACGACCATGTCCAGCCCGCCGGTCTGCGCCATCAGCTCCCGCGCACAGGTCCCCTGCCCGGCAATGACGCGCGGGTCGTTATAGGGATGCACGAAATCGCCCCCCGTCCGCGCCTGTACCTCGGCAAACACCGCCTCGCGGCTGCTGGTCGAGGGCTCGCACTCGGTGATCGTCCCGCCATAGCCGCGCACGGCATCCTTCTTGGCCTGCGGCGCCGTGCGCGGCATGACCACGTTGCACGGTATCCCCCGCCGCCCCGCGGCATAGCTCAGTGACAGAGCGTGATTGCCCGAGGAATGGGTGCAGACACCCTTCTCCAGCATCTCCTCCGGCAACCCGAACACGGCATTCGTCGCACCCCGCACCTTGAACGCCCCGGCCTTCTGGAAATTCTCGCATTTGAAGAACAGCTCGGCCCCGGTCAGGTCGTTGAGGTAAGAAGATGTCAACACCGGCGTCCGATGGATATGCGGCCCGATCCGCTCATGCGCGGCCAGCATGTCGTCGAAGGTCGGGATTAACGTCTTGTTAACATCCTTCATCACGCGGCCTCCCTTTGCCTGGCGCCTGCGGAGGCCCGATACACCTCCTGCGCCGCCGCCACGCCCGAGCCCAGCCGGATATCCATCCCGATATCGGCCATGCACATCTCCGCCGTGGCAATCCCGCTCAGCGCCATCACGTCGGTCAGGCTCCCCAGGTGCCCGATCCGGAACACCTTGCCGGCAACCTCGCCCAACCCGGTGCCAAAGGCGGTGCCATAGACCTCGGCCGCCCGCGCCACGATATCGCTCGCATTCACCCCCTTCGGCGTCCGGATCGCGCTCACCGTGTCCGACCAAAGCTCCGGCCCCGCGGCACACAGCTCCAGCCCCCACGCCTGCACCGCCGCCCTGACCCCGTCGGCAATCCTCGCATGGCGGGCAAAGACCTGCGCCATCCCCTCCGCCAGCAGCATGTCGCAGGCCAGGTTCAGCCCGTTGATCAGCCCAACCGGCGGCGTGTACGGATACCCGCCCTGCGCATATCCCTTCTCCATGTCGCGAACGTCGAAGAACGTCCGCGGCAGCCGCGCCTCTTCCACCGCCGCCAGCGCCTTGCGGCTGAATGCCGTGATGGCCAGCCCGGCCGGCAGCATGAACCCCTTCTGCGACCCGGCCACCGCCACGTCGACACCCCAGTCGTCGAACCGGAACTCCATCGACGCGATCGAAGACACCCCGTCGACAAACAGCATCGCCGGATGCCCCGCCGCATCCATCGTCCGGCGCACCGCCCCGATATCCGACCGCACCCCGGTCGCCGTCTCGTTATGGGTCGCCAGCACCGCCTTGAAACTGTGCCCGGTATCCGCCGCCAGGATACCCCCCAGCCGCTCCGCCGGTATCCCCTCGCCCCACGGCACCTCGACCACGTGCACATCAAGCCCGTGGCGCTGGCACATGTCGATCCAGCGATGCGAGAACATCCCGTTCCTTGCCGCCAGCACCTTGTCACCGGGCGACAGCGTGTTGGTCAGTGCCGTCTCCCACCCGCCTGTGCCGGTCGCGGGAAAGAGGAAAATCTCCACGCTCTCGCTCTTCAAAATCTCCTGCAGCTTCGCCCGCACCGGGTGCAGGATCTCGCCGAACACCGCCGACCGATGGTCGATCGTCGGCATGTCGCAGGCCTTGCGCAGCGCCTCGGGAATGTTCGTCGGGCCGGGAATGAAAACCGGGTTCTGCAAGCTCATCATGGGCTCCTCCATCGTCTGACCGGCACGCTAACAACGGGCGAGCCGATTGGAAATTTTTTTGAAAACCGGTTTCAGAAACGGTGGAAACGCCGAAATTCCCGGCTTATCAACCGGTTGACATTTTTCACCAAGCGAAGGCGTTTTTCATATGGCGCAGGAAACCGACAGCCCCAATCGCCGCGCCCGCGGCCGACCGCGCGGCTGGGACGACAAGACCGAACAGAACACCGTCAAGTCGCTCGACCGGGCGATGCTGGTCTTCGAGCATCTCAGCCGCTTCAAGGGCCGGATGCTCACTGAACTGGCCGACGATCTGACCCAGTCGCCCGCCACGGTCTACCGCGTGCTCGTCACGCTCGAAACCCGCGGCCTCGTCGAATTCGACCCTGCCGAACAGCTCTGGCATATCGGCCCGCAGGCCTTCGTGATCGGCGCCGGCTTCCTCCGCCGGACCAGCCTTGTCGAACGCGCCCGCCCGATCCTGCGCCGCCTGATGGAAGTCACCGGAGAGACCGCCAATCTCGGCCGCGAACAGGACGGGCAGGTGCTGTTCCTCAGCCAGGTCGAGACCAACGCCACCATCCGCGCCTTCTTCCCGCCCGGCACCCTGGCCGAGATGCATTCCTCGGGCATCGGCAAGGTGCTGCTGGCCCAGATGCCGCCCGAAAGAGTGGCGCAGGTGCTGGCCAGCCACCCGTTGCAGGCCTTCACCGCCAACACCCTCACCGATCCGGCAAGCCTGGCCCGCGACCTCGCCACCATCCGCGAACAGGGCTTCGCCATCGACGCCGAGGAACGCAACGAAGGGATGCGCTGCATCGCGGCCCCGGTCTTCGACCACAGCCGCACCGCCGTTGCCGGCCTCTCCGTTTCCGGTCCCACAAGCCGCGTGTCCGAGGACAAGACCGAAGAGCTGAGCCGCGCCGTGCTCCAGGCCGCGCAAGACCTCTCGTCCGCTCTCGGCGGCCTCCCCTGACGCCCTGCCTTCGGGCATGACAGGCCACGACCCGCGGTGATATATCTCTCCCGACCCGCCCCATCCCGAGACAAGAGGCTGACCCGATGCGCAATGTCACCGTCGCCGCCACCCAGATGGCCTGTACCGACATCACCGACGAGAACGTCGCCAACGGCGAAAAGTTGATCCGCGAGGCCGCCGGGCGCGGCGCGAACATCGTGCTGCTGCAGGAACTCTTCGAGGGCCCCTATTTCTGCCAGGACGAAACGCCCGACAACTTCCAGCGCGCCAGGCCCGCCGAGGGCCACCCGACGCTGGCGCATTTCCAGTCGCTGGCAAAGGAACTCGGCGTCGTCCTGCCCATTTCCTTCTACGAACACGCCGGCAATGCCCGCTTCAACTCCATCGCTATCATCGACGCCGACGGCAGCCGCCTGGGCCTCTACCGCAAATCCCACATTCCCCATGGTGGCGGCTACCAGGAGAAGTTCTATTTCTCCCCCGGCGATACCGGGTTCAAGGTATGGACCACCGCCTTCGGCCGCATCGGCGTGGGCATCTGCTGGGATCAGTGGTTCCCGGAATGCGCCCGCGCCATGGCATTGCAGGGGGCCGAGCTGCTGTTCTACCCCACGGCCATCGGCTCGGAAGTCGGCAACGAGCTGTGGGATTCATCGGCGCATTGGCAACGGGCGCAACAGGGCCACGCGGCCGCCAACATCATGCCGCTCATCGCCTCCAACCGCATCGGCCCCGAGGCTGGCCGGAACGGCACAGAAATCAACTTCTACGGTTCCTCCTTCATCGCCGACCAGTTCGGCGAGAAGGTGGCCGAGGCCGACCGCGAGACGGAAACCGTCCTGACCCACAGCTTCGACCTCGACGAGGTGGCGATGCATCGCGACTACTGGTGCGTCTACCGCGACCGCCGCCCCGACCTCTACCGCCCGCTCATGAGCCTCGACGGCTCACAGTGAGGCCGCGGCCCGGCTCGCCTGATCATACTGCCCCGACAGCGACCTGAGCGTTCGCGCCAGGTCGCGCATCTGAGCCCCGGTCAGCTCCGAGCTGCCCGCATCCAGCAGGCATTGCCGCCGCACGTCACGATAGGCCTCGCACAGCTTTTCGCCCTTGGGCGAAGTGCGGTAGAACACTTCCTTCCCCCGCTTCTCGGAATCGATCAGTTCATGCTTCGTCAACTTCCGCAGCGAATAGTTGACGGTGTGGTTGTCCTCAATATTCAGAAGGAAGGCGATATCGCTCAGCCGCTTGTCGCGCCCGCGATGGTTCACGTTATGGAGAATCAGGATGTCGAGCGGGTTCAGATCGCCCTGCCCCGCCGCCGACATGCAGCGCGTCATCCAGCGGGAAAATGCATTGAAGGCGATGATCAGCCCGAACTCGAATTCCGACATCTCCCATCCCTCGCCCTCGGCCAGGTGCCGGGACGAGACGATCCGCCGCCCAACGTTGCCTTCTTCAGACATGACCCTCCCTTTCCACTGAAAACGCTTACATTTTGTTAATGTTTTCACATCGTGCCGCCATTTTCAACTCCGGCCACGATCTTTCCTGAAAGCCCATGCCACCTCCCGCAGGCCCGTCCTCGCCACCACCCCGACGAACCTGCTGACGCGCGCCTAAATAACAAAACGTTGACAAATTACCAACGTTACGTCAGCTTTGCGCCATAATCAATCAGGGAGAAACAGAATGAAACTGACCAATCTACTCAGCGCCGCCGCCCTCGCGACGGCCGTGGCCCTTCCCGCCTCCGCCGAGACGTGGGACATGCCAACCCCTTACCCGGATGCGACCTTCCACACCGTCAACATCGCCGAATTCGCCTCCGACGTCTCCGAGGCCACCGATGGCGGGCTGGAAATCACCGTCCATTCCGCCGGCTCGCTCTTCAAGCACCCCGAGATCAGCAAGGCCGTCCGCAGCGGCCAGGTGCCGATCGGCGAGTTCTTCCTGTCGCTGCTGGCCAACGACAACGCCGTCTTCGGCGCCGACTCGCTGCCCTTCCTCGCCACCAGCTACGAGGATGCGCAAAAGCTCTGGGACGCGCAGAAAGACGTGATCACCAAGCTGCTCGACGAGCAGGGGCTGATGCCGCTCTACGCCGTGCCGTGGCCGCCGCAGGGGCTGTACACCACCAAGGAAATCAACTCCGTCGAAGACCTCGCCGGGCTGAAATTCCGCACCTACAACGCCACGCTGGAAGAGTTCGCCAACCTGGCCGGCGCCGCTCCGACACAGGTCGAGGTGCCCGACATCCCGCAGGCCTTCAGCACCGGCCGGGTCGAGGCGATGATCACCTCGCCCTCCACCGGCGCGAACTCGCAGGCCTGGGATTTCCTGTCGCATTACACCGACATCCAGGCGTGGATCCCGAAGAACATCGTCGTCGTCAACAAGCGCAGCTTCCAGCGGCTTGACGAGGAAACCCAGCAGGCCGTGCTGGACGCCGCGGCCGCCGCCGAAACCCGCGGCTGGGAGATGAGCCAGAAGGAAACCGACGAACAGACCGCCGTGCTCGAGGAAAACGGCATCACCATCGTCGAACCTTCCGAAGAGCTGATGACCGGCCTGCGCGAGATAGGCGAGCAGATGCTGGCAAACTGGAAGGAAGAAGCCGGCGAAGACGGCGCAGCGCTTCTCGACGCCTACCAGCAGTAACGGCCACCGGCCTGCCGGGCGCCTCCCCGCGCCCGGCCACCCCCTGACAGGAGAATGCCCATGCGGAGCATCCTGAATACCTTGTACCGCGCGGCGGGCGGGCTGGCGGCCCTGTTCATCATGGCCATCGCCGGTCTGGTCTTCGCCCAGGTCGGCCTCAACCTCGCCGACAAGATATCCGCCGCCATCACCGGCCGCGGCGTCGGCCTGACCATCCCCTCCTACTCAGATTTCACCGGCTTCTTCCTCGCGGCCTCGACCTTCCTCGGCCTTGCCTACACGCTGCGCGAAGGCGGGCACATCCGGGTGACGCTAATCACCGGCCGCCTGCCCGACCGCGCCCGCCGCGGCACCGAGATCGCCGTGACAGCCATCGCCCTCGCGATGACGAGCTTCGCCACTTGGTACGTCATCCAGCTCGTGCTGGAATCGCACGAGTTCGGCGACAAGAGCTCCGGCATGGTCTCCGTCCCCCTCTGGATTCCGCAGATCCCCGTCGCCCTCGGCCTCGCCATCCTGTCCATCGCGCTCCTCGACGACTTGGTCGATCTGCTGCGCGGCCGCCCGCCCTCGTGGGAGGGCAAGGGCGAAAACCTTCTCAACGAATAGGATCGCCCGGCCATGACCGTCACGCTTCTCTCCGTCATCCTGCTGATCCTGCTCTTCGCCTTCCTCGGCGCGGGCCTCTGGGTCGCGCTGTCCCTTCTCGGCGTCGGCATCGCGGCGATGGCGCTCTTCTCCAACGCGCCCCTCGGCCTCGTGATGGCCACCACCATGTGGGGACACAGCAACAACTGGGCCCTCGCCGCCCTGCCGCTCTTCATCTGGATGGGCGAAATCCTCTTCCGCTCGCGCCTCTCCGAAGACATGTTCGCCGGCCTCGCCCCGTGGATGAACCGCCTCCCCGGCCAGCTTCTGCACGTCAACGTCTTCGCCTGCGGGATCTTCGCCGCGGTCTCCGGCTCCTCCGCCGCCACGGCGGCCACCATCGGCAAGCTCTCCATCCCCGAACTCAAGGAACGCGGCTACCCCGAGAAGATGGTGATCGGCACGCTGGCGGGCTCGGCCACGCTGGGCCTGCTGATCCCGCCCTCGATCATCCTCATCGTCTATGGCGTCGCGACCGAGCAATCCATCGCCCGGCTCTTCGTGGCCGGCGTCCTGCCGGGGCTGATGCTGGTGGCGCTTTTCGTGGGCTTCCTCGCCGTCTGGTCCCTGCTCAACCGCCACCGCCTCCCCGATGAATCCGAGAACGTGCCCTTCCGCGAACGCCTCCGCCGCTCGCGCCGGCTGATTCCGGTGCTGCTCTTGATCCTCGGCGTCATCGGGTCGATCTATGCCGGCCTCGCCTCGCCCACCGACGCTGCGGCGGTCGGCGTGGTGCTCGCCCTCATCCTCTCGTGGAGCTCCGGCTCCCTCACCGTCCAGACCTTCAAGGACGGGCTGATGGGCGCGATGGTCACCTCCTGCATGATCGCCTTCATCCTCGCCGGGGCCTCCTTCCTGACCGTGGCGATGGGCTTCACCGGCATCCCGCGCACGCTGGCCGAATGGATCGGCGCGATGGAGCTGTCGACCTTCACCCTCCTCGCCGCGCTCACCATCTTCTTCGTCATCCTCGGCTGTTTCCTCGACGGCATTTCCGTCGTCGTCCTCACCGCCTCGGTGATCATGCCGATGGTGCTCGACGCCGGGATCGACCCGCTCTGGTTCGGCATTTTCCTCGTCATCGTCGTCGAGATGTCGCAGATCACCCCGCCCGTGGGCTTCAACCTCTTCGTGCTGCAATCCCTCACCGGCCGCGACATTCTCAGCGTGGCGGTCGCAGCCCTGCCGTTCTTCTGCCTGATGATCGTGGCGATCGTGCTGATCATCGTCTTCCCGGAAATCGTCACATACCTGCCGGGGCGGATGTGACCGAGGGCGACGCAGATACCACGACGCAAACCCACCCCCGCATCCGCACCGCCGGGGTCGACGGGATGCTGGTCAGCTTCGGCGACAGCCTGAGCGAACCGGCCAACCGCGCCGCGCTGGCCTTCCGCGCCGAAATCGAGCGGCAGGGCTGGAACGGGGTCGAGGAAAGCACGACTTCGCTGGTCTCGGCCTACCTGCGCTTCGACCCGCTGCACCTTGGCCATGCCGAGCTGAAACAGAAGCTCGACACCCTGCTCTCCGACCGCGACTGGTACGAGGCGCCCCTCCCCTCCGGCCGCCGCCTCTGGCGCATCCCGGCGGTGTTCGGCACCGACCTCGGCCCGCAACTGGACCAGGCGGCAGAGGCGGCGGGCCTCACCCCCGAACAGGCCATCAAGGACTTCACCCAGACCCGCGTACGCGTCCAGACCATCGGCTTCGCCCCCGGCCAGCCCTACCTGGGCGAACTGCCGCAAGCCTGGGACATCCCCCGTCAAAGCACCCTCACCAGCCGCATCCCCGAGGGCGCGCTCGCCGTCGCCATCCGGCAACTGGTGCTCTTCTCCGTCGCCACGCCCACCGGCTGGCAGCATATCGGCCAGACCGCCATGCGCCTCTTCCAGCCCGAGGCCGACGAGCCCTTCCTCCTGCGCCCCGGCGACGAGGTGGAGTTCACCGAAACCGACGCCGAGACCCTGTCGAACATGCGATCCGACCCCCATGGCGGCGCCGAGCGGTCGGAGCTGCCATGACCGACACCCTGACCATCCACCGCGCCGGGCCGGGCCTGACCCTGCAGGACATGGGCCGGCCCGGCTACCTCGCCCTCGGCCTGTCACGCGGCGGCGCGGCGGACCGGCTGGCGCTGGCAGAAGGCGCGGCGCTTCTGGGCCAATCGACCGACCTGACCGCAATCGAAATGACCGGCACGGGCGGCGAGTTCGAGGCCAGCCGCGACACCCGCATCGCCCTGACCGGCGCCCCCATGGCCGCCGCCATCGACGGCACCCGCATCGCCTGGAACGCCAGCCACACCCTGCCCGCCAAGGCCCGGCTGACCATCGGCTCCGCCAGTGAAGGCGTCTACGGCTACCTCCATGTCGGCGGAGGATTTCGCCCTCCCGAACAACTCGGCGCACACTCGGCACATCTGGCAGCCGGAATTGGCGCGCTGCTCGAAGCCGGCGACCGGATCGACCTCGGCCCGGACGACCGCACCGCCACCGGCCTGATGCTCCCCAAGGACACCCGTTTCGCCGGCGGCACCATCCGCATCCTGCCCTCGATCCATACCGACGCCTTCCCGCAAGAGCTCTGCACCCGGTTCGAGGACACCGCCTTCACCCGCGACACCCGCGGCAACCGCATGGGCGTGCAACTGAAATGGGATGGCGACGGCTTCCTCCCCGAGATCGGCCGCAAGATCGTCTCGGAAGTCATCATGCCCGGCGACATCCAGATCATCGGCGACGGCACCCCCTACGTGCTGCTCAGTGAATGCCAGACCACCGGCGGCTACCCCCGGATCGCCACCGTCCTGCCCTGCGACCTGCCCCGCATCGCGCAGGCTCCGGCGGGCGCGCCGCTCAACTTTCGTTTCGTCACCCTGGAAGACGCCGTTGAGGCCGAGCGCAAGGCGGCACAGGCCGTCGCCGACCTGCCCAAGCGCCGCCAACCCCTGATCCGCGACCCGGCCACCATCCCGAACCTGTTGTCCTACCAGCTTATTTCGGGCATGACGGCAGGCCGCGAGCTTGACCCTGAAGGAGCCTGACAATGTCACGAACCGTCGATCTGAACGCCGATATGGGCGAAAGCTTTGGCCCCTGGATCATGGGCAACGATGCGGCGCTGCTCGATGTCATCACCTCCGCCAACATCGCCTGCGGCCTGCACGCGGGCGACTGGGACACGATGGCGGAAACCATGAAACGCGCGATCTCCAACGGCGTCGGCCTCGGCGCCCATCCCGGCTTCCCCGACCTGCAGGGCTTCGGCCGCCGCCGGATGCACATGCCCGCCACCTCGCTCGCCAACCTCGTCCGCTACCAGGTCGGTGCGGCAGAGGGGATGGCGCGCGCAGTGGGCGGTACCCTCCGGCACCTCAAGCTGCACGGGGCGATGGCCAACATGGCCTCGGAAGACGAGGCGATGGCCCGTACCTGCTACGATGCCGCCCTGTCCGTCGCCCCCGACCTTATCGTCATGGTCCTTGCCGGCACCGCGCAGGAAAAGGCAGCGCGTTCAATCGGTTGCCCGATCGCACACGAGATTTTCGCCGACCGCGCCTATAACGACGACGCCACCCTCGTCGACCGCAGCCAGCCCGGCGCGGTGATCCACGATCCCGCCCTCGCCGGGCAGCGCATGGTCGAGATGGTCCGCGAGGGCGCCATCATCACCGAAAGCGGCAAGCGGATCGAAACCCGCATCGACACGATCTGCCTGCATGGCGACACCGCCGAAGCCGTCGAGATTGCCAAGTCGGTCCGGCAGGCGCTCGAGGATGCGGGCATCGGCCTGCGTCGCTTCCATGACGAGGCCGGCACTTGAGCGGTTGCGGCGCTGTGGTATCATGGGCCTGCATACAAGGTCTTTACGGAGGCATGAGATGCATTCAGACCTGCAAACCCGCCGCCGCGTGCTGCTTGTCACCTATCGCCGGTATCTCGAGGCCGAGCGTGCCCTGACGCTGGCCCGACAGGAGATGAAGGGGTGGTTCCCCGCCGCCGCCCGGCCGGTGGAGACCGCCATCGGGCAGCCCGGCTCGCGCATCCGGCGCGTCTATGACCGGCGCGAGCGGGCGATCCTGCAACTTGCTGCGGCAAAAGAGAAATTGGAGATCGCGCGCGTCCGGCTGGCGGCCAAACGCCGGGCACCCTTGCAACTGATCTGGGTCCGGTAGCGGGCCCTTTTCAGCCGCCCACCTGGGTAACGAGCGCGTGCCCGACCATGCCGAGCGCGAAGCCGAAAAGCGCGGCGAGGGACGGGGCTTGCCGGTACTCCAGATGGGCCTTCACGGCGATGTCCTGGAAGGTCAGGAACAGGATGCCGCCCGCCGCCGTCATCATGATCGCGCCGGTCAGAAGCGGTTGATCCGCAAGGAAAAAATACCCCAGCAGAACCGCTGCCGGGCCCAGCAACGACAGGGTCAGGAAGATGCGCATGATGCGGCGGCCGGGGTGGTTGCCGGCCTGCAACTCGCGCCAGGCGTTGAAGGCCTCGGGGAGGTTCTGGGCGCCGATGAGGAAGGCGAGCAGGGCCGCCTCGGGGGTGCGGGCCGCCATCATGGCGCCGAGGGAGGCCGCTTCGGGGACGAAATCGGTCAGCATGGCGATGAACTGGGCGTTCTTCGAGGCGTTCTGTTTCTGCAGGTGTTCCAGCAGGGCGAACACCGCGCCGCCGGCGAAGAAGGTCAGAAGCGCCGCCCAAAGTGGAAGCATTTCAAGGGCTTGCGGCACAAGAACGAAGGCCACGGCCGAGACGAGAATGCCGCCGCCGAAGGCGATGACGCTGTGGCGGACCTCCTCTTCCAGCCAGTTGGGCTGGATGCGTTCGATGCTGGCCAAGTACCCCCCGGCGGGGATCATCAGGCCGGCGAAAAGGCCGTAGAATATGGCGAGAAGCACGTCGGGCATGGGTACAGATTAGGGGTTTGGCGGCGCGCCGGAAAGCCGGATTTCCAACGTCGGTATAACGTCGGTATCTTGTCGGTATTACGTCGGTGCGACGGACCGACCCCCGCGTCAGCCCCTGGGCGGATCGGGGATCAGCAGGCAGGCCGACAGAACCCGGCGGGTGTCGTCGAAAATCGATGGCCTCTCGCCCCGCCAGCGGCCGAAATGGCGGTGCGCGGGTAGCGGCCCGTCACCGGCGAGGCCCGCCATGGTCTCGCGCGACTCCTCGGCGAAGTTGCGGTAGCGGGTGCGGAGGTTGTCGTGGAACGTGTCGCGGTGGCGCACCTCCATCCGGAGATGGAAGAGAGAGCTGCGCGCCCGGGGGCGGATTTCGACGGCCTCGATGAAGGCGCCGACCCCGGCCCATTCGGCCAGCGCGCGGCGGGCCTGTGCCTGTGCCTTGCGCGACCGGCCCTGCCGGGCGAAGAGCCGGGCCAAGGCTGCCGGCGCCGTGGCGCGGCGCGGGTCGCCCTTGCCAAAGCCCATCACCGCGATCCGGTCGGCCAGCACGAACAGCCAGCGCGCCCGACCAACGCGCCCTTCCTCCCACGCCCGGTTGCCGGCTTCCATCGCCCGCTCCCAGACCAGTTCGGACCGGCGCCAGCCGGCCTCTCGCGCCAAGCGCATCTCGGTATCGCCGCGCTCAAATCCCCAGATATGCCGCGCGGACATGGTCGTTCTCATGTAGCTCACTTGCCGGTCCATTCAGGTTGCAGTTTCCGGTTTCCAGAACATAGGCGTGATCGGCCAGTTCGAGCGCCAGCTCGGCGTTCTGCTCGACCAGCACGACGGCCAGCCCCTGCTGCTGGTTGATCTCTCGGATGATCTCGGCGATCTCGTCGACGATGACGGGGGCCAGCCCCATCGACGGCTCGTCCATCAGCAACAGGCGCGGCTTCGACATTAGCGCCCGGCCGATGGCCAGCATCTGCTGCTCGCCGCCCGACAGTGTCTGCGCCCGCTGCCCGCGCCGTTCCTGCAGGCGGGGAAATTTCCGGTAGACGGTCGCGAGATCGGTGGCGATCCCGTCCATGTCCTTGCGCAGGAAAGCCCCGGTGCGCAGGTTCTCCTCGACCGTCATGTCGGGGAAGATGCGCCGGCCTTCCGGCACATGCGCGATGCCGTGGGCCACGACCTTGCTGGCGGGCAGCCCGTCGATGCGCTTGCCCTCGAACGTGATCTCGCCCGCCGTCACGGGCAGCATCCCCGACATGGCACGCAGGGTGGTGGTCTTGCCCGCGCCGTTGCCGCCGATGATGGTGACGATCTGGCCGGTATCTACCGTCATCGAGATGTCGCGGATGGCGGTGATCTTGCCATAGGCGGCCGACACGCCCTTCAGCTCAAGCAACATTGCGCGACCCTCCGAGATAGGCCTCGA
>Ga0189287_100103_pt1 | contig 68540 bp, 56 predicted proteins | sample UW86minimetaG_FD_130319 | JGI IMG/M metagenome (GOLD analysis project Ga0189287, IMG submission 130319) | Marine microbial communities from the Costa Rica Dome - UW86 mini metaG | ecosystem: Environmental > Aquatic > Marine > Oceanic > Photic zone | place: Costa Rica: the Eastern Pacific...
GGTGATCTTGAGAACCTGACAATCACGCCCCCTGAAGACAGCAATGCCGACTTCCAGTTGGGTGTTTCTGTCACCACGACGGATGGTGATGATACAGCGACAAGCACAGGCACTATCGACGTTGATGTTACAGGTGTGGCCGATGCGCCAACGCTAAGTGCAAGCATGACGCATACGGGCTCTGACACTTCAGAGACGAATGTTAGTGTTCCGTCTTCGATAACAAATGCCGCAACCAGTGGGACAACAGTAACGGTTTCTGGTGTGCCGTCGGGTGCAACGCTCTCAGCCGGAACGGATAATGGCGATGGGACATGGACGCTGGACGATAGCGAGATAAGTGGATTGTCGATAACACCTGCGGATGGCTCTACTGATGACATTGATCTTTCGTTCAGTGTTACTGAGGACGGTGGCTCTGGCACTCTTGTCTCTGAAGACTTCTCAAATGGTGCTTCCGGGTGGAGTGGTGGCGGTGCCGAAACAGATGGCAGCCAGATGATTATTGGCGGTGATAGCTATGATGAGTCAGCTTCAAAGCTCTTTACGTTTGACGGGCACGAAGGTGAGACGATTGTTGTATCCTTTGACTACGATAGTTTTGGAGGCTGGGATGAAAGTGGCAGCTATCAGGATTACTTTGAAATAAGTGCAAATGGGTCAGAAGTTCTAGTAACAAGTGACGATGATGCTGGTAGTATTTCCTTCGAAGTAGTTTTGGATGGAAATGGCCAGGCTTTGATTGATCTTGGCATTGATGTCACAGGCTGGGGCGAAGGTATCTCGGTCGACAACTTCACCATTACAGCTGGCGATGATTTTTCAACTGAGCTTGCATCAGCTGACGTGACCGTAACACCGGATGTAAGTGTCGATACCTATGATCTGGATATCACGTCTGCGTTAACCGACACAGATAACTCAGAGACATTGTCCATCGTCATAGATGATCTGCCTGATGGCACTGTGCTCTCTGCTGGAACTGAAAATGAAGATGGTTCCTGGACACTTGACAGTGGTGATCTTGATGGATTGACGGCGACTGTTCCGGCGGGGTCTGGTGACTTTAACGTTTCAGTTAGCGCAACTGCGACTGAGAATGATGGTGATACGAATACAGTATCAACATCGATTGCAGTTACGGCACCTGACGGAACTGCCGACGGTGCGACAATCACAGAGGATGATGCTTCTGGATTTGAAGATACGGCGATCGCGCTTGATATCGATGTCGATATGGCCGACAGCGACGGCTCGGAAACTTTATCGATTTCAATTTCCGATATTCCTCCAGGGTCTGTCCTCATGGACGGAGATGGTAACGAAATTACGATCTCGGGAACATCAGCCGAAGTAAGCCAGAGCCAGCTCGAAGGTCTGACAATCACACCGCCTGCGGATAGTGATGCCAACTTTGATCTGACCATCACGGCAACAACAACTGAAACGTCGACAGGCGATACGGCGACCTCAACAGCGACCCTTAGCGTCGATGTTGCAGGCATTGCTGATGCGCCAACGTTGAGCGTTGATCTGGGCGAGCCAACGGCTTCTGGCGGTGGTGCACCAGATCCAGTTGCTTATTGGAACCTGGATGAAACCAGTGGCAGAACCATGAATGACCAGATCGGTAACAATGATGGTCATGCTATGGGTGAAGCATCTGGCTCAGGATCAGGATTCGAATCGAGCAATCTAAAAGATATGGATGATGATAGCGACATCCACGTTGCTGGATCAGGTTCAGGTCAGTCGACGAATGAACATAGTGATGTTACGGCTGAACTGAATACCGGCGCTGAATTTGATGATAATAAAGAAGACTTTATCGAAGTCGACCATAGCGCTGAATTGAAGCCTGAAAGTGGCACATTGACGATGTGGTTCAATACGGATGAAGACAATGACGGTACGCTAGCGTCAACAGATTCATATATGTATGGCGACGGTGGAGAGCTGACGCTTTCAATCAATAGCAGTGGACAATTGCAATTAAGAATGCAAGACGATGGCCAAACAAACGTAATCAGTGGTGGCTCCGTTGATACGAAAGAGTGGAACCAAGTCTCAGTGACTTGGGGCGAAGGTGGGATGAAAATTTACCAGAACGGTGAATTGGTCGCTTCTGATCCAAGCTTTACTGGCGGGCTCGGCGGTAATGAGAACCCATGGACATTCGGTGCATCGCAAATGTACAGCGATGACGGTTCTGTTGATGGTGCCAACGACTTCTTCGATGGCCATATTGACGATATTGCAATCTATGATGAGCCGCTTACGGAAGAACAAATCCAGGATCTTTATGAACTGGGTGTCGAGGACATGATGGATGCAGGTGGCGGTGACGAAATCTTGACCTATCCAGTCAATGTTTCAGCCGCGGTAACAGATGCGTCTGAGAGTCTTTCTGTGACATTGTCTGACTTGCCGGAAGGTGCTGTGCTTTCTGCCGGCACGGACAATGGTGATGGGTCATTCACTTTCACTCAGGACGATCTTGATGGATTGGAAATTTCTGTCCCGGCCGATACGGGCGATTTTGCCTTCACTGTGAGTGCAACAAGTACTGACAGTGATGGAAGCAGCAATACGGTGACAACAATTGCCGGTGTTGATGACTCTTCATCCGATAGTGGTTTCGATCAAATGGATGATGGTGGCGATACTTGGGATAACGACCACAGTAGCACGAGTGAAGATGCTGTTGCCGGTGGCGATGGTAACGACCAGGTATGGACCGGTGATGGTGACGACACCATTGACGGCGGCGCCGGTAATGATCAACTAAGCGGCGAAGATGGCGATGACACGCTGTACGGCGGTGATGGAGACGATACGCTTTACGGTGGTGATGGTGATGACGTTATTGATGGTGGCGCTGGCGATGACAATGCCTACGGTGGCCAGGGTGACGATCTGTTTATCTTCGGTGCCGGCGATGGTGCGGATTACTTCGAAGGTGGAAGTGGTTGGTCCGATACCATTCAGCTGGATGGTGTCGACGGTGGTCCCGGTGGAGATGCTGGCTGGACAATGCAGCTTGATGATGGCGCGACTTACACTGAGACCGATGACGGCATCGTCTTTGATAGCGAAGCGTCCGGTAAGATCGAGCTTGCTGATGGAAGCGAGCTTACCTTCGAGGGTGTTGAGAAGCTCGAATGGTAATAACGATCAAATAAGACAAAAAGGGGCCCGGTGTATTCCGCGGCCCCTTTCTTTTTGCACCTTGCGGCGACGTTTGGCATCTTGTGAGTATGGAAAAAGTAGGCAAATACATAATCTCTGAGAAACTGCTATCGACGGGTTTCTCCGATATCTATATCGCGAGAGACCCAGACTTGAAAAATATTGTCGCGGTCAAAGTCTTTCATCCGAAAGGCTCAAACATTGGCAAGGAAGCAAAGTACGGTCCTGATTTTTGGCGCGTGCGTTTCGTTGAAGAAGCCAGACTTATCGCCCAGTTTGATCACCCGAATATAATAAATGTGATGTATATGGGGGAGCATACAGACGGTGAGCCCTATTTTGTGATGCCATTTATGGATGCCAATCTATTATTTGAGATTGGTGAAGATGCATCGACGGAAGAAGAATTAGAGAAGTTGTCACCCAAATGGCATCCACGGCCAATATCTCCGCGCCGGGCTGTAGAGATTTGGCATCAAATCATGAGCGCTTTGGCAGCGCTTCATGAGCAAGGGCTTGTTCACCGTGATATCAAGCCACCCAACATTTTGCTGAATTCAAAAAAGCGCGGGCGGGTCAAGTTGTGCGATTTTGGCATGGTTAAAGTCCCAGACGCAAAGGGCTCGAGGTCCGGCATCTGGGTGGGTACTCTTGACTACATCAGTCCTGAGCAGCGCAAGAGCGCCACTGACGTCGATGCTCGATCAGACGTATACTCCGCCGGAGTCATTATGTATCGGATGCTGACAGGGAAGCTTCCAGGTGACGTTCGGGCACCATTGAGAAGCGGACGGGTGGGGGTTCCGGCAGAACTAACGCTTCTTGTCGAGGATTGTTTAAAGAAACGCCGAAAAGATAGACCTGCCAATGCTGATGATGTGCTCGCCCGTCTGGATAAAGCCGTGCCAGATATTTCCGCATTATCAGATAAGAGTAAGGTTCTGTCCCGCGGCGCAACTGCGAGAGCAATTCAGGCAAAAATTCCTTAAAAATTAAAACACTAAAATAAAGTGTGTTTTTATTTTATTTTACATAATTAATTGACATTTATTTTAAATAACCCCATTAATTTCAGTAATTATAGATTGTGACTATCTGAACTGGAGTTTGGGATATGACTTTACAGGTTGCGACAGCAAACAGACTGAGCGATGGGATCGTTGTATTCCTTGGTTATGATGGCGAGTGGACGAGGCATATTGATGATGCACGTGTTGCTGAGCTTGATGACGATTTGGCAGAATTACTGAGTGAGGCCGAATTGGAGCCGTCAATCGTTGGCCCCTACTTGATCGACGTCGAAGTTCGCACACCAGAGGGCCTTGGACGTTCCGTACGTCCTGAACAGTATCGCGAGCGCATTCGTGCGTTTGGGCCTTCGACACATCCCGCATTTGCGAAAAAAATGGTGCCTGAGCATTTTGACCCACGGACTGATGTTTCCGCAGTATTTATGAACGGGATTTGATCTGATGTATGTATATGACAAGTTTGACAATTCTCTGGTCAGTGATCGGGTAGAGCAATTCAGGGAACAGGTCAGTCGTCGCCTTTCTGGCGATTTGACAGAAGACGAATTCAAACCACTCCGTTTGATGAATGGTCTCTATTTGCAATTACATGCATATATGTTGCGCGTTGCTATTCCGTACGGCCTTTTGTCATCCCCGCAAATGCGCAAGCTCGCAGAAGTCGCTCGTACATATGATCGTGGTTATGCGCATTTCACAACGCGCCAGAATATTCAATTCAACTGGCCACGGCTCGAAGACACGCCAGATATTCTGGAAGAGCTTTCATCTGTTGAGATGCACGCTATTCAGACCTCTGGAAACTGCATCAGAAACATCACGGCTGATCAGTTTGCTGGTGTCGATGCTGATGAGCTGGATGATAGTCGCGTTTGGGCTGAACTCATTCGCCAGTGGTCATCTTTGCACCCAGAGTTCACTTTCCTACCGCGAAAATTCAAAATCGCCGTAACAGGCTCTCCACATGACAGAACCGCGGTGAAATTTCATGATATCGGTCTTATTTTGAAGCATGACGAAGTCGGAAATCTGGGTTTCGAAGTTCTCGTCGGTGGAGGGTTGGGGCGAACGCCTATGATCGGTCGAACCGTACGAGAATTCCTGCCACAACAATATTTGCTGTCCTATCTTGAGGCGATTTTACGGGTTTACAATCAGTTGGGGCGCCGAGACAACAAGTACAAAGCGCGGATAAAGATCCTTGTACATGAGACGGGTATCGATGCATTGCGCGACATGGTCGAAGAAGAATGGGCGCATGTGAAGGAGGAGGGTGTTGATCTTCCGGCGGCGGAAATTGAGCGTGTACGTGGGCATTTTACGGACCCAGTCTATGAAAACCTCCCTGACCATGATCACTCGTTTCAGGTGAAGCAGTTTGAGGATCCAGGCTTTGGACGTTGGGTTCGAGCTAACCTCGCACCCCACAAGGTGCCGGGATACGTTATCGCAAATGTATCATTGAAGCCTATTGGCGGCGCCCCTGGTGATGCCACGGCTGCGCAGATGGAAGCTGTGGCGGACCTCGCTGACGAGTATTCATTGGGTGAAATTCGGGTGGCGCATGAGCAGAATTTGGTTTTGGCTGATGTCAAAATGGCAGATGCATATGCGTTGTGGAAAAAGCTTGATGAAGTGCAGCTTGGAACGCCAAACCTGGGCCTAATCAGCGATATAATTGCATGCCCTGGTTTGGACTATTGCGCCCTTGCGAATGCACGTTCCATTCCTGTCGCACAACGGCTTCAGCGTCGTTTTGCAGACTTCTCACGACAGTTTGATATTGGTGAACTGACATTGAATATATCGGGCTGCATAAACGCTTGTGGACATCATCATGCGGGACACATTGGTATCCTTGGTGTCGACCGCCGCGGTGAGGAATATTATCAACTGACGTTGGGTGGCAGTGCCGATGAGAATGCTTCAATTGGCAAGATTGTTGGTCCAGCATTCTCGAACGCCGAAATTGTTGATGCCGTGGAAACAGTGATTGATACCTATCTTTCTATACGTATGGATGGCGAAGCGTTCATCGAAACATACCGTCGTACTGGTGAGGAACCTTTCAAGGTTGCTTTATTTGGGGAGAAGCAAAATGCCGCTGCTTAAATCTGGTAATCTTGTTTCTGATACTTGGACGCACGTCGAGGATGATCAGGAAATTTCAGAAATTGGCGCTGTGATTGTCACGCTCGAACGCTGGCTCAATGAGGGCGAGAACCTTCGCAAGCGAAACGAGCCAGTTGGTGTGTCGCTCAAGAATGATCAGTCGCCGTCGCAACTCATCGACGACCTTGAGGCACTTGATTTAGTCCAGCTTGATTTCCCCGCGTATACGGATGGGCGGGCATATTCCGCAGCAAGATTATTGCGACAACGCTACGGCTTTAAAGGCGAAATACGAGCTGTTGGAAATATTTTGCGGGATCAATATCCGTTAATGCTTCGCTGTGGCTTTGATGCATTTGTCGTGCCTGAGGAAACAAACATAGAAGGCTGGCGTCATTCAGCTGAGATGATCGGCACGCCGTATCAAACCGCGGCAGACGTTGATACGTGCCCGGTTTGGGCGAAACGGCATGAAATTGCAAAGGCCTCGTGACGTTATTGTAACCAAGTATATAACCTTATAGGGTTTCGCCGTCAGATATCTCGTCTGGCGGCGTTCTCGTTTTCCAAACAGGTTATGTCCATGGTTGATATTGTTATCAGTGAGTACATTGATCCGGCTGCACTGCAGCGTCTACAGACTGAATTCAGCATTCATTATGACCAGGAATTATGGAGGCAACCGGAAAAGTTGGCTGATCTGCTTCCTGGTGTGCCAGCATTAATCGTCAGATTCCAGACACAGGTTCGAGGAGCCGTTTTAGACAAAGCTGATGCAATCAAATGTGTTGGCCGGCTTGGCGTGGGGTTGGATAATATTGATATTAATACCTGTGCTGCTCGTGGCATTGAAGTTTTTCCAGCAACAGGCGCAAACTCTGACTCAGTCGCTGAATTGGCGATGGGTGGTCTCTACGTCATGTTCCGCAATGCCTATCACGTGACCGAAGAAGTTATCTCTGGTGACTGGCCCAGGCCTCGTATGATGGGTCGGGAAATTATGGGCAAGACTTTGGCACTTGTTGGTTTCGGTGCCATAAGTAAGGCTCTCGCCTGGCGTGCGAAGGGGGTCGGTATGAAGATTATGGCCTGGGACCCGTACGTTGATGCGAAATCAGCAATATGGACGGATACAGGTGTTACGCGGTGCGACAATTTGTTGGAAATGGTTAAAGTTGCAGATGCGGTTTCAATCCATGTACCACTCGTAGACGACACACGCGATTTGTTTGATCTTAAAATGATCGAGCAGATGAAAGCCGATGCTGTGCTTATAAATCTTGCACGTGGCGGTATTGTGAATGAAGCCGACGTCGCTTCCGCCTTAAAAGATAAAAAGATAGCAGGTGCATTCATAGATGCATTTGAAGTTGAGCCTCTGGGTGCCGGAAGTGTTTTCGAGGGTGTGCCAAACTTGATGCTTACACCTCATGCAGGTGCGCGTACTGTCGAAGCGGATGATCGGGTGTGCACGATGATTGCTGATGCTGTCGCGAATTGCTTAAAGAATCACCAATAAGAAAGCGCACCTTCGAACAATTGATGAAGGTCATCACGTTCGATCTTACAAGGCGCGAGATTCATTAAACGCTTTTGAGGGAAGGCACCATCGGTTAGTTGGTCGAGGTCTGCCGCACTGTATCCAACACCCTTCAAACCATTTGGGATGCCTGTTGATTTCATCATGCCTATCAAATGCTCAGCCACGGCGTCACCTGCTTCTGATGGGCCTGCTTCCTGTTCACCGCCAAGACATTGATAAGCTAAAAGATGCCGCTCAGGCGCGTGTTTACCTGTAAGGCGAAAAACAGAGGGTGCATTCAATATGACTGACATGCCATGTGGCACGATGGGTGTGCCCTGAGGATAACCGTCAGGACAGTAGTCCTTTACTAGTCCTGAAACGGCATACGACATACCATGCGGTAAATGGCAGCCTGCTTGTCCGAATGCTATTCCCGCCAAAGACGATGCCCACATAAGTTGCTCGCGGGCATCCAGATTATCTTTATCTGTAACTGCGGGGACGATGCATTTACCGACGATGGTCAGTGCTTCTTTTGCAACTAGATCGCTGAACGGGTTGCCACCTTGGGCATATGGACGCCCTTTGGGCGAATCCGGTTTTGTGAACTTTGAGAACGGCCGCGCCGTGAGGCTTTCCAGCGCGTGTGATAAAACATCAAATGCCGTCGCAGCAATTATGTTCTTTGGCAGCGTATGCGTCACCAGCGGATCTACCAACCCAAGCGTTGGTTTTAAATGCAACGATGCAATGCCTGTCTTTGCTTTCATCGCCAAAAGATCAAAAATCGCGATCCCCGTTGCTTCAGAGCCAGTACCTGCTGTCGTTGGGCACGCAATATGTGGTTTTATAGGGCCGGGGACAGGTTGGCCGTCTCCAACAGGTGCATTCACATATGTCAAAAACTCAGCTGGATATGTCGCATAAAGATTTGCCGCCTTGCAGGTGTCAATGACAGAACCACCACCGACGGAGATATATCCATCAAAATTACCGTCCTGTGCGAACGAGGCAGCGGCCTTAAAACTATCATCAGTAGGCTCAACAGCAACATCATCGTAAATCGCAACATCAATTCCAGCATCGACAAGCGATCTGTGAACTTTGTCGACGTGGTCGGATCCCGATATACCCTTGTCCGTATAGAGCGCGACCCTGGATAAATTCAGTGAAGATGCGTGCGCACCCGCCTCGGCTAAGCTGCCAGGGCCATAAACCAGCGATTGGCCATCGACCCGAAAGGCGTCTTCGCATCCTGACTCCAGTTGATAATGGTGGCAGCAGGCCAATTGGATTCTCCCCAAGCTATCGGTTTAATGATTGATTGTAGTCCGGGCAGTCACAAATTTGAACCAGTGATCGGACGTATAAGATGGAATATTGTTTATAATATCACGTTAGGCTGGTTTTTTTGCTTTCATCCGTTTGAGGTTGATCAGGTTTCGGCTAAACTGATGATCCAGGACGGGAGGGAAGTGAATATGTTTGTACGACGCTTTACGGCGGCGATTTTCGTCGTGTCGATGTTGTTTGCCGGATTGTCTAATTCATCAGTTCGAGCAGATGATAGTGCGGAGCGCGCTGAAGCATTTATCGTCAAGTTGGCGGATCAGGCTATATCTCAACTGACAGACTCCAGCCTTGGATTGGACGAGCAGGAGCGCCGATTTAAAGAGATTGTTCACGAATATATTGCCTTTGAAAGCATTGCGCGTTGGGTTTTGGGTGGGCGCCATTGGCGTGCCGCTAGTGAAGAGCAACGATCTAAATATTTAACACTGTTCGAAGAACTGATGGTTGCGACCTATGCTCATAGATTTCAGAATTACGCCGGTGAGAAGTTGGTCGTCACAGACACGCGCGTCATTGATGCTGGGCAATCACTTGTTCGTACCACACTCATGCGGCCGAATGCCGAAAAACCTTTACGTGTTGATTGGCGTGTTCGTGAAACTGAAGGAACGCATCGTGTGATTGATATTATGGTTGAAGGCCTGAGTATGGCGCAGTCACAGCGTTCTGAATTTTCGTCACTTTTAAGGTCAAATGGTGGCGATATCGATGGTCTGATGAATGAATTGGAGCTACGCCTCACCAATGCACGTGCCGAACGTTCTAAAACCGTAAATGCTGGTGCGCAGAAATCGTGATCAATCCTGCGCCTGCTGAGGTTACGACAATTGAAACTCCATCCGGGAAGGATGCAGATTATGAGAACTTTCCTGTTGGGTCTTTTCTTTTACCTCCGAAAGCGCGCCCTCATGTTGCTGTATTTTACCATTATGCCCGCGCCATTGATGATATTGCTGACAGCAATGCCCTCAGTGCTGATGAAAAAATATATAGATTAGAGGGGTTTGCAGCGTCAATCAGAGGTGAGAAAAAGGATGACGATGCATATATGACGGGCATAAGGATGCGAGAAAGCCTAATTGCATCGGATGTCTCCATTAAGCACTGCCTAGATTTGATCGACGCGTTCAAGCAAGACGCAGTGAAGAATAGATACGATGATTGGGATGACCTCATGCATTACTGCATTCGTTCTGCAGCCCCTGTCGGGCGCTATCTGATTGATCTGACTGGCGGGACGAAGGATGGTTATCGCGCCTCAGACGCATTGTGTAATGCTCTGCAGGTCATCAATCATTTGCAAGATTGCAAAGATGATTTTGAAACATTGGATCGAGTATATCTTCCGATGAATTGGATGCGGGAGGCCAAGTGTGACGTTGGCGTCCTTGCTGGTCAGAATGAAACACCTGCATTGCGATTAGTCATAAATCAATGCCTAGGTGCGACCCGTGACCTTATGGTTGATGCTTATACATTGCCCAAAGATGTGGTCAGTCGCAGGCTTGCGATGGAGAGTGCCGCAATTATTCGTATCGCTGATGCGTTGATTGAGAGACTCGCTGTGCGAGATCCCGTACGCGAGCGGGTGAAATTATCAAAGTTCGGTTATGCCGGGTGTATCGTTCGTGGCGCTTGCGCTGGGTTGTTTGCTTAGCTCGCCCAATGATCATTCTTGGATCAATATCATTGCTAATTTGGCTGTATCTGTGCCTGTTCCACGGTAAATTTTGGTATTGTGATCAGCGACTTAATGTGAATTCAGTTAATAAAAAGAATACCCCCTCAGTCGTTGCCGTCATTCCTGCCCGTGATGAGGCCGAAACTATCGCGATGACAGTTCGTTCTCTCTTGGATCAGAATTACGCTGGCAGTTTTTCGATAATTGTCGTTGATGACAATAGTACCGACGGGACAGCCGATGGTGCGCGTTCTGCTGCGATCACAAACGCTGAAAAGGCGAAGGTAAAGGTCATTGATGGTCTTCCGCTGAAGGATGGTTGGGTCGGTAAGATGTGGGCAGTTTCGCAGGGTATTGATGCCGCTGGGTCACCAGATTACCTGCTGCTCACCGACGCGGACATTGAACACGTACCGTCAAGTCTATCGTCGCTTGTTGCAAAGGCCGAAGCAGATAAGCTTGGCCTTGTCTCGCTGATGGTGAAATTGCGTTGTCAGTCCTTTTGGGAGAAACTACTGATACCGGCCTTTATTTACTTTTTCCAAAAACTTTACCCGTTTCCGCGTGTAAATGCCCCGGATCAACAGATCGCTGCCGCTGCTGGTGGATGTATGCTTGTCCGATCAGAGGCGTTGCAGGCTAATGGCGGCATTGAGAAGATAAAGGATAAAGTGATTGATGACTGTGCGCTCGCACGTCTTATTAAACCATATCGTCCCATCTGGTTGGGGCTCAGTGCGGATGTGAGAAGTTTGCGGGCATATGATCATTTGCAGCCAATTTGGCGGATGGTGACGCGAACAGCATATGTACAACTTAATCACCAGATTTTGCGACTTTTCGGGACTGTCATTGGAATGGGCCTGTTGTATGCCGTGCCAATTATCACACTCGGGTTGGGAATATTCGCCGGGAATGAAGTGTTGATCGCATTAGGTGGGATGGCCTGGCTTATTATGTCATGGACTTTTTTGCCGACACTCGATCTTTATGATCTTAATGTGGTGTGGGCATTGTTCCTTCCATTGGCGGGATTTTTTTATCTTGTCATGACGATCGACTCGGCACGTGCCCATTATGCGGGCAGGGGTGGTGCGTGGAAGGGGCGAACTTATGGATCATAATGTATTGCAAACGGTTGATGACGTTGACGTCCGCGTAGTGTATCCATGCCGTCATGTCGATAGTTGAACCTCTGCCGATTGAACCGGATTTACCTGCTGAGCGGCCAAACGCTTACGTTGAAGCGATGGTCAAACGCGCAGGCACAACTTTCTTTTGGGCAATGCGTAGCTTAAAATCCGAGAGACGACGGGGCGTATTTGCCGTTTATGCCTTTTGTCGAGATATTGATGATGTTGCTGACGGAGATTTGCCGCTTGATGAGAAGCGAGCATTGCTTGAGGCATGGCGCGCGGAAATCAACGGTATTTATAGCGGTAATCCTACTCATCCAATTGGGCGGGCTTTGCTTGAACCTGTTCAGACCTTCAACTTGAAACGAGCGGACTTTATCGCTGTCATTGATGGTATGGAAATGGATGCTTATCCAAGAGTTCGTATATCAGACATGGCAGAACTTGAACTGTATTGTGACCGGGTCGCTTGCGCCGTTGGGCGCTTGTGCGTGCGTATTTTTGGTCTTCGAGAAGAAGAAGGTGTGAACTTATCAGCTTCGCTCGGGGCTGCGTTACAGTTGACGAACATACTTCGCGATATCATTGAGGATGCAGAACGCGATCGAGTTTACTTGCCTGCCGATCTTTTGGACAAGGCAGGTGCAAAAAGCGATCAGATTTCAGATGTCCTTGCGACGCCGCAACTTGCCCATCTATGCGCTGAACTGGCGGAACGGGCCGAGAACCACTTCAACGTTGCTCGAACAATTATTCAAAATGCCGATCCAAAAGCGGTTCGCCCGGCAAATATGATGCTGCAAGTTTATTACCGCGTATTTCAAAAGCTTCAAGCACGTGGCTGGGACGATCTGGATCGTGATGTGCGGCCATCAAAATTTGAAAAAATCTCGATTGCCTTAAGATACGGATTACTCGGATGAGCAAAGCGCATGTTTATGTGCTTGGAGGAGGCGTGGCTGGGCTATCTGCAGCAACCGCGCTTGCTGAAAAAGGGCAAGGCGTTACGCTCTTTGAAGCAGCGCCGCAGGCGGGTGGGCGATGTCGTAGTTTTTTTGACAAACAGCTTCAATCCTACATCGACAACGGCAATCATTTGGTTCTAAGCGGAAACATTAATGCGATGCGTTATCTTGAGCGTATCGATGCGATGAGTACGGTGGATATTTTACCTGCCTGTTTTCCCTATTTGGATATCTCCACTGGAGATGCGTGGAAAATCGATTTGGGAACGCGGCGTTATCCCTGGCACCTTTTGAGCCCTAAGCAGCGGATTCCAGGAACAAAATTCAGTGAGTATTGGCAAAGCCGAAAGATTTTATCGCCAGGTCGCAATGACACTATTGCTGATGTCCTGCGGCCATCCGGGAATTTGTACGACAAGTTCTGGAAGTTATTTGCCATATCCGTGCTGAACACATCACCCGAAGAGGCCGCTGCAACATTGTTAACACCAGTCGTCCGCGAGACATTTGGGCGAGGAGGCAATGCTTGTCGGCCCGTTTTGCCAAAAAAGGGGCTTGGATTTAGTTTCGTTGATCCGGCAATTGCGTATCTCAAACGTCACGGTGCGGATATTCAACTAGGCCGACGGTGCAGAAGCATTGAAATCATTGACCAACAAATCCGACGCCTCGATATTGATGGAATGAATGTACAGGTAGATACTGGGGATGTTGTTATTTCAGCACTTCCGCCCAGTAACGCTGCTGATCTGCTACCAGACTTAACAGTGCCGACGGAATACAGGTCAATTCTGAATTGTCATTTCAAGATCGGTGCCAACCCATACAAGACGCCTGTAACGGGGATTTTGGGCGGATTTGTGGAATGGTTGTTTGTGCGAGGGGATATTGCTTCCGTTACGATCAGTGCGGCTGAGAGTTCCATTAACAAAGAGGCAAACGATTTGGCACGAAGAATCTGGCAGGATGTCGCGCCAGTTCTGGGCGCTGGTACTGATCACATGCCGCCTTATCGAATTGTGAAGGAAAAGCGGGCAACAATTGCGCAAACACCTGAAATGGTCTCATTACGCCCCAAAACGGCCACAAACGTCCGTAATCTCTTGTTAGCCGGGGATTGGACGGATACAGGGTTACCTGCGACAATTGAGGGCGCCGTCAAATCAGGCCATGAAGCGGCTAGCCTTGCCTTGAATAGATGACGAATTTTTGACACAAGAGGGAATATAAAAGCACCGAAAACAAAATATAACGGTGCATGGCTGATAAAGCCTGTTTCTCTATAGGGTATACGAATTGGCTAAAACCGGCGCAAAAGCATTAGTCGACCACGATGATCCGTTAGAAGCGGTGGACAGTGTGTTGCGCACGTCTCGTGAATGGTTTTTGAGCGAGCAACGTGACGATGGTCATTGGGCGTTTGAACTTGAGGCTGATGCCACGATTCCAGCCGAATACATAATGCTGAATCATTATCTGGGAGAGCCCGACGATGATGTAGAGCGAAAACTTGCAGTATATCTTCGCCGAATTCAGGAAGATGCGCACGGGGGCTGGCCGCTCTATCACGATGGTGATTTCAATATCAGCGCATCCGTCAAAGCATACTATGCGTTGAAATTGGTCGGTGATGATCCAGAATCGCCGCATATGCGCCGGGCCCGTGAAGCCATCCTTTTGCATGGTGGTGCGGCAAAGGCCAATGTGTTTACACGTATCGCGCTTGCGTTGTTTGAACAGGTTCCGTGGCGAGCAGTTCCTGTTATGCGTGCTGAGGCAATGTTGATGCCACGTTGGTCGCCCTTCCATGTCGATAAGATTTCATATTGGTCTCGGACTGTAATGGTGCCGCTCCTGATTTTGGCTGTTTTGAAGCCAAAGGCGAAAAACCCCAGGGGTATTGGAATAGAAGAACTCTTTGTCCGTCCAGCAAACGATGAAGACGATTACATGGTAAATCCAACAGGACATTGGATTGGAACACTGTGTTTAGGTATCGACCGAATTGCTAAAGTCATTGAGCCACTTTTCCCAAGCGGTATTGAAAAGAAGGCGATAAAGCGCGCTCTCGATTTCATCGGACCGAGGCTGAACGGTGAGGATGGGCTAGGAGCCATTTTCCCGGCGATGGCAAATACAGTTATGGCCTATGACGCGCTTGGATATGCGCGGGATAATCCAGACTACATTGTTGCACGTGAATCGATCGATAAGCTACTGACTTTTAGTGGAGAAGAAGGCTATTGCCAGCCTTGTCTGTCACCTATTTGGGATACGTCACTGGGCGGACATGCCTTGATGGAGGCAGGGCTGGATATCAGTGAAAAGGCGCTCGTTGCGGCGACAGATTGGCTTGCTGAACGCCAAATATTGGATGTCGAGGGTGATTGGATTGTGAACCGGCCCGGTTTGAAACCTGGCGGCTGGGCATTCCAATACAATAACGACCACTATCCCGATGTAGATGATACGGCAGTCGTTGGCATGTTGCTGCATCGTGCAGATCCTGAACGATATAAAATCGCGATCGATCGCGCTGAAGAGTGGATCGTAGGCATGCAATCCAAAAATGGTGGATGGGGCGCATTCGATATCGACAACGAATACTACCTGCTTCAGCACATTCCATTTGCGGACCACGGCGCGCTTTTGGACCCGCCAACCGCTGACGTAAGCGCACGGTGTGTGTCTTTCCTAGCCCAATTAGGCCATGGCATGGAAAATGATACCGTCAGACTAGGGGTTGAGTACCTCAAGCGCGAACAGGAAGCAGATGGTTCCTGGTTCGGGCGATGGGGCAATAATTATGTATATGGAACATGGTCTGTTCTCTGCGCACTCAACGCTGTAGGCGAGGATATGTCTGCGCCATACATTCGCAAAGCCGTCGAATGGCTTAAGGCACGACAAGGTGCTGATGGCGGTTGGGGCGAAGATTGCGCTAGTTATTGGCAGCATCGTCGTGATGAAGTGAAAATCTCTACACCGTCCCAGACTTCGTGGGCTGTGCTGGGTCTTATTGCTGCGGGTGAGATTGACTCTGCATCTGTTGAGCGAGGTATCAAGTACCTCGTTGACGCGCCGAGAGAAGGCGGAAAATGGCATGAAGAGTATTTCAATGCAGTTGGGTTTCCGCGCATTTTTTACCTTCGTTACCATGGTTATAGCGCTTATTTTCCGCTTTGGACGTTGGCTCGATACTCTCGTTTGGCGCGCTCAAACGAACGCACTTACAATTTTGGTATCTAACGACGTTGCCGCGCATCGGCATTATCACAGGCGTAAAGACCGAGCATAAAGCGCTTGCACCGATACTTGGTGCTGGAAATTCACCAATGATCCGGCTATCGGGTGCACGACCCAAGCGCGCCCGCGCGGGAGTCGAGGCGTTAATTGAAGCGGGGGTAGATGGAATTCTCAGCTTTGGAACAGCAGGTGGTCTGTCGACGGACCTTTCTCCTGGAGCTATCGTGATAGGCGCGCGTATCGCAGGTCCTGACAATACATCTTATGAATGTGACCCTAACTGGGTTGAGGCGATCGCTAACGCGCTTGAAGAGACACCAGTGAACGTTGTCGGTGCAGATCAAGTTATGAGCAGTGGAGCAAAGACGCGTTTATTTGAACAAACTGGTCATTTGGCGATAGATATGGAGAGCCACATTGCTGCTGATCTGGCAAATCAAGCTGGCATTCCGTTCGCAGTTTTACGGGCAATCGTGGATCCCGTTGATTTCGAGTTCCCCGAGTTTGTCTTGGACAGCATTCGCCCTGATGGATCCGTAAGCTCGCTTCCCATTCTTGCAGGCTTATGTATTCAGCCATGGCTGCTCGGTCGCTTGCTCGATCTTAACAAGTACAACAATGCTGCGATGGAGAGCTTAAGCCGCGCGACCAGAATCCTTGGCCCCCGATGTGGCCTCGGCCTTCTCGCGCTCTAGCTTTTGGGACATTGTCTCGACAAGGTCTTTAAACACGAATTCTGCTGGTCGTTGATTATCCAGTGGAATTTCTGGTGCCATTGGTTTTTCAGTATCAATGCCGCGAAGAAATACGTTAAGTGCCTTAAGCGGATGTTTGACCGTGTCCGCGACAGCTGTTGCCTCATAGCCGCAGTGAACCATACAATTTGCACACTTTTCGTAATTGCCGGTCCCGTATTGCTCCCATGCCGTATCTTCCATGAGTTCTTTAAAGCTTGTGGCGTAGCCTTCGCTGAGCAAGTAACAAGGTTTTTGCCAACCAAAGATGTTTCTTGTTGGATTACCCCACGGTTGGCAATGGTATTGCTGATTTCCGGCCAGGAAGTCCATGAACAGTGTTGATTGGCTGAATTGCCACTTCTTGTCACCTTTCAGGCGGAAGATATTCCGGAACAATTCCTTGGTTTTGCCACGGTGAAGAAAATGTTCTTGATTTGGAGCGCGTTCATAAGCGTAACCCGGCGAGATCGTTATGCCTTCGACTTGCAAATCGTTTGTACAGAAATCAAAGAACTCAGCGCATTCGGCAGGGGTCATCTGATCAAACAGCGTGCAGTTTACATTGACACGAAACCCTTTTGATTTCGCGGCCTTGATCGCAGAGACGGCGCGCTTAAAAGTACCTTTTTGCGCGACAGCATGGTCATGATGTTCCTCGAGGCCATCAAGATGAACTGAGAAAGTCAGGTATGGAGAAGGCTTAAAGTCGTCCAGGCGTTTTTCAAGCAAGAGCGCGTTTGTGCACAGATAAACAAACTTTTTCCGGGCAACGATGCCTTCGACAATTTTTTTGATTTCCTTGTGAATGAGTGGTTCACCGCCCGGGATTGAAACGATTGGGGCACCGCATTCATCAACTGCTTCCATGCACTCGTCGTAACTCAGGCGTTTAGCTAGAATATCATCTTCATAATCAATTTTTCCGCAACCAGGACACGCGAGATTGCATTTAAACAGGGGTTCTAACATCAGAACGAGTGGGTACTTTTCCACACCCTTAAGACGTTGCTTCATGATATAGGCGCCGACGCGTGCCTGCTGGATAATTGGAACTGTCATTTTACTCTCCGGGCGCGCTTGCAGGCGTGGTGTCTAAAAGTTCCCGTGGCAACTTGAAGACAACATTCTCTTCGACACCATCATGATTGCGAACGGTTGCGCCACGAAGTTCGTCAATGCGCTGGACAACACCCTGAACCAATTCCTCTGGCGCTGAAGCACCAGCTGTCAGGCCAATTTTGGCGACACCGTCAAACCACTCATCTTTGATCATTGAGGCGTCATCAATGAGGTATGATGGGATTCCGTTCTCACCTCCCATTTCAGCAAGACGATTGGAGTTAGAGCTATTCTTTGCGCCAACAACAAGAATCAAGTCAACTTCTTGCGAGAGTTCTCGCACAGCTTGTTGTCGGTTCTGCGTCGCATAGCAGATGTCCTTTACGTCCGGGCCTACAATATTTGGAAAGCGCTTGCGTAAAGCATCAATCGTTGCGCGCGTTTCATCTACAGACAACGTTGTCTGAGTCACGTAGGCGAGGCGGTCAGGATCATCTACCTGCAGATCATCTACTTCGGAAGGGTCACTGACCAGCAAAACACCGCCAGGGATTCGCCCCTGAGTACCCTCAACCTCCGGGTGCCCGCGATGGCCAATCAGAATGACTTGATTGCCGCGACCAGCATGATTCTGGCCTTCTTTGTGAACTTTTGAGACAAGTGGACAGGTTGCATCAATCACAGGTAAATTTCGTTTATTGGCGTCTAGTTCGACTTTCTCGGCAACGCCGTGCGCACTAAAGATTGTCACAGCGCCCTCAGGGATTTCGTCAATTTCATCAACGAAAACAGCGCCTTTAGCACGAAGCGATTCGACGACATGTTTGTTATGAACAATTTCATGGCGGACATAGATTGGCGGACCGTATTTAATAATGGCACGTTCAACAATCTCAATCGCACGTTCGACACCTGCACAAAATCCACGGGGATTTGCCAGTATGATTTGGATAGGTTCGCTCATGTTCGCTCTTTTCCCGGATTTTGCGTGCATATAAGGCGCGGACGTTTATCAATCAGCACCTGCGAATGAAATGGGTAAATAAAATCACCTCACAATGGGTGTTTAACGTCTTTGGTCGAGATTTTCCATGGAAAACTATGCATATCAGTGCTTCTTTTGCAGCATGGCTAAGTGAGGAGTTGAAGTTGGAATTTTCTAAGGGCCCATTTTTAGTCACAGGTGCAACTGGTTTTGTTGGTTCGGCTGTCGTCCGAAAATTACTTTCCAAGGGTGCAATCGTGCGTGCCCTTGCCAGGCCGGGTAGCGACCGAAGCAACCTCAAAGGCTTGGATATCGATGTTAGAGACGGGGATTTGCTCCAGCCGGACAGCCTTGCCAAAGCTGTTGCTGGGTGTGAAGGGCTTTTTCATGTTGCCGCAGACTATCGGTTGTGGACGAGAAACCCGGATTCAATGTTTCGTGCAAACGTCGATGGCACCCGCGCAGTCTTGAGAGCCGCAAGCGAGGCGGGTGTGAAGCGCGCAGTATATACTTCCAGTGTTGCTGTTTTGGGTATCGACCCTTCTGGAAACCCTGCTGATGAGGATACTCAAGTGAGCTATGGAGATATGATTGGTATCTACAAGCAATCCAAGTATCGGGCGGAAGAAGCTGCAAAGCAGGAAATCCAGGAAACAGGATTAGATTGCGTTATTGTCAATCCGTCTACGCCTATAGGGCCGAGGGATATAAAACCGACACCGACCGGACGCCTTGTGGTTGAGGCTGCGGCAGGCCGTATGCCAGCCTATGTGGATACAGGACTTAATATTGCACATGTTGACGATGTTGCCGAAGGACACTTGCTTGCGTTTGAACATGGCCAAAGTGGACGCCGGTATATTTTGGGTGGTGACGACATGTCTCTCCGTGAAATATTGGAGACTGTTGCCATTGCAGCGAATGTAAAACCGCCAAGTTTTCAAATCCCGCGAACTCCCATATATCCCTTTGCTTATTTCGCAGAACTTTGGTGCAAAATGACAAGGAGTGGAGAGCCATTTGCCACCGTGGATGGCTTGAAGATGTCGAAGAAGAAGATGTATTTTTCAAGTAAACGTGCAGAGGACGAGCTAGGATACCAGCATAGGCCAGCGCAGGAAGCTCTGAAGGATGCCGTGAAATGGTTCTCAGATCATGATTATCTGAGTAGCTCTTGACATATGTTCCCTTGAAATAATTATACGCATAAATTCTGAAGGATTAAACTATGCATGCGATAATATTGGCCGCGGGCGTCGGCAGTCGGCTTTTTGGCGATAGCCGAAGCCAACCACCCAAGAGCCTCATTGAATTTGATGGGAAAACGCTTCTAGAACGACATTTTGAGGTGTTGTTGGCGTTAGGCGTCAAGAAATTGACACTGGTCGTTGGGTATCGGAAGGATTTGGTTGTCGGAGAAGCTGAAAGGTGTGCACCCGAAAATTTTTTAGATGTAATTGAAAATCCCATGTACCGGGGCGGAAGTTTAATTTCCATGTGGTACGCCCGCGAAACTTATCAGCGTGGCGAAGAAGTTTTGTTCATGGATGCCGACACACTCTATGATACGGAAGTGCTGGAACGCCTGGTATATTCAAAATCGGAAACAGCATTCGTTTACGACAAAGATTTGGACGAGGGTGATGACCCCGTGCGGATCTGTTTGCGAGATGACGAGGTCGTTGATTTTGGGAAGCGGATTGTTGGACAATTTGATGCAGTTGGCGAATGGCCTGGATTTATGAAGGTTTCAGCGGAAACAGGTCCGCTTATCGCCGCATCATTAGAGAATTACATAGAGGGTGGTCACCTCATGGCGACTTACGAAGAAGCTATTCGTGATGTGATCGTTGGAGAACGTACAGGTGTCTTCGAGATTGTTGATATCTCAGACCTGAATTGGATAGAGATCGATTTTCCGGAAGATCTGGAGCGTGCGCGTGAGGTGATTTTGCCGAAACTTTCAAGTAACTAGGCTAAACTCGGAATACATATTCTTTGCCTTCAATCCGATCAATATCCGGTGGAAAATTTTCATATTTGTCCGCGTAGTATTGGGCGAGGTGGTCGCCAGCAGATAGTTTATTGTACGTAGCATAAAAAATACGTCTGACTTTATCGCTCATATTTGCCTCAGAGGCATGAGGCGCGTAGCAATCAAAAAAGACAATATCGCCTGGCTCCGTTGGAACGGGTATGAATGACATGCCCTTCATATCATCTTCGTTTAGGGGCTCCCAAGATTTTGCCAGGCCATTTGTGTGATGGCCTGCCGCGAGTTGAAGGCATCCATTTTCCAGCGTCGCTTGGTCAATGCTCACCAATGCTGATATGAAGAAATCTGCATACTTATCCCATCCTGCTTGGCTGTCTTGATGTGGTGCAAAACCTCCACCGCCAGGCATTTTGAAATTGACTTTCTCTTTGAATAGAATAGCCGGTTCAGCAAGTAATTGAGTGACAGGTTGTCTCAACGCATTGCTTAATGACGCGTACCCTTCGTGAAAAGGAGAAATGTTCTCAATGCGACTGATCAGGTCAGAGCCGTCTTTCTGACTTTTCTCATGATACACCCATTGCCGTCCTGAAATTTCAGGCATGGCAAGAACTTCGTCTGTCCATTCGATGATTTTTTGCATGTCATCTTGGGAAAATCCGCTACGTTTTAAGAGGAATCCATCTCGCTTGAAGTCAGCGATATCATTTGAACTTAATTCAGGTGTGGTAAGCATATGACGCCTCAGTTTCGACGCATTTAGTGTTTTTATATCGAATTTATTATGTTCTGTCACGATGCCTATCAACCCTTGAGGCAATGTTGTGACGGCGCTATACCGCAGTGAAAGGCACCTCAAAGATGGGCCTGCATCCAAATAAGGAATGTTTTTATGATTGACCATAAACGTGTTGATACAGCTATGCCTGTTTCTAGCCGCAAGACAACAATGTTCCGCGCAATGTTAGAATCACAAGAACTAGAGTTCATTATGGAAGCCCATAACGGCCTTTCTGCAAGAATTGTAGAGGAAGCTGGGTTCAAGGGTATCTGGGCTTCGGGTCTTTCCATGTCTGCAGCGCTGGGTGTTCGTGACAGCAATGAAGCGTCATGGACGCAAGTGCTGGATGTGTTGGAGTTCATGGCAGACGCGACAACTATTCCGATCTTGGTAGATGGAGATACAGGGTGGGGAAATTTTAACAATTTGCGACGTGCGGTTCAGAAATTCTGTCAACGAGGTATTGCCGGAATATGTATTGAGGACAAATTGTTTCCAAAAACCAACTCGTTCATCGGCGAAGGACAACCACTCGCGGATATGGATGAGTTTTGCGGCAAGATCAAAGCGGGCAAAGACAGCCAGCTTGATGATGACTTCCGAATTGTGGCGCGTGTTGAAGCGTTGATTGCTGGCTGGGGTATGAATGAGGCGTTGAAACGCGCTGAGGCTTACCATGAAGCTGGCGCCGATGCTATTCTGATCCATTCCAAAAAATCAACGGCTGATGAAGTTTTAACATTTACTAGGGAATGGGCTAATAGATGTCCAGTCGTCCTAGTCCCGACAAAGTATTACACCACCCCAACCGCAGCATTCGAGGAGGCTGGCGCTTCGCTGGCTATTTGGGCAAACCACAATATGCGTGCCGCAATTACAGCAATGCGCGAGACCACAAATCGAATTTATAGAGACCGCTCTCTCGCGGGCGTTGATGGTGGTATGGTAAAAGTAAGCGAAGTGTTTGAGCTTGTGGGCAATGACGAGTTGGCCGAAGCCGAGAAACGTTATCTCCCCAAACGAAATAAGTCTTCTAACGCGATCATTCTCGCGGCATCGCGAGGCTCGGCGTTTGGTGACATTACGAAAGAAATTCCAAAGTGTATGCTGGAGGTCCGTGGTCAGCCATTGTTAAGGCGACTTGTCGACATCTTCCGGGACGGTGGCGTTCGCGATGTAACTGTCGTTCGTGGTTACAGAAAGGAGAAGATCAACCTTCCCGACATAAAGACTGTCGACAACGACATGCATGAGCGAACGGGTGAAATCGGAAGTTTGGCATGCGCGATGGACGCTCTGGAAGGCCCTGTTTATGTCGCCTATGGCGATATCCTATTTCGTCAATACTTCATCGATCTCATCGAAGATACAAATGCAGATATTGTGATTGTGGCAGACGCCCAATGGCAGGAACGGGATTCTGATTCTAAGGATTGGGTGAGAGACTTTGTAAACTGTACTCGTCCTTACTCTGCTTCATATCTCGAAGAGGAATGGGTGTATTTAGATCGCGTTGGGAATGATATCGCTGGCAATGATTGCCACGGTGAATGGACGGGGCTGGTCAAGTTCAGCGAAAAAGGTGCGGAACTGGCTCGAGCAGAGATTGAACATATCCAAAATGACGGCACATTGAAAGATGCCGGGCTACCAACCCTTCTCACGCGTTTGGCAGATAAGGGTGAGAAAATTGCGGTCGTTTATGTATCCGGGCAATGGCTTGATGTTGATGACTATGCTGACCTTATGAAGGCAGGAAAGTTTCTGTGATTACTGCTGATACATTTTTGCAAGAAGCAAAATCCAATGGGTTTGATTTTTTCACTGGTGTGCCGTGCTCGTTTCTGACGCCTTTAATAAACGGCGTTTTGAATGATGCCGACACGACTTACGTTGCAGCGGCAAGTGAAGGAGAGGCTATTGCTATTGCCGCAGGAGCTTGGCTCTGTGGACGGGGAACGGCTGTTATGTTCCAAAACTCGGGTTTGGGGAATGCCGTAAATCCTTTAACTTCACTCAATTTTCCATTTCGAATTCCGACACTGATTATTTGTACTTGGCGTGCAGGACCGGGCTTAGAAGATGAGCCTCAGCATGAATTAATGGGACAGATTACCCCGGATCTATTTGAACTTATGCAGATTCCCTACAACCTGTTTCCAAATAAAAATGATCTAGTTCCTGCCAGATTACTTGACGCGAAAACCCAAATAGATGAGAGCAATCTGCCAAGTGCGTTTATTATGCAAAAGGGGGATGTAAGTAATCAAAAGCTTAATCCTGCGGCAAAACCACCTTCGCTCGCAATTGGTGCGAAATCTGATCTGCGTAAAAATGAGCAATTGCATGGCCGTTATGAAACGCTAGAGACGCTGGTTTCTATTGCGCCAGAAAACGCAGGCATCATTGCGACAACGGGTAAATCTGGCAGGGAATTATTCACAATTGCTGATCGTCGCCAGCATCTTTATCAAGTTGGCTCTATGGGATGTGCTGCCGGAATGGGCCTTGGTGTCGCGTTGAACACAAAAAAGCCAATTATAGTCATTGATGGAGACGGCGCGTTGATGATGAAAATGGGTACGCTTACAACCATTGGCGCTTATTCGCCAAAGAACCTTGTGCATGTTGTGTTGGACAATGAAACCTATGATTCAACAGGAGGGCAGCCGACCGTCTCCCGTGGCGTTGATTTTGCTGCTGCTGCTGTTGCGTCGGGGTATCGGCATGGTGTTCAGGTTGATGACGTCACAAGTTTTAAACAAGCGGTCCTGAAGGCATTGAATGACAATGGACCTACCCTCATTCACATGAAGATATCGGCGGGTTCGATCTCAAATTTAGGTAGGCCGACCATAAGCCCTCCGGAAGTCGCGCGCCGGTTCAAGGCCTTCTTAGCAGAGTAATCTCTGGTCTCATTGCGAATATGCTGCAAATGTTGTCCGTTGATGAAACGGATGTAATCAACGCTTTGTTAAATTAGATCGGGAAGCCCGAGTGCCCAAAATGACTGATCAATTGAATGGTAATTGGTTTGCAAGAGTTGTTGGCGCACTTGTGGATTTGTGTCAACGACACGCTTTCTGGGTATTTTGTTTAGCGAGTGCTTTGACCGCTCTTGCCAGTATATTTCTCGTGCAGAATATTCGTATCGATACAGACACCGAGGAGATGCTCTCTTCGTCGCTTCCATTCCGCCAGAATACAATTGCAATTGATAAGGGGTTTCCGCAGTTCGATGGACTGATGTTAGTTGTTTTAGATGCACCTGACAGTGATGCTGCAGATGATGCTGCAGGTATACTTGTCCGAGAGTTTCTCCAGTACCCGGAGATTTTCAGTGATGTGTTTTCGCTTCAAACAGATCCGTTTTTACGCCAGCACGGCCTTCTTTATAAAGATATTGAAGAACTAGAATTTCTGGCTGACAGACTGATTGCTGCTCAACCGTTTTTGGGGACATTGTGGCAACAGCCCAACCTTGAGGGTCTCTCAAATATGTTGGCGCTTTTAGTCAAAGCGGAGGCGTCGGATCCTGAAACCGTGAAAGAAGCTACAAGAGTGCTGGGCGTTATCGCAGGCACCGCGAAGAGTGTGCGAGAAGGTGGGGCAACTGGCATTGTATGGTCTGATATTTTGACCGATACGACCAGCACGGACAAATCGTCACGTCGATTGATTACATTGAAACCAGCCTTGAATTACGGCTCGCTTCAACCCGCAGAACAAGCAACTGACAAGATTTTTGAGATCGCTACCAAGTCAGGATTTCTGAGTGACGGGTATCACCTTCGATTGACGGGTTCGGCGGCACTAGAGAGTGACGAACTTGAAAGTGTGGAAGTCGGAATGGGCATGGCTGGGCTCGTTTCTCTAGTGCTTGTCGTGACGTTGTTGTTGATCGGACTGAAGTCTTTAGGTGCTATGATTGCGCTACTTTTGACACTAGTCATCGGGTTGGTCTGGACGGCTGCGCTCGCTATTCTAACGATAGGATCACTGAACCTAATTTCGGTGGCATTTGCAGTTCTGTTTGTTGGTCTCAGTGTCGATTTTGGAATTCATTTTGTTCTCCGAGTGTCAGAGCATTTTGGTGAAAAGGATGGCTGGGAAGCGGCTTTCGCATCTGGTGGGCGAAGTGTTGGGCCGTCGCTGGGCATTTGCACTTTAACGACAGCGATTGCATTTTTCTCGTTCTTACCGACGGACTATGTCGGGTTAGCAGAACTGGGCGCTATCGCTGGTATGGGAATGTTTGTCGCACTCGTGACAAATCTAACAATTCTTCCGGCATTTATGAAATTGCTTATGAGACAACCATCGCATGTAACGCCGTTACGTGGAGACTCAAGCTATTCTCAACGTTTGGTCTCGCGGCGGGTTTCGGGTTTCATCGTGCTCGGAAGTATTTTGAGCGTCATCTTTGCCAGTTATGTTGCCAAGGATGCTCGATTTGACTTTGATCCGATGAATTTGAAGGATAAATCAGCACTGTCCGTCGAAACGTTGTACGACCTTTGGGAAGACGGAACATTGCACCCGTATTCGGCGGAAATTTTGACCAGCAGTGTTGAAGAAGCCAGAGAGTTAAGCCAGCAACTGCAGGCCTTACCTGAAGTGAAAGACGTCGAAGGAATTGATCTCTTCATTCCGAGCGGCCAGGAAGAGAAATTTGTGATTATTGATCGGTTGGCTCTTATTTTAGGGCCGGCGTTTTTTGCGGCACCGGGAAAGGTCGAAATGGACCATGAGACTCGGTTGAATGCTTTAGGTCGTATTTCTGAACAAGTATCGATACTTGGCAAAAATCCGATTTGGTCAGATGTGGCAGAGCGATTGAGTGAGGCCTTTGATGGATTAGCACCTGAAGAGGCGATCGGGGTCAATAAGGCGTTGTTTTCCGGTTTGCCTGTTCGGCTAAACGAATTGATCACCTCATTAAGTGCGGACGAGATTAAGTTGAATAGCCTGCCAGAATATTTGAAGGCACGATATATATCTGCTGACGGCAGAGCGAGAATAGAAGTATTGCCGTCTGGTGACGTTCGGGACCAAGCGGTATTGCGAGATTTTGTGCTGGCGGTCCAAGATGTTGCGCCAAACGCGGCGGGAGCACCTGTTGTCATTGTCGAAGCAGGGCAGGCAGTATTGGCATCCTTTTTGGAAGCGCTTGTCTATTCGATTGCAGGGATATCACTAATTCTTTTGATCGTTTTGCGACGTATCAAGGATGTATTTTTAGTTTTCGCGCCAGTTCTAGTCGCTGCGATATGGACCATGGCGGCTTCTGTAGCGCTGAATGTTTCCTTCAATTTTGCCAATGTCATCGTATTGCCGTTGTTGTTCGGACTCAGTGTGGATTATGGCATTCATTTGGTGATGCGCCGCCGAGGTGGAGAAGGGCAGGCCAATTACTCTACAACGCCTCGAGCAATCACATTGAGCGCATTGACGACAATTGGATCTTTCGGATCGATAATGCTTTCCGGTCACCCTGGTACTGCGAGTATGGGGCTATTGTTGACGATATCAATCGTCCTCAGCATGGTTGCAATATTGGTGTTGCTGCCAGCGCTTCTCTCATGGGCGTATCCCAACAGCGTACGACACAATTCTGAGTGATCAATTAGTGAGGAGGTCCTTGCTTTGTTTGTTCAGTGCGGCAATCAATCCCTCAGGGCCCGAATTCTTGAGAATATTTGAATACTCTGACGCACGAACAGCTAGTTCACTTATGCCGCCGTCCAGCAAAACATCTATGATGCGCCAAGCGTTGTTTTTATTACGCAGCACATAAACTAGCGAAACGTTATCGCTTGTAGTTTTGAGCCTGCTATCAACGAGTTTCAGGCCACGAGGCCCATCTCTAGAAGCAACAATTTCAAATTCGCCTTGTTTGAGATCTGAGAATTGATCAGCGTAAGTCGCGATACTGACACGCCGAAAAGCGGCGAGAAGTCGTGATCGAGTGTCTAAATCTGCCTTTGCCCATTGTTGCCCGATGATCGTTTTCGTCATTGTTTCAAAGTCGAACGCGATATCCATAACAGGTGCCAGTGCATCAAAAAGTGATTGATCATTATCATTACTTGGATCTGCTAGCGCGGTCTGAAGTTGTTTATGGTATTGGGATACAGTGCCTTCGGCGTCGCCTGCCTTTGCACCAGATGTGAAAGTCATCAAGCAGACAGAAATGACAGCAAATGCACGTAAAAAGGTCACAGTACCGAGACTCCTATCGCGTTGTTTACAAAGAAACTAAAGTAAGAAAAAGGCACAAATATGTCCCTTAAGATAAAAGATCATCAGCCTTTTTATTCAAAAGTGAGATCAGCGCCTCAATACCACCAGTTTTCAATGTCTGGCGGTATTCTGAAATGCGTACTTTGAGCTCACTGATTCCACCATCGACAATAACATCGATAAGGCGCCATTCGTTTCCGAATTTGCGGGCAACGTATGAGATGACGACGTCACTGTCTCGGCTGGGGCTTTTAAGTGTGGTGTCGACAAATGTTATACCTTGGGGGCCAGGCCGCTCTCCCGTGACGGAGAAAGTTTCGCCTGAATATCCATCGAACAAAGTGGCAAGAGTGGCAATACTCATTCGCGAAAAGCCCTCGACCAATCTTGTGCGCTGTTCGTTTGTCGCCGTTTGCCAGTGCTGCCCTGCAGAAAGTCCTGCCATCAAACTAAGGTGAAATGACTCTTTGATTACAGGTTCCAGCTTCTTGTAACGGGCTGCAATATCCAGTTGTTCAGCAACTTTCATAGTGGAAAGTAGCCCTGCCTGAAATTGAGCGGCATGCTCACTCGCAGATTCAGCATGAACGCTTGTCGTGATGCCTCCCATAATGGCGAGTATGGCGGCAAAAAGTGCGCTCCGAACTGACAGCATGATCTGTTTCCCCTCTAATCGTTTTTTAACTCTATTATGTCCACATGACACGGTTAGCATGGTAATTTCAATGTTAGATGACAAAAATGCCACAGTAAGAGGGAAAAGGTGACATTCCTATTGCTCGGTAGGTACTTAACCGGGTAGAAAGTGGGGTAGATTCGTTTTCGTGCACGTGTGCCGAAGAATGTGTGTTGATCGCCTGAGAGAGAGCTAGAATTAATGCTTGGTTATCAGTTTTCCAAAATTGGGTTTGCTTTAACTTTAAGCGGGACTCTCATGATGGCTTCTGCGGCGCACTCGGATCAGGCCGATGTGCTTGAGGCTTTTGGTGGTACTGCGCATCCAGGTGTGATGGTTGATACGCAGATCGCGGATCTTCCGGCTACGGAGTTACCGATTCCACATACGCTTATCGCGCAACTGTCCTCGAATGAAGATGATGTTAACGATCCCTTGGAGTCGATGAATCGTGTGATCTTTGATTTCAACGAAATTGTCTATGAATTTCTCTTAACTCCTGTTGCAACAACATATAATTCCGTTCTTCCAGAAACGGTGCGTAGCGGTGTGAGCAATGCAATCGATAACATTTCGTCGCCGGTTACGTTTGTGAACGACATACTTCAGCTTGAAGTAGATCGTGCGTTGACGACCTTAGCGCGGTTTGTCGTGAATACGATCGCTGGTATGGGCGGTATCGCTGATGTAGCAAGCAGTATTGGTCTGGAAGAGCACAGTGAAGATTTCGGTCAGACTCTGGGAAGTTATGGGATGGGAGAGGGATTGTACTTGGTCTTACCTCTGCTTGGGCCATCCAATCCGCGAGATGCGATTGGTGATCTGGTTGTTGATCCATATTTCGATCCTTTAGGGCTTTATCTGTCGAATACTGATCGTGATGCGGCTGGGTACGCACGTACGGGTGTTTCCGCGGTAAGTGAGTATGCTGGTTTGATGGGTGAACTTGCTCAAATCAAAAAGACGTCGGTTGATTATTACGCTGCTATTCGTAGCCTTTATCGTCAAAAACGTGCGGCTGAGATTTCAAACGGTCGCGAAGAAGATTTGCCGGCGATTCCGAATTACGACCTTAACTTTGGTCCTGATAACGGCGGGTCAATCGCGAACGTTAAGTAACACAGAGTTATAGTAATCTCATGAAGAGCGGGCTGTTTGCCTGCTTTTTTGTTGCAAATAATAACACTAAAAAAATGTAATGAAATTATATTCAACAGTAATTATATTGTTATTTAATAGTAAGGTCGATCGAGTGCTTTGGCATTTAGGTCCTGACGGAGAAAATTAATGAGTAAAATATATGTTATTCACGAAAACAGTGTCTGGGTTGAGCCTTTGAGGCGAGAGCTGGACGCACTGAATGTTCTTTATGAAGAGTGGAATTTGGTCGAAGGGAATGTCCCCATCGACGACATTCCGCCTGAGGGCGTCTTCTATAACAGGATGAGCGCCTCGTCGTACACTCGCGACCACAGGTTCGCTCCAGAGTACGCTACGGTCGTGTTGTCATGGCTGGAGGCCCATGGGCGTCGCATCGTCAATGATAGCCGGGCGCTGGCTCTTGAGATAAACAAGGCTGCTCAACATCAACTGCTTAATCGTGCTGGCATTAAAACGCCATCAACGGTTGTCGCAGTGGGCAAAGAAGCAATTTTGAATGCAGCAGTTGCATATCAGGGGCGAAAGTTCATTGTTAAACCAAACCGAGGCGGTAAGGGCGATGGTGTGCAGTTGTTCGAGAGTATCGGTTCTTTAAATGATTATCTCGAAAACCCATCATATGTTCCGCCCGTGGATGGGATTAGCTTGGTGCAGGAATACGTGGAATCTCCAGACAGATTCATTGTGCGTGCGGAATTCATCGGTGGAGAATTCTATTATGCGGTTCGTGTTGATACGTCTGATGGCTTTGAACTCTGCCCAGCTGACGTTTGTCAGGTGCCTGGCGATGAGACTGCACCAAAATTTCGTATTCTTGGCGATGGAGAGGAAATTGACCGAGATGTGCTGACAAAGCTGCAATTTACGCTGCGGGCCAGCGGTGTTGAAGTGGCTGGGGTTGAGTTCATTCGTGATGGGGATGGGCAGCTGTACGCATATGATATTAATACCAACACCAACTATAACCCTGACGCAGAATTGACTACAGGTGTTTCAGGTATGGGGAAATTGGCCAAATTCCTCTTTAGCGAGCTTTCTGCACTTGAATCCGAGAAAATTCAATTATCCCAAGCTGTTGCATAGTGGCTTGATATCATTACTTAAAATTAATGATATGTTAGTTGTGCGCTCACGTTTTTCTTGACATTTTAGGGAGAACTTGAGTAAAGTAGTGAGGTATTAGAGGTGCCCATATGGGGCCTCGAAAGAACCCAAGCGGGTTTAGACGCCACGTTGCTCATAGGAGAATGAGGCCATGACGTTCTTTCTGAAGACTTTGCTTAATCTTAGGTGATTGGTGTTTTCATTGGGCCGATGTGGGTATCCATTTTGGTCCAACGAAACAATGAAGTCGTCGGTGCTCAGTTAGGCCGAGAGAAAATGAAAGAGGATCTTTAGTATGACCAGCAAAACGACAACGCTCCCAACCTTATCTAGTGAAGGTGGACTTTCCCAGTATTTGCGCGAGATTTGGAAGTTTCCAATTCTGGAGAAAGAAGACGAATACATGTATGCGTACCGTCTGCGTGACAAAGATGACGTTGAAGCTGCGCATGCTCTAGTTACATCACATCTAAGGCTTGTTGCAAAAATTGCAATGGGGTATCGCGGGTATGGTCTTCCGGTGGCTGATCTCATGTCCGAAGGTAATATCGGATTGATGAAGGCCGTTAAGAAGTTTGACCCTGATCGTGGATTCCGTCTGTCGACTTATGCGATTTGGTGGATCAAAGCGTCGATCACTGAGTATGTGCTGAAATCATGGTCCATGGTCAAAATGGGTACAGTATCGTCCCAGAAGAAGTTATTCTTCTCGCTTCGGAGAATGAAAAATCAGCTGAAGATTTATGACAATGGTGAGTTGGACAATGTTCAATTAAGCCAGATTTCGGAAGCAGTTGGTGTTTCTGAAGCCGAAGTGCAGCATATGAATCGACGTTTGCATTCAAGAGACTTGTCTTTGAACGCACCGCTCTCCCAAGTGGAGGAGGGGGCAGAGTTCCAAGACACACTCGTGGATGAACGCCCCAACCCTGAGGTACTTGTCGGGGAACGTGAAGAATTGGGCGTCCGGTCTGATATGCTGAAACGTGCGCTAGATGAATTGCCTGAGCGTGAGAAGCATATCTTTATTGAGAGGCGCTTAAAGGATGATCCAGTGACTCTTGAAGAACTGGGCGTAGAGTATGGGATTAGCCGTGAGCGAATTCGACAGTTGGAAGTGCGGGCTTTCGATAAAGTGCAAAAACTGATGCGGGCCGAGGCTTTTGAAGCTGCTCCTGCCTAATCTAAGGTGGCATTTATTGACCGATTGCCTTGGCTGACATGGGGCCAAGTCCCAACAGTTTTAGCCCAACCGATCTAAGAAGTTATCAAGGGGGTGCCGATTTGGCGCCCCTTTTTCGTGACGGCTCTCGATCAAGCATACTTAGAATGTTAATCTGCGGATATGATTGTAACATATACTGACTTTGGGATTGAAGGCCCCTATTTAGGGCAAATGCGGTATGTGCTGTATCGCGACGCACCAAAAACACCTGTGATTGATTTGATGGTAGACGTCCCAGCCTTTGATATTCGTGCGGCGGCATATTTATTACCACAAGTGATGAAGCCATTTGCGCCGGGAACGATTTGTCTGGGTGTGGTTGACCCTGGAGTAGGCGGGACGCGCCGACCAATTGTGATAGAGGCGAGTGGGCACTGGTTCGTAGGGCCGGATAATGGCTTGTTTGAGATGGTTGTCCGCCGCTCCCTGGAACCCGTTCGTTGTTGGGAGATCACGTACGCGCCCACCGCGTTGTCTGCCAGTTTTCACGGTCGAGATATCTTTGCGCCTGTTGCTGCGATGATCGCAAATGGCGATGCTTCCGAGGACAACAAATGGGGACAATCGGTAAGAAACGAAGAGAGGCACGAATCTGATTGGCCAGATGATTGGGGGCACGTTGTCTATATTGATCGATATGGCAACTGTATGACAGGCCTTCGTGGGGAGAAAGTAGATAATAGTTACCAGATTGAAGCTGGAGGAACTTATGTTCCAGTCGTTTATACCTTTTCTGATTGTGCGGTGGGTGAGGCTTTGTGCTACCAGAACTCATTGGGATTGTTGGAGATTGCCGTGAATCAAGGGAGTGCCGCGGAAGAATTGTCGTTAAAACTTGGAAGTCAGGTATCCGTAAGGATGCTGTCAGACAAATGAGGAACACTCGAAAATAATTTGGCAAATCAACATGGTACGTCTACCATCGTTGGTATAAGCTGAAATTAATATTCTATGGATGTGGCCGTTACTCACAGCGGGAAATAAGCGAGAAAATGTCGATACGGGTTAAATTCTGGGGAGTGCGCGGCAGTATTGCATGTGCGACGCCTGACCACATGAAATATGGTGGTAACACGAGCTGCATCGAGATTGAAGCTGGCGGTTATCGATTTGTGATGGATGCAGGAACTGGAATCCGTAATTACGGGAATGAGTTTCTCAAGGACGATATCAAGGAATCGCATCTCCTTTTGACCCATACTCATTGGGACCATATTAACGGCTTTCCGTTCTTTGTGCCGGCCTATGACCCCAAGCGGTCTATCCATATTATGGCTGGTCATCTGAAAAATCAGGGTGGCGTCCAGGATGTGCTTTCGACACAGATGCATAATCCGATGTTCCCTGTGCCTCTAGAGGCAATGCAGGCGAGCCTAAAATTTGAGGATTTTGAAGCTGGTGATAGCTTCTCTTTGGCAAAGGGCGTTGATATTCAGACAGCGCCACTGAATCACCCAAATGGCGCAACCGCATACCGTATTAATCACGGTGGTAAATCTGTTGTGTATGTTACGGACACAGAGCATGTACCAGGCAAGCCTGATCAGAACATTCTCGGCCTGATTGAAGGCGCTGACCTGGTTATTTATGATTGCACGTACACTGAAGAAGAATTTCCAGCAAAAGTGGGATGGGGACATTCTACTTGGGAAGAGGGTATGCGCCTCTGTCAGGCAGCGAATGTAAAGCGCCATGCTATCTTCCACCACGATCCAGATCATAATGATGATTTTATGGATAAACTTGCACTTGAGGCGGAAGCTAAGTGGGACGGAAACTTTGTGAGCCGTGAAGGTATGGAATTGATCGTCGAATAGACAACTAGTTCGCTATCTGCTTCGTTAATCTCGCACGCTCTTCATCTAAAAACTTTCGAACTTCGTCAAAATCTTTCGCTAATGCTGCGTCTGGGCGTAAGGCAATGTTGTCGAATTCAAGTTGCCATTCATCGAGCTCATTTAGGTTCTTGGGCTTGCCGGCTTTGACCTGGGCGCGTAACTGGCGTTTGAAATTATCGATCTTGGTTTTGGTTGTTTGTTGACTTTCGCTTAATGCCGCAGGCGCAGAGACAATTGTCAGCCGTTCCTCAATCGGTCGCTGAGCGATGTTCTTGGTATCTGCCTGTTTGGGTTGCGCAACTGCCTTGGCTTCTTGCTGACGGCGTTTAAATTCCTGTGCAAGCAAGTAAGCATCACGTTCATCAATTGACATTGGATGTAAACGCAGTACGACGCGCCGATTGGTCGCCCTGTTTTCCGGTATAGGTTTGCCTTCAAGGTCCAGATTAGGAACTTTGGGGCGTATATCAGCGTATCCTGTCGCCTGAAGGCGCTCACGGGCGACATTGTTCTTCTCAAACATTCGAACAACTGTTGATGCACGTGCCGATGAAAGTTCCCAGTTAGATGGGAATTTGGCGGTACGGATTTTGCTGTCATCTGTATGGCCCTCTACGACGATGTTGTAGAGTTCATAATTTGGCGACGCTAAGGTATCAGCAAGTTTTTCAAGAACTGGGATGGCAGCAGCTACGATCTCTGCTGAAGCCGGCTTAAAGAATGCGTTGGATTGCAATTCGATCGTGACGCCTTTGTCATCTGAGCCGACCGAAACGACCTGATCTGCTTGCGCCTCGTAGATTATATCCTGTGCATCAATCTTCAAACTCTGGGTTTTAGACTGTTCGTCCCGGCCGCCAATATTACTGGCAAGTGCGGAAGATAGTTCTTCATATGCTGGGATATCGAATTCGGCAAAAGTAAGCAGCATAACAAAGAACGCCATAAGCAGTGTAATGGCGTCAGCATACGTCGTGAGCCAATCTTCTGACTCTTCCTTTGCTTCTTGTTTCTTTGGTGCCGCCAAAACCAGCCTCCCGCTATTGCGCTAAAACCGGTTACTTCTTCATCTTATCGATGTTGAAGTGAATTGAAGGATCAAGATAACTGTTCATTTTATCTTGAATGTAACGAGGTGATTTTTTGTCTGCCAACAAAGCTAGACCTTCGGCAACGAGATGGTTGCGAAACTTCACGATCTGTTCGCGTTGGAGTACTTTTGTCGCGGTTGGCAGAAATAGGATTCGCGCGAACATCACACCATATAACGTAGTCAACAGCGCGACGGCGAGACCTTTGCCGAGTGAGGATGGATCACCGCCCATATTATCGAGCATGATGATAAGGCCAACCAGTGTGCCGATCATGCCGAACGCTGGTGCTGCAGATGCCATACCTTTCAGAATTTCAACCTGAACCGTATTCCGGCCATACGTGGTCTCGATCGTGTTATTCATTATTTCGCGTACTTCTTCACCGGTATAACCGGAAACGACCATTTCAATGCCAAACCGCATGAACTTATCACCGCGAGTGGCGCGCATTGCTTCAGCTTCTAACGCAGGCACACCATTGCGTTGCACGGTATACGCCCATTTTATAATACGACCAACTTCACTTTTAAGAACGTTACGGCCAACTTTAGGTGAAAAAATGATTCGCCAGATTAATTTGAGCGAGAGAAGTACATATCGAGGTTCGTATGAGATGAACGTCGAGGCTAGGGTTCCGCCGACAACCATGATAAAGCTCGAGCCACTCAGAAAGATAACGTAGTTATCAGTGCTTATGAAAATGGCGCCTAAAAACAGACCAAGTGCGCCCAGGACTCCAAATATTGTTGCGAGTGACATTTCGTCCGCTTCTCAGTCAGTTTCCCTGTAGGTTAGGCGTAAACGATACCCAACGATTCCTGTTACTATAAAGAATCTCTTATGTTTAAGAAATAATTACCTAAAATCCAAAATGCATAATGGAGCGATAATAAATACCTCATCTCACAAATATCCGATCCATAAAAAATACTAAGATTGATGTCTGTATTCCAAGGAATATATTGTGGCTGGGATTTCCTCGAACTCGCGAGAAAGGGTGGTGAATGTCCGACGTAATTGTCGTTGTGAATTCTGGTTCATCAAGTTTGAAATTTGCACTTTATCCAGCCGAAGAGAATTCCTCAGAACCTCTTGTTCGCGGCAAAGTGACGGGAATTGGGCGAGATCCGAAGTTAGTTGTCTTTATTGACGGTGAGAGCGTCTCTCCAACGGAACCGTTGGACACTATTCCGCAGGATGCAACCCATGAGTGGTTGATTACACAACTGTTGGATAAGTTGACCGGGAAATATACAAACTATCACCCTGTATCGGTTGGTCATCGGGTTGTTCATGGTGGACAAGATTACGATGCGCCAACTTTAATAGATGCCGCTGTCCGTGAAAAACTTGGGCGTCTCATTCCGTTCGCTCCATCTCATCAGCCACACAATTTGAATGCGATTGATGCAGTCACCGCTATTGCGCCTGAACTGCGCCAGGTCGCGTGTTTTGATACTAGTTTTCATTGTTCGCAGCCGCAAATAGCCCGGTTATTTGCGCTTCCGAGAAGATTTGCCGATCAAGGCGTCGTTCGTTACGGGTTTCATGGACTATCGTATGAATATATTGCTTCTGTGTTGCCGGATTATCTGGATGAGAAGTCGGCTGGCCGCGTCGTTGTCGCCCATCTTGGCAATGGGGCAAGCATGTGTGCGATGAAAGATAGGCAAAGTGTCGCATCAAGCATGGGCTTTACGGCGCTTGATGGCCTGATGATGGGCAGGCGAAGCGGCTCGATTGACCCTGGGGTGATACTATACCTCATGGGCGAAGTCGGTATGGAGTTAGATGAGGTGCAGCATTTGCTTTACCAGGAATCAGGTTTACTTGGCGTGTCTGGTATTAGCAATAACATGCAGGTCCTATTGGAAAGCAATTGTGATACGGCGAAGGAGGCGATCGAATTATACTGCTATCGTGCGGCTCTTGAGCTTGGCTCACTTGTTACGGCGATGGAAGGGCTGGATGCAATTGTCTTTACAGCAGGCATTGGCGAAAATGCTGCGGAAGTCCGCCGCCGGATTTGTTCCAGGTTAAGCTGGCTTGGAGTTGAACTTGATCAAAATAAGAACAGCAGCAACGACATAGTTGTCAGCAATCACTGTTCTGAGGTGGATGTACTCGTAATTCCAACAGATGAAGAGGCGGTCATTTCGCAACACACTAGAACATTGGTATGTGAATAGACCGCCCGCTATTTTCCAATCAGTTACTTTAGCGCTTTTATGTCTGGGATGTTAGGCATGAATAAGTGATTGATTTCCAATATATGTTTCACTGTCTTCAAGGGGCTTTTAATTTTCTCATGGGCATCAGCCAACTTGTGTTCGGTTTCCTTCGCTTGGGAAATGCCAGTTTTTAATTGCCCATCAATAGACTCAAGGCTTTTACCACCTTTTTCAATTGATGCTTTTGTCTTGAGAAGACTTACATTGATCTCAGCTAGTTTCTCACATTGCTGATTGTTCTGGCTCACCAGTGTTGATTTGCTGGGTGTTTGGGCAGGTAATCCCTCAAGGGTCTTACCCATCTTCAAGCAGCTTGAATGCGCCTGATCATTGTCATGGATTGCCTTGTCCAATTGTTCATTGGAATCGTTGAGTTGAGAGGAGACATCGCCAATTTGTTTTCGACCATTCGCGAGAGATTTTTCTATTCCTTTTAGTTTTTTCTTGCCAGAATCCAAAGATTTCTCGGCATGATCCAATTCTTTCTCAATCCCACCTATATGATGATGAACCCAGCCGCGAGGTGTCCGGGCTTCTGCTACGGACGTGAAGGCGGTTATAAAAATTGCTGCAGCGAACGAGAGTGTTGTGGCATAAATGAATTTTTTTGACATATTGGAGCTCCTGCTCTGGGAAGTATTTCAAACAATAAACTTAACACTAAAAACTAATTTAGCTTTTGTTGAAATTTCACCCTAGACCTTAAAGCTTCAGGTCGTAACGTTAATTGTTCTTAACGTTCGCGGAATGCCTCATGTCGGAGCTTGAGAACTGGCTTCACAAGATAATCCATCACTGACTTTTCGCCCGTGTGAATATCAACAGTCGCCTGCATGCCCGGCGTGATCGGGAGATCACCTTCCTGAAGGCCCAGATAGTTCTTATCTGTTTGTACGACAACCCGGAAGTATGGCGCTCCGTCCTCATCCGTGCTGCTGTCCGGTGCGACGCGAATGACCTTCCCCTCGAGACCGCCGTAGCGGGCAAAGTCGTAGGTGGAAATCTTAACCGTTGCGCCTTGTCCTTCGTTTACATAACCACGGTCAATGGGATTCAGTTTTGCCTCAACAACAAGCCGATCACCTGTTGGGACGATCTCCATAATGGGTTCGCCTGGCTTCACCACGTTGCCGACAGAATTGTAACGCATGTTCTTCACAACACCGTTGATTGAGCTTTTGATCTCGGCACGAATGCCTTGAGCAGTGGCATCGCTTAACAGTTCAGTCACGCGCGCGATGTTTTCTTCGATTTTGCCCAGTTGGTCCTGAGCTTCCCGGCGAAAGCGACTTTCTGTTTCTTGTTGGCGCTGACGCGCCTCTTCAACGGCTGCTTGAACTTTAGGCAGTGAAGGACGAAGGGATTTCATTTCGCCATCGAGGTTTTCGACTTCGGCTTCTAATTCAAGGTGCTCCATCTTTGCGGTCAGACCTTCTGCAAGCAGAGACTTCGACATCTTCAGGCGTTCGGATGCGAGGCGGTAGTTGCTCTCTACAGCTCTTGAACGTGCAGTTAATTCTTCTACCTCAAGTTCGCGCTGCTTCACTTGCTCTCGCATGACCTGGATTGTTGAAGAGAGTTCTCGACGGCGTGCTTCAAAGGCCTGGCGTTGCGCAGCAACAATCGCGGGGCGTCTTTTGGCAACCTCTTCAGGGAACACAAGCTCGGAGCCAGTTGCTTCTGCCTCAAGGCGAGCTTTCACCAATCGTTCGCTGTCAATTCGAACCTGTAGCTCTTCCTGGTTGGTGCCGCCAGATGCCAAATCGAGTTGCAGCAGGGTTTGCCCTTCGCGAACGGCATCTCCTTCGGAGACATAAATCTCTTGAATGATACCACCCTCAAGGTGTTGAACGACCTTGATGCGTCCGGCCGGGACAACTTCACCAGTGGCAATCGACACTTCATCTAACGTCGCAAAATTTGCCCATCCAATCCCAACCGCGAGCAATATCATGACCGGCCATGCGACCAACCGCCACCCTGGCAAAGGATTTTGCACAAGAAGCGCATCAAGCTTTTCCGAGGAAGTCATTTCCTTCGGCGCTGATTGCGCGGTGCTTTGTTGTTGTTCTGGACCTGAAGCGTCGGGGCTCATCAGTTAGCTCCTAATTTGGTGCTGCCTATTGTTTGGCAGTTTCCTTTTCATTGTTTGTTCGATCCCCCTCATGCCCCTTAATTAAATCGGCATATGGATCATCTAGCAACCGTTTTGCATCATCATCCAGTTTAAACATGTTCTTGGCTGGAACGCTGGGATCTGCAGTAGAATGCTCTCCGCTCTTGGACTGTGCGCGTGCTGCAATTGCCTCGGCAGCACCCGAAGGCATTGGTGGTGTTCCGCCGGGTATCGGCGCAGCAGATTTTGCACCAGCGGGAGGAGGTGGTGCATTGTTATTTGTTCCTGAGGGTTTTGTATTTGTCGATACTGCCCCTTCGGGAGGCAGTTTAGGTGCACCAGTAGGGGCGGGTGCCGATGCAGATTGAGGCGCCGGCTTGTCAGTAGGCCCCTCTGAATCAGGTTTCAATTTAGGTGCTGCGGCTTTCGGTGCATTGTCGTCTTTTGACGCATTCTCAGCAGAAGGCCCATCGCCTTTGTTCATTGGTTGTTGCCCAAATAGTTTGGGGAGAATCTCGCGTGATGGACCTGCAAGTGCAACCTTGCCCTTGTCCAATGCAACAAGATCATCGCAGGCTGCAAGTAGAATGGGACTATGGGTGACAATGACCACAGTTCGAGTTTTGCCAATATCCACAAGGGTTTTTCTGAGTTCCTGCTCTGCTTGGCGATCAAGGCTTGCTGATGGCTCGTCAAGCAGCAATACAGCGGGGTCGCCAAGCAGGGCACGGGCGATCGCAATTCTTTGTCGCTGGCCGCCTGAGAGACGTTGACCCGCTTCGCCAATGTCTGAAGCATAGCCATCTGGTAAATCAATAATGAAATGATGGACACCCGCCGCAGTCGCTGCAGCAACGATATCATCGTCAGTTGCGTCCGGATGCCGGTGTACGATGTTGTCGCGCACAGTGCCCGCAAACAGCACTGTTTCTTGCGGCACATAGCCCATCCATGTGGCAAGCTCCGCACGGCTAAATTGCGCAATATCAGCACCATCAAGGAGAACGCGTCCATTTGTCGGCGCATAGAGCCCCTGGATCATTTTCAATAGCGTTGTTTTACCTGAACCGTTGCGACCAACGAGTGCGTGAACGCCACCAGCATGAATATTTACTGAGACAGCATCAACAACAGGGCTGGCGGCTTCTGCGTATGAGAACGATAAGTTCTCAACGGTGATCTCACCGCGAGGTCTTTCGAGTTGTACTTCACTCTCAGCTCTATCCGATGTGGACGAAAAGACTTCTCCCAGGCGATCAACGGATTGCTTAAACCCATTATAAGCACGCCACTGGCCAACAAGCTGGTTCAAGGGCCCTAAAAGACGCCCAGACAGCATGTTTGTCGCGATGAGTGCGCCCATCGTCAGGTTCTGATGGATGATTTGATAGGCGCCAACAGAGGTCAAAAATATTGTCGTCGCCATTGTGAGGCTCTGGGAGCAGTTAGTATAAAAATCTGTACGACTGCCTCGGTACATTGATTGTACAATGTTTTCAGCGTGGGTTTCTTCCCACATGGGCCGCATTGAGCGTTCCAGGGCGAGGGCTTTGATTGTCGTGCGGCCTTGTATTAATTCGGCGATCAATCCATCACGCGATTGCGTACTTTCACGCTCGGCTGCGTTTGCCTGGGACATCACATTGCCTGATCGCCAGGCCACAAACATGAATAACGGAAGGATAATCAATAACACCCAGGCGATGGGCGCGGCGATAACCCAAATCAACGTAAAGAACATGACTGTGAAAGGTAAGTCGCAAATCAGAATTGCGGAGCCGCCAGAAACGGTGTTTCTGACAACATCGACATCCCGGAACAAGGACTGCCAGTAGCTCGCTGGCTTCCCTTCAAGCTGATGCAATGGAAGGCTGACAAGTTTGTTAAAAAGATGGCGCCCTACAATCACGTCAACACGCAATGCGACTGTTTGCATGATTCGAGAGCGCGCTTGCTTGAGGGCAAGGTCAAACAGCACGACCAAGGCCATACCGATCACCAATCCCCAGAGCGTGCTTAAGCCACCAGTGCCGACGACACGGTCATAAACCTGAAGCGTGAATATCGGTGTCGCCAGTGCAAGCAAATTGACAAACGCCGACATGGCCACGACCTCACGAAAGACCGGCATAAGCGGTTTCAAAATTGGCTTGAGCCAACTGCGACCAGTTTCTTCGCTCATCAACACTTCCAGATCATTAATACATGCGCCACAAGTTCGCATTAATCTTATGTTTTAGCACATACTTTCGCATATTGTCGAAAGACGCTTGACCCTAACTCACCGAAAATGTGTAGACTATAACTCAATTGCTATATTCAGGGGTGGGTTTCTGTTGAGAATTCTTAAAACGATATTCAGCTACGAGCGTCTCATCGGCATATTTTTGTTGATTGCATTTCTTGGCCTTTACTTTGTCGACGTCAAAACCAATACGGGTTTCCTTGATGCATGGCGCAATAAAGTTTTTGATTATTATCAGGAAATAAAGCCGCGCGAGATACCTGAGCCTGCCCAAAAACCTGTCACCATCATTGATTTGGATGAACAAAGCCTAGAAACAATCGGCCAGTGGCCGTGGCCACGTAATATATTGGCACAACTTGTTGAAAATCTTATGGAGATGGGCGCTGTGCTGGTTGCATTCGACGTCGTGTTTGCTGAGCCAGATAGAATGAATCCGTCTAGCGTCGCGTCAACGTTGCAAGGGCTGGACGACGAGACGAAAGCCAAGCTTATTAGCCTTAAAAGTAATGATCAGATTTTTGCAGATGTCATAAGACGGTCGAAGGTCGTACTGGGACAAGCTGGTCGTCCGAACGAGACGGATGGCGTAAAAGGTCCGCCGGTGAAGAAATCTGTTGCAGTTCAGAAAATGTCGCGCGATGCACTTGAGCCATATACGTATATTCCTAAGTTTCCATCGCTCGTACGTAACGTGCCTGTGATTGAGCAAGCTGCGGTCGGTCGATTCGGCGGGCACGGTATTTTCTCTGTTGTGCCAGGCAAAGATGGAATCGTACGAAATGTTCCGGCATTTTTTGGCCATGAAGATGAATACTTCCCCGCTTTGGCTATTGAAATGTTGAGGGTCGCGACAGGACGAAAAACCGTTCTCGCAAGGGTAAATAATGCGGGCATGACAGGGGCGGCGGTCGCAAAAGGCTTGACGGTTACGACCGACAGGATTGGACAAATCTGGCCTTATTTCTCAAAGCGTGATTGGAGTAAATACGTATCTGCAGCGGATGTCTTAAATGGGTCTGCAGATCCCGCCCTGATAAAAGGGAAATTGACGATCCTGGGAACGTCAGCGGTGGGCCTTCGAGATATTCGTTCGATCCCAACAGAAAGAGATATTCCAGGGGTTGAAGTGCATGCTCAGTTGATTGAAGCCATTATCCACAAGAAGTATCTGGTACGTCCTAACTACGCCGATGTTGCGGAGCTCTCAATTCTTCTCCTTGGCGGTGTCATTATGATCATACTTGTTCCTTGGGTGGGGGCAAAATGGACTGCGTTGTTGTTCATTTTAGTTGCCGGATCATCACTGGGATCATCATGGTATCTGTTTGCCGAGAAATTGTTTCTGCTTGATGCGACGTACGCTGTGTTTGGAATTGCAGTCATGTACACGTCGATGACCTATGCAGGCTATGCAAGGGAAGAGGCTGAACGGCGTCAGACCCGAGATGCGTTCTCGAAGTATCTCTCTCCCGACATGGTCAAACGGGTCGCTGGCAACCCTGGAGAGCTTAAACTCGGCGGTGATCAGCGTGATATGACGCTTTTGTTTTGCGATGTGCGTGGATTTACGACGATATCAGAGCAGTTTGATGCGGTCGGCCTTACCGGTCTTATCAACAAACTTCTGACACCTCTGACGAACGTTATTCTGGAGCGTAAAGGCACCATCGACAAGTACATGGGCGATTGCATCATGGCGTTTTGGAATGCCCCGCTCGATGATGATGATCAGGAATACAATGGATGCGTATCTGCCCTGGCAATGTTGGGTGAGATGGGGCCTCTTAACGACCGATTGGAGAAAGAAGCCGAAGAAGAAGGGCGCAAACATATTCCTCTGAAAGTTGGGCTTGGATTGAATACGGGCCCCTGCGTCGTTGGTAACATGGGGTCAGATATGCGCTTTGACTATTCAGTGCTTGGTGACGCGGTTAACCTCGCAGCGCGCCTTGAGGGTCAGAGCAAAAGTTATGGTATGAACGTGGTGTTGGGGCCGACCACCCGTAATGCCGTCAGAGACAGGTTGGCGACGATTGATCTTGATTATATCCAGGTAAAGGGAAAGACCGAGGGAACCTATATTTATGGCTTAATGGGCGATGAGCAGGTTTTAGCGGATCCAAAGTTTCAAAAGCTTCAGAAGCTGATTTTTGATGCGATGGAAACTTATCGTGCTCAACAATGGAACGATGCTCAGGAAATGTTTGATGAAATTCGCGACTTGGGAAGTGACGCTAAAAAGCCTTGGATACTAGAAGCCAATCTTCACGTACTTTGTGACCTTTATGATGAGCGGATTAAGGAATATAAGGAAAATCCACCAGATCCGGATTGGGACGGCGTATTTATCGCCACCACCAAGTAACTCGCCGTCACCAGCCGTTGCAACGCGCCTGTTCGGAACGGTAACGCTCAGGCGTATCCAATCGCGCATTGTTGCGCTTTAAGGTTCTACTCATCTCATTGTACAGCGGTGTGATAGATGCACTAAGACGTTTCCGCAAATACTCGGCGGCCTCTAAAGAAGATATGAAAACCCCAGGTCCAATTGTCGTCGTTGCTCTTGTTAGGCGTCGCTGCACGCGTGGATAGTATGTATCCAAGGCCTGTTGAAATACGGCAACATGATTGTTCTCATGATCAACTATGGATTGGTATTCGCACGTCCCAGGGCGAAAGCGCCGCGCGATAAATACATTAATTTTATCATACCCCATCTCAGCATCGACGTGGGATAGCCTAGCGCAGACACGACCGTTTGGAAGTTGGAACGCTTCAATTTTGAGATCAATCTGATAACTGATTTCGGTAATGGTAAGGCCGACAGGGATCCAGGCCTTTCCAAATGCTGTCGATTGACCACTTAATTGTTGCATGCGCTGCAGGCTGTTTTGGGATTTTTTGTTGTTGTAGCGAACTTCTCCCTCAAGGCGCCGCAATTTCAAGGTTGGCGTGTGCGGCACTGGGAAGGTACACCCGGCAGCGTGTGAAGTGCGCGAGGTAGGAATTTGGAGAATGATGCAGAGAATGAGAGCTACGGTAATGATAGAAGCCAAGCGAGCGCGTCTCATTCAGAGTGTCCATGTGCTATTTCGTCATAATCAACGACAGAAATGATGTGCTCAACAACATCGTCCGACTTACCAAGTGGTAAGTTCAACGAAGTATACACGATAAAGTCTCTGTTCTCGATAAATGAACTGTTGCGATAAACAATGTTGGCTCGTCTCTCTGTGACGACGAGTTGATAATTCTCAAGCTGAGGACCGAGGGGTTGGTTTTTATAAATTTCCAAATGTGTTTTGTCGGTCGCATCAAAACCTGCTGATTCGACGATCAAGGTGCCCCAGTAACGATTCCGAAAATCTGTGCCGCCATCAATCACGTCCTTTACGATGAGTGTGGGGGCTATGCGCCATATATCTAGCAGGTCAATGTCTTGCCAAGATGGAAACGCGCGCTGGCCACGCTTGCTCAACCAGTAATCATATAAAACCCGGGCATTCGGTTTATCTGGTTGTTCACCTAATGAAAGAAACCTTCGCTCAAATTCTTTATTTTTGACGTTCAGATCGACCAGAACAAAACCTCATGAAATAATACGTTATCAATTTTACGAACCTAAACCGTCAGTATCGGCACGATTGGCAAAAACTTCAAACAGGTCGCTAAGAGACTGAAAATCCTCGCCGTAAGTTTCGGCGCTAAGGATATGGTTTATTTGGCCCTCTGCTGTGGAAGCTAGGGGCATCCTTACAACAGCATATTGAGATTGGAACCCATTTTCATTTTCAAATCTGTTTACAAATATTTTTGGTGCTTTTGAGACTGTCACAGTTTTGTATTGCTGAAAGAGAAGCTCTGCATACGCTACCGGAGGGACTTCCAGGATTGATCGCCCTGTGAAATCTAGTTTGTGCATGTTTGTGATCTCAGAACCCCAAAATCTATATTTAAAGTCCAAGGGGGCATGCTCGACGTCTACAACACAAATCCGCGGTATGAGCTTAGGGGGAAACTCGATTAGATCGATGTCCTTCCATGATGGAAGTTCATTTCCCAGTTTTTTGTTATCCCAATAAGATAATGCAGCATGAAGCTCCTCAAAAGGTGCGTCTTCAATTTCTATTTGTATATAGGACGTGTCTGAGAGCATAAGCGCAAACATCCAGCAGTTTTATGGCAGGTTCTATCGACCACCCGGAATACTATAGCAATTATTCTTGATTATGAACGGCTTATTGTTGGTTTGGTGACGCTGGATACTTGAAGCAACAGGCTCAATGTCCTTAAAAACAAAAGGCCAGCCTAAAATATAGGCTGGCCCTAAATGGTGTTGGCTCGGGCGGCAGGACTCGAACCTGCGACATAGGGATTAACAGTCCCCCGTTCTACCAACTGAACTACGCCCGATCAGTGCTGGAGGCGCGGACCGGAATCGAACCGGTGTTCACGGCTTTGCAGGCCGCTGCGTAACCACTCCGCCACCGCGCCGTTCCGCGTCGACCTTCGTAGCAATTCATAATCAAGCAAATGATTGCCTGTCTATGCCCTGCGACGAGGCCGGAAATTAGACGTAACATAAGGACGGGTCAAGCAATCCATGCACATGTTTGATGCTATTTTTTTTCTGAGGTGTGATATCGTTGCATTGAGTTGTTTTTCATTGCCTTAAGACATATAAATTCAGCATTGGTGTTGTGCTATATAAGGCTTAATGATTGCGTTTAGAAGCACGCTTCGCAGAATAAGGTACCGCGCATGTCAAATTCCCAGTTCGCCAAGGCCCGCTTGAACATGGTGGATAGTCAAATCCTGCCCAACAGAGTGACAGACGACAACGTTGTCCGTGCCATGGGGTCGTTGCCGCGCGAAGTTTTTCTTCCCAGTTCAGCGCATTCTTTGGCTTATGCCGATGACAGTGTTCTTATTGAGGATGGTAGATACCTGATGCAACCGATGGTTCTAGCAAGATTGTTAGACATCGCAGAAATTGGAAAATCTGATGTTGCATTATCAATTGGATGTGGCAGTGGCTATGAGATAGCGGTACTCGCACGACTTGTGGATACGGTTGTCGCTATTGAGCCCAGTGGTACGATGAGATCGAAAGCAGAGAAGAATCTTGCGGAGCTCCAAATTGACAATGTCGTTATCGTTGATGGCGAATTCAGTGAGGGTAACGCGCAAGAAGCACCATTCGATTTGATTTTTATCTCTGGTGCCGTGCCAGAAATTCCGGATACCGTGGCGCGGCAGCTCTCCGATGGTGGACGGCTTGTCGCCATTGAAATGCCAGCAGGTAAACCTGTTGGCCGTGGTGTGCTGATGACAAGGTATGGCGATGCGTTCTCTAAGCGTGAAGTATTTGATGCAGTAGAACCAGTGTTGCCCGGGTTTGAGAAAGAGGCTGCGTTTTCCTTTTAATATTCGCCAACGCTATGAAATTACGTGAGAAATTCTGCTTTACGATTCGCTCGGTTTTTGTAGATGGGGGTATTGTTGGGATGGTTAGCGCGCTGAAATCATTGGATTTTTCCTCAGGGTTGACCTGTGTCGTAGGTTCTGACTCCCTTATGGTTCACAAAGTCTTAAATGTCTTTGCGTGATTTTTGGGCTGGCGTCATTAAAATGGCCAGAGCGACGTCGCCTAACCCTGGGTTTTATAGGTTTGAATGTTATGAATAGATTCACACTTCTTGCTACTTCTGCCGCTGTCGCGGCGCTTATGTCGGTTCAGGCATCTGCAGTATCAGCTCAGTCGGTGGAAGACGCTCTTGCTAAGGCGTATCTGAACAATCCGACGCTTTTGTCTGCGCGAGCGGGGCTAAGGAGTACTGATGAAGGTGTGCCGCAAGCGCTAGCTGATTGGCGTCCATCAGTTGAAGTCACGACATCGATTGGTGCGGAAGTTGTTTCGAGTAATACATCTACGGGAACGGATCGAAATCAAAGCCGCCGCCCTAAAGACGTTGGTATTACGCTGACGCAGCCTTTGTTTCGAGGCGGGCGCACGCTGGCTGCGACCAGTGAGGCCGAGAACGATATTCGTGCCGCGCGCGCACGGTTGCTAGAGACAGAGCAAAATATTCTATTGCAGGCAGCGACCTCCTATTTGAACGTTTATCGTGATCAGGCTGTGCTGGAGCTGAATAGAAACAACGAAGAGGTCTTGCTGCGCCAACTTGAAGCGACGCGAGATCGTTTTGAGGTTGGTGAAATTACGCGTACAGACGTACATCAAGCCGAAGCCCGGCTGGCGCGTTCCAAGGCAGACCGCATTCAGTCTGCGGGTGATCTAGAGACGTCGCGTGCTAATTATTTGAATATCGTGGGTGAGCCAGCTCCTCAGACTTTGACGTTGCCGCAACGTGTGGCTGACTTGCCATCAAGCGCGGACGACACTGTTAAAATTGCGGTTGTAAACAACCCGGGTGTGATCGCTGCTGAATTTGATCGCCGAGGCTCAATGGATAACATTGACGAGGTTTGGGGTGAATTGCTGCCTGAACTTGATTTTACAGCTAGCAGTACGCGCGAATTGCAAACGACAACAGAGCGTAGTGCGCGAACAACCCATGAAGTATCGTTAAACCTTACAATACCACTTTATCAGCAAGGCGATGTCTACTCGCGGCTACGTCAGGCGCGTCAGGATGCAGCAGAAAGCACGCTCATAATTGATACCGAGCGTCGTGATGCGGCGGAGGCTGCAACACAAGCATACGAAGGTCTTGTAACGGCCCGTGCGCAAGTGGATGCATTCCAGACTCAGATTGAGGCAAGTATTGTTGCGTTGGAAGGTGTTCAACGCGAAGCTGCTGTTGGTTCTCGTACAGTCCTCGATATTCTTGATGCCGAGCAGGAGCTGCTTGATTCTCGGGTATCGCATGTACGTTCAGAACGTGACGAGTTGGTCGCGACATTTGAACTTATGTCAGCTTTGGGTCGTCTCACAGCAAAAGATCTTGGCTTAACTGTCGACTTGTATGATCCACGCGAGCACTACAACGAGGTTCGTGGAAAATGGTTCGGCGGTAAAAGTTCCGGCGGCGTTAAATAAGAAGCATTTCGTATCTGGCATGGCCTCGCGAAACGGTTCTTGGTAATTACGGTTTGTTAACTATCTTCGGGCTAATGTCCTTGAGTATGTTAACCTTAATAGGGGGCTAGACCCGCGCATGAGCGAAGAAATAGACGCAGCGCAGGAAGACGGTGCCGAACCTTCGATGGAGGACATCCTCGCTTCGATCCGCCGTATTTTGGCGGAGGAAGAGGAAGAAGAGGGTGGCGAGGAAGTCGCTGCGGCACCAGAGCCAGCCCCTGAACCCGAGCCAGAGCCAGCCCCTGAACCTGAGCCGGCCCCCGAACCTGAGCCGGAGCCACCAGCACCCGAGCCAGAACCTGAGCCGGAGCCAGTAATGGCAGCTCCTGAGCCAGAGCCAGAGCCAGTCGCGCCGCCACCGCCGCCGCCACCTCCGCCCCCTCCGATGCCTTCGGAAATGGAAGAGATACTGGAGCTGACGCCGGATATGGTCGCAGCGCCAGAATTGGTGTCCTCTCCGACCTTTCAGTCGGGGGCAGATATGCTGTCTGAGCTCGCAAAGGCTATTCTTGATCAACGTGATATGTCTGTCGGGGGAAGCCGCGATATTACGCTTGAAACAATGGTTAGAGAGATGCTCAAGCCGATATTGCGCGAATGGTTAGACCGCAATCTACCATACTTGATTGAGCGTCTTGTGAAGAAAGAGATCGACAAGATGATCAATCGTGCCGAACGGTTAGACAGTTAAAGCTCCTTCAAGCTCATTAAAACTTTATTGTTATCGTTGATCCGCCGGGCTTGCGGGTCTAAAACGTTGCGCTTCATTATAAAAATGACTTTTGGAGGCCTCCGGCAATGCTGGAAAAAACCTATCAATCCGATGAAATTGAACGGAAACGTTACGAAGAGTGGGAACGCGACGGTGATTTCCAGATTGGTGGAGAGCGCGCTGGGGCTGATCCTTATACGATTGTCATCCCGCCACCAAACGTAACAGGTAGCCTTCATATGGGGCACGCCCTGAACAATACGTTGCAGGATATCCTGATACGCTTCAAGCGAATGCAAGGGAGAGATGCATTGTGGCAGCCCGGTACTGATCACGCCGGAATTGCGACGCAAATGGTTGTTGAACGCCAGATGGGCGAGGAGAATCTCACGCGTCACGACTTGGGCCGTGAAAAATTCATTGATCGAGTTTGGCAATGGAAAGCGGAGTCCGGTGGGACGATCACAAAGCAGTTGCGCAGACTTGGTGCATCTTGTGATTGGTCCAGAGAGCGCTTCACCATGGATGAAGGGCTTTCCGAGGCTGTCTCAAAGGTTTTTGTACAGCTTTACAAAGAAGGCCTGATTTACCGAGATAAACGCCTCGTTAATTGGGACCCAAAGCTTCATACAGCGATTTCGGATCTGGAAGTTGAGCAACGAGAGGTCGTTGGCCAAATGTGGTACTTCAAGTACCCGATTGAGGGGCGTGATGGTGAGTTCGTCACTGTTGGCACCACACGACCAGAAACGATGTTGGGCGATACCGGCATTGCAGTTCATCCAGATGATGAACGCTATGCCAAATTGATAGGTGTAAACTGTATTCTTCCTATCGTTGGTCGCAAGCTTCCAATCGTAGCCGATGACTATGCAGACCCAGAAAAAGGGTCAGGTGCAGTCAAGATGACACCCGCGCACGATTTCAATGACTTTGAAGTCGGCAAGCGGCATCGGCTCAAAATGATCAACGTCCTTGATGAAAATGCGCATCTTAATGAGAACGTTCCTGAGGCGTATCGGGGAATGGATCGATTTGCGGCTCGCGACAAAGTTGTTGCGGAAATGGAAGCATTAGGTCTCCTCGAGAAGATCGAAGACAACCCTATGACCATTCCATATGGTGATCGATCGGGTGTTGTGATTGAGCCATGGCTCATGGATCAATGGTTTGTTGACGCCAAGACGCTCGCCGGGCCTGCAATCACTGCAGTTGAGCAAGGTAAAACCAAGTTCGTGCCGCAGAATTGGGAAAATACGTACTTTGAGTGGATGCGAAACATTCAGCCCTGGTGTATTTCCCGTCAAATCTGGTGGGGGCATCAGATACCGGCTTGGTTTGGTCCTGATGGAGAGGTTTTTGTCGAAGAAACCGAAGAGGCCGCTATCCTGGCTGCGCGCGAAGCCTTGGGAGAAGACATTGAATTGACCCGTGATCCAGATGTACTGGATACATGGTTTTCGTCTGCGCTCTGGCCATTTTCAACGCTTGGCTGGCCGCAACAGACCCCAGAACTTGAGAGATATTATCCGACCGACGTATTGATTACAGGTTTCGACATTATCTTCTTCTGGGTTGCTCGGATGATGATGATGGGTCTTCACTTTAAGGATCAAGTGCCATTTCACACAGTCTATATTCACGCCCTTGTTCGTGATGAAAATGGCCAGAAAATGTCCAAATCAAAGGGCAATGTAATTGATCCATTGGAACTTATTGAAAAATACGGTGCGGATGCGTTGCGGTTTACACTCACAGCATTTGCGGCGCAGGGACGAGACGTTAAGCTTGCTGAGAGCCGCGTTGAAGGTTACCGAAACTTCTGCACTAAACTTTGGAACTCAGCACGTTTCTGCGAAATGAACGAGTGCAAACCAGTTGAGAGTTTTGATCCGGCAAACGTTGAATTGAGCGCAAATAAATGGATCGTCGGGAAGGTTGTTGAGACAGAACAACGTGTCCGGGATTCAATTGAGATGTATCGTTTCAATGATATCGCAACGTCACTCTATCAGTTTACTTGGGGAACTTACTGCGACTGGTATCTGGAGTTAATCAAGCCAGTTCTTTTCGGTGAAGATGAGGCCGCAAAGGCAGAAACAAGGGCTACGGCTGCTTGGGCGCTCGATCAAATTTTGAAGCTGGCACATCCGGTAATACCGTTCATTACGGAAGAACTCTGGCAATCGATTTCGACGCAACGAGACAAGCGTTTAATTGCCACAGCATGGCCAGTCTACGACCAATCCATGATCAATGAGGATATCAACGCAGAAATTGACTGGATCGTTCGTTTGATTTCTCAGGTTCGGACAGTACGTTCCGAAATGAATATACCTCCGTCTGCGAAAATGCCGTTGTTACTCAAGGACCCAGGCACATCTGCCGCGCAACATCTAGTGACGCACAGGGAACTTATTGAGCGTGTCGCACGCGTTGAGAGCGTTAATGTGCTGGATGGAGATGTTCCTGAGGGTGCCGTTCAGGCGGTCATCGATGAAGCAACAATCATTTTACCGATTTCTGGCGTCATCGACGTCGCGGCGGAACGTGCGCGGCTTGATAAAGAAATTGAGAAACAAGACAAAGAAATTCAGCGATTTGAGGGAAAACTTGGTAACGAGAAATTTGTTGCCAAAGCACCTGCTGCAGTGATTGAAACTGAGCGCGAGCGTCTAGCAGAAGCTCAACAGGTTCGAGAGAAACTCATTGAGGCAATGGATCGGCTTCCGGCTTCATAGAAACACTGAACGATTTTTGCGGAACATAGAGAGGTTAAAATGGATAAAGAAATACAAGAGGTTACCGATCAGATAGTCGAAATCATCACGGTATATGGATTGGATGTGATTGGCGCATTGGCCATTCTCATTCTTGGTTGGATTATAGCCGGATGGGTACGCGGCGCAGTGGACAAGTCACTTAGTAGAGTTCCGAATATGGATGGAACCTTGCGTCCATTCCTCTCGAACCTTGTAAGATGGGTCGTCCTCGCATTTGTTATTGTTGCGGTGCTGAACCAGTTCGGTGTCGAGACAACAAGCATGATTGCAGTCTTAGGTGCAGCTGGTTTGGCCATTGGTCTTGCATTGCAAGGCACGCTTTCCAACGTCGCATCTGGCGTTATGCTCCTGATTTTACGGCCCTTTAAAGTCGGAGATTTTATCACCGCTGGATCGCTCTCGGGAACGATTGTTGAAATTGGTTTGTTCACAAGCGAACTCAAGACACCTGACGGCGTTTACATCATGGCGCCGAATTCGCAGATTTGGAACACAACGATTACCAACTTCTCGCGAAATTCCACACGTCGTATCGATATCGTTGTTGGCGTTGCCTATGACGATGATCTGGATGTTGCACAAAAGGCGCTTCAGGATCTCATGGATGGCGAAGCGCTTGTTCTCAAAACGCCTGCGCCTGAGACAATGATCAAGTCCCTCGGTGACAGCTCAGTGAACATCAACATGCGTTGCTGGGTAAATACTGCGGATTATTGGACGGCGTTCTTCTCGCTTAACAAGGGTGCAAAGGCAGCAGTCGAAGATGCGGGATGCTCTATTCCGTTCCCACAGCGCGACGTGCATCTTTTTGAAGACAAAGATTAATCTCAGAATTTTAGAGATTTCGATCTGAATAGGGGGGCTCAGTATTTTGCTGAGCCCTTTTATTTTGCTAACACTTTGGAAAGAAACAAAGGTTAACATTGCATCATGCAAAGACCTGTAAGCTCTCCGACGCTATCATCAAGCTCAACGGCTGAAGACCGTGCTGATTATATCGTTGCGCGTCTAGAGCAATTTATCCGCGATGGCCGCAAGGATGAGCAGGGTATGTCATTTGACAAGTGGAAACAGATGGCACGTTCGGAAATCGCTATTGCTGTGGCCGAAGCTGAGTTGTCGCAACAACATGATGAGTTGCATTCAAAGCGTGTTCTCTTTGTCGCCGCATCCTCAATGATCACGATCGGCTTTTGGGGAACTGTTACCAGCCTTGATAAAATCGATTATCTGGTTGGCGCCATTATATGCGGGTTAGCTGGTGTATTGTTGATACTGGCTGTGGGCGAGTGGCGTATCAGAAGTTGGTCCGAACGCCGTGAAGCGAAGAAACGCCGCGAAATTCTCGGGCGTATCGAAGGACTGAATAAACGCATCAAGCGTCTAGAAAAAGAGCTTGAGGCGGAAGCTGATGAGTACGAAGACCTTATGAAAAAGGCTACCCGTCGCCGTAAATCGATGTCGTTTGGCGACGGATAACGATCAACCTTCAGTGATGGCTTTGTCCAGTGCCATAATTAGACGCTCAACCTCAGCAGAGGTGTTGTAGTGTGCCATCGAGCACCGAACGACACCATCGTCTGGATCTTCAATTTCGGTGGACTCCACTAATCGGCGCGCATAAAAATCACCATGACGAATTGCGATTTTGTCGCGTGTCACGGCTTTGGCAATCTTCTCTGAAGATTGCCCCTCGATCTTTATCGAGAAAGTTGGTGCGCGCAAATCTGTCTCACTGGTTGCTCGCCCAATTAAACGAACCTTGTCTTGTCCATTGGCCCAATCAACAAATATCTTTGCGAGCGCAGTTTCATGCTGCGCAAACAATGCGTAGACAGCTTTCGTTCGGGTAAATAGGTCATTGGGCACATCAGGTAAGTGCTCATTCGCGACGGTGTCGATATAATCAGAAATTCCGCTGAGTGATGCAATGATCTCATGTTGTGGGCCTGCCGGGTTCATCTTGTACGAAGTTGCATCCTCGGGGATGAAATAATGATGCTGGCTTTTTGCCTTTAGCAGATGCTCCTTCTTTCCGTACATCAGGCCAATATGGGGCCCATACGTCTTGTAAAGGCTGAACGTATAAAAATCGACGTCCCAATCCTTTACATCAACAAACCTGTGCGGTGCATAGGCGACTCCATCAACGCACGTGAGGGCACCAGTTTCATGAACGCGGGCCGTGATGGCTTTCACATCGTTGATGTCTCCGGTGATATTTGAAACATGTGGCAAAGCTACCAGTCTGGTTTTGTCAGAAAGCAGTTGGTCGAGGAGATTAATGTCTAACTCAGCTGTTTCGGGGTTTACCGGCCACTCAACTATGCGAATACCTGTTGCGGCTAGTCGGCGCCAGGGACCTGAATTCGCTTCATGATTGAGATCTGTAACAATGATCTCATCACCTTCATTCCATAGTGGCCGGAGCGAACGCGAGAGCACATCAATGTTCGCTGACGTGGATGGTCCAATTACAACTTCGTCGACATCTGCACCAATCATTTCAGCCATATTGCGATGACCTTCGTCCATTCTCTCCTGAGCGAGCGTGGAGGCGGGGAAGGGCGCGCCGGGTTGAACCTGGCATTCAGTCATGTATTCGATCATGCGTTTGATGACACTTTTCGGTACGAAGCTACCGCCTGCGTTCTCGAAAAATGCCCAATCCCAACATTGAGATGGAAACTGATCCCGGCAAAATGAAACGTTGAGTTTAGGTTCTTCTTTATTGCGTCCGAACAATGATACCTCCCGTATCGCGAAATGCGAAATTTGAAGGCAGATTATCCGTGTTGTATCGCGTGTGGCAATGCAAGTTATGTCGTTTTCGTAATGACGCTCCATAAAGCGGTCCCAGATGCGCCCCACATAGCAAAAAAGGTCAACATCATGCCTGCGACGCGAATTTTCATTACACCGGGCGCAGCGAGGAAGTAAAACGCATGCAGGCAACGACCAAGAATCAACATGGCACCAAACAAATGAATGAAGGCGTGTGAAACATTTGTGATTTCAGCACAGCCGAGTGCAATGATGGCAAGCGGGACATATTCAGCAAAGTTTCCATGGCTCCTGATCTTATGTGCCAAATCTGAATGTCCGCCGTCCCCAATTGATACTTTTTGATTTCGACGGTCACCAATAACCTTGAATGCCAGTACGGAATAAATGAGAACGGCCAAAGCAAGATAAACAGGCGTAACGGCAAGCATGTAAGACCTCCAACAAAAGTAAAGTAACTATATTTATTATAGTGACTATTTTCATTTTTATTGCAAGTGCTATTCTGATTTTATGACGCAAGTAGCGAAACCAACCTGTCCTGTTGCTCGCACACTCAGCATTATTGGTGAGCGTTGGACGATACTGATCCTTCGGGACATGTTTTTGTTTGGACCACGCCGATTTCAAGACTTTCAAAATTCATTGCCTGGAATTGCACCAAATACCCTGTCTGCACGGATCAAAACACTGGAGCGTGCCGAGATCATCACGAGACGCTTGTATTCAGAACATCCGCCACGCGCCGAGTACGCATTGACATCAAAAGGACGGGAGCTTGGGCCGGCACTTAAAGCATTGAAAAAGTGGGGCGAAGATCACACTTAAATATAATTAATTATACTGTGCTATGATGTGGTGGTGATTGAAAGCCGCGCTAACGTCCGGTAAATTCATCAAAACTTTAATCGACTATCCTTAGGAGTAGAGTCAGATGCCCGAATATCGTTCACGGACGACGACACATGGAAAGAATATGGCAGGCGCGCGCGGGCTTTGGCGTGCGACGGGCATGACTGACGATGATTTTGGTAAGCCGATCATCGCGATTGCAAACTCCTTCACACAATTTGTGCCAGGCCATGTCCACCTTAAGGATTTGGGACAGATGGTCGCGCGCGAAATTGAGGCTGCCGGCGGTGTTGCCAAGGAATTCAATACAATCGCGGTGGATGACGGGATCGCAATGGGTCACGGAGGGATGTTGTACTCATTGCCGTCGCGAGAACTGATTGCGGATGCTGTCGAATATATGGTCAACGCGCACTGCGCCGATGCAATCGTGTGTATTTCAAACTGTGATAAAATCACACCTGGCATGTTGATGGCCGCCATGCGTCTCAATGTGCCTGCAGTCTTTGTTTCTGGCGGTCCTATGGAAGCTGGAAAAATGGATGTGGATGGAAAAATCCAAAAGGCGGACTTGATTGATGCAATGATCCATGCCGCAGCACCTGAGACTTCTGACGAGGATGCGCTGAAATATGAGCGTTCAGCATGCCCGACCTGCGGGTCTTGTTCAGGTATGTTCACAGCGAATTCTATGAACTGCCTCGCTGAAGCGATTGGTTTGGCACTTCCTGGGAACGGCAGTGTCCTGGCAACCCATTCAGACCGTAAAGAGCTTTTCCTTAAGGCAGGACGCACCATTGTCGATATTACAAAGCGCTATTACGAGCAGGATGACGAGAGCGTTTTGCCGAGGAATATCGCTAACCGTAAGGGATTTGAGAACGCAATGACCGTCGATATTGCTATGGGCGGTTCGACGAACACAATTCTGCATCTTATGGCCATGGCGCAAGAGGGTGAAGTCGGTTTTGGTATTCATGATATTGACGGACTTTCTCGGAAAGTACCGCACCTCTCCAAACTCTCTCCATCGACCAATCTATATCACATGGAGGATTTTCATCGTGCAGGCGGTATTCTCGCAATTATGGGTGAACTCGATAGGGCGGGCTTATTGCACCGGGATTGTTCAACGGTTCACATGCCAACAATTGGGGAAGCGATCGATACATATGATATTCGCCGGACCGACGATGATGATATCCGTCAATTCTATTTGGCGGCGCCAGGCAATGTGCGCACCGTAGAAGCGTTCAGTCAGTCGAAGCGTTATAACTCGTTGGATACGGATCGTGAGAACGGCTGTATTCGCGACATTGAGCATGCGTACTCAAAAGATGGCGGTCTGGGTATCCTGTACGGTAATATTGCCGAAGAAGGTTGCGTTGTGAAGAGCGCCGGCGTGCCTGTTGAATGCCTGACCTTCAAAGGACCTGCTAAGGTTTGTCACAGTCAGGACGAGGCCGTAGCCAAAATTCTTGGCGGTGAAATCAAAAAGGGTGATGTTGTCGTTGTTCTTTATGAAGGCCCTAAAGGCGGGCCTGGCATGCAGGAAATGCTTTATCCAACCAGCTACATCAAATCGATGGGCTTGGGCAAGGATTGTGCATTGATTACGGATGGTCGGTTCTCCGGTGGTTCCTCTGGGTTGTCTGTCGGCCATGTGAGCCCTGAAGCCGCTGAAGGTGGCGCAATAGGCTTAATCGAAGATGGCGATATCATTGAGTTTGATATCCCGACCCGTAAAGTTAACCTGATGATTGATGATGCTGAAATGCAGCGACGCCGTGACGCAATGAATGCCAAGGGTGCGGACGGCTGGAAACCAAAGCGCAATCGCGTTGTTACGCAAGCGCTTAAGGCTTACGGATTAATGGCGACATCTGCATCACGTGGAGCTGTGCGGGACATCTCACAGATTGAACGTCTCAAACAAGCTGCGGAGTAAACGAGTATCAAATGGTCAAGGTATCGCCTCTTAATGATCAACCATTTGGTGCTGTTGTTAGCGGCATATCGACGGATCAACGCTTATCCGTTGCGACGATAGATGAATTAAAGGATGCGTTGGCGCGTTATACGGCCATTGTCATTGATGACTTGGACGAGGATCCAGATTGGCTTTTGCGGCTTGGCCGGGCTTTTGGGCCGCTGCAACCTCATATTCTCGATCAATTCCATCATCCAGTTTCGTCAGATATGTCGATTATTACTGCGAATATGGGCAATCAGGAAAGTCGGGCAACAAAGAAACCGGCAGGTGCGTTCTGGCATTCTGACTTGTCCTATACGTCGACGCCATCTGACGCGATATTTTTATACGCAACACACGTGCCTAGTGACGGTGGGGATACGATGGTTGCAAGTACAGCACTCGCATATGATGGATTGTCCGATGACATGAAAGCGGAACTTGATAATCTTGTTGCCATTCATCGATATGGATGGAACGGCGGTGGGGCAATTACTGATTTAACTAAAGCGCAGCAGCAGAAAACGCCAGATGTTGAACACAAGGTAGTTCGAACGCACCCCCACACGGGGCAGAAGATTTTGTTTGTGAATCCTGGGTTTACGATGTGCATAAAAGATATGGACCGCGCTGAGAGTGATGCGCTTTTGTCCGAGCTTTTTGAACATCAATTGAACCCGGCATATCGATATCGCCACAAATGGGCGCCACGACAGCTGGCTATTCTGGACAATCGCGCATCAATGCATTGCGCTGTAGCGGGATACAATGAGCCTATGCGCAAACTGAGAATGATCGTTGGATGCACGGATGCTGAAATGCTCGCGGCTTAGCGCGCCAATCTTCAAATTGATATGTAATATATGAAGCTTGGAGAGCTCAGATACGCTCAGATTTTTCTTTCAACCAATCACGGCGACGTTCCAGGTCTTCAATTTCCCGATCTAGCCATTCTACGAGATGGCTACCGTCATTTGCATGATGGGCGTGCAAAGATTCTAAACGTGCGAGTTCGTTATCAACAGCATCGGCTAAAAGTTCGAGCTGAATTTTCTGCTCATTTGCATCAAGAAAATCCATAAATCGGAATTTTAGCGCAATGATCAGTTTATTAAGGTCGTTCTCTGCCTGCTTAATATTTGCCGTCAGAAGCGTTTTTAACTCAGCTAATCCGTCGTCAGTGATCTGCAGAACAGCTTGGTCAGTATCACCAGAAATGGCTGTGACGAGTCCTTCGTGCTTCAAAAGCTCAATTGACGTACCCAGTACATCGAGGGAAGGGCCCATGACATGGGTTACAAAATGTCTAACATTCGATGCTAATTCAGCATATGAAACCGGTGCGCTGGCAATAATGCCCAACGCGCAAAGCCTCGTGGCTTCTTTTGGTGTCAATGTGTTGTCAGCGTACATATGCGCTCCTTGTCAAAGATATATACGCTTCAATGGGTTCGTTGTCCACTTTCACCCCGATAAAGATCAGTTGTATTCCAAAAAAGCTTAGCTGTTTCGAAGGCCTTGCTCGTGAACCCAGGCTTCGGCCTCATCAAGGGATTTTTGTGCGATATCGAATATCTCATCAATTTCGGCGTCAGTTGTGATAAGTGGGGGGCAGAATGCAAGATTATCGCCAATTGCACGCACTATTAGGCCATTCTCAAGGCAACGTTCTTCAACGTAGGAACCAACTTTATCAGCCGGATCAAATGGCGTTACACTGTCCTTGTCTTTCATGACTTCCAGCGCCCCCATAAGCCCACAGGAACGTGCTTCGCCGACGAGAGGATGATCACCCAATCGCGACATACGATCCTGAAAATGCCCCATGACGCTCTGGACATGGCCAACGATATCCCGCTCTTCGTATATCTTAAGTGTTTCTAGCGCGACGGCTGCTGAGACCGGGTGCCCGCCATATGTGGACCCATGGCCAAATACTCCGAGCTTTTCGCTTTCGCTGACCATCGCCTGATAAACCCGATCAGAGATCATTAAGGCTGAGATCGGCAGGTATGCTGAAGATAACTGCTTTGCGCACGATAAGAAGTCGGGATCCAAATCAAAAGTTTCGGTGCCCCACATGTTTCCTGTCCGCCCGAAGCCATTGATAACTTCATCAGCGACAAGGAGGACATCGTATTTTTTCAATACCGCTTGAATTTTTGGATAGTATGTCTTTGGCGGAATGATGACGCCGCCCGCACCCATGACCGGTTCGCAAAACATTGCGGCAACGGTATCTGGCCCCTCATCAAGGATCAGCTTTTCCAAATCTTCAGCGCAACGGGATGCGAACTCTTCCTCACTTTCTCCGTCTTTGCCTTCTCGGTAATAGTGCGGTGCAGTTGTATGCAGAATACGATCAATAGGGAGATCAAAATCTCCGTGTAAATGCGGAAGTCCGGTCAAACTGGCGGATGCAACAGTGACGCCATGATATCCGCGAAGTCGCGAGATAATCTTCTTCTTCTCAGGCTTGCCAATCGCGTTATGATAATACCAGATAAGCTTAACGGCGAGGTCAGTTGCCTCGGAGCCGGAGTTTGCAAACAAAACTTTTGATAGGCGTCCCGGTGCAATCGAGACAAGTTTCTCAGCCAGATCAATGACAACGTCTGCAGAGCGATGATTAAAGCCGTGGTAATATGCGAGCTTGCTCATTGCCTGTGTGGCGGCATCGATTAGACGCTGTTCGCCAAATCCCAGGCTAACACACCATAGGCCCGATAGACCCTCTATGTAGCTTTTGCCGGTATCGTCAAAGACACGGATACCAGCGCCGCGGTCGATGATGAGAGGACCTTTCTCTTCATGAGCCTTTAGGTTGGTATACCCGTGAACATGATAAGCAATATCCCTTGCCTGTGCTGAGTTGGCGCGCTGTGACATTTTTCCTCCGAACGATAAAATCTGTGAGACGACAGATCGCGTCTATGAAATCCTGATTGATGTTGCGTGTCCAGCCCTAACCGCCACGGCGATCCTGGGCGCGTGGGTCTAGGGCATCTTGTAACCCATCTCCGATAAAATTGAATGCAATCACGGTCACGAAAATGAGAAGACCTGGGTAAAAGGCGAGCCCAGGCGCCTCCCAGATAGTTTCTTGAGCACCGGTGAGCAAATTGCCCCAGCTTGGTAGGGGAGGCTGAATGCCGAGGCCCAGAAAACTGAGGACCGATTCCAATAAGATGACATTGCCGACAGATAAGGTTGTCGCGACAATTATCGGGGATGCCAGATTCGGTAAGATATGCCGAAGCATTATTCTTAATGATCCTGCGCCTTGCGCCTTGGCGGCAAGTACAAACGGTCGAGTTTTGAGTGCGAGAGTTGTTGCACGAACCAAGCGTGCAACAGTTGTCCATCCAACTAACGCAACGATTGCCACAATGCGATAAAGGCTCACGTTCTCGTTGTCGACCATGCTTTCTGGTAATCCAACTTTGCCCAAATCAATAGCTGCCAGAACAATAAGGAGAGGCAGAACGGGCAGAGAAATGACTCCATCTGTGACCCGCATAAAAAGTGCATCAACTCGGCCACCAATATAACCAGACATAATGCCGATGGTTGTGCCGATGATCGCAGCGGTAATGGTAGCTGTCAGGCCAACAAACAGAGATACACGTCCACCGTATAGAAGCCGGATAAAAACATCTCGTCCAAGCTCATCTGTACCAAGCCAGTGCTCCATGGAGGGCGCGGAATATCGACCAAACAAATTCACCGCATCTGCATCGAGATCTAGTGCGGCCTCTATCAATGGTGCAGCAGTGGACAAAAGCACAAGGAGCCCAAGCAGAACAGCACTGACGAGGGCAAGCCGGTGACGTAAGAACCGATTGAAGACGATTTTAGTTGGCGTATCAACAGGCGGCGAATGTGCGATGCTCATTGGTCCAACTCCGCATATGAAATGCGAGGATCAAGGCTTGCATAGGCGATATCCGCGAGCAGATTCCCAACGAGGGTTAGTGCGGTCGCTAAAAGCAGACCAACAAGAGCCAAGTTGTAATCATTCCCCATAATTGCATCGAAGATAAGTTTCCCCATGCCCGGGTACGCGAAAACAGTTTCTGTGATAAGGGCTCCCGAAAACAAAACACCTAAATCGAGCGCGATGACAGTCACAACCGGTATCATTGCGTTCCGAAGTGCATGACCTAACACAACGCGAGATTCACTCAGGCCTTTCGCTCTTGCTGTGCGAATATAATCCTGGCGAAGGACCTCTATCATTGAAGCACGCATATACCGTGTGTGTCCGCCAATCCCTGCAATGGTCAAACTGGCGACTGGTAAAACAAGATACTGCAGTCGTTCCCAAAGCTCTGTCGCGCCCCCGGCGTCCGCTGTGCCACCGGCCGGAAACCAACCCAAGGTTACCGAAAAAAATAATATTAAAAGTATACCAAGCCAAAATGGGGGTACGGATATGCCCGCGAATGCTGCGAGATTTATTCCATAATCACTGAGCGTGTAAGGACGGGTTGCGGCCAATATTCCAGCAGGGAGCGCAATCATAAGGGCAAGGGTTAAACTGGATATCAATAGGCCAAGAGTGTTTCCGAGTGCAGGAAGAATCGCGTCCCAAACGGGTTGCGCGTAGAGGCGAGAATACCCTAAGTCGCCCGATATTGCTGCGCCAAGCCAGTGTAAATAACGAGACCACAAAGGTTGATCCAGCCCATAAATCGCCCTTAGCCGGATCGCGTCTTCCGAAGTGATTTCCGGGTCGGCGGAGATCATCAGGTCCACGGGGTCACCTGGCATCAAGCCAATGAGCCCATAGATGACGAACGACATCACGAACAAGACGATCAGGGAATGAAAGCTACGTCGGGCAAGAAATGACAACATACAATAGACTAACACTCAGAAGTCAGGCGCGAAAAACGCTTAGTTTGTGACCATCCAATCTTCCACCCAGAGGGTTGTCGGAAACTGATGTCCGGTTGGTTTCAAGCCTGAGAGCCATTTAGGTAAGATGAATGCATTCGCGCGAAAGTATAGTGGTAGCGCAGGTAGGTCCGTTGCATAGATATCCTGAAGTCGGTGCCAAAGTTTTTTACGTTTGTCTGGATCCAATTCAGTCTCGATAACTTCAAGTAACGCATTCATTTCTGGGTTGCGGTATCCCGTGTAATTCTGCCCTGACCAGTTGTTATCAGCTGTTGGAATGTCGTCTGAATGCAATGTTGTACGTGGAACGCTCTCAGGCGCAGAGATCCAGGCGAACATCGCCATTGCTTCAAATTTTCGCTTGGTAACAGTTTCTCCAAAGAAAATACGCGCCGGCTCGTTCTTAATGCGTATATCTATACCTGCGGCCTTCCATTGGCTTTGTAGGACCTGCTGAACCAGTTCGCGGGTGCGGTTGCCTGCTGTTGTCATGATTTCAAATCGCAAAGGATCCCCTGATGCGTTTACACGAACGCCTTTGACTTTCTTTTTCCAACCTGCCTGATCAAGCAGCGCGTTGGCTTTCTTAAGATCGAACGGATATATGGGGACGTCTTCATCAAACACCCAATCGAGAGGGTTCACCGATGAATGCGCAACGGGTTGTTTACCCCCAAACAATTGCTCAGAAATCGCTTTACGATTGAGCGCATACATTAAGGCTTGCCGTACCTTTTGATCTTTGAGAATAGGGTTGTCGAGCATCAAGTCGATGTGCTCATAGATAAGGCCGGGCATATAGGTGATATTGAATTTTCTGCCGTGGCGTTTTTCGAATGCTATTGCCTGATCGACACTTAAGCCCAGTTCGCCAGAAATCATATCGACACCGCCAGAAAGCAGATTTGCTTCAAGGGTTGCAGTGTTCTCTATGACACGAACGGTGATTCTGTCGAAAGCTGGCTGCTTGCCCCACCAGTACTTATTCCGTTCGAACACCATGTGCGATCCGGTTTTCTGAGTCACCATGATGTATGGCCCCATATAGAGGCCCGGGTTGTTTGCATCTGTGTCAAACGCGGTTTGTGTTCTATAGGCACTCGGATCTTTGAAACGTGCGCGATCTATATGTGCTGGCAGGAGATTGAGACTTGAGATGTCGTTATAATCAAATGTGCGACGGTCAACGTGCAAAGTGAATGTTTTGTTATCAATCCGGTCGATGCTCAGGATACGTCTGTACCCTTCTTGTGCCGAAACGCCGGATTGAGGATGCCGACCAACATCCCAGGTAAAGATCACATCATCGACTGTAATGGGTGTGCCGTCGCCCCATATCGCTTCATCCAGAATTTTGTATGTAACAGCAATTCCATCTTTACCATCAGGAGTTTTTTCAAGAACAGCGCCGCCATTTTCTATTGTGGGGAGCGTTTCACAAAGCATACAGATGACTGTCCAGTTCGCATCTGTCGTTGTGATGGGGCGTCTGGTCAAACCGTGAACATATGACTTGGCCAACATAGAATCGATATTAGGATGAAACGTTGCCGGATATTGGGTAATACCAATCACTAGATCTGATTTTGCAATCGCTTGTTGCGGTTGAGCCCCGAACCCGAGCAAAATGGCGCCTGCAAAAATATACGACCAAAACGATTTCATGCGATCTCCTTGCGTCACTATTCGGATCAGATTATCACGAGAAGTGGTTCAGGCCAGCGATCACATCATAAGAATAGGATAAATTATGACCGGCGGTATTACAGTTTTTGGCGAATGTGTCTGGATATCAACAGGTTGGGCTGAGAACGTTGCGATCAAAATAGATCCCTCGGGCACAATCTCGAGCGTTGAGGCAAACGCCACTTATGAGCCATCGCTCATGGCGCGACTTCCGGGGCCAACTATTCCGGGTATGCCAAACCTGCATTCCCACGCGCATCAACGTGCTATGTCGGGCCTAAGTGAGTTTCGTGCTTCTGGGCCAGGCGGAGAGGATAGTTTCTGGACGTGGCGGGATGTAATGCATCGTTTTGCTGAAGTTCTAACGCCAGAAATTCTAGAGGCCGTTGCAACGCAGCTATATGTTGAGATGGTAAAGGCCGGATACACCGCTGTAGCCGAATTCCACTACATTCACCATGGCCCAAATGGGACTGCATATGATGACCCGGCAGAAATGTCGATGGCATTGATCCGAGCAGCAACACGAGCAGGCATTGGGATCACGTTACTTCCCGTTTTGTACGAAAATGGTGGTTATGCAGGCAAACCAGCAAATGCTGGCCAAAAGCGATTTATTTCTAAACCTGATCAACTTTTGGAAATCATTTATAGCGTAAACACCATCCATAAAGCCGATCCTCAGGTCCGTGTAGGTTTTGCCCCACACAGCCCCAGACAGGTAACGCAAGAAGGCATGAAGGCCGTGTACGACGGTGTTACTACCATGTCCGCTGATGCGCCGATCCATATTCATGTTGCCGAGCAGGAAAATGACGTCACTGAATCCGTTGAGCATACGGGAAAACGCCCTGTCGAGTGGGTCCTCGATAACTTCGATGTGAATGAACGGTGGTGCTTGGTCCACGCAACTCACCTTGTCGATAGTGAAGTATCGGCTTTAGCCTCATCCGGTGCAGTCGCTGGATTGTGCCCCGTGACAGAGGCCAATCTCGGTGATGGAATTTTCCCGCTTATTCCTTACCTCGAGCAAGGTGGCCGTATTGGTATAGGTTCGGATAGTCACAACTCAGTGAGTATAATTGAGGAATTACGTCTCCTTGAATATGGGCAGCGACTGATCAAACGTCGTCGTAATCTGGCTGCTCCCGGCCCCGGAGGATCCACAGGTGTCCGTCTTTATAGTGATTCGTTGAATGGTGGCGCACAGGCTTGTGGGCGTCCAATTGGAGAGATTGCGAAGGGCAGGCGGGCCGACTTTGTTGTTCTGAATGCAGATCATCCCAATTTGGTCGGTCGATCTGAAGACCGGCTCATTGACTCCATGATATTTAGCGGCAACACCCCTAAATTTCTTGAAGTCTGGATTGGTGGAAAACGCCAAGTTGTTAATGGGCGCCATGTTCGCGAACAGGACACGTTAGACACTTACAGCGATACCATTCGAGAATTGGATTTTTAGAATTCGGGAAATGGCTCTTTTAAGACTCGTGTTGTTGTCGTACCTAATTCGCTTTTAGTTAAATAGGATACTGTTTCATATGCAGCCCGATGCACGATCAGCCCGTTTGTCTCTGATATTTGCAAGTGTGGGTCATACATACAGCCATCTGTTTCAGCCGCTTTATTATGTTGCCGTGTTGACGTTAGAGGGAGAGCTTGGCCTTACCCATGGAGATACAATTCAACTCGCTGTTTTAGGCGGCATGCTATTTGGGTTTGGTGCGCCGCTGGCAGGGTGGTTGGGTGATCGTTGGGGCGCTGTGCCGATGATGTCGATCTATTACATTGGCACGGGCGCGGCGATGGTACTGACAGGTTTTGCCCAAGCGCCATGGCAGATTATGGCTGCCCTCGGACTGACAGGTCTCTGTGCATCGATTTATCATCCCGTAGGCATCGCGTGGTTGATCAGAAATGCAGTTAACCGTGGCACGGCGCTGGGGATTAACGGTATATTTGGCGGACTTGGCCCCGCGATTGCGGCACTTACAGCTGGAACAATCATTACACTGATGGGATGGCGGGCCGTATTTATCATCCCTGGTGTGTTGATATTGTTCACGGGTGCAGCGTTTATCTATCTGGTTTCCAAGGGTTTGATCGTTGAGAGCAAAACGGATAGATCGCCTAGTCCGCCGGCCAATAAAGGCGATGCTTTTCGTGTGTTCAGCGTGCTGGCATTCTCAATGCTGTGCACAGGTGTGATCTACCAGGCCATGCAATCTGGATTGCCAAAAATGTTCCAGCTCCGACTTGAAGACTTTTTGTCTGGTGAAGTGTTGGGAATTTCGACACTTGTTGCCGCCGTATTTTTTATCGCAGGGCTAATGCAGGTCGTTGGCGGATGGCTCGCAGATAAGACGTCCCCCAAATACGTCTATATTGGCGCGTTTGTTGTCCAGGTTCCCTTGCTCATACTTTTGGCAAACGCGGTCGGACCGCTGGTGATTGTATTCGCGGTGATGATGATCTCTGCGAATAATGGGGCGTTGCCTGCTGAGAATGTCATACTTGCGCGCTATGTGCCGCCATCGCGGCGAGCGCTGGCATTTGGCTTCAAGTTCGTGCTGGCGATTGGATTCTCGACATTGGGTGTGCAACTCGAAGCCGTGCTGTTCGATAGCACTGGCGAATTCTATTGGCTCTATATGTTGTTGGCGGGGATTTCGTTAGCAGGTGCCTTTGCAGCCCTTGTTCTGCCGGGTGACCGACCAGTAAATCAGACGCCCCAACCCGCTGAGTAAGTCAGTTCAGCAAAGCCTGATCCAAATCACGGATGAGATCGTCTGAATCTTCCAAGCCGATAGACACGCGGATTGTTGCATCTGTGGCGCCAGCAGCTTCTCTCTGTTCATCCGTTAATTGACGATGTGTTGTAGATGCCGGATGGAGTACTAGAGACTTGGTATCGCCAATATTGGCCAGATGAGAGAATATATTCACCCGCTCAACCAGTTTGACACCAGCCTCGAATCCACCTTTCAAGCCAAACGTGAACACCGCGCCGGCACCTTTTGGCAAATATTTCTTTGCCAGATCATTGTAAGGGCTCGAGGCAAGTCCCGCGTAACTCACCCAATCGACAGCTTTGTGTCCTTCGAGGAAGGTTGCCACTTTCATCGCGTTCTCGACGTGTCGATCCATACGAACATGGAGCGTTTCGACACCTGTGATGGTATTGAAAGCGTTGGTCGGTGAGAGAGAAGGCCCGAAATCCCTGAGCGCCACCGCACGGGCCTTCATTGTGAATCCAAAATCTCCAAAGGTTTCGTAGAACGTTAACCCGTGATAGGCGGGATCGGGTTCTGTCATGGTTGGAAAGCCGGGTCCCTTGGTCCAGTCAAATTTTCCACTTTCCACAATGGCACCGCCAAGTGAAGTGCCATGGCCCTGAAGAAACTTGGTCATAGAGTGGCAAACAATATCCGCGCCCCATTCTATCGGCCGACAGAGGTAGGGGGTGGCCATTGTATTATCAACAATCAACGGAATGCCTGCATCCTTCGCAACTTCTGCGATGGCTTCCAGGTCAAGGACAACGCCGCCGGGGTTCGCAAGGACTTCGATAAATATTCCTTTGGTTTTTGGCGTGATCGCATCCTTGATCAGCGTTGGGTTCGTGCAATCGACAAAATTACAATGCCAGCCCAAGCGCTTGAAACTCAGACCAAATTGTGTGATCGATCCGCCATAGAGGTTTTTTGATGCAATGAATTCATCGCCAGGTTCAAGGAGTGTGAAAAAAGTTAGGAACTGTGCGGCGTGACCAGAGCCTGCACATACGGCAGCCCGCCCGCCCTCAAGGTTCGCGATGCGCTCTTCCAGGACGGAAACTGTTGGATTGGTTAGACGTGAGTAAATGAAGCCAAATGTTTGTAAATTGAACAGATCAGACGCGTGATCAACATCATCAAATACGTAAGACGTTGTTTGATATATTGGCGTTGCACGTGCACCGGTAACGGGGTCTGGTTGCGCGCCTGCATGTATTGTCCGCGTACCGAACCCA